>Ga0315288_10004137_pt1 | contig 18455 bp, 14 predicted proteins | sample YL17G11_20_MG_FD_203454 | JGI IMG/M metagenome (GOLD analysis project Ga0315288, IMG submission 203454) | Sediment microbial communities from Yellowstone Lake, YNP, Wyoming, USA - YL17G11_20 | ecosystem: Environmental > Aquatic > Freshwater > Lake > Sediment | place: USA: Wyoming | collected... | reverse complement strand
GCGCACCTATGCCTATCCCATAGTGGTGCGCGCGGTGACCAGCGAGGACGCCATGACCGCGGATTGGGCGCGCCTTCCCTACGAGGTGATGGAACGCATCTCCAGCCGCGTCATCAACGAGGTCAAGGGCGTAAACCGGGTGGTCCTGGACATCTCCTCCAAGCCCCCCGCCACCATAGAGTGGGAATAGAGAGCCTTGACGGGCTTACCGCCCAAGGACGCCGGCCACTATAAAAACAGCCATCACCGGTCAGCGGTCTTTGCGCCGCAAGACCCTTCTGACACCCTTTCCAACGGTTTTTCTTACCTTGTGATCCTGGATGGGGTGGGTCCGGATATCCAATACTATGGCGAGCACGCGCAGGGCGAAGGTCACGCCGATGGCGATCAGTGCTGCCGCCTGCGCGTTGATCTTGAAGCCGACCCCGAGGCCGAGGAAGACTATCACGCCGACCAGAGCGGCGACGGCATAGAACTGCCCGGGTTTGAATAGTAGCGGTTCCTCCCCGGAGATGATATCGCGCAGCAGGCCTCCGCCGACGGCGTTGATCAACCCGATGAGGCCAGCAGCCATAACGTCCAAGCCGATGTTTATCGACATCTGCGAGCCGACCACGGCGTAGAAACCGAGTCCCATGGCATCGGCCAGGATGACCACCAGCATCACGTGCCGGATCCTCTCGCCGACGATGATCACGAGGAGAGCGGCGGCGAATATCGCCACCAGGTAGCGCCAATTGGTCACCAGGACCGGCGGCCCCTGCTGCAGGAAGATACCGTCGCGGATTAACCCGCCGCCCGCGCCGGTGACCAGGGCCAACGCAAAAAGGCCGAGATAATCGTAACCTTTACGGTAGGCTACCAATGCTCCCGAAACGGCGAAAAGGAAAACGGCGATGAGATCGTAGGCCATGGGCAGCTGAAATTGGCCTTCGAGCATCTCGCACCCCGACTTTCTACCCTTGCAGCATTGCAGACCGCCGTGTTGAACGCCACCGATATAGTGGTGATGCGAGTACCTTATAACATGATGTGCCGGGGAACAACCGGGCCGGCCGCGAAGGGCGACAGGAGATTGGAAGAGATACCACGAATAATGAGCTGAAGGCGGATAATCTCGAAAAATGCTGCAACCTCTATACCGGCGCGCGAAATGGAAAGGGAGAGTCGTGGATGTGGACGTCCTGAGAAAAACGGTCTCATCGCTGATGCCGCAGGTCCAGGCAGACCTGGAACGGCTGGTACGAGTTCCCTCCGTCTCCCTGCCGGGTTTTCCGCCCGAGCACCTGCCGGAGGCAGCGGCGGCCGTCGTGGATATACTGCAGGCTGCGGGCGTCGAGAACGCCAGGGTCATGGAAGTGCCGGATGGTTACCCCGCCGTGTTCGGGGAGGTGGAAGGCCCCGCGGGTGCTCCCACCGTGCTGCTTTATGCCCACTACGATGTTCAGCCCCCGGGTCCCGAAGAGGAGTGGGCATCGCCGCCGTTCGAGCCCGCAGTGCGGGACGGCCGTCTATACGGCAGGGGAGCCGCCGACGATAAATCGGGCATCGTGATGCATGCGGCGGCCATCCGCGCCTTCGGCGGCAAGCTCCCGGTGGGGATCAAGATAGTCATCGAAGGCGAGGAGGAGGCCTCCAGCCACCTCGACGACGCCGTGCTCGAGAACCCCAAGCCTTTCCAGGCGGACCTCATCGTCGTGGGAGATATAGGAAACTGGAAGGTCGGCGAGCCTACCCTTACCACCACCCTGCGGGGTCTTGCGGTCTGCACGGTCGAGGTGAAGACGTTACGGAACCCGGTACACAGCGGCATGTTCGGTGGCCCCGCCCCCGATGCGCTCATGGTGCTCATCCGCCTGCTCGCGGGGCTCCTGGATGAAAATGGCAACACGGCCGTGGAGGGGATCGTGTCATCCCCCTGGGAAGGCCTTGACTACCCGGAGGACATATACCGCGAGACAGCCGGCCTGCTTCCCGCGACCCCGCTCATCGGCGACGGGACGGTATCCGACCGGCTGTGGGCCAGGCCCTCGGTCACCGTCATCGGCCTGGACGCACCGGCGGTGGAGGGCGCCGCCAACGCCCTCATCCCCGCGGCCCGCGCGGTGGTGAGCATGCGGGTGCCACCCGGGCAGGATTCAGAACAGGCCCGCGCCCTTCTGGCCGCCCACCTGCGCGCCTCTGCCCCTTGGGGCATCGAGGTGGACGTGAGTGAGGGCCAGGCCGGCCCCGGCTTTTCCACCCACACGGACGGGCCGGGCTACGCGGCGGCGAAGCGCGCGATGCGCGACGTCTACGGCAAGGAGAGCGTGCTCATGGGGCAGGGGGGCTCGATACCGCTCATCAGCAACCTGGCCACCATCGCTCCCCAGGCGGAGATCATACTCTGGGGCGCTGAGGATACCGCGGCGGCTATCCACTCGCCCAACGAGAGCGTGGACCTCGCCGAGCTGGAGCGCTGCATACTGGCCGAGGCGCTGCTCATGCAGTACCTGTCGGAGAAGGGAACATGATAATAATGGGACCCGGCGGGATGATATAGCGGAAGGGGGAAGAGATGACCGAGAATAACGGAGGGGCTGCCGCAGAAGGGGCAAAATACCTGACCTGGACCACCATCTGTTTCATGACCGTGGCCTGCGTGGCCAGCATCCGCAACACGCCTTCCATGGCCATATATGGCTGGGCGTGCATCTTTCTCTACCTCGTGCCTGCCATCGTATTCCTCATCCCGACCGCCTTGGTATCCGCCGAGCTCGCAAGTGGGTGGGAAGGCGGCATCTACAAATGGGTCTCCGAGGGGATCGGGCCCCGCTCCGGTTTCCTCGCCATCTGGACGCAGTACGCCATGACCCTCACCTACTACCCCAGCCTGCTGGCATCGGTGGCGAGCACCCTGGCCTTCATCATCAATCCGAACCTCGCTTCCAGCGGGCTTTACACGGGGATAATCATCCTTATCTTGTATTGGCTGGCTACGCTGGTATCGTTGCGTGGATTGTCGACGAGCGCCATCCTCTCCAGCGGGGGTATGGTCATCGGCACCCTCATCCCGGGAGTGACCCTGCTGGTGCTGGGCGTCATCTATCTCTTCGGCAGCGGCCCCAACTACGCGGCGGGCACAGGTTTGCTGCCTGAGTTCACCGGCATCGCCAGCCTGGTGCTCATCGTGAACAACTTCCTCTCCTACGCCGGCATGGAGGTCAACGCGGTGCATGTGAACCGTATGGAGAACCCCAGTAAGGACTTCCCCAAGGCCATGTTCGTGGCTTCCGGTATGGCGGTGGCCATCTTCGTACTGCCGGCGGTGGCCATCTCCTTCGTGGTGCCGCGGGAGTCGCTCAGCCTCACGGCGGGAGTGATGCAGGCGTTCCAGCAGTTCTTCGAGTACTTCGGGATAGGATTCCTCACCCCGGTCTTCGCGCTCATGCTCGTCTGCGCCATGCTCGGCGGCATGATGGGCTGGCTGGCCGGCCCCTCCAAAGGCCTGCTCATGGTGGGACGCGAAAAAGGTTACCTGCCGCCAGTGCTGCAGAAGACGAGCAAGAAAGGTATCCAAAAGAACATCCTCTTCGCTCAGGGGATAGTAGTCTCCATAGTGGCCCTGCTCTTCGCTTTCCTCCCCAGTGTGAGCAGCGCCTTCTGGATCCTCTCCGCCATGACCACGCAGATATATCTCATCATGTACGTGCTGATGTTCATCTCCGTGGTCAAGCTGCGCCGCAGCAAGCCCGACCAGCCGCGCGGCTACCGGGTACCAGCGCTTATGGTCGTGGCCGGAGTCGGCCTCGTCTCGTCCGTCCTGGTCTTCTTCATCGGTTTGATCCCGCCCTCGCAGTTCGGCAGCGGTTCACCCGCCGCGTATGCCGCCCTGCTCCTGGGGGGCACGCTTTTCATCGGGATCGGGATACCACTCCTGTTCCTGTGGCGGCGCAAGCCGTCATGGAAGGTGGAGGGCGAGCCGGCGGTTGAGGAAGGGGGTGCGTCATGAGCGACGGTATATTGAGCAGGAAATGGTTCAAGTGGACGGCAGCCATCGCTATAGTCGTTGCTCTCCTGGTCATCTCCTTGGTGGTGTGGAACGCATGGGGCAAGCCCAAGGTCAATGACGAGGCGAAGCGCAAGGCACAAGAGCTTTTCGACCTGGCGCGGGAAGCGGGCTTGCTGGAGCAGGTCAAAGACGAGCCAGCTTTCGTGGAAGATCTGGCACAGGTCTTCGGCGCGGATGGCGGGTACGGTGTGAAAGTGGCCGAGGGTGCTCTGGCCAGGGCGTATCTGGTTTATAACCTGGCGGAAACCGGAGAGATCACTCAGCGCTCGATCATAGCCGACCCCAAGTCCCTTGAATTCCAATTGCTGGTGATGAAGGTCTATCGCCCCGATGCCTACCAGGACAAGATCCTGCCGTACATAAGGGATCTCAAGTTCGAGGGCGAGTTCCCGGCATGGCTCCAGGAGGACCTGCAAACCCTGTGACGGTCGCGGAGCCGGTAAAGCCTCGCCACGGGGCAGGAGGCTGGCGATGCCTGCAACAACCGAACCGCAGGAGGGAAAACACCAGATAGGGCTGGTATCCTGCGTTGCCTTCTGCGTGGGCACGATGATCGGGGGCGGGGTCTTTACCCTCTCGGGTCTTGCCGTGGACAGATCGGGCCCTGCGGCCATCCTTGCCTACCTGGTGGCGGGCGCGGTCATGCTCCTTTCGGCGCTCTCCTTCATCGTGGTCTCTAGCCGCTCGCGCCCCGGGGATTCCGGCTACGCTCCCCTGGGTGAGATCCTCTCGCCCGGCTGGCGCTTCGTGGCCATGTGGGGCTTCTATCTCAACGCCGTGATCTGCATCGCCTTCGTGCTCCTCTCCTTCGGCTCCTATCTCAACGAGTATTTCGTGGCTTCCCTCGGCCGGACCGCCGCCGCGCTCATCGCCGTTGCGGCCATCGCCCTGCTCAACCTCGGGCCGGCGGACCTCGTCGGTAAGGCGGAGACGGGGCTGGTGGGCCTGAAGGTGGCCATCCTGCTGGTATTCGCAGGATACGGGCTCGCCTTTATCGGAGCGGTGCAGTGGGCGCCCTTCTTCACCGGTGGCCGGGGCTCCGTCCTCGGAACAACGGCCCTGCTCTTCACCGCCTATACCGGGTTCAACGTGGTGACCAACATAGCGGGCTCGGTGCGCGACCCCGACCGCACCGTGCCCCGCGCCATCGTTGTCTCCATCCTCATCACGGCGGCGATATACGTGGGGGTCATCGTGGCGTTGCTGGCGAGCGGGCAGTCCGATTTCGGAGAGGCGGGATTGGGTAAGGCAGCCGACGCGCTCATGGGATCGTGGGGAGGTCCCCTCATCGCCTTCGCGGCGTGCGTATCCACCCTCTCCGGCGCCAACGCCAACCTGCTGGGCTCGAGTGAGCTCATGATCCGCCTCGCCGGGCAGGGCGACGTGCCCCCGGCGGCGGGGCGCATGTCCAAGCGCGGCCACCCGGTTTTCAGCGTGTTCCTTGCCGCGATCATCGCGGCCCTGCTCATCATATTCTCAAGAGAAGGCGACCTTATCATCGCCCTCTCCAACGTGACGGCCATCATCGCCATGCTGGTGGTAAACGTCGGCGCTTTCCGGCTCGCCTGGCAGGGCTGGCCGGGCGAGGGCGTGAAGCTCCCAGGCGGGGTGACCATCCCGCTCATCGGTTTCGCCGCGGCCGCGGCCCAGTTGCCGTCACTCGGCCTCGAGGCGGTTCTCATCGGCACGTGCATGACCCTCGCCGGCTACCTCATTTTCGCCCTCCGTCACAAGACGTGGCTGGCCGGCGAAGTGTCCGAACAAAAGCGGCGTATACGCGAGTTGGAGACGCCCCTCGCGAGAGCCCTGCGCAGAGTGAAACGGACCATCGAAGCGATAGAACTCTAATCTAACACAGGCATGGGCAGCGGACGCGGAAAACTCAAAGGTTGATATGCGTGGCGAACTCCATCATCGCTAACCTGTAATATAGTCTGAGACGGCAACACGTCCGCTACGTACTTCCGTCAAGAACGGCTCGATGCCGGAACAGGTATGGCAATGGTGGTAAAAAGCGAAAAACAGATATTGAAGGACCTCAACCCGGAGCAGCGGGAAGCGGCACTTTACTTCGACGGCCCCCTGCTCATACTGGCGGGGGCGGGGAGCGGCAAGACCCGCGTCCTCACCTATCGCGTGGCCCTGCTCATCGGGAGCAGGGGAGTAGACCCCGGGCGTATCCTGGCCATCACCTTCACCAACAAGGCGGCGGAGGAGATGCGGGGCAGGATACACGGCTTGGTGGGACCGAGCGCGGGCGCTATCTGGATCTCCACCTTCCACTCCGCGTGTTCGCGCATACTGCGCCGCGAGGCGGAGAGGCTGGGATATCGTAAGGGCTTCGTCATCTACGACGACGACGACCAACTGCGCATGGTAAACCGCATCATCCGGGACAGGGACCTGGATACCAAACGTTATCCGCCCCGGCTGGTGCGTTCCCTCATCGAGGACGCAAAGAACGAGATGGTGGACGCCGACTCCTACCGTGACAAGATAAAAGACGAGCTCACCGAGGTGGTCAGCGACGTGTACAAGGCGTACCAGGAGCAACTCTTCCGCAACAACGCCATGGATTTCGACGACCTGCTCCTCAACACCGTCGCCGTCTTCGAGCTCTACCCTCCCGTCCTCGAGCACTACCAGGAGAGGTTCTCCCATATCAACGTCGACGAGTACCAGGACACCAATCTCGCCCAGTACCGCCTGGTGAAGCTGCTCTCCGGCCGGCACCGCAATCTCTGCGTGGTGGGCGACGACGACCAGGGCATCTATTCCTGGCGCGGCGCCGATCTGCGCAACATCCTGGAGTTCGAGAAAGACTACCCTGATGCCAAGGTGGTGCGCATGGAGCGTAACTACCGCTCCACGCGGGTCATCCTGGAGGCGGCCAACCACGTGGTCTCCCTCATCGCCGGGCGCAAGGAGAAGAGGTTGTGGACGGAGCGCGAGGAAGGGGAGCCGATCAGATACTTCTTCGCCAACGCGGGAAGCGACGAGACCGCCTACGTGGCGCTGGAGATCAACCGCTTCCTGGAGGGCGGCGAATACAACCACCGGGACTTCGCCGTTTTCTACCGCACTAATGCCCAGTCCCGGCCTTTTGAGGAGATGCTGCTGCGTTTCGGCATCCCATACAAGATCGTAGGCGGTTTCAAGTTCTATGAGCGCAAAGAGGTCAAAGACGCCCTGGCCTATCTCAAATCGCTTCTTAATCCGGACGATGCGGTCAGCCTGCGCCGCATCATCAACGAACCGAAACGCGGTATAGGGGATACCACCCTGGCCCACGTTGAGGCGTTCGCCCGCTCGCAGACCATGGGGATGTGGGAATCTCTACGGCGGGCGGAGGAAGTGCCCAGCCTGGGGGCATCGGCACGTAAGAAGCTCGCGCAGTTCGTCGAGCTCATGCAGGGATTGGGCACCGAGATGGAACAGCTCTCCCTGCCGGAGTTACTGCAGGTGGTGTTGGAACGCAGCGGCTACCTCGATGCCCTGGCACAAGAGGGGACCTTCGAGGCCGAGGGACGCGTGGAGAACCTGCAGGAGCTGAAAAACGCCATGGTGGAGTTCAGCACCTCCAATCCCGGCGAAGGGTTGGATGCTTTTCTGGAACGTGTCTCCCTGGTCGCTGAGATAGACCTCTACGACGAGGAGGAGGGGGCGGTCACGCTTATGACCCTGCACAATGCCAAGGGGCTCGAGTTCCCGGTGGTGTTCGTGGTGGGCATGGAGGACGGGGTCTTCCCGCACCTGCGCTGCATGGGGAGCATGGAGAGCATGGAGGAGGAACGGCGGCTCTTCTACGTGGGGGTGACGCGCGCCAGGGACCAGCTCTACCTCACCGGTGCCGCCTACCGTTCCCAGTACGGCAACCTCAAGATGAGCCCGGAATCCCGTTTTATACGGGATATCCCCCGTCAGTACCTCGAAGTGGTCAGGCCCGAAGGTCCGGCTACAGTTGAGGGGATGGGTGACAGGGCGAGGGCCGAGGAGTTGGAAGGCCTGGCCGCCTCCTTCCGTGTGGGCGACCGGGTCATCCACGAAAAGTGGGGTGAGGGTATGGTCATAGCCCTCTCCCGCAGCCGCAGCGGCCCGGAGGTGACCATCAACTTCCCCGGCCTGGGCGAGAAACTGCTTTTACTCGAGTACGCCCCCATCAAGAAAGTAGCCGGCAGCTAGAAAGTAGCCGGCATCTGGAAAGGTCTCTCACCTGATCATCTTCATCGACTTGAGGAGGTTTTCTACGGCTTGAGCACTCGCCTGCCGCATGGCCTGGAGTTGGCTTTGCACGGGGACGGAGAAGTTCTCGTCGAGCACGGCGCCTTCGGTTTGGAAAGCCTCCAGGCCGGCGCCCGTTCCGCGGCTGACGATGCGGTTCTCCCGATTATCGAGAAGGAAGGCGCTTACCTGCACGAAACCGAATCCGCTGTCCTGTCCGGTGCCCGCCGTGTGCATGCGGGGATAACGGAAGAAGAAGTATCCTATCTCAGGTAGAAAGAGGTATTCGGGGTCATACTGGTTCTGGATGAGCACGAAGAGCTCGGTAGGCATGTTGGCGGCCTTCTCCGTCACCAGGTCCACCTCGCCTGGATCGGGGATGTCATAGAAGCCCAGGGGGTCGAGGAAGCTCTTCACCAGGTTTGGCAGCATGCGCTCCGCCTCCGAGAAATAGACCTCTTTCTGGCTGATGATAAGGCGGGGTTTTTCCAGGTCGCTGGCCATATACATCTGGCAACCGATGGCCTGTGCGGGCTGCAGTTCGCCCTCCCTCTCCACGAGGCCCTTGTGATCGCCGAGTGCATCAGGCTCCTGCCCGCTCTCCACGAAGGGCATGATGACCACGCGCATCAGGGGGACGAGTTTTGCGCCGCAGGAAGTACAGAAATCAGCCTTAGGATCGCCGAAGCTGAAACATTGGGGACAATAGAGTCTTCTGGGCACCGCCCCTCCTCTCCAGTCGATCGTTCTGCCTGGTCCTGAGCCTCACTACTAGGATAAAGCATGTCATTGCAGGAAAACAGATTCCGTAAAATCTTATCGTCCTCGCCCTGCCTTCACTTGAGAAAGGCTTGATCCACGCTGAGAGGAAGACCTGGCCTGGCATCCAGACAGGTGAGGCATCCGGCAGGAGACCGCAAGCAGAATTCTGATGCATGCAATGCATATCGAAGGTCAACGGGAGAGCATGGCCGTGTCAGCATTGTCCCCCTGGAAATTTGGACCGGGATCTTAGGATTTGATCCTGACACCGCGAAGTGGTTTGATGTGGATGGACCATCAGGCCGACCTCCGTCTTTAAGGTACATGTCTATGTTGTCTCCGGTTGTCCCGGTCGAAATACCTATTGAACGATGTTATAATGTGTTGTCGTTTTCCGGCACAGTGTCGTTTTCCGGTAATAACTACATGACCGAACAGCCGCGGTGGCGCGGGTGCGTATTTCGTTGCGAGCAACAGGGAGGTCGGTTCTACGGTGTTGATCCCTTACTACGACAAATCCCCACGTGTCTCACCCGAGGCTTTCCTGGCGGAGGGCTCCCAGCTCATAGGAGACGTGCGCGTGGGCGCCAACGCCAGCATCTGGTATAACGCCGTCCTGCGCGCGGACCGCGGCGAGATCGTAGTGGGGGATTATTCGAGCATCCAGGACTGCTGCGTCCTGCACGGACCGGTACATGTCGGCGATCACGTGACCTGCGGGCACGGCGCCATCCTGCATGGGGCCACCATCGAGGACAATTGCGTCATCGGCATGAATTCCGTGGTCCTCGACGGTGTGGTGGTGGGTCACGGCAGCATCATCGCGGCAGGAGCGGTGGTGCCGCAGGGCATGAACATACCGCCGCGTTCCATGGTGGTCGGGGTCCCCGCCAAAGTCACCAAGGAATTTCCCGAGGGGAACGAGCAGGTGCTGAAGGACATGGCCACCGCTTACTTCGATTTCGCCCGTCCGCATATGACAGTTTAGACGTAGCAGATTCGCAGAAAAAGCGGGAAAAGCAGAGGAGGGAGACGTATGGAAGTGTTGGATAAGAAGCGCAGGGTTTACGTGCTCGGAGGAGGCATCTCCAAGTTCGCAGCTGAGCGCGTGGATGGGAACATGCGCGACTGGATCAACGAGGCGGTCCTGGAGGCCCTCGCGGATGCGGGAACGAAGATACAAGATATCGAGCACAGCACCACCAGCTATTTCAGCGACCATTTCGACAAGCAGCTGAAAGCGGGCGCCATATTCCACGATAACATCGGGATGTGCCCCAAGCCCAACGTGCGGGTCGAGGGCGGCGGCGGCACCGGTGGACTGGCCATCCGCAACGCGTATGCCTACATCAAGGCCGGGCTCTGCGATTCCATGATCGTTTTCGGGTCGGAGAACATGGGCAGACAGGTACCCTCGGACGTGGCACAGCAGTTCATCGCCCTGGCTTCCGATACCGACTGGGAGGTGCAGGTAGCCGGCTTCTACATCGCCTACTACGCCATCATGATGGTCACCCACATGGAGAGGTACGGCACCAAGGAAGAGCAGTTCGCGAGGGTAAGCGTCAAGAACCACCGCAACGCCATGTACAATCCCAAGGCGCACTATCCAATGGATATCACCGTGGACGACGTCATGAACTCGAAGATGATAACCTACCCCTACAAACTACTCGATAACTGCCTGCTCTCGGATGGTGCGGCGTGCCTGATCTTCGCGACGGAGGACTGGGCCAAGAAACACTCCAGCACCTGGGAGAAGAAGCCCACCATCGAGGTCACCGGAACGGGATGCGGCACCGACTTCATGCGCATGGCCGACCGGCCCTTCCCGTACCCGGGCATCACCCACTACCGCGGCAAGCGTTCCGCGGCCGAGCAGGCCTACAAGATGGCCGGCGTGAAGAACCCGCGCGAGGACTTCGATTGCTTCGAGGTGCACGACGCCTATTCCGGCGTGGAGCTCGTAAGCTATGAGGATCTGGGCTTCTGCAAGGAGGGAGAAAGCGGTCCCCTTACGGAGAAGGGCGTCTTCGACCTGGGCGGCGAGCTGCCCACCAACACCTCGGGCGGACTCATCGGCTTCGGCCATCCCGTGGGCGCCACCGGGCTCGCCCAGGGCATCGAGGTGCTGCGCCAGCTGCGCCAGGAGGCGCATCCCAAGCGCCAGGTGGAGCTCAACTCCAAGCGCGGCGGCATGGACTCCCACGGAGGTACGGGCACCTTCTGCGCCATCAACATCTTCGAGAGGAGGGACTGATCATGGGACTCGAACTCATCAGCAACCTTATGGAGGTCTACACCGCAGAGGACCCCATGGCATTCGACCATCCCGATGGCGATCCCTGGGCGGATTTCCGCGAGGTGATGCGCATCGAGTGGAAGATGGACTTTACCTACAAGCACATACTCGGCAAATACTCCAAGTTCTTCATCGAGCTGGCCAATAAGAAGTTCTACGCCACCGAGTGCAAGAATTGCGGCAAGGTCTGGGCTATCCCGCGCCCCCTCTGCGCCGACTGCCTGAGCATAACCGAGTGGAAGGAACTGTCGGGAACGGGTACCCTGGAGAGCTTCTCCGTCTCTTACTTCGTACCTTCGTTCATGGATGTGGAGATCCCCTACATCCTGGCCATGGCGAAGCTGGACGGTGCGGACACCCTGTTTACGCACCAGTTGAGGAATTACGGGGACTCGACCGACGTCATCAAGGTGGGTATGCCGGTTAAGGTGGCCTACGCAACCGAGCCGGTGACGCACCCCATGCTGCTCATGCACTTCGAGCCGGCATAGACTAGGTCTTATCGCCGCGGAGCGGTGATTTGTCGACAACGAGGGGAGGCACCGCCTCCCCTCTCTTATAATGGGTTGTGTGAAGGTTCACGGGGACCCGGGACACTGAACCCCGAAAACAAAGGAACGCCAGAGTGCAAAAGGAGTTTATCCATATCATCCTCTGCCCTTCCTGCGGTGCAGGTGACCTCGGTATAGACATGGTATGCGAGGACGGACGGGAGGTGCAGGAGGGCAGCGTAGTCTGCAAGCGCTGTAAAACGGAGTACGCGGTCAAGGCGGGGATAGCAGATCTACTACACGATCCATCGCCCGCAGTGATGCGGGAGACAGGGGCATGGGAGTCTATGCGCCCGGTGCCGAACCCTTCCGAAGGTGAGCGAAAACGCTCCCGCGAATGGCTCCGCGCCCTGCCCATGCTTGACGGTAAGGAGGGGCCCGCAGCGGAACTGGAGACCTGGCGGCGGCACGGGCGAGCCGTCTTCGCTCTCTGCGGCGGTGAGGATTGGCGGGGGAAGCGTGTGCTCGAGCTCGGGGCGGGCAGGTGCTGGGCCTCCGCGTATCTGGCGCGGCAGGGGGCCGGGGTAACGGCCGTTGACATCCTCGGGGACGAGGACATCGGGCTGGGATGTGGCGAGGCTTTCCTCGAGGAGGGCGTCTTCTTCGAGAGGGTCCTCTGCGACATGCACAGCCTACCCTTTAAAAACGGTATTTTCGACGCCGTCCTGGCTACGGCGACCCTTCACCATTCTCCCGAACCCGAAAGGCTGTTCGGGGAGATAAAGCGGGTGCTAGCGCCGGAGGGGTTGCTCATCGCCGCGAATGAGCCGCTCTACGTTCCCTGGAGGGAAACCCCCGAGGAGGAGAGGAAGGGAGCCCACGAAGGCGCATATCCCCTGTGGGCATGGCTGAGACACCTGCGCCGGGCCGGCTTCAAGGCCAGCGAGGTAAGGGTCGGGAGGGACGCCTCCCTGCACTTCAAAGCCTCACAATCCGGAAGTGGAGGGCTTGTACGACCGCGGGATATGGCGCAAGCTGCCGCCGGTTACGGCGTCATCCTCGCCCTCGCCCTGCCGCGTCTTCTCCTCAGGGAGGCGCGCCGCATCAAGGCGGGTAGGCCCATGCTGCCCATCCCGCAGGACCTTACGGGCTACCTCGAGGCCAGGGCGGGGTTAAGGCAGGTAAACCAAGAAGCCCTGGCGGGGGAGGAGCCCAACTGGGGCCCGGGGTGGTATCCCTCCGAGGTCGAAGACGAGCCGTTCCGCTGGTGCGGGCCGCGGTCGCGGTTCCTATTACCGGCTCCCGAAGAAGCGGCAGCCCTGGTCATGGAGCTGGCCACCTTTCATCCCAACCCGCAGTCCAGTCCCGTGGAGTTCGAGGTGCGTATAGGCAAAGAGAAAGCGGGAGAGTTGATCGTCGACCGTCACGGATGGCGGAGCTACAGGCTCGAAGTGCCGCGGCTCACGGCGAAGCGCCCCATCCCCATCACGTTGCGGGTAAAAAGAGGTTATTTCGTGCCCCGGGACATGGGCTTGGGGGAGGACGGCCGCAGGCTGGGCATAGCCTGCCGCGGCGCCCGGTGGGAGAGCTGACCCCGTTTGGAGACGACCGAGATTTCTTATATAATCCCATAGGGAGCCTCCGGCGCTTCCCATGCAGCGCTTATCGCGGTAATACACGTGGATGAGCTCGAAGTAAAGCAGGGAGCAAGAGACGAGGCAGGTGATGCAGTTGTTGTACGAGTTGGATGAGGAAAAGACACTATTCCGTAAGAGCGTCAGGGACTTCTCCGAACAGGTCATACGCCCCCAGACGGACCATATGTGGGAGACGGGCGAGTTCCCCTATGACATCGTCCGCCGCATGGGCGAGCTGGGGATCATGGGGATCCCCTTTCCCGAGGAATACGGCGGGGCGGGAGGGGATTACCTGGCCTATGCCATCGCGGTCGAGGAGATCGCACGCGTGGACGGCTCCTGTGCCATCACGGTGGAGGCGCATACCTCTCTTGGCGCAGGCGCCTTTTATTATTACGGTACGGAGGAGCAGAAACAGGAGTGGCTGGTGCCCCTGGCCCAGGGAAAGATCCTCGGCTCCTTCGGCCTCACCGAGCCGGAGGCCGGTTCCGATGCAGGCAACACCCAGACCAAGGCGGAACTGGCAGACGGCGAATGGGTGATCAACGGCACCAAGTGCTTTATCACCAACCCCGGCACGGAGATGAGCGGCGTGGTCACGGTTACCGTCGTCACGGGTGTGCGCGAGGACGGGCGCAAGGAGATATCCAACATCTACGTCCCCAAGGGCACCCCCGGTTATAACATCGCCCCCAAGTACAAGAAGATGGGCTGGCACGCCTCGGATACCCGCGAGCTCAATTTCGAGGACTGCAGGGTCCCGGAAGGCAATCTCATCGGGAAGCGCGGTGAGGGCTTCAAGCAGTTCATGGACTGCCTGGACGGAGGGCGTATAGCCATAGCCGCACTGTCTGTGGGCAATGCCCAGGGAGCTTTCGAGGAAAGCTTGAAATACGCAAAGGAGCGCGTGCAGTTCAAACAGCTTATCGGCAAATTCCAGGCCATCCAGTTCAAGCTGGCCGATATGGCCACCGACATCGAGATAGCCCGCGATATCACCTACAAGGCAGCGGCCATGCGCGACGCCCACGTGCCCCACACCAAGGAGGCGGCCATGGCCAAGCTTTTCGCCTCCGAGATGTGTATGCGCACCACCACCCAGGCGGTGCAGGTCTTCGGGGGATACGGCTTCATGGACGAGTACCCGGTATCGCGCTTCTTCCGGGACGCCAAGATTCTGGAGATAGGCGAGGGTACATCCGAGGTCCAGCGCATGGTCATAGCCCGCGAACTCGGGTTGAAATAGTTCGTTACTTTACAAGGAAAAGCACTGAGCTCGGGGAGGAAGAGATGAAGGAAACGGTAATAATCAGCTCCGCGAGGACCGCCTTCGGCAGGCTGTCCGGCGCCCTCAAGGACTTCACCGCCCAGGACCTGGGCGGGTTCGCCATCGCCGAAGCGATAAAGAGGGCAGGCATAGACCCGGCCGACATCGACTGCGTGATCATGGGCCAGGTGCTCACCGGGGGCCAGGGCCAGATACCCGCCCGCCAAGCGGCGGTCAAGGGCGGCGTCCCCAAGGAGACCTGGTGCCTGAACGTGAACAAGGTGTGTATCTCCTCCATGTCCGCCCTGGAGATCGCCGACCAGATGATAAAGGCGGGCGAGGCCGAGGTGCTCGTAGTGGGCGGCCAGGAATCCATGACCAACGCGCCCTATTTCATCTCCAAGGCGCGCATGGGGTACCGCATGGGCAACGGCGTTCTGGTCGACGGCATGATCCACGACGGGCTCTGGGACGCCTTCGAGAACATGCATATGGGCAAAGGCTCGGACATCTGGGCCAAGAAGTATGGCGTCACCCGCGAGCAGATGGACCTGTTGGGGGCACGCAGCCACCAGCGCGCGGCCGAGGCCACGGAGGAAGGCCTTCTCGCGGAGGAGATCGTGCCCGTGGAGATACCCCAGAAGAAGGGCGACCCGGTCAACTTCGACAAGGACGAGGGGGTCAGGCCCGATACCACGCCGGAGAAGCTGGGGGCGCTGAAGCCTGCCTTCGACAAGGAGGGGGCCATCACAGCCGGCAACGCCTCGCAGATAAACGACGGGGGGTGCGCGGCCGTGGTCATGAGCGCGGATAAGGCGAAGGGATTGGGGCTGCAGCCCCTGTGCAGCGTGGTCTCCTACGGCTGCAGCTCAGGGGAATACGCCGACCTCCATCCCCACCCGGCAAACGCTATAATGAAGGCGCTCAAGAAAGCCGACCTGGAGGTGGGTGACATCGAACTGTTCGAGATCAACGAGGCCTTCTCCAGCGTGGTATGGCATTCAATGGAGATGCTCGGCCTTGACCCGGAGAAGATGGAGAACGTCAACGTCAACGGCGGGGCCATCGCCTTCGGGCACCCCATAGGGGTAAGCGGCATCCGCATCATCACCACCCTGGCTTACGAGCTGCGCCGCAGGGACGGCGGCTATGGGGCCACCGGTATCTGCGGTGGCGGCGGCCAGGGCGACGGCCTGATCATCAAGGTGGGGTAGCGCCGGTGGGAAGAGGCCCTGCAACTCCTTGGATCGGGCCACATAGTTTACGGTAGCGCCTGGACTTACTAGAGCGATTCGGAGTCTTAGGAGGGAAAGATGTACGAACTGACCGAAGAGCAGAGAATGCTCCAGCAGACCGTGCGCCAACTGGCGAAGGAGAAGGTGGAGCCGAGGGCGGCGGACATCGACGCCACCGGCGAGTATCCCTGGGACATGTTCGAGCTCCTGCGCGACAACGACCTCCTGGCCCTGTGCTTCCCGGAGGAACTGGACGGAGCGGGGGCAGACCTGCTCACCATCTGCATCGCCATCGAGGAGCTGGCCAAGGTGTGCACCAACACCAGCCTCATCCTGGGGGTATGCAAACTGGGCTCCCAGCCTATCATGCTGGCGGGCAACGACGAGCAGCTGAAGAAACACATACCTCCTCTGGCCCGGGGGGACAAGCAGTGCGCCTTCGGTCTCACCGAGCCCGGCGCCGGCTCCGACGCCGCGGCCATGACCACCAGGGCGGTGAAGAAGGGCGATGTATACGTGATGAACGGCCAGAAGTGCTTCATCACTAACGGTGGTATCGCCGACACCTATTCCATCTTCGCCAAGACCGACGAGAGCTCCGGGGTCAAGGGCATCTCAGCCTTTATCGTTGAGAAGGACTTCGCCGGCTTCAGCATCGGCAAGATAGAGCACAAGATGGGGATCAGGGGTTCGCAGACCTGCGAGCTGGTCTTCGATGACATGGAAGTCCCGGCGGAGAACCTGCTGGGCAAGGAGGGCGAGGGCTTCAAGATCGCCATGATGACCCTGGACCGCACCCGCCCCTCCATCGGAGCCCAGGCTTTGGGTATCGCCGCAGGAGCGCTGGAGCACGCCGTAGCTTATGCCAAGGAGAGAGTGCAGTTCGGAGCGCCCATCGCCCGCCTGCAGGGTATCCAGTTCATGCTGGCGGACATGGCTATCCAGGTGGAAGCGGCCCGGCAGCTGGTCTACTACTCGGCGGCCCTGGTGGAAAGCGCGGGGCGCGAGGCCTCGGCGGTGTCAGCCATGGCCAAGTGCTTCGCCGCCGACACGGCCATGAAGGTCACCGTAGACGCGGTCCAGGTACTGGGCGGCTACGGATACATGGTCGAGTACCCGCTGGAGCGCATGATGCGCGACGCCAAGATCACCCAGATCTACGAAGGCACCAACCAGGTGCAGCGTGTGGTCATCGCCAGGCATCTCCTGGGATAGGCAGAGGGATAAGCCACAAGAGCGTTAGGAAGCGATCGCTGACGGCAAGAGCTTAGACCACGGTAGAGATCAAGGGCGCGGCCGGCCTGCGTCCTTGATCCTTTTTATCTCACGGAGGCTGGTATGCGAAGTACATGGGCCTTTCGCACACCAGGGGCAGGGTGGATTCCACGATCATGGAGAACTCCCTGCCTTCGCCCACATCCGGGTTAACGTACAGGGTGGTACGCGATAAAGGGGGCAGGGTCAGGTAGCGTTCGCTGGGAGGCAGGTTGTTGTAGAGGTAGGTGACCCTGACCCCGACCTCCCCCCCGGCGCTGTTCCCCAGGCACAACCAGACGTCGAAGCCGGCGCCCGTGTAACCTTCCGCAAAATAATAGTCGTTAGCATAAGGTGGAACGGAGGCCAACTCGTTCCCCATGGCGATGCGCGCCTCTTCCCAGACAGCGGCATCCTTGCTCCATGCCGTGGACCGGCCTTCAGCGTCGCCGAAAGCGTACGGGATGATACCATCCACCAAGCCGTCCACGAAGTCCCCTCGGCCATAGCGGTCTAAAAGCCACATGTACTCGTAGTCCTGGGCGCCCCGGCGCCAGGACTTCAGGCGCATGGAAGCGACCGGACCGGAGAATCCCCTGGGAGTTCCTGGATAAAAGAGGGTGCCGTCGCCGTTCCCCCAGTCCGGCCAGGTGGCGCCGGAGCGGCGCTGGTCATAGGTGATGGGATCGGTCCAGACGTCGTTGGTGTTGCAGCCGTTGTAAAGGTCCTTGAAATAGCAGGCATCCCAGAGCAGCCAGCACTCCACCCCGTAGCGCTGGGCGATCCATGCCCAACTGCGGGGTCCCAGTCCCGATGTATCAATTACCTGGCTGCCTGCATAGGGCTCGCCGCCGTTATAGGTCCAGCCATGTTCACCCGCCGCCTGCCGCTCGTGCATTGGCCCGGGCCAGGCGTCTCCGCCCGCGCACCAGATATCCACGCTGCCGACCAGGCTGCCCCAGGAGGGCTCCTGGGGCTGGGGAGTTTCCGTGACCATGAAGGGAAAATCCGTACCAGAGCGGTCTATGAGCTGGCCGTAGTAACACACCAGGTCGTAAGCATCCGCGTCGTTGGGCTCGTCCACGATGTACAGGAAGGAACGGTCGAACCAACCACGCTGGACAAAGTGGTCCTTGAACTGCCGCAGCATGGCGATGAAGGTATCCTCGAACTCCACGCTTCCCAGGCCCCCGTGTTCAGCAGGGTCCGGGAAATCTCTCCCGATGGGAAGGGCA
>Ga0315288_10004133_pt1 | contig 18461 bp, 17 predicted proteins | sample YL17G11_20_MG_FD_203454 | JGI IMG/M metagenome (GOLD analysis project Ga0315288, IMG submission 203454) | Sediment microbial communities from Yellowstone Lake, YNP, Wyoming, USA - YL17G11_20 | ecosystem: Environmental > Aquatic > Freshwater > Lake > Sediment | place: USA: Wyoming | collected... | reverse complement strand
GAGTACGCCTTGTCCAATCGCAAGCCTCCCTACCAGCTTATGTATGCCGACTGGATGCCGACAATGTTCAACAATGCGCTCGTACACGAGTCGGGGCTGCTGCGCAACCCGGACGACGGCCAGTGGGCTGTCAAGGTGCATACGATGGCCGACATGCTCTACCTTCCTATGGACCGCGAGGTTGCCTCTGCGGTGGCGGAGAATCTGAACAGCAGCAACTGGCCGGTTCGCATGATGGCCATATACCTGCTGGCAAGGACGCAGAAGGGGAAGTTCGACAAGGTTCTTGAATGGTCGGCCACCTACGATCCGGACGAATACGTTCGCGCAATGGCGGTCGCACTTGGGGCTGCCAGCTCGAAATCGCAAGGGTCCGAGAATCCATCGCCTCCGGCCGAACCTGTCAAACCGCCGCCTGTCAAAGAGAAATAGGACGATCCGCAGCGGCGATATGTCGTCTCTGTCGCTGTCCCGGGTGCTCAGGATTTTTCTTGTAAAACCATCGTACTCTTGTATCATTCCCTGTTCCGTTGTTGGCAAGTGCTTGGTTTTTTGAAAGGGATACGTGGATGCCGGCTAAGGTTGATCAGCAGAAATGTACTGGTTGTCAGACGTGTGTGTCAGAGTGCCCAAGCGAGGCCATAAGCATTTCGAAAGAAAAGGCGGCTGTTGATGCGGAAGCCTGTCTTGATTGCGGGGTCTGCGTCGATGCTTGCCCGGAAGAAGCAATTAGTATGGAGTGAATTCGGTTGGCCCCATCGTCTAGGCAGGTCTAGGACACCGGGTTTTCAACCCGGCAACAGGGGTTCGAATCCCCTTGGGGCTATTGGTTAGATAGTGCTGTTAGTGCGCCACGCGGCTCGGTGGGTCAGCATCCTTAATTATGGTGACTGTTTACATATTGCAGGGGGCAAAGAAGCGGTACGTCGGGATAACCAACAACTTAGCCCGACGATTGGCCGAGCACAGGTCGGGACGCACAAAAGGCGCACAAGTGATTGGTCAGTTCAGACTTCTACACAGGGAAGAATATCCCGATTACGCTTCTGCGCGAGAAAGGGAGAAGTTTTTGAAGAGTGGCCGAGGCAGGAAGTCTCTTACTCGGCTGTATGCAGGCACAGGGTCCGCCTCCGGCGGATAAAGCAAGCCCACGGGGCTTGTTCGCCGAAGGCGAATTCGAATCCCCTTGGGGCTATTTTTGAGGCGGGCAGATGAGAATTTCTTCGTTCGGCTAAAGACGCATTCCGGCCACAATTGCTTCAAAGACCATTGTATTCCCGACAACACCCTGGACCTGGGTTTCAACGTGCGTGGTGCGGGTTTTGCGCTTGTATTTGATAATTTGCCCGAGCAGCAACAGTCTTTGTCCCGGTTCGACAACGGAACGGAACTTTGCCCCTTCAATGCCGGCAAACCCGATGAGCCCCTTCTCTTCGTAAATCTGTTTGAGAAAAAAGCTTGAAAGCTGGGCACCCGCCTCAATCATTATTACGCCCGGCATCAAAGGACGCCCCGGAATGTGGCCGCGAACCCAGAATTCCTTGTCGGTTACGTCCTTGTAGCCCAATACCTGGGATTTCTCCTTGTCATACCACAGAATCCCATCAAGCTGCTGCATCTCAAACCGCTGAGGGTTCGCTTCGCCGATTGCTTCCCTGTCAAAGATGGGTTCCGCAGCCAGGTCGATATGCGATAGGTCGAATAACAATGGAGGGGGCATTGCTCACCTTGACCAAATAAAGGCCCTGCGCTGTCACATTGCCCATTGCAATAGGGTACCCCCGACACAATACGCAACGCGCGCGCCAGCCAATGCGCACAAACAAGCGTGTACGAGTGCCGATGACGGCTTATTGAGCTGACCGGACTTCAAGGATACGGCTGCGGACGCTTTGAGCAGACTGCTTGATTTTCTGCATCTGCTTACGAACCCGCGTCCCTGCGGCCTTGTTTCCACCCTCGGCTTTGTTAATGTCAGCTTCAATCTCGGCAACCAACACTTTGAGGTCTTCGTATTCCTGCATTAAATATACCTCCACACAGGCTTTCAGTAGCATAAAAATCGCTATGAACTTAACGCGATAGAATCACTTTGTCAAAGAAAAATGCCATTTTTGCAAAAAAAATCAACATTCATTTTTGTCGTTTTTGAGGCGTCTGAAATGTACTGCAACGGACTGCCGGGTCCTTAACTACCCGCCTTTGCTGGAGCTTGGCCGGCTTCGAGTGTCGTATAGGACATCGGCCGGGGGGCCTCTGTCGGTCCAGAACGGGTTTTCAGCCCACGAGTCTCTTGGCCAATTCGGCTACTCGTTGGCCCCTGCGTCGGCACTGGTCCTTGACCTTTTTGTCGGGCTTGCCGATGGAGACTGGGCCGTAATGGTCTCCCCGTGGGTCACGACTATTCCCTTTGCCATGCACTTTCCTTTCTATTTGACTTTCATTGAGGACTTCTCCGAGTTCACCGGAGCCGTCAGAGAATCATACAATCAAACAGACCTTCTCATTTAAGCTTCATTGCACCCTGTGGTTTATCACCGCAGATAGCCGAGCTCATCCGGCAGGGGGGTATTGTTGCCGAACTGGTCCTCGCCGTACCCCGATTCCGCCAGGAGCTTGATGTGGGCGAGCACCCTCTTGTCGCCGACGAATGTGGTGGTCAGGTCGATGTGAATATCGATCTTGCCCAGGGCCAGCAGTTGCCCCATTCTGTCGCTGACGCGCTGCAGGAGCGTTCCTTCCTCTTGTCCCGGCTCTTCGGGCAACTGGAGCGGCTGTTCATACAGAATAAGCTTGCCTTCTTCGGCAAGCGCCAGCACGACGTTCCAGACCGTAGTGCTGATTTCGCCGGCGTTTGAGCCTTGCCGGACAGACTTGATGCCGGCGATTTCACCGGCCAACCAGCGGCGCTTCTCGGCGTTTATCTTCTCATTGGCGCGGAAGATATCCAGAGGCGAGCCGGCGTCGTAAACCTCGTCATCGAGCTCCATCCTGACATCGCTTCCGTAGTGCAAAACAAGCTTTGAAATCAGCGTGGCCGGGCGGACGTGGAAGCCCCGGTACTTGGGGACGGGCACCTCGACCCGGCCGATCTCGGCGTAGCGCCGGAGCATTTCCTGGCACAGACGCTCGGCGCAGGCGATGTACAGACCAATATGGACGATACAGTAGTCCATTAGCTGCGATAGAAGCGCGTCGGCTCGTACGACCGGCTCTCGCAGGGCGGCCAGCGCACAAAGCGGCTTGTTCATGTGTCGCTCGTAATAATGGGCAAACAGCGTGCCCAGCCTAAGCAAATGAAAGACGATACTTATATGTCCCCTTAGCACGGGCAGATCTGTATCCATGTCCTCCACTTCGGTGCCTGAGACAAACGTGTCGTATAGTGACTGAAGGTTGTGGAATCGAAGCTCGAGACTCCGCAGACTCTCCTCGGTTACGGAGTTCGCCGCGTACGATGCGTACTCTTGCGGCTTTGCCTTGCCTGCGGCTCGGACTCTCTGGCTGTCTGCGGCGAGATTCAAAAAGGCCGTCGCCAGCAGAGTAACCGTTTCCGCTACCGTCTCGGTTCTGCGCGCGCCGCAATCGTGAGGCAGTCTGCCGCGAGGCAGATCTTCGGAGTAAGCGCGTGAATTCTCCGGCGGAATTGTCAGGTCGAGCTGCTCGGCCGTCGTGAGCATCTGGCTGGCCGCTCTTGAGAGCACCTCGCCGGCAAACTTCAGCGATTGCTCCGTGGCTTCGACAAAGTCATGCTCTATCGGCAGGAGCCGATACGCCGGCAACGCGTGCTGGATATGAAGCAATTCGTAACTCACATCGGAGAATAGCTTCGTTGCCGCCGTCAGCGACCTGAACGTGCACCACTGGCAATTGTTCCGCGCGTCGTACGTGTCGAGGAGCTCCTCGATCAGCATTGACTGTGAGAGAAGCTCGCCCAGGAACGGACGCGTCAGGACCTTGCTGACCGATTCGCAATGGCGCAAATGGCTCGCCAGACCGAGGAGCGTTTGGCCACGGCCTGCAATCAGCTTATGGAAGTCTTTGTTAGAAATTATCAGTGGATCCATTGAGCGATTCCTACGTTGCTCATCAACTGCGCTGAGCCAAATCGAAGGCTACAGACCATTTTCATCCTTCTTCTTCTCCAGCGGGACTATTTCCGGCTCGCCGAATTCCTTGGGAATCTTGAAGTCAAAGACTTTCGTGTTTATCTTCTTGTTTATCTTCGGATTGAGAAACTTTATTTCATATATGTCCTCTTCCGGCGACAGGGCAACGACTTTTGTCGGCAGCCCCAGTTTCTTGTCGATCCAGAAATCAAGCGACGCGTAATCATCTTTATAAGTCGAATTCGGCTTAACCTTAAGGTGCAGTTGAAAGAAAGTTGCCGGTTTGTCTTCTTTCTGCTCAACAAGTGTTATCTTGAACTGTTTCTTGAGATTCTCAATTTTCGTAAAGCCGAGCAATGGTATGTTCTGGCTGGCTACATCGAAGGCATCGACCGGCTTATTCGGCTCGGCCAATTGATATTTCTTGGCGCTCTTGATTTCGTAGCTGATCTGTGTCAGCCACGTGCCGTCGAAAATGTAATCTTCAAGGTATTTCTGTTCCTCTTCATCATCCTGCTTGAGCGTCAGGAAGTTTATCCTCAGTTTCGATTTCTCGCCGAACTTCGCATAGTAGAGGATTCCTTTTCTAAGTGCTTCCGATTCAAGCAGCGGCTGGGTGAACTTGTATTCGAGCTGTCCCTCGTACGATTGGAGCTCTATGGTTCTATCGTTCAGTTGTTTGAGCACGTCATCGAGCGGGTCGGCCTTTGGCTGGGCGCACTGTGTGGTCTGCTGAGCCTCATCGGGCACGCAGGGCTTCGTGCATTCCGTGGCCTTGCAGATGCCGACCGTCAACAGGACGACCAATACTGCCTTACTGATAGTGTTACTGTTCATTGTCCTTCTTCCTTAGCTTTGTGCGCACGATACATCTTCTCTATCGGCTGTCTTTGATAATTTGAAGTATCTCGCGGATGTTTTCAATACAAAAATCCGCATGCTCGGCAAACTCCTCGGCCTGGTGATGGTTCGCCAGCAGGACCGCGACGGCGCCCGCTGCTTTTGCGCAGAGCAGGTCGAACAGGTAGTCACCCACTAACAGAGTCTCCCGCGGTTCTACGCCGAATTGCCGGCATAGATGCAGCACGCCGAAGGAATCGGGTTTCACCGGGCCGTCGTCTCTGTCAACAATAGCATCAAATTTCAGATTGTGCCTGCCGGCGATGGCCAGGGCATTGCTTCGCTTGTTGCGCGTCAATACGCCGATGTGGATGCCTCCCCGGCGAAGCGCCGAGAGCGTTTTTCTCGTGCCGATGTTCAGCTTGGATTCCGCCACCGCCCTTTCCTCGTGCTGGCCCAGTATTTCTTCGGCCCGGCGGCGCTCCTGAGCGGGCATCTTCTCCATCGACTCGAGCACCGGCCCGGAGTCCCGGGCCAGCCCCATCTCTTCGCGGATGGCGTCGAAGTCGAAGTATGGCCGGGTGATTGTGCCGTCCAGATCAAATATCACAGCTTTGATTGGCATCTGTTGTGCAAATCTGAATACTGAATTACGCAGTGCGATGGTCTGTGTTCTCTACTTACCTTTCTTCCTAAGCAATTCGATGAAATATCGCCCGGCTTGGCCGAGGAGTTTACCCTTGCGGACAATAATACCGGTGGGTCTGACGAGCTTCTCGTTTAAGAACGGAACGGCCTTTATTGTCCCGTCGCGGAGCTCCTGGAGCATTGCCGTTTGCGGAAGAATACTTACGCCAGCATCTATTTCCACGGCCCGCTTGATCGTTTCGATATTGTCGAATTCCATCACTGGTCTGACAGTGATGTTGTAGCGCTCGAGGATGCTGTCTATCCACAGACGCGTGGGAACATTCCTCTCAAATGCGATGTATCTCTCAGATTGCAGCCTGTGAATATCGACCTGCGATTCGTGCGAGAGCGGGTGCTTTGGACTGCACGCCAGGACCAACGGCTCATTTTCAAACTCGTACACATCGAGCCGCTTATCCTTCTTCGGAATCGCCACAAGGCCGATATCTACATCACCGGCCAGAACCAGCTCGTAGATTCTGTCGGCGCTGAAGTACTCGATATGGACGTTCACGTTCGGATGGCTGACCATTAACCTCTTGACGTAGTCCGGCAGAGTGTGCATCCCGATACTGAAGATTGCGGCGACGTTTATTCTGCTGCCCCCGGAGGATTTCAGCGCATTTAGCTCGTTCTTCAACTGTTCATATCTGTCGAGCATATCCCGGCCGGCGCTATAGAACGCCTGCCCGGCCTTGGTAAGCTCGATGGGCCTTTTCTTCCGGTCGATTAGCTGGCATTTATGTGCAACTTCGAGCTGCGCCAATTGCTGTGAAACGGCTGATTGACTCATAAAGTGCTTCTCCGCGGTTCTCGAGAAGCTTCGCAAATCAGCCAGGTCGCAGAATATCTTAAGCGTTTCTACGTGCATTATAAGCTGCCCTAATGGGGCATATTACTATTTAGCCGCTTGTACACGGCTTCGCTATAGGTTACACTATACAATTGTAACATTCAATGCAATTATGTTATTTTGTCATTAGTGTAACTTATTTCGTTGGTCGCGCAAAACCAAAGTTTTAACCTTATTATGGAGGCTATTGAAGTGGCAGCAAAGACTACTGTGCAAGCTGTGTACGAACAGGTGCTCAAGCGGAACCCAGGCGAGCCTGAGTTCCAACAGGCCGTTAAGGAGGTCCTGGACTCACTCGTCCCGGTAATGGAAAAACGCTCGGAGTACATCGATGCCAGGATTCTCGACAGGGTTGTCGAGCCGGAAAGGCAGATAATGTTCCGAGTCCCCTGGCAGGATGACCAGGGCAATGTCCACGTCAACCGCGGATTCCGGTTTGAATTCAACAGTGCGCTTGGTCCGTACAAGGGCGGGCTGCGATTCCATCCCACCGTCAATGCGAGCATCCTGAAATTCCTCGGATTTGAGCAGGTTTTCAAGAATTCGCTTACGACTTTGCCGATGGGCGGGGGCAAGGGCGGGTCAGACTTTGATCCCAAGGGCAAGAGCGACAGTGAAGTTATGCGTTTCTGCCAGAGCTTTATGATCGAGCTTTTCCGCCATATCGGCCCGGATACCGACGTCCCGGCGGGCGATATCGGTGTTGGCGGGCGCGAAATCGGGTTCTTGTTTGGCCAATACAAGCGGCTGCGCAACGAATTTTCCGGCGTCCTGACCGGCAAAGGGTTAAACTGGGGCGGCTCACTGATTCGTCCGGAAGCGACAGGATACGGGTGCGTGTACTTCGCCGAGGAGATGCTCAAGACCCGCCGCGATAGCTTCAAAGGCAAGATTTGCACCGTCTCCGGCTCAGGAAACGTGGCGCAATACACCGTTGAGAAGCTCAACCAGCTTGGCGCAAAGGCCGTCAGCCTCTCCGACTCCAACGGCACAATCTATGACCCCGACGGGATCGACGATGAGAAGCTCGCCTTCGTGCTAGAGCTCAAGAACGTGCGGCGCGGGCGCATCAAGGAATATGCAGATAAGTTCGGCGTCAAGTATCTCGATGGAGTCCGGCCGTGGGGCATCAAGTGCGACTGTGCCTTCCCGAGCGCAACCCAGAACGAGATTGACGAGGAAGATGCCAAGACCCTGCTCAAGAATGGCTGCCGTCTTGTTGCCGAAGGCGCAAACATGCCGAGCACGCCCGACGCTATCGAGCAATACCTTGCTAAGAAGATACTCTATGGGCCCGCCAAGGCTGCAAACGCCGGCGGCGTTGCAACATCCGGCCTGGAGATGTCGCAGAACTCAATGCGCCTTTCCTGGACGCGGCAAGAGGTCGATGAACGGCTTCACACCATAATGATTGCCATTCACAAGCAGTGCTTCGAGGCCGCGGAGGAATACGGCCTGGCGGGCAATCTTGCAGCGGGGGCAAACATCGCAGGGTTTGTCAAGGTCGCCGACGCAATGCTCGACCAGGGCCTTGTATAAAAAAGATTGTCTCTGCCAATAATCAAGGGACGCCTGTTATCTATGGGCGTCCTTTTTTATTGCCCCAACGCGGGGGTGCTATTACAATCTGCCGCAATGGAAAAAGACGTGGACGTCAATAAGGTTGTTCGCCAGCATCTTGAGACCGAGCAGTTCTTTGCCGGCTTCGCCGTCAAGGCCGAGGCCGGTCCGGGCGGGCAGCAGGAACAGGAGGAAGATATGGCACTTGCCGAGAAAGCAGGACAGCTTGAACAGTTGGCCCAGGAGGTCGTGCAATGCCGCAAGTGCGACTTGGGGTCGCTGCGAACCAATACAGTCCCCGGTGAAGGCAGTCCGAATGCTCGGATAATGTTCACCGGAGAGGCCCCGGGCGCAGACGAAGACGCGCAGGGCCGACCGTTTGTCGGCAGGGCGGGCCAGTTGCTCGACAGGATAATCGAGGCTTGCGGGCTGAGACGCAGCGATGTCTATATATGCAATATCCTGAAGTGCCGCCCGCCTGATAACCGCGATCCTCGGGCCGAGGAGATAATAGCGTGTCTGCCGTATCTGCAGAGGCAGATTGAAATAATAAATCCGGAGGTCATTGTTGCCCTCGGCGCCCACGCCGCCCGGACGCTCTTGAATACTCCAGACTCGATAGGCCAGTTGCGCGGCCGATTCCACGAATACTATCCCGGCATCGGCAGGCCGCCGATAAAACTAATGGCCACGTATCACACGGCGTATCTGCTGCGGAACTATTCTGAGGAGAACCGCAGGAGGGTCTGGGAGGATATGAAGAAGGTCCTTGCCGAGCTCGACCTGCCGGTTCCCGAGGGGTCAAAGAAATAGGCATGGTTTAATTCTGGGTGGCAGCCTCAAGCGCAGCTTGGGGATGGCAAAACTCGCAAAGCGGTGCAACCATCCCCAAATCCTTCGGATTTGAGGCTGCCACACCCTATGAAACCACAAACAATGTTACCCGGAATTTGACTTATTGAACCATGCCAAAAAAAATAGCTCCGTCTGGCCGGCGAAATCCATTCGCTATTCACCATTTTGCCGTGCGATTTGACTCGGCGCACCGAGAAGATTGGAGTTGCGGCGGCCGTTGGCCGACTTATGATGTATATGAGTTCTGCAAAATTGCAGGTTAGGCCTATATTGTTGAAGAAAATCTCTTTTATGATTTTCTTCAATAATTACCTAAGCGATTACGAGACAATACGTTGCCATCGAAAAGAAAAAATCAACAAACGATTTTTTCTTTTCTAAGTAGGCCTAACCTGCAATTTTGCAGAAGCCTTATGATGTATGAGAACTGAGATAAGAACACCCAGCTCTGCGGTGGTTGTGGCACAGGACGCACTTGCTGAAGCGAATGAGTCGATGCCCAAATATGCGCATCCGTTGTTAAGCAAGGATTTTACTGAGCGCCAGTTGTACGCAATCTTGGCGTTGCGTCGGTTTCTCAAGATAGATATCCAGGCAGTTATGCGAGAGCTTGCGGATTCGCCTGATTTGTGTGAAGTCCTGGGCCTTGAGAGAATACCCGACTATGCAACGTTGTTTCACGCTGAAGAACGGCTGATTAGAAAAGGGTTCCTCGAAAAGGCTTAGCGGTTGCGTTTTGCTCCCTGCAAGCGCTGGCGCGTATGCAAATCAGCGTGTCTGTACGGCCATTTCAGAGCGGGCCCCAAGCCCCGGGTGCGGAAGATCACGGCCTGTTCTTGAGCAGTTCCTGCAATCTCTCCATCTCGCCGGATTTCATGTGATAGCTGTGCTCCTTGTCGGGGTATTGGCCGCTCTGCACCTCTTTGCTGTAAGCGTTGAATGCCTCGATGGTCCTGTCCGCCAGATTGCCGTAGCTCTTTGCGAACTTCGGGCGCGGCCCCTGCGTCAATCCCAGGATGTCGGGGGCGATCAGTATTTGCCCGTCGCAGCCCGGCCCGGACCCGCAGCCGATCACCGGAACCTCACAGTGCTCCGTAATGATCTGCGCGACCTCCGCAGCAGTTCCTTCAATCAACAGCATTCCCGCGCCGCTGTTGACCATTTGCTCGGCGAGACTTGCCAATTCGGCGGCCATTTCTGCGGTTGTAGCCTCGGCCTTGAAACGTCCGGTCTTGGTGATGCTCTGGGGCCTTATGCCGATATGCGCCATAACAGCTATGCCGGCGTTGCTCACTGCCTCGATTACGTCGAGATGTGCCCCCGTTGCTTCGATCTTCACCATTTGTGCGCCGGCTTCAGCGACGAATCGGCCGGCATTCTTCACCGCCTCGACGATACCCACTTGGTACGACAGGAAGGGCATATCGGCGACCAGATACACGTTTGGCGCACCCCGTCTGACTGCGGCGGTTATTGCCGCCATAAAATCCATCTTGGCCGGGAGCGTTGAGTCGAAGCCGAGCACGACCTGTGCGGCCGAGTCGCCGACCAGTATCATCTGCACTTGAGTCTGAGAAACGAGTTTGGCTGTCGTATAATCGTAGCAGCTAACCGCAGCGATTCTCTGCTTCTGCTGCTTGGCCGTCAGCAAATCCGCAATGGTAATACCTGCATTCATAATCAACTATTCTGAGAGACATCCCAAAAAGAAATAACAGCTTGCCAGTTAGAATATGAGAACAAAATAAGTTTAGCAAGCGTAATTTAAATAGGCATTTTGGGGTTGCAACCTTGCAGCGTATAAAAAATTTTTGCATTTTTGCAAATAAAGACTTGACTCTTTGCGAGGAAGATGTAAATTTCTATGAAATTCTTGGTTTTTCGCTAAAGAATTTTGTGTTGGCTGCACGATTACATACTTAGAGAACTCATAGAACTGAATGAACGGAGTCGGATGTAGTTCTTGACGTTATCATTAGCTTTTCATCACCCTCCTCCGAAGCCAGATTCTGTTTTTGAAAGAATCTGGCTTTTATTATGCCCTGCGTATTCAAGATAGGCAAGCAGCAAGTTTCATTCATTGTTAAAGTGCGCAACTTTGTATCAATCGCATTCCACAAACTGATTCTTTTAAGCACTTTCCGCAAGCGATGCAGCCGGTGATTCGCTGCTTCCACGGCACCTTGCCGGTATTCCTTTGAGTGTGGCCCTTCTCGTGAATATCCGTTTGCGCGCGGACAAGGCGCCGAGGTCACAGACGGGCAGGAGGACTCTGCAGGTGTGGGGGCTTGCCGGCCAACTATGAATCAACGGTCTAATCACTGTCCCGGTGCAGTCGAGTCTGTACCCGGCCAATAGCCGGCGAAATTGGCGTCAAACTCGGATTTGTCTGCGCCAATAATTTTTCTGAGATTTCTCTTGACCGGCAGATTACAGGTCCCATAATGCTTCTGTCTAAGGATGACATTCGTGCAATCGGATTAGCCAACGAATAAGTTAGCTGCGTCAAAGGGATTTGATGAAACGCGAAACTTCAGCATTTGTTGGGTGGCGAAGTTGTGCATTGGCCCTCTCGATCGTTTCCTTTGGTCTGTCCGCGCCGGCTTACTGTCGGACGGCGGGCGTCGCGCTGCTTGTTCAGCAGACTCCTGCCCAGGGCGGCACAGTCGTTCCCCCTCCAGGCGTTCACTACTTCGCGCCGGATTCGCAGGTCGCGCTGGCTGCAATTCCTAAGCCGGGCTATCGGTTCCTTTACTGGCTCGGAGACGTCAGTGACCCGAATTCAAGCAGCACTTCTGCCTATCTTGACGGCCCTAAAATTATTGTCGCCGTATTCGCGGAGATTCCTGAAGGTTATGTGGTTGGCGGGGGCGGCCCATCGGCGGATCGCCCCAAAGAGAGTGTGGGGGGCGGAGGCATTAGCACAAGGCAAGGACTCATACTTTTTCCTCCACGTCAACCGCCACCTCCGCCTCCACCGCCGCCTCCACCGCCACCTCCACCGCCCGCAGAGCCATCCACGATCTTTCTGCTGGGGTTTGGCGCGATGATGCTGCGCAGAAGCCGGCGGCCCGCCTGAGCGGGCGGTGCTGAATCAATGCAGCTATTTGCGGAGGAGAGAATCTGCAGGACAACATCGGCAAGAGGCCCCTGATAGTGCTCGGCGTTATGTATCCACAGTTCCACCGGGGTAGGGTATTTTGGGAGTCTATTCTCATTCACAAACTTGACGTTGCCCGGATTCCGGCTCATAATACTGCTACCTTCTGTGAAGGATGTCGGTTCGGCGCCGGCAGAGCAAGGCAGTCTGCACGCGAGCGTTTGTGCGATTGACTTTGTGACAGGCGTATTTCTTTTATCGCGGTCGAGCTGACAGAAGTTGAGGGGCGGTGGGAATTGTGATTATGTTAAGGACTTTGTCGAAACACTTTTCTCAGTAATCTTCAGTCTGGAATATGGAAGGAGATCTCGTGGAAGGACAGAATGTCGAAGGAAATGGAAACGTCCAGGAGAACAAGAGTCCCGATAGGGCGAAGTTGAAGAAAATAATCGCATTGTCCTCTTTGGCCCTGGTTGGGACGGCGGCGGTCGTATGGCTTATTGCACGTTTCCTGATTCCGACAATGGCCGAGGTTGCGTGGTGCTCCAATAAAATGATAGCCATATACATTGCAGCAGGCGTGATCGGCGTTGCCGTGGCGGCGGGCTTCATCCTGCGGAACACGTTCAGGACGAGGTTGAGAACGCAGAAGGTCATCAGGGACGATCCGGACATCAACGACTGGCTGGTTATCTTCGACTGGACAGAGAAGATACTCTATTTCCCTACAATCGCCGCGTCGTTTCTTGCAGCACTGCTCTCGTTGCTTTTCAGCTCCATACCTCCGAGTGTCATTGGAGGCGTCTGGTTCGCCGTATTCTTCCTGAACTTCATCGTGGAAGAATACGACATCAGTATCAAGGTGCTGCTGATAGGTTTGGTGGGTGCGGGATTTTTCCTTTTGTGGCTCCACCTGCTCGGCGGCGTTATTGGCTTTCTGCGGTTTTTCAAGCACGTTGCCGTATCAATGAACGCCACCGTCTATCTGCTCGTGGGCATAATAGGCCTGCTCGCAATTCTTATGTCGTGGCTCAAGGGGCTTTTCTACTACGTTGCGATAATGCCGAACTATATCAATCTGCAGGAAGGCCCAACGGAGTCGGGAGAGCAAATCGGCAGGGAGGATTACAACAGCAGGGTGGATACGAGCGATTTTCTCGAGCGGCTCATGGGCTTTGGAAGGATAATCATAACTTTCAAGGACGCAAAAAGGCAGCCCGTAACTCTGCTGGTCTGGAGAATTCGACAGAAGGCCCAACTGCTCGAGAACGTGCGCGGGAAGTTTGCAATTGACCATTTGCAGCCCAAGCAAGGGCCGAGCAAGTGAACGAATCATCTCTGCTGTGGGCTAAGGCTGCGAGGCCGACCGAGCCAAAGGAATGAACGCCGAAAGGTTGATACCGGCGTGATTGAAGCCGCCGGCCGGATGGCGACGGCTTGTCGAGCGGCCTGCTGTCCGCTATGCCTACCAGTTCCCTTCCGGACAGGACATTATGTAGTCTATGCAGTCGCTCAGGCTTGCCGTTGCTACGGCGACTGTGCTGTCTGCTGCGCCGTAGTAGAGGTGGAGCTGGTCGGTCTCTTTGTGAACGATGGCGCCAGTGGGGAATACAACATGGCTTACATCGCCGATGCGCTCGTATGGCGCGTGCGGCCCGAGGACCCATTCATCGCTTCGGTGCAGCACCTTCCACGGGGCATCCAGGTCCAGAAGGGCCAGGCCGACGCGATATATTGCTCCCGCGGTGGTGTTGCGGACGCCGTGGTAGAATATCAGCCAGCCCTGTGGTGTTTCTATCGGCTGGCAGGCCAGACCGACCCTGTGGCAGTCCCAATAGGCCCCCCTCGTCATAATCAGGGGCCTGTGGTCGCCCCAGTGCTTCAAGTCGGGTGAGAAGCTGATCCACATGTGGGCCTCGCCCCGAACGATGGGACGATGAACCAGTGCGAATCGCCCGTTGAACCTGCGCGGAAACAGGCAGGCGTCTTTATCTTCCGGCGGCAGCAGCGAGCCAAGACGCGCGAAGTTCCTGAAGTTCTTGGTAATCGCCAACGAGACCACGGGGCCGCCTTCCCCGAAAGAGACGTAGGTGACGGCGAATTGCTTTTGCTCTTCAAGCCAGATGATACGGGGGTCTTCCAGCCCCCACCTCTCTTCTCGTGAGCTTTGGTCGGCCTTGAAGGTCGGCTCCGGGTCGATTTGCCAGTTGGTGAAGCCGTCTGCGCTGCGCGCAACGGTCAGGTGCGAAAATCCGCGCATATCTTCGACTCGCACGAGCAGCAGAGTCTCTTCGTTCAGCTTGGCTGCTCCCGGGTTAAAAACGGCGTTCGTCGGGTACGGCCAATCGTCCGCCGACAATATCGGATTGCCGTGGTACCTTTTGAACAGTTCGTTTGCTTTTTGTTCCCGTGTGCGCTCAGCCATACTTGCGACCCCTCAAGACCAAGGGATACCTCCAGACTCAGAACTCAATACACAACACTATATCTTGTGATTCCGGAACCTTCAACTTCAATTGTCCATTGTAAATCGGCAGGATTGACGGCCTGCCGTAAATGAAAGTGATAATTTTTGTTCCGCCCTCGCAGAGATTTCCGCGCCGGCCGGGCCGCGGGCCGGAATCGCGCGTTTCACGGGCGACGATTCGTCGGTTCGATTAAGCGTATGCGTGTCCGTGCTATGCTTTCACCAACTGCGTCTGGTATAGACTTTGATACAATGGGCACGTCTGCATCAGGCTGTCGTGCCGGCCCTGGGCGATGATCCGGCCGTCATCCATCACCACTATTACATCCGCACTGACCACCGTGCTGAATCTGTGCGCGATTATGAAGCTGGTTCTATTCTGCATAATTTCCTCGATCGCCTTGTGAATCTTGGCCTCGCTGTCGGCATCAATCTGGCTGGTCGCCTCGTCGAAAATCAGAATAGCGGGATTCTTCAAAATAGCCCTTGCGATGACGATTCTTTGAAGCTGGCCGCCGCTCAGCCCGGTGCTAAGCTCGCCGATGACCGTATCATAGCCGTCAGGCAGCGGAGCTATGAACTCGTGGGCGAATGAGCGCTTGGCCGCGGCGATTATTTCTTCTCGCGTTGCGTCGGGCTTGCCGTAGCCGATGTTCGCCGCAATCGTGTCGTGGAAGGTCACCATGTTCTGGGTAACCATCCCGATCTGCCTTCGCAGGCTCGACAGCGTTACATCACGGATGTCCGTCCCATCTATGAGAATCTGTCCGTTGTCGGGGTCGTAGAACCTCGGAAGCAGATTCGCGAGCGTTGTCTTTCCCGATCCGTTGGGGCCTACAATGGCGACATTGTGCCCGGCCTGCACTATGAGGTTCACTCCTTTGAGCACGGGGACATTGCCGCCGGGGTACGTAAAGACGATGTTCTTGAATTCGATCTTGCTCTTCAGCGGCGGCAGTCCGATAGCGCCCGGCTTTTCAAACTCGATCGGCTCATCGACGATGGCAAATACCCTCTCAGCGGCGGCGTTAGCCTCCTGGATTTTGTTCCAGATGTCGCTTGTTTTCCGCACCGCCTCTGCGGACGCGCCGAGCAGAAGCAGCAAGGTCAGGAATTCGGGGCTGTCTATCCGTCCGCGCGTGACCCAGGCCATGCCGATTATGATTGCGGCCGCGCCCGCGGCCATTCCGAGAACCTCCAATACCGGGCTGGTGGCCGAATCCACCTTCGATATCTTGAGCAACTGCTTCAACAACCGCTCGTTTATGAGCCTGAAGGAGCTCACCTCATATTGCTGCTGATTATAGACCTTAACGACTTTGAGCCCTGCCATCGCCTCCTGAAGCTTTGAGAGCATTTGCGAGCTGGCCATCAGGAGCTTCTTTGTGGCGCGCTTCATTCTCTTTCCGAAGGCGTTCACCGTCACCAGCACAAAAGGCGCGCTGCTCAGAAAAATAAGGGTGAGCTGCCAGTTCAGCAGCGTCGCAAAGGCCAGCATAAACAGCGCGTTGAGCGGCTCGCGAAGCGCCTTGCCGAGCATTATCTTTATGGCCTGACCCATAACGCTGGTGTCGCGAATGATCCTGCTGACGCTGTCTGTCGGCCTTTCCGTTGCGAAGAAACCCATCGGCATATCCATAAGATGCGCAAAGACGTCCTCGCGCAGACGGTTTACCCCAACCTGGACAATCTTCTCGGCAAGGTAACCTTGGTAGAACTTTGCAGTGCACCGGACTATGGTGATAAGCCCCATTGCCAACATAATGAAGATCACGGCTCTTATTTTGCTTTCGCTGGTTTGCTCTCGGGGCAGGAAGCTGACGGCCCACTGTGCATATTCGGCAAGCCTGATCTTCATGCCCCACTTCGAGCGCTCAATGTGGCCTCTTTTCAGACTCTCAACAGCGCTCCGGTTGCTCGGTGTGCTGAGCTTCAGGGTCTGGCGCTCCAGCACATTGTCTCTATTGAGTCGTTTTAGCTGCACATTGAGGTCGTTCTGGTCGGTTGCGGCCAACTCTCTAAGCAGGTCCGTGAACGGTATTTGGGCGACCTGATCGGATGGCAAAAGGCCTGCGACGTCGATGATTCTGTCCGCCGGACGCAGCCCCGCGGCTTCGGCAAGACTCCCTTTCTCCACATCAACTACAAGCAGGTAATATGCAATGCCCTGGTTCTCTTTATTGGTGAAGTCCACACTCTCCGGGACATAAAAATCCAGGCCGTAGCGATATTGGCAAGTCTTTCTATCGACCCAGCCGTGCAGACCTTCTTTGCCCATCATCACCTTCAGCAGTGGAATCACCGTTATGAAGCTCAGCGACAAAAGAGCGGCGACCGCCAGCGCGCTTACCACCACGAAGATAACGCGAGGCCATTGAGGCCAAACGTATTGAAACAGCCTTCTAAAAGGGTTCATTCGATAGATTTCTCCATAATGCAGTGCGCTGCCGTCACTGCCGGCGCACAGCCCGACACTTCACTTGAACTACCTGTCTTTGGTCGAAGTCAAGGCAGGGTAACAGAAGTGTAACAGCCGGTCAAGCGCAAAGAATCTATTGACGCCGGACCGGGCGCGCGTTAGCGTGATAGTGGTTTGTCACGTGTAATTTTGCGGGTCAAAACCTGCGGTAAAACCGCAGGCTAAATAGTTAGCTCCACATTTTACGTGGGGTTTTCATCAATTGCAAAATGAAAATAGACTGTTTGGTGCTGGGTGAGTACGAGACCAACTGTTATGTCCTGCGCAGCAGCGAGGCGGCAAAGGATTGCCTGGTCGTGGACCCCGGCCTTGGGTCTGAAGAGCTGATCGAATTTCTCGAGGAGCACAAAATCACACCGGCAGCGGTGGTTCTCACGCACGGGCACATAGACCATATTGCAGGACTCGCCGCATTGCGCCGCAACTTCCCGGGCATCAAGGTATTCATCCACTCGCTCGATGCCGAGATGCTCCTGGAGCCTGTCGCCAACCTCTCTGGTCTGATGGGACGCGAGTTCACTGCCGAGCCGGCTGATGTCTGCGTGGAGGATGGAGATTGCATCGAGCAGGCCGGCGTCAGGCTGCAGGTGCTCCACACGCCCGGCCATACACCAGGCGGCTTATGCCTGTATTCAAGCGGGGAGGGTGTCGTTTTCACAGATGATGCCCTCTTTGCCGAATCAATCGGGCGAACCGACTTTCCGGGCGGAAGTATGTCCCGGCTGGTCAGATGCATCAAGGAGAAGCTCTGCACATTACCGGACGAGACCGTTGTCTATCCTGGCCACGGCCCAGCAACGACGATAGCCCGCGAAAAAACACACAATCCATTCCTCCAATAGCGGCAGGGATATGTGCGGCGCTTGTACAGGGTTTTTCCGGGAAAGAACCGCCTCAGTTTCACCGATATAGCTTGGGTAGGGTGGGGCTTGCCCGCCCAGACAATGGCGGGCTTGCCCCACCGGACTGGTGGGCTGAAGCCCACCCTACGCGACCAATGGGGGTCCGTGGACAGGGCCTGTGTAGTCGTGGGTGCTGTCGGCTAAGGAACGTGATACCAGAGGCGGGATGTTTTTGGGGGTGCTCCGATATGAGGTATTTGCGGGCGACAAGGAGATTCTCATTATGAAAACTATCGCCGAAAGTGAGTTGCGCAGGGCGCCATACATACTTATCACGATTTTTATCATCCTGGCCGCCTGCATCATCGCCGCCGGATACCTCTACTATCAGCATTACAAAGAAAATTACCGGGTCGAGGTGGAGCGCCGGCTTTGCGCCATTGCGGAGCTGAAAGTCAACGAGCTGGTACGTTGGAGAAATGAGCGTTTGAGCGATGCCGGCATCTTTCACAAAAACGCTGCCTTTTCCGCTCTGGTGCAGCGCTTTCTCGAAACGCCGGATGATGTGGAGGCACAAGGACAGATTAGAACATGGCTAAGCCAGGTCCAGGCAGCCTATAAGTATGACCGGATTATGCTGCTGGACACTCAGTACTCCAAGAAGAT
>Ga0315288_10004130_pt1 | contig 18467 bp, 21 predicted proteins | sample YL17G11_20_MG_FD_203454 | JGI IMG/M metagenome (GOLD analysis project Ga0315288, IMG submission 203454) | Sediment microbial communities from Yellowstone Lake, YNP, Wyoming, USA - YL17G11_20 | ecosystem: Environmental > Aquatic > Freshwater > Lake > Sediment | place: USA: Wyoming | collected... | reverse complement strand
CTGTCACCGACCTTCTAATGCAATTAGATATGTCAAACGACAAAGGAAATATGATAAAGATGACAAAACTTCTGAAGAAACTCGAAAATTATGGATGCATCACAACTAAAAAAGAAGGCAGAATAAAGAAAATAAACTTGACATTGATAGGTAGTTCACTATCAGAAGTTTTAAAGAGTGTTTAATCTTTTGACTTAAATTTTTGTAATGTTTTATAAAATACATGATAATTAGAGATACTCCTTACAAAGATATCATCAGTAAGCTTGAGAAAGCAGGCTATGCAACAAAATTTTATCGGAATTTAGGAACAGAAATAGCATCCGGTGTTGGTATATTTGTCCTGTTTGAACAACGTGACAAACCAGAAGAAGATGTAGATATGAAATATTCTACACTTGAGCAAATACTTCAAAATAAGCCATCAGATTTAATGATTACGGATTTTCAAAAGTGCCAAATTAGATTCATGGCTTTAAAGAGTGTTATTGCTGCGGAAAAACGAAAAAAGAAGTATGAAGCTGAAACTACAGATAACACTGCATGTAGTTGTTGTGAGTGATTATAATATATTAGTCAATATTTTTCTCAAAGCATCTTCAGTTACAGTCCTTGGATTTGTCTCCATTTTTTCGGGTCTAAAACCATCTTGAATTATTATATCAATATCATTCTTGCTTATGCCTAACTTACTTAACCTCATAGGTAGACCTGTATTCTCTAACATTTTTTGAATATTGTTTATTCCTTCATCAATACTATTTGCTCCTGTTATTTTCGATATTTTACTCATTTTTTCTTTTATCATATCTTTATTGAACTTCATGAATTGTACCATCGTTAAAGCACAAGCATGACCATGCGGTATGTTGAATTTTGTTGTAAGCGGATATGAAACTGAATGTAACACGTTAGTTCCTGTATAATCGAATGCAAAACCAGCGAATAGACTTGCTTTGCACATATTTTCTCTTAAATTGATGTCATGCAAATTATTGCAGACAGCAACAAGATTTTCGTATACTAATTCGATTGATTTTAAGGCAAACATTTCTGTTATAGGCTGTGCATTTATAGACCAGTAAGATTCTACAGCATGTGCGAGTGCATCCATTCCAGTGCTAGCAGTTATATCTCGTGGCATGCTTTCAGTCAACAAAGGATCTATTATAGCAACATCAGGGTGCATGAAATCATGGAGTAATCCTCTTTTCGTGGGTTTTTCTCTATCAGTTATTATCGAATATTTTGATATTTCACTTGCCGTGCCAGCTGTTGTTGGTATCGCTATAAATGGTAAGCCTTTTTTCTTTATTGTTTTTTTATGATACAAGTAATCTTTTACGTCCCCTTTGTTTTTAATTAATATCGCAATAGTTTTGCCCACATCTAATGCACTGCCCCCACCTATGCCTATAATCAAATCACATTTATTATCTTGACAAAATTTTAGTCCTCTTTCAACTGTCTGTATTGATGGGTTGGGTTCAACTTCATTAAAAAGAATAATTTTATACCCTTTTAGAAGATTTTTTATTTTATCTGTTATACCTAATTTTTGCATTGAATTTCTGCCTGTGACAAGCAAAATATTTTTTGGAGAGAAATTGTCTATGGTTTGTTTGATATCATCAAAAGTGTTTATTCCGAAGATAATTTTTGTTGGAATATAGTAACTCCAATTTTTCATGTCTCAGCTCACCTATTTAATTTTTATATTATACATAAAAACTTATTATAGACTAAAAATTTCCAGTGCCCTGGTAGCTGGGCTTAGGAGAAATTGTTCAATCCCTCTGTTTAATTATTATATTGAATTGATAAAATATAAAACTTTAAATCAACCCAGAATCAGACAGATTTTTTGCTCTTGTGAGAAGAAAAGATAGAGCACTAACCTTTCTTGATAAACTCACTTTTTAGTTTTTCCAAAAGAGCTGGATGTAGTTTTACTTTAGAATGTTTAGCTTGATCAATTATGTAACCAAGCATTTCCTTTTTCGGGTTGAAAAACTTGAGCCTTTGCTCCAGATATCTTATCTGCTTTTCAAGTTTAGTGGATTCGGCGCCTTCAACCTTTTCGATTTTAGCATTGATTGAATTCAGCATTTCTATGAGTTTTTTAACTTCCTCAGGACTGTAAGTTTCCATACCATTATTTTTGTTTTTAAAAGCTATAAACATTTTTATATAATAAGTTAATTTCTATGGGTTCAAACCCCACATTCAGCACTAATTCTCTGAAACCTTCATCAACCAACACAGACCAGAATCAGATAGGTTCTTGTCCTTGTAAAAACATAGATATGATTTAACATCGGGAAGAAAAAATGACTAATTTTAATGTTAAAATCGAGAATATAGTTGCTTCTGCCGCTTTTGGCGTTAGAATAACTTTAGAAAAAGCGGTCGAACATTTGAAGGAAGCTGAATACGAACCAGAGCAATTTCCAGGATTAGTTTATCGTGTAAATGACCCTAAATCAGCCATGCTAATCTTCTCATCCGGGAAGGTTATTTGTACAGGTGCAAGAAATATCGCAGATGTTAGGAAGGCCATGACAAAAATCGAAGAGATGTTAAAGTCACTAAAGTTAGATGTTCCAAAAAAATACAAGATAGAAGTAGAGAACATCGTCGCATCAGCACAGATTCCAGCAAGGTTGGATTTGGATAAAATCGCGTTTGGATCGGAAAATTCTGAGTACAGCCCAGATCGATTTCCTGGCCTGGTCTATAGGATGAAAGACCCTAAGGCTACTTTATTGTTGTTTGGCTCAGGTAAAGTTATCTGCACTGGTATAAGGAAAATTGAAGATGTAGAATATGCCATGAATTTTTTGTTCAAAGAATTAAAAAGAATAAACGCACTTAAAAAACCCTTGGACAAATAAGTATGGAATCAGTTAGTTTTTTGTTTTTTTAACCAGTCAATCAATTGTTCTTTATTGCTAAAAGTCATAGATAAATTTCCCGATTTTTTTGATAATGTAACAGAATATCCTTTCTTGGGTTTACCTAAATCTTGAACAGAAAACTCTATAATAGGTATTCCCTGCTCTATCAATTTATTTATTTCTACACTTATTTCATCCAAATCTTTTTTTATTTCTTCTTTACTTCCTTCAAAGGGGTTGTATACAGTTCCACAATTAAAACATTTGATATCTTGTTTAAGCATTTCCTTTATTCTTTCAATACGAGTTTTTACTTCTTTTTGGAATTCTTCTTTTCTGTTTTCTTCAAAGAGCTCAGAGGATTCACCCATCTCTTTATGGAATTCACCAAACCACGACCCAAACTCTCTTGGAATAGTTCCACATTTAGGACAAGCAAATAAATTCTTCTTTTCCTCCTTCTTTTTGAAAAAGGGAAATTTTATCATATTTAGAATTAACAATTCTAACCTTAAAAAATTTTTTAATAATCAAAGAATCAGATATATTTTTGTTAATTTAAACATAGTATTATTAGAAAAGGCATTTTAGTGCCCTGGTAGCTCAGTTTGGACAGAGCGACGCCCCCCTAACGATGAAGAGGAGATGTCCGTTTGAATGCAAAGCATGATGATATACATGCACCTCACAGAGGAAAGGCGAAGGTCGAGGGTTCAAATCCCTCCCAGGGCGTTCACAAGGAGTTATACTCCCTTGATTTTGGCATGCCTTTTACTCAAGTCGGCAAGTTTTTTTCTGAGTTCTTACAACCTAGAAAATGTGGTGGTATAAGCGATTTCCTAGAGTTTGGATTATTGCCAGACTTGAAAGGACTTTATAGAAGAGATTATCTACAGCATATGGGAAGAAAACCAGAAGACACTGAATATCAAGGCGTAATATTATCTCATGCTCATGCCGACCATGCTGCCTACATCCATCATTTGAGAGAAGATATACCGATCCATTGTTCAGAAGAGACTTATGCTATATTGAAGGCATTGAATGACACTGCAAGCGGTAGCTTTACTGATCTGACGGAATTTACTAGGTGTTTTGAGACTTACGTTAACAAGAAAGGTGAGATAAGCAAGAAGAACTCAAAGACGCATCCAGATATAGTCGTACCAAGAAAATTCGATGTTTTTACTTTTGGTAAAAAGTTCAATATAGATAACATAGAGATAATTCCTTACAACGTTGACCACAGTCTACCTGGTGCTACTGGTTTCATTATTCATACTTCTTCTGGTACGATTGTCTACACTGGTGATTTCCGTTTTCATGGCAGGAGAGAAAAGAAGACTGTTGAATTCTTAGAAGCATGCGAGAAGGCAAAACCAGATTTGCTAATCATAGAAGGCACAAGGATAGACGAAGAGAGTTCCATGAAAGAAAAGGATGTGGAAGATGAAGTCTCTGTGATAACTTCCAAGTCAAAAGGATTATCAGTCTGCAACTGGCCTGTGAGGGATACTGACAGGTTGATTTCTTTCTTGAATGCTGCGAAGAAGGTTGACAAGAAACTTACGATAAGCCTTAAGCAAGCCTATCTTATAGAACAATTAAGCAAATGTAAGGATTCTAATGTGCCTAAGCTGGATGACAAGAACCTGGCCTTATATGCGATGAGAAAGGACTGGGGTGTCATAGGCAGTGAATGCGACGAGAGGTTGATAAGGGCTGATTATGACAGATGGGAAAGGGATTATCTTGATGGTTCCATATGCTATAAGGATGTGAAAGATGATCAGAAGGAATACATGTTCTTCTGCACGAACTTTGACTTGAAGGAATTGATTGACATAAAACCCGTTGAAGGTTCTGTTTATATCAAATCTGTTTGTGAGCCATTTGATATCGAGATGGAGGTGGACTGGAAGAGAATAGAGAACTGGATAAATCATTTTGGCATGAGTTTGAATTCAACTCATGTCTCTGGTCATGCTTCAGGTCCACAGTTAAGAGATTTTGTAAAGACTGTTAAACCCAAAATGGTTGTTCCTATTCATACGCAGCATGCTGAGATTTATGATAAATGGTGGGATAAGGTTCATTTGTTGAAGAAAGTTGGAGAAAGTGTAGAAATTAAATAAATCAGCAATTATCATTTATGCCAGAAGTGAATAAAAAAATGAAAATATTTTTGTAAACTCTTTTTATAGTGTCAAAATGTGATTTTAGATCAAGTATTTAAGATTTAATCGAATAATTGGCTTATCGGTGTTTGAATGTTAAAACAACTTATATTGTTCATTTTAATTTTGATGGTAATACCTGTTGTATTTTCTGCAGCGCCTAGTTTACCAGAAAATCCTCCACAGAATGCACCAGATTGTAATAATTATCTAATTGTTATTACTAAACAAAACCAAACTATTGAGAATTTAACAAAGGAAATAGATTACTGTAAAAATCAATCTGAGTACTATCAAAATCTGTATGAAAATAAAAAAGATGTTACAAACAAGGAATTGATACAAATATATCAAAATTTGAGTATAATAAATAACAATATTTTTAACATATCTCAAAAAATAGAACACATACAGAATGAGTTCAATTTTATAAAAAACGTAACAATTTTTAGTGTGAGTGTCTGTTCAATTTCCATTGTAGGTGGTATTGTTTTTTGGTTATATAAAATGGGTATTAGAAAAAGAGATAATAATGAAAAGACTGAAATCAGTAAAGAAGTGTCAGAAAATAATATCAAATAAGCGGTTTTTCATTTTACGAATTATATTATTAATAGAATTAATTCTAATCTTAATACTCCTTGTACGTAAAATTTTAACAGAGTTACCTACTGTACCTTATTTATTCGACTTAATTTATGGAAAAAATTTTGTAATGAAAACACTGAATAATATTACAATAAATTCAACAAATACTGATAATATTGCATTATCTATAATGAAGTGGGAAATAGAAAATTTTGACAATCCATATTCGTTCTATAGCCCGAATTCATCCTTACAAAAATTTTTAGGAGTATATGAGATTAATGGGAGTTATAGATGGTTTATCAGAGACGGACCTGTATCGTGGACTTTATACTCAAGACTTGCTAATTGTTGGGAATATTCAACTGTATTTGTAAATTTAATGAAGATAAAAGACGTAAAAGCAAGGATCATTCATACACCCGGAGAGGATCATGTGTGGAGTGAATATTTATCTGATGGTTTTAAAATTACAGTCGACCCATCAGGGAATCAAGTTGTTTTAGATAAAAAAATCTTCGCACAAAACAGAAATTGGTCATATATAGAAAGTTTGGACTTATTCAATATATCAGACAAAATAGATGTTTCTGATGAGTATATCGAAAGAGTATCTTTAATTGTTGTTGTAAATGATAATGAAAAACATGTTAAAAACATTGATGTAACAATCAAAAGTACACAATTAATGAAATCTGATCCCAAAAGATACAAAGAACCTAAAGTAGTTTTAACAAATAAGACTGATGAAAATGGTTTATTGAATTTTAGATTAGGTGAAAAGGAGTATATAATCGAAGTAAGAAACAGTTATATTCTCTTTGATTATATCTATAGCAAAAATGCGACTGTTACAAAAAATCAAATAAATACTATCGATTTTGATTTATCAAAAGATGCTAAAAAAATTGAATTTCTTGGTATATTAAAAAGAATCTTAACCAACTAACACCTTTTTCTCTTTTCTTTTTATCCTCAAATTTAATGCTTCTTTTAATGCATCATAAACTTGTTTCCTTTCGTCTTTAGAAAGATTAAGAATATCGAAAATTATATCATCCAATTCTTTTATCTTCTCTTCAAACTTTTTCTTATCCGAGAAAGGTATCTTCAATAATTCTTTGAATTTATTCTCTAAATTTTGTTTATAACTCTTCGTTATTTTCGTTGGATTTAAGATTGGAAAATTAATTGCCTCATATATCGCTAATTCTAAGACCCCGCCACCATATGATCTACCTTTTATCTCATAAAATAGCTTTGAAATAGAGGACGATAAAAATGCCGAAATAATATAAATATCGTTTTTATTTTTTGGTTCTATTTCATAAAAAGGTTGATCTGCAAAAGCTTCAGCATCATTAATTGCTAAAACTATATTCTCCCATATTTTTCTTGCAAATAATATGGATTTTGGTTTCTTGTCTCCAAGATCATACCATAATTTTCTATTTTTTACAGTTGCTCTTAAATGATATTTGTGTTCTTCTCCAGTATTGATATATTTCAAAACATTTTTACCAACTAATTTATCTTTTGGTAAAGAAACTTTCAAAACAAAATTTTTTTGTGGATTTTTGCTTAACTCTATTAAACTTAAATCGCGTGGAGTTTTTATCAATGGTTTTAGAAATTCTTTTTCAACCCCATACCCCTTTACATCATCTTCAGATAAATAAAAGAATTCATTTACACCACTTGTAAATCCTCTATTTATTTCGCATAAATTACTCATTTCAGTAAAATTCTCATTTTTAATAATCTTGTGATAAATTCGAGGTGCCCTTAAACAAACGCTCCATTTATCTTCTTTCTCCAACTTAAATTGAGGAACAACTATTATCCTTATGTTATCATCTTCAAAATCCTTGTCAGTTTTTTCTAAAATTTGCACTAATTTTTCTATTTTAATTGGTTTCTTGACTCTAACAAATTTGACTCTGTTACCAACTCTTTTCTTAGAATCTTTTTCTTTTTGCAATATAGTCACACAGGTATTGACATCAACTTCTTCAAAAGCCGCAGCGTCAAATTCTATTACGTAAAGTATCTTATGATTGTTCAAGAAGAATTTCTGTAGACTTTCACCGTATTTGACTTCCAGCCATTTATTAGATGTGATAAAACCTAATCTACCCTCATTTTTCAAAAACTGAGTGGCATGAACAAAAAAGTAAGAATAGATATCACTCGTCTTGCCAATAGAAGCACTCTCGAATTTCATAATGTCCTGTAATTTCTTCTTTTGTGTGATTATCTCCTGTCTTATGTAAGGAGGGTTTGCAACCACACAGTCAAAGAACCTGTACGTTTTTGTAGTCTCCTCTTTCTTGTCTAAGTGTGCTTTCTTATATTCTTTCTGCCACCATTCATCGAAAGGTTTCAGGTCGAAGAAATCACTTACCAAAACGTTGATATTATTTGTCCTGAATCTTATTCCTTGCATAGCTAGATTGATAACAGACAGATGAGCAGGAAATTGGTTTATCTCAACTCCAACAATTTGGTTTAATAAAGATTGATGCTCATTTTCAGTTGTCGCTCTTGTCTTATCTTTCAAATTCAGTAGGTGTTTATATCCGCCAACAAGAAAGCCGCCAGACCCACATGCTGGATCCATAATCTTCTGTTTTGAATCTTTTATGGTTAATTTCAAAATCAACTCGACTATCTGCGGTGGTGTATAGTACTGACCTAGTTTTTTTCTCTGACCTATCGGTATAAGTTTCTCATAAATTCTACCTATGACATCGTTCTCAATCTTCTCAAAATCAAACAATTCAAGCTCTTTTATGAATTTAACTAATGTACTCGCAACTTCATGCGGTATTTTTATCCTATCAAAGAGACCTTGTTGGAATACAGCCCTATAGTCAATTTTTAATACGACTTTGAAATACTCTTCAAGATAAGAGGAAATGTCGAGTGTATCTATACTTCTTAATCTTGGTATTTGAGGGTATACGGTTTCCAGTATTTTATAAAAGAATATTTTGTTGATCAACAGATATGTTGCTTGATTAGATATTATTCTGTTAGTTTCATGTTTTTCTGTAATTGTTTCGTATTCAAACCCCTGACCCGTTATCCATTTTTGATATTCTTCCATAAATTTCTTGTCTACAAGGCTTTTTTCAAGTGATCTTAACATAAAAGAGGTCATAGCTTCGTGGAGAATTTGTAATTTATGAACGAAAGCATCATCAAACCTCATCCATTGTACTCCGTGAGTTATTTCCCCTAAGACTTTTTTCGGTAGGAATTCATCCACTTCAAAATATTTCAATTTTCTGTCCATAAGAGAAGTTCCTGGCCTGAAAGTCTCAAAAAGTACAAAGTACTTTCCGTTAGTGGTTCCAAAATACTCTGAACCTAAAGTAAGTGCATAAAAAGAAGCTTGACTTACCACATCAATATCCGTAGGATCTGTTATCTCTTTCTTTACTTCTATTACCATGAAGGGTTTATTGTCTCTGAAAATTACCAAATCAGCCCTTTTACTGTCGACTGGAACATCAGAACGTGTGTCTTTAAATTCTGGTATATTTTGGAATATGTTTTTTATTTTGTGTTCAACATCCCTTTCAGAAGTCATAATATTAATTTGATAACTAAAAATAAGTTTTTTCCTAAATAACTCCTTCTTCTCTCCACTTCTTTTCAATCTCTTCAGCAGTCTTACCACATTCAGGGCATTTCTCTGTTGTTATTACCACTTCTTCGCTGCTTTTACTCATCTTAGTACTCCTTCCAGCTCTACAGCTAGTCCTTTTAGCAGAATACATGCTTGGTTGATAGAGAAATTGTATTGTACCTTTTTTACAGAAGGGGCATTCCAGATACTCGTGTTGCAGGAACATACTATTCGGCCTTATCAGCTAGATGAAATTTAACATGATAATATTTTAGTATTATATTTGGGTTTTCTGATGCGGCTAAGAATAATTTTTCATCATATTCTTTTGTGATTATTATCCCACGTACATTTTGATTTTTTCCTGCAAGGTTTTTTCTTGCCCAACCCATATATCTTTGAATTTGTCCAACTACCTTATCAGATTCTTTACCTTTTTTTAATTCAATTACAACAAAATCATTGTTTTTTTCATCAACTGCAAGAATATCCATATACCCAATAGGAGTAGGATAATTTTCACCATTATTGCCTTCAGCGTCTTTAAATAATTTTAATTTGTATCCAAAGTTTATTTTTTCCCAGTTAGAAATCATAAACTCCTGAAGATGAGTTTCTAAACCAAATTGGACTTCATTAACTGTTTCGCCTTCAACTTTCAGTTGTTGGGTAACAATAGTTGTTGGAGAAACTATTATGTTATAATCAGATCCTGAAATTGCTCTAATACCTCCTTGAAAGTATGCATAATAAACATCTTTTTTTATAATAAATTCTAACTGACCGATAATCGATTTAACAGGTTTTGGTTCTATCCATTTATTTATTTCAGTTAAATCGACAGCATAATCAGAATCAAAAACTCTTCCCAATTCTTTCCTTTTTTCTTTTTCTGATTCAGTTAATTTTATTGGTTGTGCGGCTAGTTTAGCAGTCCCAAGAAATTGTTGTGCATTCTGTCCTGCCTGATAAAAGACAATAGAATCATCTTTTTCTAGATTTTTTCTATTAGGAGTTTTCTCTCCAAGACCCCATTGTTTTGCATCCATCAATGTATCATAAATTTCTTTAGCAGTCATTTTATCTTGATCTGTAACAACAAATATCCAATAATTTGTCAAGTTATCACCTTGATATGATTAAAAATAAGAAATACAAGGATCTAAATCTTTCGTTTTTAAAATTGAAACAACAAGGAATAATAAAGGATGGGATGACAACTAAATTTTAATTTATTTTAAATAATTTATAAGAGTATTATGCCCATGGTGCAAGATGAACCAACAAGTGAAGAATTGAGAACCGAATTAATAATAAAATCGAATGACAGTTGTTGTATTTGCCAGAACCCTTTTATCCATGCTCATCATATAGATTTTAATTCTCAAAATGATGTTTTTGATAATCTGGCACCTTTATGTCCAAACCATCATAGCTTAGCACATACAAAAAGTAGCATGACACTGAATCTGACCCAAGAAAGAATAAAAGCAATAAGAGATAAGTGGTATGATACTTGCGAAAATAGGAGACAGGTTGTGGTTCAAGTCATAAATAGAGAATTTGAAGTATCAAAATTAAAAGAAAATGTTCAAAAAACCAAACCAATAACCGAATTTTTATCACAATTCTCTCAAGATATTGTAAACCCTAAAGAATTGGCAACCAAGTTCTTGTCATTCGATAGAAATTCAAAAATTGATATTTTGGGTTATTCTGTCCAATTTATAATTCAAAATACGCTCCCAGAACATTACAAAATATTTATTGAAGAAGTTATGGAGAAAGATGATTCTGTTCTGGTAGATTTATCAGAAATTATTATAAATAATCTAATTAATAGTGGTAACAGCAAATTGAATCTTTTGTATATTTTAAACGATTTGACAAAATACGAAGAAGTAAAAAATTTAATAAAGACTAATGATGATTTGAAAACAGTTATTTTAGCGGAATACAAAACAAGTAATACATATTATGAGTCTGGGGTTTTATCTTCCATTTTGATAAATATTTTATCTGCATTAAATAATGCAGAAATTATTTCTATAATTGACTATGCTATAAGCAACTCACAAATAACATTTTCTTATAATGCTCACGATAATATCAATAAGATAATAGCTCATTTTGAAGGAACAATACCAAAAGAAAAAATTGAAAAATACAATTCTCTTTGGGGGCAGTAAATTATTTGTCATCAGACCTTTCGAATTTTTCAACACAGGCTACTTATTCAACAAAGCCTAATATTGTTTATTTTTCAGAGTAATTTATGTTAGGAGTAATGAATTTAAGGTTTAAAACCAGTTCTAATTTTAGTATATCTATTTTTTAATTTTCTTTTTGGAGGGGGCAACAAATGGATAATCAAGAATATGATATAACAAAGGATGAAGACTTATGGTATAAGGTTGGTGTGGATTATGAAGCAGTTTATGATCCAAAACTGACTAAAGAAGATAACATAAAAAAGTTAATATTAAGTTTTACATCTACAGGTAAAATGAATTTTCTTGAAAAAAGAATCCCTAAAGGTAAGTTAGAGGATGAAATTATCAAGAAGGCAATAATGGGTGCACATTCTGAATGGCTGTGGAGTAAAAACAAATCTGGTGAAATTTATGAATGCCCCGATAAAAACGTTTTTGATACTACTTTTAGCACTAAAATAGATGAAGGCATTGTTGCTGAAGATATAGACGAGTTCAAAATAATATGGACATGCCAACCAAGACCTGTTACAGAATTAGATGACAAACAAGGGAGGATTATAGGAAGAAGGTTGAAAAATGCAGAATCTGTAATACTAAAATTATCTGAAGGAAAATTTGAGATCAGGGGAAGAAGAGAGTTGGTAAAGAAGATAAAAAACGACAAGATTGAAAAGGATGGAAAGTTCAAACAGAAAAAAGTTGAAATTCAGAAGGAAAACATAATTAAACAAATTGAAGAATTAGTTTTTACTCCAAATGATTTATTTGAATTAGTAAGAATCAAATTTATAGAAACTTCGCTCCCACACAAGTCTTGGTTGGATTTGAAAAATAGTCAAGATTTGAGAGAAGACTTAAGAACATTAGAAAAGACGGAAATAATACATCCAAAAAGTTTTAGTGATGTGAGTGAAATAACATTAAAATCATACAGTAATGGAAAACTGATTAAGATAAAACTTCAACGCCTTGAAGATGGATTTAGACTTCAACTTGACGACAAAAATATGACAGATGAAGAAAGAAAAGAAATAATGAATATATTAGCAAACCTTTATGGTTCTATATTTGACAAAATTCACTCTTACAGTCCTCAGTATGATGTCAAGTTTATATTTCATAAAATTTTGGATGGAAGTAAAACAACATATGATAAGTATTTTCACTTGCTCCCTAAAAACGTAAGAGATGTGTTAGAAATTTTTATTGAAGTAAAAGAAATTGACGAATATACTTGTGAAAATTGTGGAAAAAAAGCGCGTAAAACCAAGTGTGATTCCTGTGGCTCAACAAAGATTAGTCATACCAAGAATAAGTCAATAATACTGAAAGAAAAGGAAATAAAAAAGTCTATAAAAGATAGACTTGCTATAATTGGACAATCAATAGATTCTGAAAAAATATCTTACGATGGCATTAAGTTTAATGAGTTTGATATAAACTTTCAAAGAAGAGTTAAAGCAAAGAACACAAATAAAAGCAATTTTACTAAGTTCACTATTATTCCAATATCCAAAGAAAAGATACCAAATTATGTGGATGAATTTTTAGGCAATTATGGATTTGTGATTTATGGAAACAGCTCTATTCATCCATCACGATTTGATTCATTTGGTCGCATAGACTTGTATGATTTGATGTTTGAAGAAAAAAGACTCGAAAGCCTATTCTTAACAATGGTTGAGGACTCAATAATAGGACTAGAAAAAAGATTAACGATATTGTCTATGGATGCAGAGCAGAGAATTAAAACAGTAGATTATACAAATTTCTCGAAAGATTTTGAAAGGGATGTTTTCTATATTCTTAAAAGCATTTTGCCACTTTCAGAAAGATGGGGAAGAGTTGGTAAAAGAGAATCTGATGGCATTACCATATTCGCCGATGAGAATGATAATTATTTTGTTGGAAGTTATGATCCTAAGTTTTCTCTAGATGACTATAACCTGGACTCGGAAGAACAAAATAAAGCAGTTTATTACATTCTTGACGAAAGTTCTAATGAAAATATAAAAAATATTAAAAAAACTGATAACATAGATTCACATATTATCATTTTGAATAAATATAATGAAACAAAAGTACAGACATTTTGTCAAGGTGTAAGACAATGGTTTAGACTAATAGAAGGATTTAACGAACCTATTAAGAACCCGATAATAATTTTAAATTCAGAACAACTTGTTGAACTTCATCGCATATACTGCCAAAATTCTGGCCTTATAAAAGGTTTACCGGAATTTCATATTAAATTTCTAGAAGAAATTAAAAATCTATTTTCTACAGATCAAGCTCACAAAATAATAAGAGATGAAGACATAGAAAATCTTAGGGAAATGTTACTCAAAAAAAGTAGAGCGATAAGATATCAAGAACCGTTAAAACTAATAAACTAGAAAAAATTTCTAAAGCCTTTAAAGATTTATGAGTTAAATCTCTAATCAGACAGATTTTCTATCAAATAGGCTTTATCTAAAAAGTTTTAAAATTTGACTATTTTAAAAACTAAAGAATAGGCATCTCCCGAAATCTGTTATCCTTTATATCTAAAAATTCATTACATGCGTTATCTGACCATGTATCGTAACCATTTAATTTTTTCTCAATAAAAGCTAATAAATTTCTTTCTTCGATTGTAACATGCTCCCCCCTTCTTCCATCATCTAAAAATACAATTATTTGGGGTAACGTATTTGGTTCAACTCCCACTCCCGAACCAGCAATATTTTTTTCCACAAATTTTATGATGAATGTAGCAAGTTGTATTGTTTCTATCAATGTCTTTTTTTCTTTATCCCAAAATCTGAAAAACATGTCCACATAAGGGCTGCCAGAACCAGCATATGTATAATCTTCAATCTCTTCTTCATTACCCATGCAATCAATCTTATGAAGTGTAACTTTTGGTGAAAGGGCTACATAGTCATATCTTCTTATAGCAATAATTACTTCGAGTGGGTTTATCCTTAGTGAAGTATATTTAGAGCTTATTTTTTCAATTAACTCTCTACAATCATCCAAAAAAATTTCTCCAGAATATATAAATTGTTGTGGAGGTAATTTAAGTTCCTTTTCTTTAACTTCTTGTTCTTTACCTATTTCTGTCAAATTTTCTTCAGAAGCTTGTTGTTTTTTACTAAGTTTTTCAATTTTTGCAAGTATTCCATCCACATCATAACCAGCTTCTCTCCAGGCTTTTATATTTTTCAACTGAAATTCCGCATTTCTTTCTCTAACCTTTTCTATGATTTTCCTGTTAAATTCGTTAAACAAATCTGCATAACCAGAAGCACAAACAGAAATAGCCAATTCTTTTGGGTTTAATATTTTATTACCCCAAGTTTCTTTTCCATCACTAGATGTAATCTTTCTATCAGCAATCAAGACTACTCCTGATGCATTGTCACCAATTTCGATTGCATGTTTAAACCTCGCACCAATAATTAGAGTCGTTCTTGTCACCTTATATTTATTGATATCTATTCTTGTAGTGTCCTTTAGATTTTAAATAAATATTATCTAGTGTTTTTTTTGATTTTAACAGAAATAATCCATACAGTTTTAGAAAATTTAAAAACGCACACACATACGAGTTACTTTTTCACAGTTCCCTCTAAATTTTATCTCTCAAATCCGAGAAACCACGGATATTTCTTATTCCATAAAATTCTATCAATGCGTTCTTTCCTTCTTTCGTGTTTGCAAGTTTTTTGTAAATCCTTTTCTGATTGATAAAAATAGAATTAATGAATTTTGTATGGATTTCTCTCCATTCTTTAGGGTTTTGTCTAACGAATTCCGCCCATTCTTCTATTTGACCGATATGACTGTCTCTCACAACCTCATCTCTTTCATCATCTTCTTTATTTTTTCGATCTCCTTTTCATTTATCTTCTCTCTGTAAACCAATCTTAAATATCTGGCATCTTCCATATCTTTTGGTGATTTCAAAAGTTCCTCCTTAAAGGCAACGTTCATGTTGACAGAACTGAACCATACATCAAGGTCGGTCAAAGGTAATTTTTCTTTTGTCTTGAACTGGTAATCATCCAGTTTATCCTTTTCGAACTTCAGCTCTATCTGTGGTACGGGTTGGTTCTTCAAACAATACCTCACACTCAATTTATCTTTGAGATAATTGAATATCTCGTCTGTTTGGGGACTTTGGATGCAAACAAAACCTTCCTTTATCAAATCCTTATGTAGCTCTCTAAAATCATCTGAACTCATTTTTCTTATTATTATATCTATGTCTTCTGTCCCTCTTGTCCTTCCTGATGCTATCGCAACAAAACCTGAAACGACGATGTATTCTACGTGTTTAGAAAGAACTTTGCAAAATTTCAGACAGAAATTATTCAATATGTTTTTATCTGATACGTCTCTTCTCATGATTATATTTAGATGGTCAAAAAAGATATAGTTTATAAATTATACTTTATCTTTTTAAGACAGAAATTTATTTTTCTATCAGATAGAAAAATATGAAGTTAAATTTATTATCTTCGATTATTATTAATAGGTGAATTTATGGTTTCAACGAGAGTCGATCCAGCCATTTTGGAATTCGGGGATAAATACCTTGAAATAGCCTGCATTTTCAAAATTGCATTTAAGGAAAACATTATATTTTAACCCGCTTTATATTCTATTATGATTGAAGAAATTATTGGTTATCTTGCTGGAATTTTTATCATGATTAGTTTTATCCCTCAGGTAATCAAATCCTATAAAACAAAAAATGTAGGTGATATATCCTTAGGATTGATTATCGCTACTATTATTGGAACGATATTCTGGATAATTTATGGGGTTATGATTGATAGTATGCCCCTTATCATAATGAACATCATTTTTGGAATTACAGTTTTGTATCAACTTTATTTAAAAATTAAATATGAGAAGTAGTTTCTTGTTGCACCAATCTCAAGGACAAGCTTATACATCGGAAAAATGCTCGGAGGTTGCAACAATCTAAATGATTATATGCTAAAACTTCCAAGTTCTCTAGAGTTTAACTTTTAAATTTTCAAAAAGCAATATAATTTTGATAATAATGTTAAAAGCTCTATTAAGTGCTCTGGCTTTAGTTTTAATATTCATATTAGCTATATTCTTCTTTATTTCGCGCGTATCGACTAATGTTGGAAAGGGTACAAAAGAATTACGAACAAAATTAGAGGGCATTCAAGCACCCATTTATACACCATTAGGAGTAGCTACTGCAATCCTAAAGTTTTTCCTTTCTATATTTACTTAGTTTTGTTCCTTGATGCCCAAGAATAATACCTGTAAACACAAAATAGTTCAGTTATTACAGCCAAGATTGTTATAAAAATCAATACATTTACAGGATTTTGATCAGGTATTAATGACGTCCTTATAGGATGACCACCGCTACCACCACCGCCTCCACTACTAATTGTAGTTGTGGTTGATGTAGTTGTCGATAATTGGCAATAATAATTCTGCTCAGAAGTTTGTGCATTGGAGAAAAGACAAATTCCAGAAGATGAACAAGAAACCCATTTTCCTAGATTTGATGAACAACAATCAGAATCTTGAACGCAAGGAGTGGTGGTTGAAGATTCTCCAGGTGGTATGGTAGTAGTTGTCGAAGATGATGTTGTTGAGGTTGAAGATTCTCCAGGTGGTATGGTAGTAGTTGTCGAAGATGATGTTGTTGAGGTTGAAGATTCTCCAGGTGGTATGGTAGTAGTTGTCGAAGATGATGTATTAGAAGATCCTTGACAATTATTCAATGTAATAATTTTTGATTTTTCTTTAGAATATTGACCGGCCTCATAAGGTTTACAGTAACCGCCATAGCCCCACCCAGTTACGAATATTGTATGGTCACCGTTGTTTAAATTGTTGGGTATAGTAACACTACAAGACATTGTATAATATTTGGTTGTGTCCCCGGCAAAAGTTTCACATGAATCAATAAAAGTAGAGTCTATAAAGAATCCCCAATAATTCTTGTCTCCATAATGTAAGCCTGTCCAATCAACACTAACTGTGATTGTCTCTCCACAATTGACTGAAATTGGAGCTGTAAATGAATCTATGCTTTCTATGTCTTGGAAATCATAACAACCATGAGGAGGATTCCCTAGACAATCTATTGATACACGTGTTGTAGCAATTGTTGTTTCAGTTTCTATAGTTGTAGTTTCTCTTGGTACTGTAGACTCTACAGTTGATGCGAAGGAAAAGGGTGATTCGACACTAGTGGTTATTGGAATAGAAGTTGTTATCGGGGCGGAAGTGACATTTCCAGGCTTAAATAAAAATGATGTAAGCATAGTAGAAGTTGCTATTATTGCGGCTACATATAACGTAGCGATTGCAGATAGCTCTGAAACCCCTTTTCTCATAAAATTTAATTTGTTTTTCCTAAATAAAATACTAACTGTTTAGGATAAAATCGAATTTTTTTAGTTCTATTAGTTTTTTACAATTTTAATTATATGGGACATCCTCCTGGTGTTTCACATTTAGGGCATAAAATATCACCATCACAATTACAACCGTCATTAAAACATGTGACCCTATATGAACAAGGACCGCCAGATGGGTAGCTACAACAATCAAGATATCCAGGGCATGGATATAAGGTTGTTGTTATTGTGATGGAAGAAGTAGTTGATGAAACGTTTATTCTTGTCGATGATATCGTAGATTCTACCGTTGAAGTAGGTTCAGATGTCTCTGGTTCGATACTAGTAGTTACTGGTACAGAAGTGGTTATTATACTAAGGCTTATATTTTTAGTTGGTTTCTTTGTCTTGATGAAAAATGATACTAATAAAGTTGATATAGCTATTAATACTGCCAAAGATAAAGTAGCAACGGCAGATAATTCTGAAATCCCTTTGCCCATAAAATTTAATTAATTTATTAAACTAAAAATCATTCGCTTATATCAGTTGATACCATGGAAAAATTGAAA
>Ga0315288_10004129_pt1 | contig 18471 bp, 19 predicted proteins | sample YL17G11_20_MG_FD_203454 | JGI IMG/M metagenome (GOLD analysis project Ga0315288, IMG submission 203454) | Sediment microbial communities from Yellowstone Lake, YNP, Wyoming, USA - YL17G11_20 | ecosystem: Environmental > Aquatic > Freshwater > Lake > Sediment | place: USA: Wyoming | collected... | reverse complement strand
ACGGCTCGGGGCCGCCCTGAGCCTGTCGAAGGGCGGCCGGGCGAGTTCGTTTACGCCGACGTGGACATCGCCCTCGGCAACGACATCACCGCGCCGATCGCGATCGAGCGGCTGGCCGAGGCCGGCGTCGAACGCGTCTGGGACCGCGAGCGCGTCGCCCTCGTGCCGGACCATTTCACGCCCAATAAGGACATCGCGAGCGCCCAGCAGGCGAAGGTCCTCCGCGACTTCGCCCGACGCCACCGCCTCACCCACTACTGGGAGGTGGGCCAGGTCGGCATCGAACACGCCCTCCTGCCCGAGCAGGGCGTCGTCGGCCCCGGAGACCTCGTCATCGGCGCCGACAGCCATACGTGCACCTACGGCGCCCTCGGCGCCTTCGCCACCGGCGTCGGCTCGACGGACCTGGCGGCCGCGATGGCCATCGGCAAGGTCTGGCTCCGCGTGCCCGAGTCCCTGCGCTTCGTCTTCACCGGCAAGCGCGGGCCCTGGGTCTCGGGCAAGGACCTGATTCTCTTTTGCATCGGCGAGATCGGCGTCTCGGGGGCGATGTACCGGGCGATGGAGTTTACGGGACCGGTCATCGAGCGGCTGCCGATGGACGACCGGTTCACCATGTGCAACATGGCGATCGAGGCCGGGGCGAAGAACGGCATCATCGCGCCCGACGCCGTCACGCGCGCCTACGTCGAAGGCCGCCTCGAACGCGAGCCCCGCTATTACGCGAGCGACGCCGATGCCGCGTATGCCGTCTCCTTCGAGTGGGACATGACGGGCGTCGGCCCGCTCGTCGCGTGCCCGAATCTGCCCCAGAACGTCAAGCCCGTCGAGGACCTCAAGGACGTTCGGGTGGACCAGGTGGTGATCGGCTCGTGCACGAACGGGCGCCTTTCGGACCTGGCGGTCGCCGCGAGCATCCTCAAGGGCCGCCGGGTGGCCGACGGCGTCCGCTGCCTCATTTTTCCCGCGACGCCGACCATCGAGCGCGAGGCGCTTCGGGCCGGGTACCTGGAGACGTTCCTGGAGGCCGGCGCGGTTGTTTCGCCGCCGACCTGTGGGCCGTGCCTGGGCGGCCACATGGGCGTCCTGGCCGAAGGCGAGATTGCTCTGGCGACCACCAATCGCAACTTCACCGGCCGAATGGGCCACCCGAAGAGCGAGGTGTACCTGTCGAACCCGGCGGTCGCGGCCGCGAGCGCCGTCCTCGGGCGCATCGCGCACCCGGACGAGGTCGCCGGCTGAGAGAGGCCTCTCGCCGGTTGGGCCGAAGAGGAGGCGCTTGCCATGCTCAACCTCGGCGAACCCTTGAACCGTTTGCGCGCCCCTTGCGCGGAGCGGAAAGAGGAATCGGCGAAAGACTGAGTTATAATAGATAAGGAGAGCCGAGTACCGCGCCGGAAAGGAGACAGGCCATGGACGTCGCCAAGTTCCTGAAGCGAGAGAAGGTCAAGTTCCAGTTGCGCCACCATCCCGCGCGGTACACCGCTCAGGAGGTGGCGGCCGCCGAGCACATCACCGGCGAGGAGGTTGCCAAGGTTGTCATCGTCAAAGCCGACGACGCCTTCGCCATGTGCGTCCTTCCCGCCACGTACGTCCTCGACATGAAACGGGCGAAGAAGGCGCTCGGCGCGAAAAGCGTCCGCCTGGCGACCGAGGAAGAGATCGGCGGCCTCTTCCCCGACTGTGAGGTCGGCGCCATGCCCCCCTTCGGTGCCGAGTACAACCTGCCGGTTTACGTCGAGGAGCATCTGTCGGTCGACGAGCAGATCCTCGTCCCCGCCGGCACCCACGAGGACTCCGTCCTCCTGGCCTGGGCGGATTACGAGCGCCTCGCCCAGCCGAAGGTCGCCTCGTTCGGCACCCACGTGGATTGAGGCAGCGGGCCGAGGCGTTGGGGAGACGGGATCCGGACCTGTGCAGTAGAACCAGCGGTCGTTGCCTACCCTCGGCACGGAGAAAACCGAATGACGAAATCCGAATGGCGAATCAAATCCGAGGACCGAATGACGAGATAGCCCGGCCGACGCGCTCCTGAGGTGGTCATTCGGGCTTCGTCATTCGGACTTCTTTCGTCATTCGGGCTTCGTCATTCGTCATTCCGGCGCCGCACCGGACACGCGCGGTCTACGGGGCCGCGCTCAGCCCGTAGGTCGTCCACTCCGCCGGCCCCGTACGCACCAGGATGAGGCTCTCGCGCCGGCCGGCCGAAAAGTCGCGCACCAGGTCCAGCCGGTACCGCATCCGGTAGTCCTTCCGCACCGGTCCCATCCAGGCAGCCTTCGCCTCCAGGCCGGCCGGCGCCTCCTGCCAGAACCGGATCGCCTCGGCTGCCGCCGCGTCGCGCGAGAGGTCCGGTTTGAAATGCGTTGCCCCGGCCGGGCCGGTTCCCTCGCCCGGGCGCCAACCTTCCACGCGCTCGAGGAGGTCCGCGCCGGCGGCCGGCAACTCATCGAGCGCCTCCGCCAGGCGCTCGGCGCTTGAGAGGTTGGACGAAACCACGATGCCGTCGATGTAAACCGCGCCGGCGTGCTTGCCGCAAAGGTGGAACCTCGCCCGGCGAACGGGCCGGCCCGCGGCATCGAGCCACTTGCTCGCTTCGCGCCAGCCGCCGGCCGATTCGACCGCCCCGCACGCGAGGCACACGGGAGCGACGATCGGCTCGTCGTTCTCCAGCACCTGCGGCGCCAGGAGCCGAAGCCGATCCAAAAAATCCCGCTCATGCGATTCCAGGCACGCGTCGCACACGCGGACGGGAATCCACGGCCAGATGCCGACCATCGCCCGGTACTCGGGAATTGCGAGCCGCCGATTCAAGCCTTTCAGAAGGAACCGTTCTTTGCAGGCGTCGCACCGGGCCATGCGATTGCCTCAAGGTTTCGCCAGGAACAACCAGATGCCGATGCCGATGAATCCCGCCGCCGCCACGTAGTGCAGCAGCCGGGCCGGCACAAACTCCTTGCCCACATAGCCGAGCACCGTCGCGATGACGGTCGTCACCACGAGGGCCAGGCACGCCCCCAGGCAGACGGACCACGGCCTCTGGCTTTTCGCGCTGAACAATAGGATGCTCAGTTGCGTCTTGTCGCCCAATTCCGCGAGGAAAATGATGCCGAACGTCGACAGGATCGTCTTCAGGTCCATGGCCGGGCCCTTTCCGTTTGGGGGTGTCCAGAATAGCCCCCGTGGGGCCTCTCCTCAACCAAAAAGCCGATCCCGGCCTCTGCCGGGGTGTGGCCGCATTTCGTGGCACCTCGTCGAGGCCGCTTGCAAATCTGTGTGTGGCACGGCGGGCCTTGCCCCGCCGTGCGCCCCGCACGGCCGGACAAGACCGGCCGTGCCACACGAGCCGTGTTTTGCGCCTTCGCCAAGTGCCAGAAAATCTTGCCACACCCCCTCTGCCGAAAGGGGGGAACCGTTGCCGGTGCTTCGCGTCTAACCTTTGGTCGAAGTTGCCGCACCCGCTGTGCCGATACAGAAGTGGCGGCACCCCTGCGTTCGAGCGCCCTCGGAGCATCCCCTACCTGGAAAGTCCGTCCGTGCTGAGCCGCCAAGGGGACTCGCCGGTCCGTTTCCTCCGCCACGTGCTGGTGTCGGTTCAGAGTGTGCTTCGCCGCCGCGCGGCCGTCCGGTCGGCCGTCTGGGCGTCCGCCGCCGCCCTCGCCGCCCTCGCCCTGGTTCTCGCCGTCGATGCGGTCTGGGTCTTCGCGCATTCGGCGCGTCCGGCGATTTACCTCTTGGCTGCACTTGCCGGCGCTGCCGGCGTGGCGGTGTCCATGCTTCTGGCGTGGGCTCGCAAGCCGTCCCTGTTCTACGTGGCGCGGCTGATTGAGCGCGGCCGGCCTGAACTCAAGAACGACCTGATGACGTTCCTGGACCTTTCGGCGGACTCCGGGGCCGACCCGTCCGCGGCGGTCGCCATCGCCAGACGGTCGGCGCGCCTCCTGGCGAAGTTCGAGCCGACCCGCCTTCTGCCGCCGCATCGGCTGCGGCGACCCTGTGCCGCGGTCGCCGGTGCAGCCGTCGCCTTGGCGGTCGGCGTCTGGCTTGCCCAAGGCGTCCTGTTCCAGCCCTGGATCGGCCAGGCCGAGGCCGGGCTGGTCTCCGGCAATACTGCATCTGCTGCGCTGGGCGGCCCCGGAACGGCGGCGGTCGAGGCGCCGGGCGCGGTGGCCGCACAACCCGAAGAACTCGCCGCGTCGCTCGCCCCGTCACCGGAGCCGAAACGCGACGGCGAGCAGTCCCGGCGCGCCGGGACCGCTCAGCAGAAAGAGGCGTCCGCACCCGGTTCCGAGCAGGCCGCCTCGGGGGCGCTGGCGGAAAACATTGCGGCCGATGCCCAGACCTTGGAGCGCCTCGCTGCCGCACTAGAGGCCCTTGCGAGTAGTCCTTCGTCGGCGCCCCCTTCTTCCGCCGAGCAAGGTCCGGCTGGCGCGGGCCAAGGTGCGGGCCGCGATAGCGGTCAGGAATCACAGCAAGGCGGCGGTAGCGATCCGGCCGGCTCCGAAGGTCCGACTCCACTCGCCTCTGCCGGGTCGCCCGAAGGCAACTCCGGCGGCAACCGCGACGGCGCGGGCGGCGGCGGCACGGAACGCACCGAAACCGCCAGCGCGACCGGAAGCACAACTGGAACCGGAACCGGAACCGGAACTGGAACCGGAACTGGAACCGGAACCGGAACTTCGCACCAAGCCGCTTCCACGGGGGGCGCCGAATCGCAAGGCGATGCCGCAGGCAGCCCCGGCGGAACGGCCGGCGGCTCGTCACAGGGCAACGACGGACAGGCCGGCGGCGCCGGTCGCCGGACAAACGATCCGTCCCGCCCGCCGATCCCCGAGCGTCCGCAGCCGACGGCTTTTCCGAAAAACCCTCTTGACGCGACCCGGTGGGCCGACCGATTAATAAAGGAGGCGGACCGCCGGCTCCGCGAAGGCGAGGTCAGCGACGCCTTTCTCGGCCGCATGGGCATGAGCCAGGCCGACTTCCGCCGGTTCGTGGTGGCCTGGCAGCGGCGGCTGGAGTCGGCCGCCCGGGGACCCGGCGCGACGCAGACACCGGGTGCCGTTCGCGCCGCCGCCGCGCCCGGCGCGGGCGAGGCCGTCGGGGCCTCCGGCGCGGGCCTGGCGAGGACGATGGTGGACCGCGGGCCGGATGGAACGCCCGGGCCGTCGAACCTGGTCCAGGACGATTCGTCTCAGGTGAGCGTGCGATTTCGGCCGGTCGTGTCGGCCTATTTTGACGAACTTTCGCGCCTGGCCGAAAAGCCGAAGGAGCCCGAGCGATGACGCCCACGCGAGCGGCGCGCCGGGAAGCCCTGGAGCAACTCGCGCGCGAGGCCGACCGCATCGTCAACCTCATCCTGCACACGTCCATGCCGCGCGTCGACATCGAGATCCAGATCCAGAACCTCCGCGAGGAGTTCCTGCGCCGCTACCCCGAAGCCGCCGACCTCTTTGAGATGGTTTACGCGAGCCGATTCCGGCGCATCTGGGACCAGTGGGAAGCCGACCGCCCCACCGAAAGCGAACCCGCCGCGAACGCCTGGAACGACTAACCCCCGGCCTCGCGTCCGTCCCCCGCCGCATCGCGCATCGCCTTGAGAAATTCCTTCGCCGTCGGCGGATCGCGATAGGACGCGGCCACCTCGCCGTCGCCCCGGATGATGAACACGCCCGGCGGGTTCACGGAATTGAATCGCCGCGAGAAATCCTTCATCGGTCCTTCCTCCAGGTGCGTCAGGTCCACCTTGATCCGCTTGAAGGCGCCACTGGTCTCAATGATCCCGGCGTTTCGGAAGTTCCCGTAGTGCCAGACCTTGCACGGGAAGCACCAGTCGGCCCCGAAATATAGGACCGCCAGCCGGAACGCCTCGCCCCGCACGAGCGCGTCGTGGTCGAACCGGAGCGATGCCTTGAGGAAGTCCGGTTCCGCACCGGAGGCCGCAACCACCCACGCAAACAGGAACACAACGCCGAGAGCCGCAATGTGCCGCATCGTCCGCTCCTTTTCCGCCGGCGATTCCTCATTATCGGCGGGGCCGGACCGAGAGGCAACCCGTTGTCCGCAGCCGCCCCGGTCAGTGCACCGCCTCCTAAGTACACCGCCCCATTGAAGGGGTGCGGAAAAAGTTTGATGTAGGAAGAATCGGGTTGCCGAAGAACCTTGCATCAGGCAAACAGGGAGGTTGCCATGCAAGGACGAAAGACGGCATTGATCGTACGGATGAGCGATGGCCAACGCGATGAACTATTGTCCTGCTTACGGGCGCAGAAGACCCCGGTCGGGCTGGCCAAGCGGGCCTGGGCCATGCTGCTGCTGGCCGACGGCCAAAGTTACGCCGCCACGGCCCGCCAAGTGGGGCTCGCCGAGCGGCACGTCCGCAAGTGGGCCAAACGCTTCCTGCAGGACGGTCCGAGGGGGCTGGCCGACAAGAAGCGACCCGGCCGTCAGCCGGTCTTTTCCCCCCGAAGTGGCGATTCACTTGGTCAAGATCGCCTGCGAGTTGCCGGATAGACTGGGCGTATCGCTGTCCCAGTGGGACTGCCAAGAGTTGGCCCGCAAACTGGTGGCCGATGGGGTGGTGACGGGCATTTCGCCGCAGACCGTCGGACGCATCCTGAATCATCACCGGCTCAAACCCTGGCGGAAGCACCTGTGGCTGTCGCCCGATGTGCCGCGTGATGCGGCCTTCGCCGCATGTGTTCAACACATCGTGGACCTGTACACCCGTCCGCTGGCCGACCACGAAGTGGTCTTGTGCGTGGACGAGAAGACTTCGCTTCAACCACGAACGCGGATTTCCCCCACGCTGCCGGCCCGGCCGGACCTGCCCGTGCGAGTGGAACATGAATACCAGCGAAAGGGCGCCCTGAATCTTTTTGCCGCCTTCGACACGCGAACGGGCAAGGTCTATGCCCGCACGGCCGAACGCAAGCGGCAGGTGGAGTTCATCGCGTTCCTGGAGCAACTGGACGGGGAAGTTCCCGCGGACAAGACGACGATTCACATTGTTCTGGACAACCTGCGGATGCACAAGGGCCAAAAGGTGCGGGCGTGGCTTGCGGAGCATCCGCGGTTCGTCTTTCATCACCCGCCGGTTCATTGCTCCTGGATGAACCAAGTGGAACAGTGGTTCAGCATCCTGGCACGCAAGCGGCTGGGCATCGCAGACTTCGCCGACAAGGCAGCGTTGTCGGAGCGATTGATGGCGTTCGTGTCGCATTGGAATGAACGTGCTCATCCGTTCAACTGGTCCACAAAGTCCGTGGCCAAGGTGATGGCGAAGTGCCAGCTTGCCCTGGCCGCATGATTATCCGCACCCCTTCAATGGGGCGGTGTACTAAGGGGTCACATGCCGGCGGAAAAACCGAAGCGCTTCGCGCTTCGAGATCGTCCCTTCGGCCACGCCACGCGTCAGTCGCTCCAGTTTCTCGTTCGTTGCCGCGAGGGCGCGGTCGTTGAGCAGCAGGAATACCTCGGCGGCGGCCAGGGCGGTGCGCTTGTTGCCGTCCACAAACGGATGGTTCCGACAGAGATGGTAGAGGTAGGCGGCGGCTTTTTCGGCGAGGCCACGGTGGAGGTACTTTTCCCCGGCGCCTGCGGCGGGCATGGAGGCGGCGGATTCCAGAAGCCCGCGGTCGCGCAGCCCCGCCTCGCCTCCGAACTCGCGGATCATCCGCCGGTGGATGGCCGCCACGTGATCCGCCTCGAGGAAGACGACCGGTCGGCTCATTCGGCGAGTTTTCTCAAGGCCGCTCGCCGATGCGCCACGACGCGGTCCAGGCTGGCCTCCAGCCGCGCCTTGTCCACCGGGCGCGGATTGGCCGGCGTGACGATGAGGCTTCCGCCCTCGACCGTCAGTTGCACCCGCCCGTTCTCTTCCAGGCCCAGCAGTTCCACGATGGGCTTGTCAAGAAGCAGGGCGCTCGAGTTCCCGACCTTCCGGAGCCGCTTGAGCATGTCGCACCTCCCGTTATAATAATGTTATACCGCAGGCGGCCGGCCGGTCAAGGGGCTTCCCGCCGACCGGAGGGTTGGATGGTGACCGGCAGCGCTCTATGGCAACCGCCCTTCCAGAAGCGCCGCCTCGGCCTCCCTGGTCCACCGGCCGTCGGCGGCGAGGTCCTCGACGGGCGTGAGCGGCATCTCGATTTGCGGGTAAATGACGATCCGGCCCGGGTACGTGCCGGCGTGGGTGTGATGGACGGCGTCGCTGGCGGCATCGAGGCCGCCGATGCACGCGACCGAGTTGTTCGGGTCGATGCGTTCCGCCGCCGCGTCGTCCAGCGCGCGGCGCAGGGCCTCGATCGGCGACCCGCTCGTCGCGAGCATCGTCCACGCCCCGTAGTGCATGTCGTTCAGGTTCAGCCGCATCCACGCCTTCTCGCGGCTCTCGAAACCCGCGAACATGTTCAGGTAGCCCCCGTGGGCGAGGAACTGAAGGGCCTCTTCGGCGGCCTTGGCCACGGGCGCCAGGACCAGGATGTCGTCCGCGCCGCCTTTCGCGAGGACCGTGTCGATCGGCTGCTTCGAGAGGTCCACGAGGTGCAGCGTGACGCCTTTCTTAGCCGCGAGCGGCGCGAGCGACCGGCGCACCTTCTCCAGCCGATCCGCCTTCATCTCGCTCACGATGATCGTCGCCGCCCCGTCCTGGATGCCTTTCTCGACGTGCATCAGGCCGAGCGGCCCGGCCCCGACGTACCAGGCTGTCCCGCCCGGCTTGACGCTTTGCGTCGGGCGGTGGTGATGGTAGGCGTGATAGACGCAGGCCCACGGCTCGGCGAGGGCGGCCTGCGAGTAGCCGAGGCGCGGGGCGATCTTCAGCAGGTATCCGCCCGCGTGGATGATCGGGCCGATCGTCTGGTACTCCTGCTGGGCCCCGCGCAGTTTGTAGCCGTAGCAGATGTTTTCGCCGCCCACGTAGATGTCGGCCTGGACGGCGTAGCGTTCGCCGACGGCGTATTTCTTCGCGAGCGCCTTGCCGACGCCTACGACCGTCAGCGACACCTCGTGGCCCGGCACGGTCGGGTCGTGGGCGAGATCCTTGCCGCGCATTCGCGTGTGCGATTCGCCCTGGGAAATCATCTTCCAGTCGCTCGCGCAGACGCCGACCGCATCGATGCGCACGAGGAGTTCGTCGGCCGCCGGCGCCGGCATCGGCATCTTTTCCAGGCGAAGATTCTCAAGGCCCGCGCCGTAGAGGTTCCACGCCCGGCTCGTCTTGGGAATGCGATAGGACCCCGCAGCGCGGCGGTAATCGTCCAGACGGCTCATGGTGCGGCCTCCTTTTCCCAACCTACAGCGCGAGGGCTTGTCCCTCGCGCGTCCGGCTCATGCTGTCAGACGTCTTGGTCCGAATGGAAACCAATTCGTTTCCTTGGTGGCTCCGGCGGCGCCATCAATTGTCGAATGGTCTCGACAAGGGCTACTATCTGTTCATCGTGGCCCTGAACCCGGGACTCCAGTTCATCCAGTTTCAGGGCAAGTTCCTTGTGGGCGGCCAGCATCTCGCGGAGTTTCACGAACGCCCGCACCACATAGATGCTGGCCTTGACCGCCCGCTCGGAGTTCAGGACGCTGGCGGCCATGATGGCCCCGTGCTCGGTGAAGGCATACGGGGCGTAGCGGCGCCCGCCCCATTGTCTTGAGGTGCCGGATTGGCACCTCAAGTTGTGGAATTCCAGTTTGCTCAACTGGAACATGAAATCGGGCGGAAAACGCTCCCGGTTGCGCTTCACGGCCCGAACCAGCATCTTCGTCTCGACCCCGTACAGAACTGCAAGGTCAGCGTCCAGGATGACCTTCTGGCCGCGGACGAGAAAGATGCTCTCCTCGATCCGGCTCATCCGCACGAGAGCCTTATCGCGGGGCATTAAACCTCCTTCCTTGGCGCGAGATTCCGGCGCGCCGGGGCTCGCGCATCCGCCGAGAGACAGCAAACGGCAAGCCGCAGGCCGGAGCAGCCGCTACTTGGGCTTGCTCTCGGAGGGCTGTTCAGCGTCTTTCCGATCCTCTTGCGGTTGCTCGGGCAGGCCCTTCTTGATGAGGTCTTTGAGTCCCTGCCACCCTTCGAAATCCTCCTTGCCGACGTCATCCCCGAACGACTGGGGAGGGTTGAGGATCGCCTCGGTCGTCGGCTGGCGGTCTTCGGCCTGGGCGTAGGGCTCTTGTGCGGACTTGCGCCGCCGGTTGTGGCCGTTGGCGAATTGTCCGAGGCGGCCGCCCACGTGGGCTTCGTACGCGAGGGGCAGGACGAGTTTGTCCAACTCGATCGCGCCGTGGACATGAACCACGACCCAAATCCAATCGCCGCATACAAATTTGGCCGGCGTCACAGAGACATCTTGCGCTTGGTCATGCCCCGACTGCTTCCCCTCCGCGTCTTGGGCGGGTTCCTGCTCTGGCGTCGGCGGCTCGGCCTCCACAAGGTAGACGGGCATATGGGCCGCCCAGGTGTAAGCGATGGGCGGCGGCTTGTTTTTCTCCCCAAGGGGAAAAGATGGTTCCACAAAGCCAGGGTCGGGGATCAGGGTGCAGGTTAGTTTGGTGTTCTTGGCCTCCGCCAATTGGGCAAGGAATGCGTTGAGTTGCTTTACATCGCCCTTGAAGTAGAAATTGAATCCCCAGTCTCCCCCCCAACCGTAGACGCGTTCGTAGCGGTTAACTATCCGGTTAAAGGCTTCAGGTGCGTCCTCGTTGTTCCACTTCTCTTCGTTGGGTATGGTAGCGTTGTAGCCGCGGGAAACCGAAGTGCCCGCCAGAATCATCACAGCCGCCAGGACGGAGACACCAAGGGTTTTGCCGATCATAACCTGTCCTCCTTTCGCCGACAGGCGCAGGCACACTTCTACCTCACAAACACCTGTCCGGCGTCGCAGACGATCACCTGGCCGGTGATGACGCGAGCGGCGTCGGAGGCGAGCCAGACCACGACGCCCGCCACGTCCTCCGGCTGGATCTCGATGCCCAGCGCCGTCAGGCTGATATAGTACGGAATGACCTCTTCGGGTTTGATGCCTCGCTTCTTCGCCGCCTCCTTGATGTAATCGGGGTTCCAGATCTTGGAACCCTTGAAGACGTTGCCGGGGGCGACGGCGTTGACGCGGATGCCGGCAGGCCCGAGTTCCACCGCCCAGCCTCGCATGAGGTGGATCTCGCCGGCCTTCGTCGCGTTGTAGGCCGAGTTGTTCTTCGACGCTTCCATGCCGCTTTTCGAGGAAACCAGGATGATGCTCCCTCCGCGGCCCTCGCGCGTGAGGATGCGGGCCGCCTCGCGCCCCGTGAGGAAGTAGCCGGTGAGGTTCACGTCCACGGCCTTGCGCCACGCCGCCACGGGGAAATCCACGAGCGGGTGGGCGGGGGCGAGGCCCGCCGCCGCCACGCAGATGTCCAGCCCGCCGAACGCCTGCACCGTCTTCTTGAACGCCGCCGCCACCTGCGTCTCGTCCGTCACGTTAGCCTTGATGGCCAGGCTCTGGTGCGGTCCCGGCGCGCCGGGATTCGCGATGGCCGCGTGCGTCTCCTCGGCCGCCTCCAGGTCGATGTCCACAAGGGCGACCCGCGCGCCGGCGCGCGCGAGGCCCTCGGCGATGCCGCGGCCAAGGCCGCTGCCGGCTCCCGTCACGAGGGCGACGCGGTCGGCCAGGACTTGCGGCGCGGCGGGCGGTTCGAACGACCCCGCTCCCCTTCGGGTCGCGGCTAACCGTTTTCCGCGGCCGGCTCGACGGCTGGTCTTACTCATCTTTTTTCTCCCATGCCCCGTCCTCGCCCGCCGCGTAGCCGAGCGACTCCAGCGCCTCGCGCCAGTACTCGGCCGAGGCCGTGATGCCCGGCTCGATCGCTTCAATCAGCGTCCCGCGCGGATAGAGGACCTCCAGCGCGATGACCGCCTCGCCGACCCCGCTCGAGGCCAGGGCCTCCAGCGACCGCCGCGCGTCGATGATGCCGCGCTTATTATACTCGGGCGTGAAGGGCCAGTGCCGGCTCGCCAGTTCGTCGCACTGCTGCGCGTGGATGAGGACGATCCGGTTCGCGCCCCAGGGCTCCGCCATCCACGCGTACGGGTCCTTGTCGCGCGCGGTGTGCGTCGGGTCGTCGAACACCGGGGCGGCGTGGCCGAAGTCCAGGTGCATGTGGAACGGCACGGGGCTGCGCGCGTTCAGTTTCCCCAGGATTCGGTGGCCGCGCTCGAGGGTGTTCGGCTGGAGTTGCGGGCGGTGCATCTGTTCGAGGAAGATCGCCTCCAACCCCACCTGGGCCGCGTACTGGCCGACGCGCACCAGGCCGTCGATCATCCGCTCGACGGCCGCGTCGAAGTTCTCCGCGAGGTCCCGCTTGCCCAGGCAATCGTAGTGGCCCGAGATGAACCGTCCGCCGAGTTTCAGCGCGAGGTCAATGAACGCGCAGCACCACGCGACGCCCTCCTCGCGCATGTCCGCGTACGGGTGGCTGAGGAGGTTCATCAGGTACGACACGCGGGCCGTCGCCCCGCTCCAGACCTTCAGGCCGTGCGCCCGAATCGCCTCGCGCGTCGCCCGGAGAAACTCCGATTCTTTCTCGACGACTCGCCGGAAAAGGACCGGTTCCAGGTGGTCCGCGAAGTACTCGAACTCCTTGAGGCCCGCGCGCCGGAGCACGCCCGCCCAGACCTCCGGCTCGGGGTAATCTTCCGTCGTAAACCCGTTGTTGCCGATGATTCTAAACCGCGTCATGGGTCTCCCTGTCGGTACCGGAGGATTCGGTTTTCTCGGCAGTCGGCGTTTCGTCCACGGTCTCGGTCTCTTCGAACGTTTCGATCTCGCCGGGCGTTTCGGCCTCACGGAGGTCCGACTCGTAATGGGCCCAGCGGATCTTCGGGCGGCCCTCGTCGTCGATTTCAGCCGGGCTTTCGGCCGGTTCGTCGCGGAAGACGTGGATGCGCGGCTCGCCGGACCGCGGCGACGGGCGGTCTTTGCGGGACCGGCCGGGCGGGCCGGTTCTTTCCGTCCGCGCGGAGCGTGCTCCGCCGGGCTTTCCCGGCGCGCCCTCGCGGGGACCTTGCGGCGGTCGGCGCGACGGCCGGCGCTCGCCGGAGGAGGCTCGCCGCTCGGCCGGAACCGTCTTGGCGGAGGGCGTTCTCCCCCCGCGCGGGCGGGCGCCTCTTGCCGGGGCGGCCTTGGCTGGGGCGGCCGGCGCCTCGGCGCTCGCGGCGCCGGCGGCCGCCGCCGCGGGCTTCTTCGCGGGCCGCCGGGGCGCGGGTTTCGGTTTGGCCGGCCGGCGGTCCGGAATCAGCGTCAGCGCGATGCGGTTGCGGTCGGCATCGATCGAAACCACGCGGACCTCGACCACGTCGCCGGCGTGCAGAAACTTCATCGGGTTGCGGATGTAGCGCGGTGAGAACTGGCTGATGTGCACCAGGCCGTCTTCCGCGAGTCCCACGTCCACGAACGCCCCGAAGTCCACGACGTTGCGGACGGTCCCTTTGACCCACATGCCGGGTTGAAGGTCTTCGATGTGGCGAACTTTCTTGCGGAAGATCGACGGGGCGTGCTTCGACCGCGGGTCGAAGTGGGGATGCTGGAGCGCGCCGACGAGGTCCACGAGTTCCAGCATCGGGACGCCGACGTCGTCGGCCAGAGGCTCGAGCGAGATGCCCGTCAGATCTTTTTCGAGCGCCTTGGCCGAGTCGGCGCTCGTGAGATCCTGCGCCGTGTGGCCGACCCTGGCGAGGAGCCGTTCGGCCGCCGCGTAACTTTCCGGATGGATGCGCGTCGCATCGAGGGGATTTGCGCCGGCGACGTGGAGGAAACCGGCGGCCTGGAGGAATCCCGGCGCGCCGGGATCGTCCCAGCCGCTTAGCGCCCGGAGTTCCTCGCGTGAGGCGATCGGCCCAGCGCGCCGCCGAGCCGCGAGCGCCTCGACGGCCTGCGGGCCGAGGCCCGGAACGTAGCGCAGGAGGGCGGGCGAGGCCGTGTTCGCGTCGGCCCCGACGGCCGCGACGCACGACTGGACCGTCTCTTCGAGGACGGCCTTCAAGTGTTCCTGGTTGACGTCGTGCTGGTAGAGGCCGACGCCGACGGCCCGGGGGTCGATCTTCACGAGTTCCGCCAGGGGATTCTGGAGTCGCCGGCCGATGCTGATCGTTGCGCGCAGCGAGGCTTCGAGGTTCGGGAACTCCTCCTTGGCAAGGGGGCTGTCGGCGTAGGCGCCCGCGCCCGCCTCGTTGACGATCGTGTACTGGAGGTCCAGGTGGTTTTCCTCGATGACCTCGGAGACGAATTCCTCGGTGGCGCGGCATCCGGTGCCGTTTCCGATCGCGACGGCCTGCACGTTGTGGCTGTGGATGGCCGCCAGGAGGGCCGTTTTGCCTTCGAGCCACTGCTTTTTCGGCTCGTGGGGATAGAGGATGGTTTCGGCGAGCAGCGTACCGTCCACGTCGAGGACGGCGACCTTGCAGCCGCTGCGGAAGCCCGGCTGGATGACGAGGACGCGCGTGTTCGCCAGCGGCGGCGTCATCAGGAGGCTTTCGAGGTTGGCCGCGAAAACCTCGATCGCGTGTTCCTCGGCCTGGCGTGTCAGTCGGCGGCGGACCTCGCGCGAGAGGATCGGCAGGGTGAGCCGCCCCAGCGCGTCGCCGAGCACGGTCTTCAGAAAGTCCGCAAAGCGGTGGCCCGGCTGGATGAGGATCGGCATCACCTCTTCGAGCAGCGTCTCTGGCGCGAACGCGAAGGAGACCTTGATCGCCTTGCTGCGCTCGCCGCGGTTGATCGCCAGGACGCGGTGCGGCGGCAGGTGGGCGACCGGTTCGTCGAACTTGAAGTAGGCGCGGAATTCGGCACCGGCTTTCCCGCCATGCTTTGCCTGCCGCGCCTGGAGGATGCCTTTCTCCCACACGCATCGCCGGACCGCCTGGCGGAGGCGCCAATCGCGGCTGAAGCGTTCGGCCAGGATGTGGCCTGCGCCGGCGAGGGCGTCCTCGGCCGAACGCACCTCGCGCGAGTGGCTGATAAACTCGGAGGCCTTCGAGGCGAGGTCGGGTCCCTCGGCCGGGCCGGCCTGGGCGTAGTCCGCGAGCGGCGCCAAGCCGCGCTCGGCAGCGACGGTGGCGGCGGTCCGTCGGCCGGGTCTCGTCAACTCCAGCAGGTCCCGCAGCGGTTCGGCCTCGGTCGCCCCGTCGAGGACCTGCGTCCACTCGTCCCCGAGGAGGCCGGCGCGTTTGGCTTCGCGGCGGACGCGGTCGCGCAGATCCTCGAAGGCCCGCAGTTCCTCGCGTGCGGTCGCGAGGCGCCGCAGCCTCGGTTCGTCGAGGCCGCCCGTCGCGGACTTACGGTAATGGGCGATGAAGGTGGGGCTCAGACGGTCGTCGAGGAGCCTGGAAGCAGTCTCGGCCTGCTCGCGTTTGATTCCGAGCCGGTCCGCCAGCGCCTGAAACGTGTCACCCGGCATGTCAGGGGCAGCCTTTTTCTGCACGGAGCGCCTTCTTCCGCGTGATTCCGATTCGGGCAGTATAGGCGCTCCGGCCGGCGGACGCAAAATCTTTTTTTCACCACCCGGCGCCGCTTGCGATATGCCGGCGACGCTTCTACAATAGGGTTATTCCTCGGGGCCGGCCCGTTGGTGTCGCGCGGCGAGGCAAAGCCGCCGCGACGCCGGCCGCGGAGACCCTTCTTATGGGGGCTGGCAGCGAGCACGGTCTGGTCATCGTGTTCACGGGCGACGGCAAAGGCAAGACGACTGCCGCCCTCGGCCAGGCCCTGCGCGCCGTCGGCCGCGGCCTGAGGGTCCTGGTCGTCCAGTTCCTGAAGGCGTGCGCGTCGGGCGAACACGAGGTCGCGCGTCGGCTCGCGCCGGACCTCGAGATCCGCGTCATGGGGCGGGGGTTCGTCCCGCCGCCGGAGGATCCGGCGTTCGAAGAGCACCGGGCCGCGGCGCGCGAGGCCCTCCAGTACGCGCGCCAGATTCTTCGCAGCGGCCAGCGCGACATGCTGGTGGCCGACGAAATCCTGACGGCCGTCGGCCTGAAGGTGCTGGAAGAGAAAGAGGTCCTCTCGCTTCTGGACGACCGGCCGGCCGGCGTGCATCTCATCCTGACCGGCCGCGGGGCGACCGAAAGCCTCGTCCGTCGCGCGGACCTCGTCACCGAAATGCGCGGCCTGAAGCATCCCCACGACGGGGGCGCCGAGGCCCAGGAAGGCATCGAGTTTTAAGGGCGGTCTTTCGAGCGGGGGCCGGCGTGACCGAAGCGATGCATCAGGCGTAGAGCCTGCTTCATCACTCCCTCTCCCCTGGTGGGAGAGGGCCGGGGTGAGGGGGTTAGGAATAGCCTCCGGTGTCCCTTGGCGCGGCGCAGCGCTGGTTGCTATGCGCCCGTCCCCCGGCCGGTATAATGACAGAGGAAGGGGCGGCCATGGGCACGTTCCGGACGTTCGACCACACCGCCGACGTGGGCCTGGAGATACGCGGCGAGTCGCTCGCGGACCTTCTCGAAACGGCCGCGCAGGCCGTATTCTCGCTTATGCTTGATGAGGGACCCACGGCCCCCGAGGTCCACGAGGAGGTCCGCGTCGAACCGGTCCCGACCGGAGGCGGTTTCGAGGACATCTTCGTCGCCTGGCTCCAGGAACTCCTCTTCCGGTTTGAGATGGAGCACCTTGTGCCGCTGGAGTTTGACTTTGCGGAAGCGGGGCCCGCGCGGGTCCGCGCCCGCGTCGGATTCGGGCGCTTCGACCCGAAGCGCCACCGCGCGGGAACCGAGGTCAAGGCCGTCACGTACCACGAACTGGCGGTCCGCCGGTCGCCCGACGGCGCCTGGTCGGCCCGTTTCATCCTCGACGTGTGAATGAGGATTGTACATAGTTAGCCGCCCGCCTTGGCGGGCGCGAACCGTTTGCCCCGTTGCTGTAGGAGCAATGGACCATGACCGAATCACGATCGTACCAAGGTCCGCTGGAGCCCGCCGGCGAGTGCCGGTGGCGCATCCCCAAATCGTACAAGCGCGGCATGCGGGTGGACGGGATCATCTACGCGGACGACCGCCTCATCCAGGAGATCCGCAAGGACAACGCCGCCGAGCAGGTCGCCAACGTCGCCTGTCTCCCCGGCATCCAGCGGGCCAGCCTCGCCATGCCCGACATTCACTGGGGCTACGGCTTTCCCATCGGGGGCGTGGCGGCGACGGACCCTGAGGAGGGCGGCGTGGTGTCGCCCGGCGGCGTCGGGTATGACATCAACTGCGGCGTCCGATTGCTGCGAAGCGACCTTGCGCGCGACGAGGTCGAGCCGAAGGTCAAGACGCTTGTGGACCAGATTTTCCGCGACGTGCCGTGCGGCGTCGGCATCGGCGGGGCCATCAAGTTCTCGCCCCCGGACATGCGCCGCGTCATGACCGAAGGGGCCGGCTTCATCGTCGAGCGCGGCTACGGCTGGCCGGAGGACCTGGACCACACCGAGGCGGGCGGCGCCCTCGACGGGGCCGACCCCGACGCCGTCTCCAAGCGCGCCGTCGAGCGAGGCAACGACCAGGTCGGAACCCTCGGCGCGGGGAACCACTTCCTCGAAGTCCAGGTCGTGGATGAAATCTACGACGCCAAGGCCGCCGAAGCGTTCGGCGTCGCGGCGGGCACGGTCGCGCTGCTCATTCACTCCGGCAGCCGGGGGTTCGGCCACCAAATCTGCGACGACTATCTGAAGATCATGCGCGGGGCGGCCCGGAAGTACGGATTCGAACTGCCGGACCCGCAACTCTGCTGTGCGCCCGTGAAGAGCGACGAGGGCCGACGCTACCTCGGCGCCATGCGGGCCGCGGCCAACTACGCCTGGGCCAACCGCCAACTCCTCATGCATCTGGTGCGCGGGGCCGTGGCCAAGGTGTTCGGCTCCACGGCCCGCGACCTCGGCCTCGGCCTGGTGTACGACGTCGCCCACAACATCGCGAAGATCGAAACGCACGCGGTCGGCGGGCGGCAAAAAACCCTTTGCGTCCATCGCAAGGGCGCGACGCGCGCGTTTCCGGCCGGCCACCCGGAGGTGCCCGCCGATTACCGCGACGTCGGCCAGCCGGTCCTCATTCCCGGCGACATGGGCCGGTACTCGTTCCTCCTGGTGGGCGAGCCGGCCGCGATGGAGGAGACGTTCGGCTCCGTATGCCACGGGGCGGGCCGGCGGATGTCGCGGCACGAGGCGGCACGGGGCGTCCGCGGCGAAGAGGTTCGCGACCGGCTGGCGGCGCACGGCATTCTCGCGCGGAGCCGCAGTTGGAAGGGACTCGCCGAGGAACACTCCGACGCCTACAAGGACGTGGCCGACGTGGTTGCGGTTGTCGAGCGCGCCGGCCTGGCGCGCCGGGTGTGCCGGATGCGGCCCCTCGGCGTCATCAAAGGCTAGAAGTGGTTTTGCTCCGTTGAAAACATGCCTGCCTGCCGGCAGGCAGGCTTCTTCTTCCCCTCTCCCCTTGTGGGAGAGGGTAGGGTGAGGGGAAATAAGATTGCCGTATGGTCT
>Ga0315288_10004126_pt1 | contig 18473 bp, 10 predicted proteins | sample YL17G11_20_MG_FD_203454 | JGI IMG/M metagenome (GOLD analysis project Ga0315288, IMG submission 203454) | Sediment microbial communities from Yellowstone Lake, YNP, Wyoming, USA - YL17G11_20 | ecosystem: Environmental > Aquatic > Freshwater > Lake > Sediment | place: USA: Wyoming | collected... | reverse complement strand
CGTTCGGAGTGGCCCGTCTCCGACTACAACGAAACTCGCCTCAGGGACTTCCTTTTGTACTAGGGCTGCTGCCCTTACAAACGTTATTGGATCCTTGAATTCTGTCAGACCCGCGACGAATACTACCGTGGTTTGTGACAGGCGGAGGCTTCTCCTCAGAGCTGAGATGGCCTCTGGTTCCAGAACGTTGTATTTTCTCGTGTCGACTCCGTTTGGAATCTCAACGATCCTCTCGCTGTCAACCCATGAAGCCAGAATCCTTGTGACCTCGGGATGTGGTGAGACTACCTTGCTGGCCTGCTTGAGTACGTATGCGGTGAAGGCCCGAATTGGAAGGAAATTGGTCCAGAAGCGCATGTCGCTCCCGTGTGCGGTGACTATCAATCTTGTTCGAGTGAGTCTGCTCAAAACCGCGCCTGGCAAGCCATCGTAGAAGGTTGTGTGTGCATGTATGACATCTGGTCTGTATGTGCGTCGGACGTGCAAGCCAAGCAAGACGACTGCAAGGGCATAGAATATGCCTGTTATCCACTGGAACTTGTTCCCAGGGAGAGCGAAGAATCTTGGATGGCAAACAGTCATGTTGGCAATGCGCTCATACACCGGTATACCTCTCCATCTGTGCGTCGTCGGAGCGAACGGGATTGGTGCGATGACTAGGATTGATGTCTGCCTCGGAAGTGCAGCGAGCTGTTCGTAGACGAATTTGCCCTTGATTGGCTCCCGGCCGTTTGGAAAGAGATAGGAGAGCACCAGGATTCTCATGTAGCTCATCTCAGATCGAACTGGCGGCCTAGTTTCTTGAAAGCGGAAGTGCCCAATATGGCGATTCCCAATACTTAACGTAGATTGCGTGAAATTGGTGTGCTTTCGTCATTTCCCAACATCGCCCGATTCGCAATCCCTGATCTGCGACGGTCGTTGAGGATTGTCCCCAGCACGTCCGGATGTCATTTCAGCGCAGTCTTGGCAGCCGTTGGCTTTGTCGGCGGAAGGGCTAATCAAGGAAGAGCGCTTCGAACGCCCATAACATACACGAATTCTGATACGACTGATACCATGCCGTCTCTTGACACGATGCTCTTGGAATAGAGTATCTGTTCCCTTTCAATCATGCGAAAGTGGACCCGCTCAACAACGAACTCTCCTCCCTCATTACCGATTCGTGTGTGATTCGTTGGAGGTGTCGAAAGGAAGGCTATGTCGGTCCCCAACCTCTCAGCTCTTTCGCGCATGCTTCGTATGATGTCGTCGAATTGATCGTCGCTGAGGATTTCCACATATGCCTTATCTTTGAGGCTTGTAGCAACTTCGTTTGTCATGAACTGAACATATTCAACGGCCTGATCGGGAGAATCAATTGGCGCAAAGAGGAACTTGCCGTGTTCCCAATTCTGGGGTTCGATTGCGAATCCCTTGTCGTTTGGAATATAGATTGCAACCGTGAAACCGATCAGTTCTCCCCCTCTTCGGGCGACGATTGCCCATTTGACTTCGAACCCCTCTCTTACTTTGAGATGAGGGTACTTTGTCGCCATGTCAACTGGTTGCAGGCTTGTGACGTTGAGAGCGGCTCCGGTCTGTGCATTCACGAGGACACCATTCTCATACGCCATCTCATGTTCGGGCAACAGCTCGAATCCTGTCACCTCAGTGGCTTGAGCTGAGGATTGCGTCACCTGAGTCGTCTGCTGATCTCCCGACTTGCTTCCTTGAGAGAGCAACTGAAGTCCCAGTAAGGCAGCGATGAGAAGGGAAATCACAAGAATGGCGGCGAGGATAGGTACTTCGCTTCTCAATTGCAGGTCATGCGACATGCGTGCCCCTGCCAGTTAATCCTTGAGTTTAGAACACCTCAAGTTTCTGCGGAGTCCCTCGGAGTCGTCGGCTACTGCTTCGTTCTTCTGTCTCATTCGTTGACTCGATTGCTGGTATTATCAAGAAAATAGGAGTTCTATTCTCTGGTATTATCGAGCCCACACAAGGCAGAAATAGCTACCGCACGGAGTAACTCTTGGAGTTGATGAGCGTGAGAAAACTCCACGATCTCTTGGCGGTCGTCATCATTGGTTTGGCCATGTTCATGACTGTTCCAGTTCATGCCAGTTTGACCGATGATCACGTCGCCTCTACTTTGCAGGCTGGCAACGATGCGATGGACAACATTGAGCTCTCCTACCGTAGGGGTGAGATATCCTACAACGACATGATTGCGCTGAAGGCGAGGGCGATCTTCGATCCCACTTCGGTCCCCGGCAAGTATCTTGCCGATACGATAACGGCGAGAAAGGACATCACAATGGATATTCTGGATATTAGGCGATCTTGGGGACTCCTTGATTCTGCGACAAAGGAACTCCTCCAGGGGTACCATGTTGGTCCTCTTGAATCACCGGGATCCCTTGCGAGAACCGGAACTTCGCTTACGCAGGCAGAAGCCTCCTGGCTTGCAAGTGACTGGCCTGGATCAGGCAACCCGGTCGATCACTATGCCACAGCTCATTTCTGTCTGCACTACACCGACCTCGGTCCACACCAGGTTGATCTGACGGACACGACGCCGGCCAACGGAATCCCAGACCTTGTGGAAGTGACAGCACAAGCAGCCGAGACATCCTACTCAAAGCAGGTGACCAACCTGCAGTGGTTAACCCACAGAGGAGACGGGACTAGAGGGAATGCAGGGTCATGTTCTGGCACGGGCAAGATGGATGTATACTTCGTTGCCTTCTCGGTCGGCGCCCTTGGTATTGCTGATGTTGAGGAGTATGATCTGTCTACAAGTAATGCGAACGATGCGTCAGGATTTATCGGCTTGGCGCAAAGTTTCGCAGGCTATGGCTACCCTGGGATAGGCGCTGATCTCGCTCGCGTCGTCATGGCTCACGAATACAATCACCAGCTGCAATTCGCCTACAACGTGTGGGTGAACATGGGAGGCTGGGACTCCGGGTCATGGCTGTACGAAGCAACTGCAACATGGATGGAGGATGAGGTCTTCGACAATGTCAACGACTACACGGGGTATCTCTACTATTTCCTGACTACGACTGACTATTCTCTAGTGGACACAACGAGCTTACGAGAGTACAGTTCGTGCATATTCATGAAATACTTGTCCGAGCGCTTCGGGGCTCTCTCTGTCAGGAGGACCTGGGAACACACAATCTCAAGCACCCTTGGAGACCCAATAGGTTTCAACCCGTCAGTTGCCACCGCGATCCTTGAGTCAAGCCGCGGGACCAACGGCGTGGTCCAGGACTTCGAGATCGCTAACAGGAGAATGATGGTTCCACTGGCTGGATGGTTCTTCACACCCACCTATGGTTATGAGGAAGCATCCCTAGCCGGCTACTCTCCGGCAACTCCTGACGGCACGATCAACTATATCGGAGCGTCGACAACTTGGGACTCAGCGACGAACGGTGACGGCATTCTCGAATCATTCGCGGCAGATCACATACGAATTGTCTCAACTGTAGGTTCAGGAACGATTACTTTTGACGGTCAGGACGACAAGACGTTCTCGGTCACGGTCTTGCTGCGGCGCGCGAGCGGAGCAACGAGGGTCCTTAATATTGCGCTCGGTGCAGGGAACATCGGATCACGAGCCATCTCATCTCTCGACGCGTATGCCGATGTCACGATTGTCGTTCTTCTGATTCAGTCCATGTCATCTACGGCCGAAGCTCAGTACCAGATCACCGTCTCACCCTAAACAGCAACAGAAGGGCATAAGCCCTACTTCTTTCTGCCGTCTCATTGGGTCAGCGATGCTTGTGTTTGCGGTCTGTGACGTCCCAATTGGCCATGGCCTCAGATGTCCCGACGTGTTGGGCCCGTGCCACGAACGTAACAAGTCTGGGAGATCCGTGTGCGCCGGTTGCCTCGCTGCATTCTCTTCTCATTTGCGCTTGGGATCGCAGCTGAAGGCAAACTTGGCAGTGAAAGGGATGCCTCACCGCCCTCTATCAACAGCATTCTCCTCATGATCCCCATTCGAGTACAAGGTGAGCTTGCAGTCTTCTTCGATGTGCAACAACATAGCTTTTAGTTGCTGGGACAATGCTCAAGGAAAGGAAGGAAAGCTGCCTTGGTTGGAATTGCTCATGTGGTCAGAGGGAAGGTTCTTGTCGGGCTCTTATTGCTTGTAGTACTTGTCTTGGGTGTGTTCGCAGGGTATGGACTCTCGATGCAGTTAGCACATTCAAAGGACGACCGAGCAATAGGAGAAACCGTCGAGTCAATGCGCAGCGCGAAGATGGTTCCATATATCGTAATCGCCGACAGACACACGAATGAGGTGGCAGGAAGGCTCGTTGGCTTCCGGAATCAGGACGAATACTGGTTCACACCAGATGATTCTCTTGGGCAATCGCTCTTTCAAAGAATGGCAGCAAACGCCAATCTGACAGTCATGCGAGACGCAGCCCAAGTGAATCACGCTCTCGTCGTCTACTTTGTGGCCCGCTATGCCGAATTCCCTTCAGACGCGTTTGAAAGGCTGATTATGGAAGCATCCAACAATCTGCAGCTTCATACAGTACTTCGTGGTCCAACTTTCATCTTCAGATCTTTCTCATTCGAAGATGTTGGACTTCTCGGAGTGCGACCTTTGTGGAGATGGAATCTGACAGACCCTCTTGGAATCCCACTGTATAACTATACAGGAAGAGTGGAGCCACCGGGCCTACACTATAACCCCCGGACGATCGCAAACGTGGCAATGGGATACTACGCGGCCGCCATTGCTTCACGGGGAGAAACTAGAGCCGAAATGACAAACATGACACTTCGCCTAGTAGACTGGTTGGTCGGGAATCGTCTCACATCGGATCACGGCAACCTAACATTCAGCGTCTGGCCATACAAGTTCGGATACTCACGTGGTGCTCAGGGGCAATGGGTGACATGCAAAGCACCTTGGTTCTCTTCCATGGCTCAGGGGGAAGGAATAAGGGCTCTCCTTCGAGGATATTCTCTCACGAACAACACGGACTACCTTGCTGCAATTGATCAAAGTCTCAAGGCCTTTCTTGTGCCCATCGAGTCGCAAGGGGTAGCAGCTGAATTGAATGGATATGCTTGGTACGAGGAATACGCATGCCCTGGGATTGAACCTTCGTACGCCTTGAACGGTTTCATCATATCTTTGCTTGGACCCTACGAGGTCGCCGTTTCCCCGACGATGCCCAAAGAGACGGTCCGTCTCGCAAAATACATCTGGTCACAAGCCATCTTCACACTCACAGCGACTTTGCATCTCTTTGACAATGGAAAAGGCATGAGCTACTATGATCTTCAATTCAGATATGTCAGTCCCGCATATCACAGGCTTCATCTACGACTGCTCAAGACAGTATTCCAAATTACGCATTCTGATACGATAGAAGAGTATCTTGTGAACTGGATGTATCTGAACTATGTGGCCTAGTAACCAAGAGAGCCCGTGAGCGTGCGCAATCTAAACGACACTACAGCCATGAGGCAAAAGCATCTTGCCTACGAATGACTCGGCTCCCATGTTGGCTCTGGTTGTTGCTCGCGGCGCATCCTACCTGCTCACGATGAACGCTGTGAACACAATCATCTCGATTGTGGCGTTTGCCTTCATCGCTCGGCTTCTCAGTCAGCCTGAAATGGGCATCATGACCACCCTGATTCTGGTTCTGGGATTCTCGGAGATCATAGTCAGTCTTGGTCTTCCGTCCGCGGTGACGAGGTTCGCATCAGAATCGAAGGGTCGCACGGGCAGTGCCGGAGAAGCTGTTGCAGTGGCTCGTGCGTCGCTCAAGATCACGATTGCAGTGTCAATCGTCGCCGGCTTAGCAGTTGTCGCCCTTGCGACTTCCCTTTCATGGTTTGCCACCAGCACCGCAGCGAATGCAGGAATGTTCATGATGTTGGGAGCCACGGTTGTTGCTGCCGGAGTCGGGCCCGTTCTTTCAGCCAGTCTTCTTGGTCTGCAGAAACTGAGGGCGCTTGCTGTCTTGGGGATCGTTAGATTCGCAATGCAGCAGAGTCTCGTAGTCGGCCTTCTTCTCTTGGGATGGGGGTTGAGTGGTGTCGTCATCGGATGGACGGTTGCGAATCTCTTCTACGGAATCGCTGCAGCTAGGCTCGTGCTATCATGTGACTCGGAGCCACCAGTCTCGGAAGGAGTGAGTCTCAGGGATCTTCTTGCGTTCTCTTGGCCCTTGTACGCAGGCCAATTCATTACGTTCGCGTATGGGTGGTTTGACCGAGCCCTTCTGATCGGATACGTTCCCCTAGGGGAACTTGGCGTCTACAACGTTGCCTATACCGCATTCGGCGTCCTGGCGGCAATACCCGGTGCCCTAGCAACAACGTTGTTTCCTCATTATTCTGAGATCGTGGGCCGAGACGGCTTTGAGAGTCTCAAGACCGCGATCTTTGCAGCGTCAAAATATGTGAGCCTCGCGTGTATGCCCCTCGCGATCGGACTTGCTGTCACTGCGGGTCCTGCTCTAAGTCTGCTCGCCGGCAGAAGCTACGAGATCGGTGCTCCGGTTCTTGCGGTACTAAGCCTCTTCGCGGCCGTGACTCTGATCAATTCTTCATTGGGGAGTGCTCTGATAGTCATTGGCAAACCTAAACAGGCGTCGGTTGCCACTGGGCTGAGCGTCGTGGCCAGCGTTCTTGCGGCAATACTACTGGTTCCGCAACTGAGCCTTGTGGGAATGGCCTTCGCCAGAGGAGTTGGCATGGTAGTGCTGACAATGATTACGATTAGACTTGTAAGGAATGCAATTGGCCTAAAGGTTGACTTCGAGGCACTGTGGAAGAGTGCATTCGCAGGGTTGGTGATGGGCGTTGTCGTCCTCGGTGTGGAAACCCTTGTCTGCAGCAGGTACTTGCTGCCACTCTACGTTGCCGTTGGAGCTGTCACCTATCTTCTCATGATACGAGTGCTCCGCGCAGTGAGAGTCTACGACATAGAACTTGTTGAGACATTCATGGGAAGACGATGGACGCCGGTCATGAACGGGCTCAAGAAGGTTCTCACGCCATAAGTTGCTTGAGAACGTTTTCTAGGAGATCAGCCAGTCTGTCCTCAACACTGAGCCGCAACAGACGGAAAGTCTTACATTCTCTGTAGATCAAGACATCATACGACCTATCTTGCATAGGTTGTTTCTCTCCCTCTGCTTGATCCTTCTTTTCTTCGGTTGTGCCGTCCCTAGTCCTAACGCGGACAATACTACTTCTCCTATGACATTGGTCGGGGTCGAATACTTGGATGAGCTCCCGTACGACATGCCCTTGCGGGTCAACGTCACGATAGCCCACAATAGTACAATGATGCCCTCTGTGACAATCTACTACGCTGTTCTCTCCCCGAGTCAAATCATCACTTCCGGTGGCTGGCATCTCTTGCCTCCGGAGCTGTCCATTTCTAATCCTGCAGGAAACGTGACGACATACAAGTTCTCTATTCCTTTTCGTTTCGACGACGATGGTTACCCATATCGGTCGGAGATTGTCTTCTACGTGGAGGCAATCGACGCTGGGGGGAACCGTCTTCTAACCGCAAGTTCTCAGGATCGTTGGGATCCACTTCTGCAAGACGACAAGTTCAGCGTAGAGATTATGGATCCATATCCCCCGGTCATCGGCTCGGTCTCTCGCTTTCCCATCCTCCCGAACGAAGACGCGCCAGTGACGGTCACAGCCAATGTTACCGATTACGGTTCAGGCGTGAAAGAAGTCCTACTCATCTACTCGGAAGAGGATCTGGTGTCACATACCTTACTCATGAATCAGACAGGCTCTGGTATGTATGAAGGTCAGATACCTCCATCCGCACAAGCAACCAAGATCGCATTCTTGGTTGCGGCCTCCGACAATGCTGGCAATGAAGCGGCAAGTAAAGCGGCCTCATACCGAGTCGCTAGCGGGACAACGCCGGATTCAAGCCGGTACATTCTCTCAGGCATCATTCTGGCCGCTGCTATGTTGGCGCTTATCGGGATTTGGATGATCAGAAGAGGCTCCGGAGGGGTTATTGATGTGCGTGCCCTAAGGCCGGAACATCCCAAAGCGATGACTGCCCTCTTAGTCTTCATTCTATGCGTCGCGGCATGGCTATACTATGTACTTGTGGTTCAAGGAGCTCCGATCTTGGCTCTCATTGAGGCAAGTGCGCTGATCTTGGGCTGGGGGTTGATCGACCCGCGGTTTGATCTTATGATCTTCCCGAAGAGGGCTTTCAACAGAGCCCCAGCGACTTCTGTCATTGCCGAGGCATATGTTCTCGGGCTCGCGACCGCCATTGGTTTGGCTGGAGGATATCTGTTCAATATCTATTCAACTGCAAAACTATACTCGCTTGCACTCACCGTCGCGCCCTATGTGCTCCTGTTGTTCTTGGTCGGTATGTTCCTCCAACTTGCGTGGCCGTACTTGAAAGAAATCGACGTATCACTCCAGATAGAGCATATCCGTGACGAACAGGAAACGGACTAGCATGGAGCACTTGGCCGCATCAATGCTCGAACCCGGTAGGTACGGAACGGAGGAGTCCTTCCTGTCAGCTTCCGAATGTGATGCTGGCGCTTCCTTGATCGAGGAAGGCATATCCGCTGGTCCATGTAGCGGTTATCGTCACAGTTCCGGGGGCGAGTCCCACGATCGTCAGCTGAGCCTGCCCCTTCTCAAGTATAACCTGCGTGGTGCTCAGCTCGACCTTCGCCCCAGAACTGACGGAGATGTCTACTATGTCGCTGCGCTTGACATCCAAACGTCCCTGCTCATCAACAGCCCTGACGAGAACGATCACACGATCCCCGACTGCTGCAGTCTCAGGCACCACCAACTCCAGTCTTGTCGCCGATACATAACCAGAAGACGAGGGAGGCACCCAGACAAAATACAACGTGAGAAGTACGAATAGAAGTACCAAGCCCGAAAGCACATACTCAATCCGAACACCGGGCCGAGTTGAGCTCACAGTTCCACGCTCAGATCTCCGCGGAGACTTCACCATCGTATAATAATGTTTCCATCAACATTGGATTTCTGCAACACTACGATATCGCGGAATGGGCGGGCCGATATTGCCGACGTTTTTGTCATGTATTGCCCATGCCATAATCCACCAGGACTTCAGAACCGGAGTAAGGGCTTCTTGCTCACGGAGAAGGAAGAAAGCTTACACTCCTAAACGAATAATTCAGGAATCCTAATGCGACTACGAAGAGAAAGGCGACCAGCACAATCTTCTCGAGTCGTCGAGCACTGGAACGCGGTCTCGCGAGCTGGGCGGCGACGAACGTGACGCCGAGTACGGTGAAGACTGGCAGCGGCATCAGATATATGATTCGCCACTGGTACCACGGGTCAACCAGTAGTGATCCCACAGACGTGGCGGCGAGCCAAGCAAAAAGGAGTCGGTTACCTCTGCGTGGTATCCAACAAAAAGAGAGAACGCCCAGCGTGGCTAGAAGGAAAAGCGGTGGAAAATCAAGAAGACCGCCAACATGCAGTGATAGTGTGAGAGGAAGGACCGTCTGCTGATTTGCCAGATTGTAGATGCTCATTGTTTTCACAACTCCATAATAGCCGGAAGAGGCCGCTGAGAAGCCCGGGCCGATCGGGAATGCAGTCGCTCCTAGGATGACCGCGGCCACGGGAGCAGCAGTCAAGAGGAGCGCCACGGAAGAGGTCTTCAACTCTGCACGGAGCTTCGAGCCCCCGCGCACGAGCAGTCCGATCAACGTCACTATGAGTGATGCTGCGACTGAGGCGATCATGATTCCCCAGGTCCAACCGTGAACAATTAGCACGACGTATGAGGCAAGAACGAATCCTGCAAGATAGCGCGGTTTTCTCGTGTGGGTGTACGAGATGAGGCAGCCGAGTCCGATCAGCATCGGTGAGATCGCCAACCAGTTCGCGTAGATGCCCGCATACATTCCAACTGTGACTTCGAATGACAAAACAGCCAAGCACGCACCAATGCCCGCGACGGTCCAGTCGTCTGTCACGACCAGAACGAAGAACAGCATAGATACCGCCAAGGAGGCTGCCAGCATTGTCGATCCCCATTCGACGATCACTAGAGCAGGTAGACCGGTTGCAGACCTGAGGAGGAACAACAGAATCAAGTACGGCGCCCTAGGTTCGAAGAAAAGTAGGCTGGTAGCGTCTGAGATTGTGTGAGTCTGGGAGAGGCGTGAATAGTACCATGTCGCATCTACACCTTGCAGCCCTTGCCCTAGAACATACGGATATTGCGTGACTAGCAAGGAGAACACCAAACCCGTTACAAGTCCGAGCATGCCTGAGAGTCTGGTTCTCGTCGACGATGGTCGCGTAGTCGCGCTTCCCATGTTTGCGATTGCAGCTGGGAGTGTAGGAAGCCAAGAGAGGGCGGCAAGTAAGAAGAGCGTTGGGCTGAACGAGTATAGGATGTCTGCCAGCTTGAGTTCTAGGAGCGGTAGGTTCCACCGTGTCGATCCGTCGAACACCGGGCGTGGGTCGAAGATGTTGCAAATCCAAACAGAGGCGGAAGCCGTCTCGATAGCTAGGAGGATGAACAGGACTGGAGCCAAGACCAGAGTGATTGCCGTTCGTGCCTCAAGCTGAACTAGCGTCAGGAACTTTGGTCGGGAACAGAGCACCGCCAAACAAGCGAGATCAGCGACCAAAGCCAGACAACCCGCGTTTTGAGTCTGCCCGTTGCAAGCCAAGATCAACCCCAGTGCTAAAGCGATTGAATACGTGAGCAGAGCTTGTCGCGATCGGCCTAGGGAAAGGAGAATCAACGCCAAGGAAGTGCCTATCAGAAGAAGAATGGTCACGACCCACAACAGGCCATCCACATAACGCGAGATTAAGGCCAGATCGAGATCGAGAATCTCATAGTTGAGTTGGTACTTGAGTCCCGCATCTCGCACTATCAGAATAGTGCTGAGGAATGCGTTCAAGGAAATGAACGCAAAGAAGATGTGCCCAATGTAACTTCGCGGTCGAGGACGCAACTTGCGTCAACTTTCAAATGACAGGTGCAGGTCTCCTAAGAGGCTATCTGTCTGAATCTGAGGTGATGATTGCATCATCGCAAAGTTGCGATGGCGCCGTGGTCATCATGTCAAGGCCATCGCTATGAAAACTGTCGTGCTCAGAGTGTAGTTCACAAATACAGCAAAGAAGGATGTGACCGAGATCGCATCCATGATTGCGACAAGAGTCTTGTCGACTTTCGACGTGCTTGTGTTCATCTGAAACTGGAATGGCTTTCTCATCAAGAGCTGGGAACGAGGAAGAAGACTCTCCGCTGAAACACCGAATCCACTAGAATGCCGGCAACCCGCGCTATCGTAAGGAGAGAAAACAGGAATCCCCTGGCAGGTCCTGCTGAATCTTCGAGCCTACCCGGCGGTCGCAATCGCAAGTACGAAGAGGCGACCGTTAGTGAGGGATCCTTCAACGGGACAGGTCAAAATTGTCCGAAGGACAACGCTCGCTTGCGCGGCATGTTGGATTGTTATTGTCCCCACAAATCTTGGGCATCTCATGGTGCCACGGACTATTCCAGGGAGGGCACGACTGAGGGAGAACATCGCGACAATCAACGCAATGAACGTCGCACTGACTCGTGAGGGAAATGGAGTCGGGAGAAGCTCGGCTTCTTCGTCCACTGCCAGTTGTTACGGACTTGATCCGAGATCTATCCTGTAGCGATTATCGCCATGAATCTAATGGTGTTGTTCAGGAAGAGAAGCACAAGAAACGTGCAGGATGCGATTCCTAAGGTATTGTGGAGGGCGATGTCTGCACGGTCGGTCGCAGCCCGACCCATGACTCCCAGCAATGAGAAGAGTCCCAGCGCTGCGAACACATGAAATGGCATCAGGAATAGAAGTCGCCATTGGAACATGGCGTTGACAAGAAAGCACGCGAGAGATGGGGTCAGAATCAAAGATGAAAGTAGCGTCCGGGATTCAGATTCCATTTTGGACAAGCTGAACACGCCCACTACGGAGAGAGACAACAACAGCCAGTTGGAGTAGTGTTCGCTTCCGAAAACCGTCAATGCGATCTGTATGTTCATCAAGAAGTCTGTAGGATTTGCACACCTGCCAATCGTTCCAAGAACAAAAAAGATCAATACATTTCGAAGCGAAGCGAACTCACTCCAAACAAGCAGTATGACGAGAGCCATGGAGATTAACACGAGGAGAGCCCGAAAGCTTTGAGATCGCCAGAGAGGACGCCATGATCGATGCCTTGCAACCAAGAGTCCGAGATGAACGGTGAGAGTCATCACCAGAACCACCCACGTATAGCTATGAGTCATCATCAGAAACAGTGAGGCTACGAGGCATCCAACAAACGCGATCCTACTACCAGTTCTAATCGAATTGAGAAGGAGGGCGAGGAAGAAGAGCATCTCCGCAACAGCAAGCCAGTTAGCGAGAATTCCTTGGCGTGCTGCGACAAGCGTCTGAGGCGCGACCGCGGCAAGCAATCCGGCCAATACCGCTGCAGAATTGCCCTGACCAGTCTCTCTTACTAGGAAGAAGCTTGATGTTGCGAACAGGATCGTGACGAGGGCAGACCCAGATGCGAGCGTCTGAGAGATCGACAATCCGGCGAGTGATCGCAATCCATGAAGCAGGAGCAGGTATGCAGCTCTCGGATCCCGCGCTATGAGTGGAATCGACTTACCGCGTTGAAGCGCGTCAAGCTGCTGCACATACCAGGGTACGTCTACGCCGAACAACCTCCCAGAGTCCTGAGTCAAGAAGTACGGGAAGTAGCCAACCAGACCTGCTAATAGGACGACGCCTACGAGTCCCAGTGCAAGGGCGAAGCAGTTGTGCAGGTGCGATGTTGTGCTATGCGCAGTACCGGAGGAGCCCGCGCGCTTGAGCCACGGATTCATCAGTTCGGCAATTATCGGCGACAGCATCAGCAGCACGACGAGGTACGGCGTAGCGTAGAATGCAAGATTGTATAGACTCAAGTCGAGTCTCGCCTGCGCATACAGCCAAAGTGCTTTCCACACTGCACCTGGGTTAGACAACTCTTCAGACAAGGCAAGAACCTCCACTGGTATGAGAAAAAGGAGAAGCGTCACCAGCGACAGCAGGAACGTTCGCGTCCTGGCAACTCCAAATGTACGAGATGAGGCCAGAAGAGCGGACAGGGCTACGATGATATTCGCGAGGGAGAGGGCCCACAATATCTCAGGCCAGACCCAAGTCGAGAGCAAGATGATGAGCAGGATCCCATGACTGACCAGCATCGGTCGAGTTGGGCGCGATTCCCGAATAACAATGGGATAGATCAAGAAGAGTATCAGCGATATGGTCCAGAGAGTCATGTTGAGCAGCGGTTCGCCGACAGTCAGGTTCACAGAGGCACGCGAGCGGAGATAGCCTACTGGGAAGACGAGATTGGCATTCGTGATGAGCGAGCCGAATGAAAAGAACACGCTCATTGTCCCGGCGGGGATTGCCACATACGCATATCGATTCGCGATCCTATCTCGAAGACGGCGGGAATGCGCCTCGTTCGTGTGATTCATCGGGATCAACATTGGTGGTCCCTGGATATATCGGGAGCCGAGTGTCCCGCTTATATGCTATGGTGAAGTGTTGTTCTCTTCGTGGTACGCACGCGACGCATACGCGAGCGTGTGTACCCGTGAATATAGGTGAAATTGAAAATTGAATAAGAAAGTTTTAGCAATAGCAATAGCAGCAATAATGATACTAGGACTATTCACAGCACTCACACCAGTCGCACGAGCCCAGAGCTACGACCAACGAGACTTGTGTGCCACTAAAGATTTGAACGGCTCGCCATTCTGTGTCTTCCTCCATCCGGGAGTTGAAGACGCTTACAAGCCTCACTGGAGCCATACACTCGACACCCTCAACGGAACACAAGAAGGCTTGCACCTTCCTGGAACACCAAACACTAATGCTCAGACTCGCCAAGTCTTCGACAAGTACCTTGACTACGCAATTATGGCAAGTGCCTCCGACAGCATTGGTGATCTACAGTTCGACTTCACAATTCCGGCAGGTCACATTCACGGCATACGCATCTACGTTCCACCAGAATTCCAGTGGCTAGCTCCGACACGTGAGGAAGCTATCTGGACTGACATAACCAACGACTACTCGTACATAACGACCAGCACGAGAAGTGAATACGATACGATCGGCCCAGGTTGGACTCGAATCACCATCGCTGGAGACGCGAACTACGGCTGGGCGCTGACAATCCCAGCGGGAACCTACCACATTCGCCTGTTCGACCTCAAGGCTCCGTCGGTCGCGGGACTCTACTTCTTCAAGATCCTCGCCTTCATGGACCCGGCCCCAGGCCACTGGGCTGACATTGGAGTTGGCAACTATCCATTCGTGATAGTGAAGAATGAGCTGAACCCAGCGTGGGTCGAAGTGACCGTCCGGACACACGCATATGGGGTCACCGGTTGGCCGTGGGCATTCGCTTCGGGTAAAGTGCTTGCTGAGGGAACAACCCCAGAAGGACGCGCAGTATCTGGAATCGGATACTGGGGTCCAAGCAATTACATCGTCGACAGTGTCGTTCCAGGCGAACTCGGTGCAATGTACAGGCTCTACTTGTTCGGTCTTGCAGAAGGAACCTACACACTCAAGGCTGAAGCTTCAGGCTTCAACCCGACAGTGACGGAGAGGCTCACAGTCTATGCGGGACAATCATACCACATCTTCATCGTGATCTTTGACTCGCCAGACGTGCACGTGACCATATGGTCAAAGCACGGCACTGGAGCGATTCCATGGCACAACCTCTGGCAGATGCCGTTTGGCACAAACAACCCTGCCAACCCAGTGAACGACACTGCGGGCGCACCACGAAGAGACATGCTCATCAACCTCTATGACCCTGAAGGTACCTTGATCGGCTGGTGGGCATCAAACTTCAACGGAGTCAAAGTCATTCCAGCAACCAACACGCTGTCTGGACTCCACGATGATGGCGCATGCATCCCAAGTCAGACACAGTACAATGCAGACCTAGTTGACAACGTTGACCTGCTGGCTAATCACAGACACTTCCCGTCGACTCATTGGGACGGACACGTTCCATGGGCTACCGCTGACTACGTTGCAGGCTGGCCGAATGGCCAATACACTGTTGAGGCCTATGTCACAGGATACACCATGGAAGAGTCAGACGCCTATCAGCGAACATTCAGCATGGTCGGTAGCAACTACCAACTGCAGTTCGACCTACGCAGGACGAACTGGATTGAAGTCTCAATGCACATGCCCGCGAACGTTGTGCTGTCAGGCCCAACCACAGTCACCTTGACTGCTGACGATGCTGCAGGAAACGAGAGAGCAGCAATCGCATTCCACGCCACTCCGTTGATGGTCTTCGGAGGAACAACACCATGGGTCATCGACGGTCTGGACATCACTACATACGTCACATCGGCGACATGGGGACTGTACAACGGTGGTATAGTCATTGAAGGATTCAACTCAGTCTTCCCGAACACTGAGGGCCTTGGAGGAGCACGAGACATCAACAAGAAAGACTACGGACTCAACCCAACTGCTTCAACACACTCCATGGGACAAGTTACCTTGGCTGGTAACCCGTACTCGATCAAACTGTTCATGGCGGACATGGGTATACCATGGCAACGTGTGAACGGAACCGGCTGGTACAACATTGTCGGCGACCAAATCACAACAGTCGCACTCTGCAACAGTCCAGTGCCACTGAGCTTCAAGATAGTGAACGCATGGCTATGGATCAGCCTCCGCTCTGTTGACTTTGAGGTTCCAGCCCACTCTCGACCCTGGACGTTCCCAGGCAGCGAGATTTGGGTTGACTTCATCAACGAGGCAGGCGAGTCCCAAGACATGCTGCTTCCAGACCTCTACGGCCTAATACAGGACGCAGGAATGTGGAATTCAACTCTGCCACTGACCGGATGGGGAATAGTCGGCGTCAACCCGCTTACAGGACTCAACATGGCCGGCACCCACGTCGGTTGGGGTGTCTCACCATTCGACATTGACAACCTCAATCGCGCAGGCATGCATGAGCATGTTGGCGTCTACTACTATGGCAGCGACTACTGTGCAGCGACTACTTTCAACTACGGCTACTCGCTTGACTACCCGATTGCAGGAGCCTACCGATCCACACAGCTACCAGCTGGCATGTACACATACAATGCGTACACGCACGGCTACGTCCAGCGCAGAAGCTTCCCAGTACAAGTACCATTTGCTGGTGGAGCTAACATTGAAGCTGACCTGATCCAAGGCGGACAGATACGCGTCACAATGGACTTCAAGCATGAAGCAATTGCAACCGCATTCAACGGCTGGGTACGTGTTGAAGTCTTCAACACCGAAGGCAACCTGGTTGGAGCGTCCATCTACGGACAAGCAGACCCCAACTGGTACACTTGGGTCGGTACACCAGGCGGAGGCTACTTACCCTACAGCGCAGCCTCTGACCACCTGTGGGTTCTCGGACCTTCACAAGGTGCAGACTTCGGACTACCAGACACCCACTTTGAGGAACCAGTAGCACCAGCTAATCCATCATTCCCGTCGAGCACTGCAGGAGTGTCGAACGGACAGAGAGCATATACAAGTCAACTGTTCTACAGCAGCAGAACCGCCACACCGATACCGTCGACAGTTTGGGCTGGTTGGCCAGGTATGAGCCCCAGCTTCGCTAACCGTCTAATCGCACCTGCAGGTGGGCTTCAGTCGTTTGACGTCTATGGTTTCTACTGGTACTGGGGTGACGCAGCGCGTACCTGGGCCGGCGGATGGCCAACGAACAACGGCGTGAACACTGCAGAGTTTGCGAACTGGTGGACGGGCAGCAGATGGGACTACGGCCTCAAGGGCAGCGTTGACATTCCGGGCTGGGAAGGTAGCGGCGGAGGCCTATACAATGTTAAGGTATGGGCGTTCGACGGACTCGGACCAGACGGAGCCTACGGTCCAGTGAATGGAGTGCAGGACGACTGGCGCATGTACGCCATGGGATGGCCTCTAGAGAACGTTGAGGTTCCATGGGGCGGCAGCGTTGAGCTGTTCATGCACATGAACAACATGGCCAAGCTCAGCGGAACAATCCGCTGGTTCGACATGTTCAACAACCTGCGTCCACTTCCGTGGGCACAGATCAGCGCAACCAACCCTGACACCGTAGCCTACTCGTCAGGCCTCGGCTCAGTCGGACCAATCTCTAGCGACCCATCAGGCGCCTTCGTCATGTGGCTGCCAGCTGGAACTCACGACGTAAGCGTGTCGACCAGTGAAGCTCCACAAGTGTGGGCTCCAGGCGGAAACGACGCATACACCATAGTCGTCTCCGACGGTTGGGTCTCCAACAACGACAGCCAACTCTCAACGAGCGGCACACCAATCCCAGAACTGCCAGCATTCCTAGTACCACTCAGCCTATTCGCTGCACTCGCAGCGTCTGCGTGGCTGCTACGGAAAAGCAACTACAACGTACCCGTATTGATGAAGTAAGGGATCGCACGTAGATCCCTTCCCCCTCCTTTTCTTTAACTAACTACGACTCAGCGGAGCTTCTAATCCGCGTTAGAATTGCCCACGTCACGTGTATCATGTGATCCACACACAATCAGTGTGTGGATGACGAAGTCGTGATTGGCTAGGTCGAGCTGTGTTCCCGTGAGCACACATGTTCGGCTCACTGAATGTCTACTCTGAAAGAATGAGAATGGCATGGTCCGTCATGGAAGTATGTTGAACTGGAATAGGCTTCGCGCAATAAAGCCGACCCCAAAATAGATCAGGAAAGCAGCCAAACTTAGGAGCAGTAGTCTGTATCCTCGTCCGCCAATGAGCATCCTTCCTCTAGCCGACAGGTACGCGGTGCCCGTTAGCCAAGCATAGTCCATCCAGACGTGTGAGACGTACATGATGAGGACTCCGAGGAGCGCACCAAGCTCCACCGCCTGAACCACAAGCCCAAGCCCCACGGTCAACCACCACAGAATGAAATACGGATTCAGCGCCGTCAATCCAACCCCTAGAACGAGTGCCTTCTTCTGGATCCCGGCTTCCTGAACTTCATCAAGCTTGATCTGATGCCGAGCAGCGCCCACGATTTGGACGAGCCCGAATCCAATCAGAGCGCATCCTCCAACTAGGCCGACAACGAGAGAGAACCCCGGGAAGTTCATCACACTCGAGATCCCCAGCGCGATCAAGATGACAAGCGGGAGTTCAACGAGAGTGTGCCCCACAGACATCATGAAACCGGATTTCAAGCCGCCTTTGGCTCCCTGCAAGAGGTTCGCTGCAAAGAGAGGTCCCGGGGCGAGAGCGCCAGAAGCGGTGACAACGACCACAGTTGCCAGAAACGCTGGAAAGCTTGGGGAAAGCTCCACCGATCTGCCAGCTCCTCACTGTACGATCCTGAAGACTGTTTTGCTA
>Ga0315288_10004125_pt1 | contig 18475 bp, 15 predicted proteins | sample YL17G11_20_MG_FD_203454 | JGI IMG/M metagenome (GOLD analysis project Ga0315288, IMG submission 203454) | Sediment microbial communities from Yellowstone Lake, YNP, Wyoming, USA - YL17G11_20 | ecosystem: Environmental > Aquatic > Freshwater > Lake > Sediment | place: USA: Wyoming | collected... | reverse complement strand
GCGAGAGGATGCCGGAGATCAGCGTTGGCTCTCCGTCGCGCACGCGGACGATCTGGTCGGTGTCCCGGTTGCTGATGGTGGGCACGCCATTCAGATTCTCCCCGGTGAGCGCCCGCACCTGGGCCTCGATTCTCAACGTCACGTCCCCTTCGGCGTGAATGCGCGCGGTGACCTTCAGCTTCACGCCCAGGTCCTCGAACGTGAACGATGGGAAGGGATTGATCAACGTGCCCGCCTGGCTTTGCTGTTGGATGGCGGGCGAAAAGTAGATAGGCGAAAAACTGGCGTTGACGATGGGGTAGCGTTCGCCGATCAGCAGGGTGCTGGTGAGGGTGTCGGCGATACGAACGGTCTGGGTGGAGATGCTCCGGACAATCGATTCGGAAAGCGCCGCCCGGAATAGCAGGCCCGGCAGCCCCAGCGCGAACAGGCTCTGGCCGCCGCCGAAGGCGGCCAGAAGCGCAGTCCGGCTGCCGCCGGCGGAGGGCGGCCGGCGTCCGAGCAGTTGAGGGAGCGGCACGGGGAATCCGGTTTGCACCGTCCCCAGCGGCGACAGCTTGACCACCGTGGATTGCACGTTCAGGTTCAAACCCAACTGAAGCGACTTGTGCGTGTCCACCTGCAGCGTTTCCACCTGCAGCAGCACTTCCGGCCGGGGCACCGAGAGCAACCGGATCAGCCTCTCGGCCGCTTCCACCTTGGCGGCGGTGTCCCGCACGGTAATGACCTTGCGCTGCAGGCTGGGCTGGACATATCGCATATCCAGCACCGCGCGGAGCACGTTGGCCACCTCGTTCACCTGCTCCGGGCTGTTCAACCCGCCGGCGTCGATGGTCTTGATTACCAGGCGCTCCAACTCCATGCGCTTGGGCGGTATGTCAAGGGCCACCATGGCCACCTGCTCGGCGAGCGGCGCCACGAACGTCTTGGTGATGGCCGACAGGGCGCGCGCCGTGGCTGCGAAATCCGCGTCATCCAGGCGCAGGCGCGACGGCACGGAGGGGAGGTTGTCGTCGAACAGGAACTGGATGCCGTATTCGGCGCCGACCGCCGTGTACAGCGTGTGCGGCTCGCCTTTCAGGTTCCAGGAACGAACTCCCCGACGCGGACGAAGGGCCAGCGGAGGCGGCAAGACGCGCTCGTCGGGCAGCGCCTCAGCAAGCCCCTGGGGTTGGCGCCGGCCGGCCTTCACCGCTTCCCTGGCCCGCTTCAATTCCCGCTGGGTGAAGTCGTTGGAGGAGTCCAGGTCCGCGGCCTGCTCGAATTCCAGGATGGCGTCGGCATAGCGGCTGGCGCGCATCAGCCGCTCTCCCGCGTTTACGTAAGCGAAAGCGGCCTGCTGGCGGGTCATCTCGCGGGCCACCACAAAGCGCTGGTCGCGCGGCTCCCGATCGGCCGCGCGCTTGTAGGCCTCGAAGGCCTCGCGCAACTTCCCGTCGCGCTGCAGCCGCCGGCCGTCCCGGTAGGCGCGCTCCGCCTCCCGGTCGGCGCCCGGCGCCAGGGCGCCGAGCAGCAGCAGGCAGATCAGGACAGGGATCGACCGCGCATTCATCAAACAAGAAGGACGGCTGCGGGCTCGCGAACGTTGGGACGAATCGGCTGCCTACTTCAGGAATGACGCGCTCCAGGCTGGGCGCGCGGGAGGCTGCCCGGCAAGCACCTTGCTCCAGGCTTCATCGGTCAACCGGTCGGCCGTCGGCCACTTGAACTCGTAATAGGACAGCACCGGGCCCAGCGCCAGGCTCAGTTTTCCGTCCGGCTGGGGAATGACCGCGGCCAGAATATCGATGTACCCGACGCCCTCCTCCAGCACCTTCGCGCTGTTCAGGTCGGTGTGGACATCGGCAATCAAGGTGGTCTTCGTGCCCGCCGTGCTGACGCCGAGCACCGTCGTTTCCAGCGTTCCGCCGATGTTGCGGATGAAGGCGTACTCTTCCGGTGACAGCGCCTGGTTGCGCAGCTCCTTCTGGCTCAAAACCAGAAGCTGGTCGAGGACCTGAGAGAGGCTTTCAAGCCGGGCACGCGCCTGGTCGCTGAGCACATTCAACTGGCCAAGGCCGCTCATGGTCATCTGAGTCAGCGCCAGGAGCCGGCCGTAAAACTGCGGCGCCGGTTCCACGTAGCCGCGGGTCTCCGGCGGCAGGCTGGTCGTGATCGGCGTGCTGCTCTGCTTCGCGTACAGGATTGTATCGTGCCGCAGCTCGGCCCAGGAGGCCAGCGCCGAGTTCAAGTTGCGATCCACCCAGGCCCGCGTCTGCATGAAGGACGGATAACCGGCCTCATTGGCGACGAGCAGCGCCTTCAAGGCGTACAGCCAGCCCCAGTACAGATTGCGGTTCCAGTCCTGCTCGGAGAAGGCCGCGAATTCAGCGGCCAGCCTGGCGCGCTGCTCGGCATAGAGGCGGTATTGGGTGTCGCCGTCGGCCACCAGGATTTCCTGCGCCCGGGCGGAACCGAGCAGGTCCATGGCGTCCAACCCGCGCGGGAAACCGCGGATTGGCCCGCCCTGGGACTGGACCAGGGTGAAAGGCTCGCCGCGGCCGGCATAGTCGAAGCCCACCAGGTTCTGGAAGATGTAAGAATCGGGAATGAAGCGCTGGCCCATGAACCGCAGGCCCTTGCTCTTGTCCAGGCACTCGTCGATTTTCGCGGGATCGAATGGGGGAGCGAACGCGCAGCCGCCCGTGCCGCCGTAGATCTGCGGATTCCGCAGGCTGGCGAGATAGGCGCGCAGGGCGGTGTAGGTCTTCAGATCGGCCAGCGCGGCCAGGCCGCCGGCGGAAGCGGCTACGGATTGGATGCCGCGCTGGTATTCGGCCGGTGTCAGGTCGTCGGCCAGCCCCACGTAGAAGGCCGTGACCGCGTAAATGCGGTTCCACAGCTCGAGGGCTTTCCGCCCGCCGGAGGTCACGCGGTCCAGCGCGTCGGCCAGCAGGCAGGCCCCCAGCGTCTGGATCTCGGCATTGGGAGCCGGCAGCAGGTCGCTGTTCTTCAGCAGAAAACCCATGCGGCCATACCACATCATGGCCTTGAAGTACTTCTTCAGCGTTTCGCTGCGCGTGTAATGGCCGCGGGGCAGGTACTGCGAATAATCCTCCAGGTAGACGAACAGGGGGCTGGCCGCCAGGCCGCTGTGCGCGTCGATGAGCGCCAGTTCTTTATCGACCAGCGCGGCCTGCGCGGCGGGAACAGCGGCCGCCGGATCCAGCAGCTTCAGCGCCACCGCCAGGTAGGCCACGTTGCGCCGCGCTGCTTCCGCCAGCGCGCCCTCGGGGAACTTCGCCTGCTGCTCGAGGGCATCGGCCAGCAGGGCCTGTGTCAGCGCCAGCAGCGAGCCGAAAAACTCCCTCTCTTCGACCTCGCGCAAAGTCTCGTCGAACTGGATGTGGTACAGGTGCAGCACGGTGTCGGTGGTGACCAGGATCGGTATGGCCAGGTCTTTCAACAAGCGGTAGGGCTCAACGATGTCGTCAACACCGCCCGGCGCCGTGGGCGTCTTGAAGGCGGTGACGCCGAACCCGTTTTGTTCCAGCAGCGAGCGGATGCGGCCCAGGTCGAAATAGCGGGTGTTTGCCGGCTGGACCAACGCCGTCCAGTTGGTCACGTTGTTCAGGTCCAGCGGAAGCGCATAGGGGGGAACCGTGGGCGTGACAGCGACGGCAGCCGGCCGGTACAGGCTCGAGAACAAGGTCGGGGTGGTTCCGGCCCGGCCCGCGGCGATGGTCACCTGGTTGGAGCCGGCTCCTTCGGCGGTCACAAGCACCGCCACGGCATCCCCGGGCTCCAGGCCCGCCGGGACTTCGGCGTTGATCTGGTACAGGCCGGCAAACCCGGGCGCCAATCCGGCAAACGTCACCTTGGCAGGCACCCCGCCGATGGTGACGCCCGGCGCCTTCAGCAAGTTGGAAAGCGGGCTGGAGCCGGCGGCGGCGCCGCTGGGCGGCGGGTTGCTGACCGCTCCCAACCCAGTGCAGAAAATCGAGACAGTGTCGCCGGGCACGGCCGCGCGCGCGCCGGCCATGCCGCCGGTCGCAGCGGCAAGCACGAAGCCGCCGATCAACACCGCTCCCTGGCCCCGGCCGCTGGCGCCGACCGAGAACAGCCCCGGCGCCGTGCTCGTCAAGGGGACGGAAACCGGCGCGCCGGTGGCCCCGCCCGCGGTCACGGCGATGGCGGCCTGCGCCTGGCCGGCCAGTTCCCACGGCACCTGGAAATTGATCTGGGTGGGCGAAACGAAGAAGAGCGGCGCTTCCCTGCCCCCCACGCGAACAACCACGCCGCCCAACGAGGTGGGCAGCGGCGCCGACCCGGCCGTCATCGAGGCCGCGGCCAGGTCCACGCCGAACAGCGAAGCGATGGAACCGGCCGATAACGGCGCGCTGAAACTGGCGCCGTTCACGACACCGCCGGGGTTGATGCCCGGCGCCGCTCCAGGCGCCGCCGCAACAAGCAGAACGATCAGAACCAGTGCCGGCGCCACCGGCTGAATGGCCCAGGGCAGCTGGTTGCCTCTGGAGAGCATCGCCCACCTCCATCCACTTAGCTTGTACCGCGGAGGGGCCGGCCAGTCAATGCCCGCCCGGCGCCCGGAAGCCATGAAAAAACGCGCGTCCCATCTATGGATCGCGCCCGTCTCGGGCGCCCTGGGCGGGGCGCCCACACTCCATAAACCGTTTTTCAGGACGGAAACAGGAAGCCGCGCTGCCGTACTATCCCCAAGGACTGGAACCGTTTCCGGGTACTGTACCTTTCGTTCTATTGCGCCGCACACCGGAGACAGCGAGAATCCTCTAACCTTGTGATTTAGGCAGCGAGGAGTGCATGAACGAAGATAAACGGCGGGCTCGCCGATTTGACCTGGACCTGCCGGTGCAGGTGCTAACGGTAGGCGAACAGAAGCCCTTCGAGACGGTCCGCACGCGAGATATCAGTTCTACCGGCTTGTTTATTGAGTTCGACCAGCGGGTAGCAGCCGGGACGAAGGTGGAACTGGTGGTGACATTGCCGCGTGAAATCACGCAAACGGGACCGGTGCAGATTCGCTGCATAGGCCGCGTGGTGCGAGTGGAACGCGGGGAGCGCGAGCGAACCGGCATCGCTGTCTCCATCGATCGGTACGACTTCACGCGCGTTGCTGAGGCGGGGCAAAAACCGTCGTAGGCGGACCGCGCGGGTGTTGTGCCCCGGACACAGCTTCACAACAGCGAAGGCGGAAGGCAGAAGGCGGAAAGCAGCGAGGTCATCGTTTTCCGTTTTCTGCCTTCCGCCTTTCGTTTTCCGCGCCCTAAGCCGATAAGCCTGCGAAGAACGGACCGGCCAGGCCGGTCGCTGCCCAGGGAGCGCCTGCAGGCCGTCCGTGAGATGTATCGACTGGGATGCTAGAATAAGGTTTTCCAGGAGCGTCCTAATATGAACGTGCTTGTCCTTAACTGCGGCAGTTCGTCGGTCAAGTTTCAGCTCATCGAGACGGACAGCGAGAAAATCGCGGACCGCGCCGATGTCGTACACCTGCAAGGGTTGATCGAAAAAATCGGAACGGCGGAAGCGATCGTCTCCTACACTTTTGCGGACAGCCCGTTGAAACGCTCGAGCGAGGAGTTGTTGAACCACCATGCGGCCGTCTCGCGGGTGGTGCAGATCCTGGAACAGGGCGCGCAGGCAGCGGCCGCCGCGGGCGGCACCCAGGGGCGCAAGCTGGCGATCGACGCCATCGGCCACCGCATGGTGCACGGCGGCGAGCATTTCACCGAATCGCACCTGATCGACGAGGAAGTGGTGCGGGGCATCGAGCGAGCCATCCCCCTGGCGCCGCTGCACAATCCCCACAACCTCAAGGGGTATTACGTCTGCCGCGACATGTTCCGTGACACGCCCCAGGTGGCGGTGTTTGACACCGCATTCCATCACACGCTGCCGCCCTATGCCTTCCTGTACGGGCTGCCCTACGACTACTATCGGCGGCAGCGCATCCGCCGCTACGGTTTCCACGGCACCTCGGTGCGGTACGTCTCCTATCGCTACCGCGAATTGACCGGCGCAGCCAAGACCACGTCGAACCTGATTGTCTGCCACCTGGGGAACGGCTGCTCGATTACCGCCATTGAGAACGGCCAGTCGGTGGACACGTCGATGGGGTTCACGCCGCTGGAAGGCGTGATGATGGGAACGCGTTCGGGCGATATCGATCCCTCGATCATCCTTCACCTGATGACCAAGGACGAGTTGGCGCCGCACGAGGTGGCCACGCTGTTGAACCGCTGGAGCGGGCTGTACGGGCTGAGCGGTGAATCCAACGATATGCGCCACCTGCTGAACTCCATGGCCGCCGGCGACGAGCGCTCCAAGCTGGCCGTGCAGGTTTTCTGCTATCGCATCCGCAAGTACATCGGAGCGTACTGGGCGGCGCTGGGGCGGCTGGATGCCATCATCTTCACGGGCGGCATCGGGCAGAATGCCGCCATGGTGCGGCAGTTGATCTGCGACCGCCTGGATGCCCTGGGGGCCACGCTGGACGAAGGGCGGAACCTGTCGCTGGGTGGCCGCGAGGGTGTCATCTCCGCGCCCAACAGCCGTGTTTCCATCTGGGCCATCCCGACCAACGAGGAACTGTTGATCGCCCGCGACACCTACCGGGTGGTCCACGGGCTGCCGCTGCCGTAAGGGTCCAAGGTCCAAGGTCCAAGAGTCGCAGAGCAATTGGACCCTTGGACCTTTCACGTATGACCGTCGTTATCATCGGCGCCGGAATCATCGGCTTGGCGCTGGCGCGCGAACTGGCGCGCAAGGGCGAGGCTGTCTGGCTGGTCGACCCACGGCAGCCGGCCAGCGAGGCCAGTTGGGCGGCGGCCGGCCGCCTGTCGGTGTCGGCGGAGGCCGAAGGGCCGGGCGGTTTGTTCGAGTTGTGCCGGCGGGCAGCCGCCATCTATCCGGATTTCGTTCGTGAACTGGAGGAGGAATCGGGCCTGGCGGCCGCGTATCGCACGGAGGGAGCGCTGTTCCTGTACCACTCCGACGCGGAGCGCGCGGCCCTGGAGGAGCGCTTCGGCTGGCAGCGCGAGTTGGGTGTGCCCGCCGTGCACCTCGATGCCCGGGAGGTGCGCATCCTGGAGCCGCAAGTCGGCGCCGCCGGCGGCTTCCTCCTTCCGGGTGACTGCCAGGTTGACAACCGCCTGTTGTGCGCGGCCCTGGTCGAATCCTGCCGAAAGGCGGGAGTGACGTTCCTCCAGACATCGGTCAGCGAAGTCACGTGGCAGGGCGGCCGGGTGACCGGCGCGGGCCTGATCGATGGTTCCCGCCTGTGGGCCGACGCGGTGGTGAACGCCGCCGGCGCCTGGGCTTCCCGCATTGCCGCCCCGGGCCCGCCCATCATGGTTCAGCCCATCAAGGGCCACATGCTGGCCGTGGCCACCGAAGGCTGGACGCTCACCCATGTCGCCCAGGATGACCAGGTCTACCTGGTGCCCCGCGCCGGCGGCCGGGTTCTGATCGGAAGCACCATGGAGAACGCCGGATACGACAAGGCCATCGATCCCGCCACCATTTCCAACCTGCGGACGGCCGCGCATCGCCTGGTGGGGCGCCTGGCGGAGGCCACCATGGTGGACGCCTGGACGGGCCTGCGGCCGATGGTCGTGCGCGGCGGGCCGCGCATCGGTCCAGGCAGCCTCCCCGGCTACTTCCTGGCCGTCGGCCACTATCGAAAAGGGATTCTGCTTGCGCCGCTGACGGCCCAGTTGCTGGCCGCCGTGATCGGCGGGGCGGAACCCGACCCGCTACTCACCCCGTTTCTGCCCTAATCCGTGGTTAATCTCGGAGCTACTGGATCACCGGCAGCGGTGTCAGCAACTGCTCCTTGCGGTAGATCAACGAGGTGGTGTTATAGCTGGCGATCTCGAAGCCGTGGCCGTGGGTGATGGCGTCGGTGGGGCAGGCTTCCACGCAATAGCCGCAGAAAATGCACCGGTTGTAGTCGATGTTGTACACCTTGGCGTAGCGGTCACCCGCGCTGATCCGCTGGGTCTCGGTGTTCTCCGCGGCTTCGATATAGATGCAGTTGGCCGGGCAGGCCACGGCGCACAGGAAACAGGCCACGCACTTCTCCATGCCGTTCTCATCGCGCTGGAGCACGTGCAGGCCCCGATAGCGGGCCTCAAAATGCGGCGGCTCATCCGGGTAGTTTTCGGTCACCGGCGGCTTGAACAAGTGCCGGAAGGTCACCGCCATCCCTTTGGCCAAGGCCGACGCGGTCTGCCAGATTTCCCCGACCATAAATTTACTATAGCAGGTAGGCGCGGGAGCGCCAACCGGTACCGCCGGCTGTGGGCCGTAGGCTGTGGGCTGTAGGCTATGGGCGACGATGAGCGACAGCCTACAGCCTACGGCCCACAGCCTACTGGAACTGCAGGTTGCGTTCGAAGTCGGCGGGGCTGGTGGCCGCGTGCTTGGCCACTTCCAGCGTGATGATCTTGGCCAGGTACAGCTCGGTCAGGTGCTGGTCAAAGGTCTGCATCCCGTACATCTCCTTGCCCTTCTCGATGTAATCCTTCATCTCGTCGGTCTTGTCCGGGTCGGCGATGCAGTCCTGGATGGATTTGGTGTGGCGCATGATCTCGCAGGCCACGCAGCGGCCGCCGCCATCGGCCCGCGGCAGCAGGCGCTGCGAGATGACCGATTGCAGGGTCTCGGAGAGGCGGATGCGGACCGTGGCCTGCTCCTCGGGCGGGAACACGCTGAGCAGGCGCAGCACGGTCTTAGGGGCGTCGGTGGTGTGCACGGTGGAGAAAACCAGGTGCCCGGTCTCGGCGGCCTTGATGGCGATGTCGACGGTCTCCGTATCGCGCATCTCGCCGACCAGGATGATGTCCGGGTCCTGGCGCAGGGCGGCGCGGAGGGCCTTGCCGAAACTCTCGGTATCGGAGCCTACTTCCCGTTGGACGATGTTGGCCTGCTGGTCCTTGTACATGAACTCGATGGGGTCTTCGATGGTGACGATCTTGGCCTTCTTGTTCTTGTTGACGTAGTTGACCATGGCCGCCAGCGTGGTCGATTTGCCGCTGCCGGTGGTCCCGGTCAGCAGCACCAGCCCGCGGTCCATCATGGCGATCTTCTCCATGACGGCAGGCAGCCGCAGGGACATGAAATCCGGGATCTGGAAGGGAATGTGGCGCAGCACCAGCGAAAGGGTGCCGCGCTGGCAGCACACGTTCACGCGGAAGCGGCCCACCTCCGGCAGGCTGTAAGAGCAGTCGAAATCGGTGATGTTCTGGACGAACGTGCCCACGTTTTCCCGCGTGGTCTTGCGGCCCGCCAGGGCGATGCCCGCCACAATCGTGCCCACGTCGGAAGGTGCGAGCGGCTGCGCGTCCGGCGCGGGAATGATTTCGCCCTTCTGCCGCAGGCGGAAGCCGCTGCCCACGGAAATGTGCACATCCGAGGCATGGCTGTTCACTGCCTCTTTCAGGATCGCATTGAACCGATCAAACGCCGTTGCCGGCCGTGCCGGCGGCTGTGCTGTGGTCGCCATAGTTCTTCCCTGGGAAACAGATAATCCGACTTCAAGGCAATGCCGAGAAAGCCGTGGGTCTCATCCTATCCAGCGCGGCGCACGGCTGTCAACCGTATGGGCCGGCCAGTCTCTTAGATTGGCCACGGAGGCGGAGCCGCGACCGCCGTTGTGCGGCTTCACAGTTGCGGCGTTCTGCCCGTTCGGGTGCGGCGATAGCTGCTTTGTGATTCTGCTTGCATTACGCCACCGAGTGTTGCTACAACCGGCACAACGAGGAGATAAGTTAATGTTTTGCAGTGCGTGTGGAAAGCAGGTTACGGACCAGGCCACTGTCTGCCAGGGGTGCGGCGCGCCGGTGAGTCGGCAGGCCGCGGCTTCTCAGCCAGCGCGGAGATTCTGCCCCAACTGCGGCGCGGCGCTCGATCCCCTGGCGCCGACTTGCGTGAAATGCGGATCGAGCGTTCCTTACAAGGACTTTTTGACGACGCTGCTGCTCTGCATCTTCCTCGGCGTCTTCGGCGTCCATCGCTTTTACACGGGCAACACCGGCATCGGGATTGGGCAACTGCTGACGCTGGGCGGTTGCGGCATCTGGTGGCTGATCGATGTCATCCTGATCGCCGCCGGCACCTACCGGGACGGCAAAGGCAATCCGCTGGTCGGACGCTGATTGAAGTGCGCAGTGCGGAGTGCGGAGTGAGCAGATGCACCGTCGGCTCGTATTCGGCTGCCTGGCGGTTGGGATGGTGGTGGTCGCTGCACTCGTTCCGCCCACCGCGCTTGACCGCTTCCCTACCCCGTGCCTGTTCCGCAACCTGGCCGGCTGGGAGTGTCCGGGCTGCGGCATGACACGGGCCGTCCTTTCCCTGCTCCGCGGCGATCTGGCCGCGGCCCTCCATTACAACCGCATGATCGTCGTTGTTTTCCCGCTGCTGTGCTGTTTGCTGCTGGCAGAATTGAGAAACCACCAAGGCGCCAGGACACCACGGCCTTGGTGACTTGCTGTCTTGGTGGTTAGTTCACCCCCCGCCGAACATGCTGGCGGCGCAAGTCGGCCGGATCATCCAGCGTCTGCCGAACCGGGGCAACTCCCTCCCGCAACGCCGCCGGGTCGAACAGCGCCTTGTCGGGCGGCAAGGCGCTGTACGGCTCAAGCCGCGGCGCCGCCGCGAACAGGTCGCGCAGGTCGGTGGCCGCGGCGTCATATTGATTCAGCCAGGGCAGGCCGAAGATCAGATCGATGGTCTTCAGAATGCTGCCGAAATTGCCGTGCACGTGTGAGACGTGGCCGGGCCGGGCGTACGGCCCGATCACCAGCAGCAGCGAGCGGTGGGCGTCCACGTGGTCGCGCCCGCCCTGCGCGTCGTCCTCGGTTACCAAGACCGCCAGGTCTTTCCAGAACCGGCTGCGCGAGAGCATTTCAACCAGCCGGCCCAGCGCGTAGTCGTTGTCGGCCGCATACGACTCGCGCCGCGGGTAGCCGGCCTGGGGCCGCTCCTTGGCCATGTGGTCGTTCGGCAGGTGCATGAAGATCAGCCGCGGCAGGTCACGGCCGGGCTTTTCGAACTCGCGGAACTCCTCGCTGAAGCGGGCCAGCCGGTACTGGTCGGACACGTTCATATTGAACCCCGGGTAATTTCGGGCGGTATTGCGGAACAGGGCCAGCGGCATGGGGATGTTCGAGGGCAGCAGCGCGCCGGTCGGCAGGTGGGGCTCTTTTTCATCGTTGCCCGCCAGCTCAAACCCCTCGCCGTAGTTGCGGAAGGGGACGTTGTGGCGCTCCAGGTGTTCCCAGAGCGAGCCGGCTTCCAGATAGTCTTCCGGGTGCACCGAGGAATTGCTCTCGCTGAAGCCGCGGCGGCCCGGCGCCGGGCTGGCGGCGCGGTAGTCCCGGCGCTTGCCGTAGGAAGCCGGCCAGCTTGTTTCCACCCAGGCGTTGGGATAAACGCCGACGGCCCAGCGGTGCCCGTCGGCCGAAACGTCGGAATCGACGTAGAAGTTGTCGCTGATGGCGAAGCGCTCGGCCAGAGCGCGATGGTTGGGCATGATGGCCGGCCCCAGCCGCACCAGCGACGGATCGCCGCGCACCTCCCGGCCCGCCCGCCGTAAATCCCCATATACCTCGTCGAAGGTGCGGTTCTCCTTCACCACGTAGACCACGTAGCGGATTCGGGAAAAGGCCGGCGGCGGCGAGGGAGCCGTCCGGACCTCCAGCCCGTTGTTGCGGATCACCTGGCGCGTCTCCGCCGCCAGGCGCGAATCCTCGGGAACCGGGATGGCCGACACCGTTCCCCGCTGGATGTCGCCAATGTAGCTGCTCCCGCCTACCGGGCGGAACGCGGCTCCGCCATTCGGCCCCGATCCGAATCCTTTGGCGTTGGCCACGTACACGGTCCGGCCGTCGGCGCTGACCGCCGGCTTACCCGGGAACCAGCCCGCGGGCAGATGGCCAAGGACCCGGTTGTCGGCGGCGTCAATCACGCCGAGGGCATTGATCCCGGCCTCGGCCACGTATAGCCGCGTCTCATCGGGGCTCAGCGCCAGGCCGAAGGGAATGATGCCGCGCCAGCGCTCGGTCTTTGCGCTCAAGGCCAGCGGGATCTCCGCAATCACTTGCGCCCGCCGGCGATCGATCACCGAGACAAGATCGTTGTTCCCGTTCGACACATACACGTAGCGCTTCCCGGCGGCGACGCCATTGGGGCTGCTGCCGCCCAGCGCCGGGATTCCGCCCACCGCGGTGCCCGCCGGCACACCGGTCTTGATCCGGCCGACGACCGCCGCCCGGGAAGGCTCGGTAATGTCAATTTCAAAAACGGAGAACGATTCCGGCGCGTTCGGGTCGCCGAGTCCCGGCACCCGCCGGCCTTCGGCGGTCGTGCCGTCGCGCGCCTCCGGCGATGGAAAGCCGAACGGCGGAAAGCTCAGCCCGCCAGGAATTTCCGAGTACTGGAACATGCCGACGTTGGCCACGTAGGCGCGGCGGCCGTCCGGCGCGAGCGCCACGCCGAACGGGTAGCGGCCGACTCGAACGCTGCCGGCCGCTTTCCGGCCGGCCGTATCGATCACCACCAGCCGGAAATTGGCCTGGTCGCAGGCATACAGATATTTGCCCGCGGAATCGAGCGCGATTTCGCCGATATAGCTGTCGCGCCATTGCGTGTCATTCAACGGAATATTGGCCAGCAAGCGGTCGCCGCGCAGGTCGAAAGCGAGGATGGCGCCGTCGTCGCCGCCCGAAGCATAAAGCGTGCGGCTATCCGGCGAAAACGCCAGGCCCATGAACGTGGCGTTCAGCGAGGAGCGGATCTCGCGAGCGCGGCCGCCGGGCAGGGAGATGATGGTGAGGGAAAACGGCTTGGTGCCGCTATTGGCGGTGGCCAGGGTGCGCCCGTCGGGGCTGAGCGCCAGGCCGTAGGGATGCGGCGCCGTGAAGAACTGGCGGCCGCGCGGAGTGATCACCCGCCCGTTGGGCAGCACCGTTTCCCCGCCCGGATCGATTCGCGCCGGGCGCTCGCCGGCCGGCGCCTCGAAAAATGGCAGCGCCTCGGCGCCCGGCGCCCTGACCCTCCGCGGCACGCTGAACAACACCAGCAGCACACACACTCCCACGCCCGCCGCCCAGCAGAACCGAAGCTTCATTGGCCGATTATACGGGAAGCGGCAGCAACCGAGCCGCAGCCGTTGTGCCGCTGGCGTCTCGCCCCATCCACGTAGCGCCGGCGTCCCGCCGGTAACGCCCGGTTTGCTTTTCCGCCCCACCGCGCTACAATCCGCATCATGCTCGTCCGGCATCGCCGCCTGCCCCACTGGGAACTCGGTGCTGCCAGCTACTTTGTCACTTTTCGGCTGGGGGATTCTTTACCTGAGCCAGTGCTTGAAGGTTACGAATTCGAGCGCCGCGACATTCTGCCAACCGCGCGGCACCAGGGGCGCAAGCTAACCGGGGAGGAAACGCGGCGGCTCGATGAGTTGTTCAGCGAACGTATCGAGCGCTATCTGGACTCAGGAGTTGGCGCCTGCCGGCTCGCGCGTCCGGACATCGCCGAATTGGTCGCCAATGCGTTGCGGTACTTCGACGGCCAACGCTACTGCCTGCACGCCTGGTGTTTGATGCCCAACCACGTTCACACCGTCTTTACGATTCTGCCGGCCGGCTCCCTGGACGGCATTTTGCACTCCTGGAAGTCTTTCACGGCGAAGCAGGCGAACAAACTCTTGGGGGCAGCCGGGACATTTTGGCAACGCGAGTACTACGACCGGCTGATCCGCGATGCGGATGAATACCGGAACTTTGTCAACTACACATTGGAAAACCCAGCGCGCGCAGGACTGAAAAACTGGAAATGGGTTTGGAAGGCCGAGATGGGCGTGGAGTGCTGACGAGCCTTACCGGCGGGACGCCGGCGCTGCATGACGGGCGGCGAGACGCCGCTACCGGCGGGACGCCGGCGCTACATGATGCGCGGCGAGACGCCGCTACCGGCGGGACGCCGGCGCTACAAACCAAAGCAGGCTGCTATACTGCGGCAGTAGGTTGACGCGTGTGAAAGAGCTTTCCGAGGTACAGCGCAGGCTGCGGCTAGGGCGGCGGCTGGCGATGTTCAGCATGGCCGCCAGCGCCAGCCTGTCTGTGGCCAATATTCTGGTCGGTGTGTTCGGCGGCTCGACCTCGGTGGTGGCGGCCGGCGTCGAGTTTGCCGGCGACGTGTTTGCCTCGGCGGTTGTGTTCTTCGGCATGCTGCTGGCGGAGAAGCCGGCCGATGCAGACCATCCCTACGGGCACGGCCGGGTCGAAATCCTGGCCGGCTTCCTGGTGGGGCTGACGATTTTGGCCGGCGGCCTGGGCATCTGCTATCGCTCGATGCGCAACATCAACCTGGTGCACCCGCCCCCCAGCCTGTTCACCATCTGGCCCCTGATCGCCGCGATCTTCGTCAAATCGCTGCTCAGCTTCTTCAAATTCCGCGTTGGCCAGCGGATCGACAGCGCCTCCCTGGTGGGCGACGCCTGGAACGACGCGGTCGATATTCTCTCGGCCGGCGCCGCTTTGGCGGCGCTGGGATTGACGATTTACCGGCCCAGTGAATTCCTGGCCGCGGACCACTATGGCGGTTTCGCCGTGGGGTTGATCGTGATCGTGACCGGCCTGCGCGTGGCCCGCGATGCCTCCCTGGACCTGATGGACACCATGCCCCAGACCGCCCTGATCGACCGCATTCGCCAGGTCACGCTTCAAGTCCCGTTGGTCACGGGCGTGGAGAAATGCTATGCCCGCAAGACCGGCCTGCAACATCACGTCGATATCCACGTCGAAGTGGATCCGGACACCACGGTCCGGGCCTCACACGACATAGCCACGGCGGTTCGCGCGCACCTGCGGCGCGAAATCCCGGCGATCGCCGATGTCCTGGTGCATATCGAGCCGGCTTCCGGGGGGAGTGCGGAGCGCGGAATGCGGAGTGCGGAGTGAAACGCCCGCGGGCCTGTGTATACTAAGCGGCGTGAGAATAGTCGGACTGTTACTGATTCTTGTCGCCACCGTGGGCCAGGCGGCCGACAGGGCGGCGTGCACCACTGCCGACCCCAGTTGTTTGGAACAAGTGCCGCTGGGCCCCGGGGGCCGCTTTTCGCTGGTCTACCGCTCGTTTCCGCTGACGGTGAGGAACGCGCACATCCAGCGGGCTCTGATCATTGTCCATGGGGCGGGCCGGGATGCCGACTCCTATTTCCTCTCCGGCGTGGCCGGAGCGCTGATTGCCGGCGCTCTGGAGAACTCGCTGGTGATCGCGCCGCGGCTGGCCTCCAATTCCGGCGGCTGCAAAGACCCGCTGAAGCCCGGCGAGATTTCCTGGGGTTGCGGCGGGGAGCAGGACTGGCGCGGGGGCGGGACTGCCGACGGGCTGAAAGTCGCGACCTTTGACTTCATCGACGAATTGCTGCGCATGCTGGCCCGCCGCAAGATATTTCCGAACCTCCGCGTCATCGTCGTCACCGGGCATTCCGCCGGCGGGCAGTTCACCAACCGCTACGTGGCCGCGACGCACGTCGTGAACGGCCTTGGCGTGCCGGTAAAGTACGTTGTCTCGAACCCCTCCAGCTACCTGTATCTGGATGCCACGCGGCTGCCCGCCGGCGCCACCTGCGCGAATGACGGCACCTGCACCGGCGACTTCAAGGAGTATGCGGAGAGCCAGAAATGCGCCAACTACAATCGCTGGCGCAACGGCCTGGAGCAGCGCGCGGGCTACGCTACCACCGTGTCCGACGACGATCTGCGCCGCCAGATGGCCTCGCGCGACGTTACCTACCTGCTGGGCGCGTTGGACACGCTGCCGCTGTTCGGCTTCGACAGTTCTTGCGCGGCCATGGCCCAGGGGGCCAGCCGCCTGGCGCGTGGGCTCACCTATTGGAACTACATGAAGTCCAAGTATGGGGCCCAGCACAAGCTGGTGGTGGTGCCGGCCTGCGGCCACAACGGGCGCTGCATGTACACCGACAAGGCGGCCCTGCCCGTGTTGTTCCCCTGATGAGTGTTGCCGAAAGACGGCGCCGACAGCACGCCGCTGCCGGCTCAGGCGGCGGGGACCAGGCGTTCCGACGCCAGGCGCGGCGACTGCAGTTTCAACTGGAACAAGAAGTCCTCTTCGTCGCGCAGGTTGTCGCGGATCAGTTTGACCGCGGCCGGCAGGCGCAGCTTGGCCGCCAGGTTGTGCAGGCTGGCATAGCAGACGATTTCGTATTGCTCGATCTTGCGGGCAATGTCCAGATTGACCCAGTCGCGCAGGTCCCGCGAGGGCCCCAGCCGCTCGAACTCCTCTTTCTGCCGAATAAAGCCCTCCAGCTCGTGGCAGGTTCGCGCGGCCGGCGGCTTCTCGATCATGCGGAAGACGCGCTCCAGCCGCTTGATCTGCACCAGGTTCCCGTTGCAGTGCACGGCCAGCGCCTTGCGCAGCTTGGCGCTGTGCGTTTCGGCCGCCGTCTGCCGCAACAGAACCAGCAGCCGGTGTTCCATTGAATAGGCGAGCTGTAGCTGATACTCGAATAGTTCCGATAGGGTTTCCATGGGGCGCTCTCTGTGCTTACACAGACGTTCTGGCCGGGGCGCCGGATCCATGTTTTGTGTGCTGAAAAGCGGAATTAATCGAGGCGGATGACAAAGGCATCGACGCGTTCGCGGCGCAGCAACTGGGCGATGGCTCCCGCCTTTTCCTCGCTGGCTTCGTTGCCCACCCACACCCGATAGCGCCCGCCGTCGGGGGAGGCCACCGAATTCACCGGGTATTGCGGATAGCGCCGTGCCAGTTGACCGCGCAGCCGCTCGGCATTGCGGCGGTCGGCGAACGCGCCTACCTGCACCGTGAACCGGCCGGCGGCAGCCGGAGCGATGGGGCTGGGGAGCGGGCTGGATGCCCGGCTGGAAACCGGCGCCGGCCCCGCGGGCGATGCGGCCCCGGCCACGCCGGGCGCCCTTACCACTCTCAACTGCACCAACGCGGTTCCCGGCCCCCAGACGCCCATGCTCTTGGCCGCGGTCAGCGAGAGATCGATGATGCGCCCATCAACGAACGGACCGCGGTCGTTGATGCGCACCCGCGTGCGCCGCCCATTCTCCATGCTGGTGACTTCCACCTCCGTGCCGAACGGCAGCGTGCGATGGGCCGCGGTCATGGCGTACATGTCGTAGGTCTCGCCGCTGGAGGTGGCCCGGCCGTGGTACGGATGTCCATACCAGCTCGCGTAGCCGTACTCGGTTTCGCCGGGCAGCGGGGCCGCCACCCCGGCGGCGGGCGCCGCGCGCGGCAAGCGGGCCCGGGCGCCTTTGCGGCCTCTGTGGCAGGCGGTCTGGACCACCACGACACAAAAAACACAGAGGACACAAAGAAAGCGGCTGGTCGCCGTTTGTGACGCCGTGGAGAGCATCGCTTTTATTGAAGCACAGCGGGAGACGAAAGATGCCCTCAGGCCAGCGCCCGGCCGGGTACTATAATGGTCCCTCGGAATGCCGATACTTTCCACGCGAATGCGCTGGCGGCTGGCGCGCTTCCGGCGGTCGGTCGCGGAATGGCTGGATCGGGCGGGCTCGTTGGCGCGGGCCGGCACGGTCCGGCAGAAGGTGTGCCCGGCCTGCCGCGCCCTGGTCGATGCCCGCGACTCGCGCTGTCCGTTCTGCGACGAACGCCTCTCGGCGCTCGATCGCGTGGGCATCAAGCGCCTGCTGGGCGGACTTCTCCCCGAGGGACCCCGGTATACCCTGGCCTTGCTGTTCGTCAATTTCGTGTTGTTCGGCCTGGCGCTGCTCTCCGCCAGCCGCAGCGGCGTGGGGCTGGAGCCCATCTTCGGGCACATGCCGGCCCGCACCCTGGTAGACCTGGGCGGGCGCGACTACCACGTTTGGGACGGGCAATGGTGGCGCCTGGTCACGGCCGTCTTCCTCCATGCCAACCTGATTCATCTGCTGTTCAATTCCCTGGTGCTGTTCGACCTCGGCCCGTCGGTCGAGGAAATGTACGGCACATCGCGGTTCCTGGTGCTGTACGTGCTGGCCGGCGTGGCGGGCAGCCTGGCCAGCTCGCTGGTCCATCCCTTCTCCATCACGGTGGGCTGCTCGGGCGCGCTGTTCGGCTTGATCGGCGTGATGATCGCCTATGGGTACCGCCATCGCACCGGCCTGGGCGAGCAGGTCCGGTCCATGTACCTGCGCTGGGCGGTGTACGGGCTGTTTCTGGGCTTCGTCATCCCCGGCGTGGACAACGCGGCGCACGTCGGCGGGCTGCTCGGCGGGCTGATCTTCGGCGCGCTGGTCAGCGATACGCCTTCTTTCACCCGGCGCGGCATTTTTGGCTGGCGCCTGGCGGGCCACCTGGCGGTGGCGCTGGTCACCATCTGTTTCCTTCTGGTGGGGTTGCACTACGGCCGGTAATCGGCTGACGGCCTGCAAACCCACAGCCTACAGCCCACAGCCCAAGA
>Ga0315288_10004123_pt1 | contig 18478 bp, 18 predicted proteins | sample YL17G11_20_MG_FD_203454 | JGI IMG/M metagenome (GOLD analysis project Ga0315288, IMG submission 203454) | Sediment microbial communities from Yellowstone Lake, YNP, Wyoming, USA - YL17G11_20 | ecosystem: Environmental > Aquatic > Freshwater > Lake > Sediment | place: USA: Wyoming | collected... | reverse complement strand
GCGCAGGGCCAGGCCGTTCTGCTGCGGCAGCGCGAGAAGCGGGCCGAGCCACACCGCCAGATCGAGCTCGCGCGAGCCGATGCGGTGCGTGCTGACGTTGTGCGCCACGGCGCGGCCGACGAGGCGAGCGCCGTCGACGCGGTACTCGTGCAGCACGCCGCCGATGTGCGGCGTGTGCACCGCGAGCAGGCGCGTGCCGTCGGTGCTGGGCGCCATCCAGCGGTTGGGCGTGCCCAGGGGCTCGCCGAGCGCGGCCCATTGCAATTGCCGCGGCTGCGTGGCGCTGGCCGCCACCAGCCCGAGCTGGCCGCCCTGCGGGCCCGAGCGCACGGTGAGCAACGCGCTGCCGCGGCCCAGCGCCACCGGGCGCGGCGCGATGTCTTCGAGCACATGGGGCGCCGGCAGCACCAGCTCGCGCAGCAGCGCCAGGCTGTGGCGCTCGAGCCAGAGCACGCGCGTGGCCTCGACGCCGTCGCCGAGCACGCCGTGCGTATAGCGCTGGGTGTCGGGCCCGGCCAGCAGCACCAGGTGGCCGCCGTCGCCGCGCGCGTCCAGGTCGGCCTGCAGCGGCCGCGCGTCGGGCAGCACGGCCTCGGCCGAGCGCGCCACCACGGCCCAGGCGGCGCCGGCATCGGGCTCGAAGCGAAGCACGCGGTGGCTGCCCGCCGCCACGCCGACCACCGCCAGCGGCAGCACCAGCAAACCGGCCTGCGGCGCCAGGGCATCACGCGCGCCGCGCTGCACGGCGCCGCCTTGCCACACCCACAGGCCGCCATCGGCATGGCGCGCGGCGATGCGGCCGTGGCCGCTGGCCAGCGGCGTGAGCGGGTCCAGCCCGTCGCCTAGCCGGGTGGCGGCGGCGCCGCTGGCCGACAGGGCCCACAGCGCACCGCTGGCCCCCACCGCGAGCAGGCCGCTCGGCCCGCCGGCGCGGATTTGCCGCAGCGGCTCCGCGGCCGGGAGGCTGCGCGCGGCCCACGCGGCGTGAGCCGGCGCCGCGGCTGATGCCAGCGCGCCGAGGGCCAGCAGCTGGCGCCGCGAAATCCTCGCCTTGACAGCCGAAGCGCTCAAACGGAGCCTGCGTGCTCGCCGCGCGCCGGGCAGTACTTGGTCAACGCGAATTCGATGGCGGCGCGCAGCTCATCGAAATGCGGCCGCGCGAAGGGCATGGTCTGCACCGCGCCGTAGGGGAGCGTGGACACAAGCAGTGTGGGCACCGGTCGGTGCGGCATGAGCATGGGGGTGTTCGGGGTGACTGCGTGGGTAGGGACTGTAGGTGCGAGTGCTCGCTAGTCTCTTGGAAGTGCACGGGTCAGTGGCGCGAGGGGTGAACTGGGCGTCGTGTTCCGAGCCCGTGCCGACCACCGCGCCGACGCGCAAGATCGTCTGCTCGGGCGACAAAGGGAACGGTGAGCGCCGACACGCGAAGGTCCGCTGTACTCACATCGCGATCATTCGAGTCCACGTCACGAATGCGCGAGATCGACCCTCTGCCGTCATTCAACCAGGCGTCGTGAGCGGCAGCAATGCAGCGATGGCGGTCATCGGTGCGAGGCGCTCGCTACAGTCGCAAGCGGTGCCCTTCGTCCCGCTCTGCAGACCTCAATGCGCCGACTTCGCCAGCCAAGCCTTCACGCCTGGATGTTCGCCGACGGCACGGTACAGGCGCAGGAGTTTCGGGCAGTGATCGAGCACGGTGGCGGGCACGTGATCCAGCGTGCCCGAGGTCAGCCAGCGGACCACCATGTACAGCTTGATGTCAGAAACCTGGAGAGTCTGACCGCCGACGAAGGGACCGTCGGCGAGTTGGCGCTCGACCTGGCTGCCCCAAGTCGCGAGTTCGTTCGCAGCCAACGCCTCACGAGCCGCACGCTTCTGTTCGGGGTCGGAAATGCGCAGCGTTGGCGTGATCGCGTGGCGCAGTTCCTCGACGGCGCACATCAACGCCTCGTGCCGTGCGGCCTCGAAGGCGTCGACGGGATGAAGGCCATGCTGGCGGCCGATGAACACGAGGATGGCGTTGGAATGCGCCAGAGGCGGCTTACCTGGCATCTGCAGCACCGGCATCGCCCCGAACGGCATGCTCTCCTTCAGCGCTGGCCAGTCGGCGCTCTTGACGCGCATGTCGTCGAAATCGATGCCAGCGAGATGCAGCGCGATGCGGCATTCCTCGCCGCGGCTGCCGGCGAAGTCGAAATAGGTCAGGCGGGGCTTGCTCATCGGGATTCTCGGGTCGATTGCGAGTGACCCCGGAGCCTACACGAATGGGTCGGAAGGCTGCCGCGTGCCATCGGCCCGCCGCGTAGCTGCCGCCCGGACTGCCAGGGTGAGTGTCAGCAGGGCGGCGAGCTCGACCACCGAGGCGGCTGCGACCGGCCGGGCTCAGTCTGAAGTGAACCGTCGGCATGTCCGGGTGGACGGTCCGGACTTGGCCGACAGGGTGAAACCGGACAAAGCCGAAGCTGACGTCTGCGCCGATCCGCCCGGATGGCGCGCCCCAATGGCGACACGGTAGACGGCCGGCACTACTTCCAGCGTGATGGCATGCTCGCTCAACTGCGATACCTTAGCCGTATCTGACCCAGCGCGGTATCCCCCGCCTTCCCAAGCCGACATAGGACCTTCCGACCATGCGCTACAAACCCCTTGGCCGGACCGGCCTCTTCGTCTCTGAACTCTGCCTGGGCACGATGACCTTCGGCGGCAGCGCAGGTTTCTGGGCTCAGATCGGTGACCTGCAGCAGGCCGACGCCGAACGCCTGGTTGGCCAGGCCATCGACGCCGGCATCAACTTCATCGACACCGCCGATGTCTACGCTGGCGGCGCGTCCGAGCAGATCACCGGCCAGGCGCTGAAGAACCTGAAAGTGCCGCGCGAGAGCGTCGTTATCGCCACCAAGGTCTTCGGCGAGACAGGGCCTACTGCGAACGCGCGCGGCAACTCACGTGGCCACATCCTGGACGGTGTCAAGGCGAGCCTGAAGCGACTGCAGCTCGACTACATCGACCTGTACCAGATACATGGCTATGACCCGGCCACGCCGATCGAAGAGACCGTACGCGCGCTCGATCAGCTGGTGCGCCAAGGCCATGTGCGCTACGTCGGCGTCTCGAACTGGGCCGCCTGGCAGATCGTCAAGGCGCTGGGCATTGCCGAGCGGCTGGGCCTCTCGCGCTTCGAGTCGCTGCAGGCCTACTACACAGTGGCCGGACGTGACCTCGAGCGCGAGCTGATCCCCATGCTGGCTAGCGAAGGGGTGGGCCTGATGGTCTGGAGCCCGCTGGCCGGCGGGCTGCTGAGCGGCAAGTTCGGCCGTGACGAGAAGGGCCAGGAGGGAAACCGCCGCACGAGCTTCGACTTCCCGCCGGTTCACCGCGAGAGGGCCTACGACTGCATCGACACCATGCGTCCGATCTCGCAGAGCAAAGGCGTGTCGGTGGCGCAAATCGCGCTGGCCTGGCTGCTGCACCAGCCGCAGGTCACCAGCGTCATCGTCGGCGCCAAGCGGCCGGAGCAGTTGGCAGACAATCTGGCGGCCACGCGGGTCAAGCTGAGTGCCGACGAACTGCGAGCAATCGATCAGGTGAGCGGCCTGCCGGCCGAGTACCCGGGCTGGATGTTCGAGCGACAAGGCGAGACGCGCCGCAAGCAGCTGTGCGAGGCCCAACGCCCGTGAGCGACATTCGCTGAGAACCGGCGTAGTCCAGCCATGCGCCGTGGGTGAGCATTTCTGAAAACCCTAGAACCTTCCTGGTGCCTGGACTGAGCTGGCGATCTTGTTCGTACAGGTATCGCACAGCGGCCAGCGTCAACATCGTCGTTGCAGAGCTACGACCCTCGCCTGATAGGGATGTCAGCCGAAGTTCAAATCTCGCTGCTCGGAAACTGGGTGACCAGTGTCGGGATTCCGCCGGAGCAACCATTCGCCCGGCGGCGGCGATGTTCCGAAGCTGGCCGGCAGCGTCATCTCGCGGACTTCGCCGAAAGCTGACCTTGGCCTGATGAACTGGTGCCTCGAAAGTCGCTCGAGGGGCACGTGACGAAGGAACGAAGGCGAACAACGGGCTCTTTTCTCTTATGTCAGCGCGAACGACGAGCTACAAATGGTGAGCGGTGACGCGTCAAACCAGTCCGGCAGACGGCGTCTGCGGTGCGTCTGTGCTGCCACCACCGTTGCGGGTGCGTGAATCACTGCGGCAACGGCGCGGGCGGCGGAAGAGAAGGGCCACGCCGAGTGCGATCAGCAACAGCGGGCCGATGAGGTGGAACATGCCGATGGGGATGAGGCCAAGGTGCTTGGCGAGGCCGAGCGTGCCAATCACGATGAGTGCGATGGGGAAGATTCTCATAATGTGCTCCGGCTTTGAGTTCAGTGGGTTGCTGTGAACGGGTTGAAGTGAACAGGCGTCAGCGCTGCTCACCGGGTGCGGGCGGTTGAGCGGACGACATTGGGGATGTGCCATCGCTTGCAGGCGCTGGTGCGGGCGAATTGCCACCACCGCCACCATGAAAGTGCCACTGTCGCATGCCCGCGCGAAAGCGTCCGCGCTCTTCTTCGCTCAGGTTGGCCCAGCCGGGGCCGAAGCGGCGGTGCATGCGATGCTCCCAGCGGTCCTGCATGCGTTCACGCATGTCTGCGCGCCAACGCGGGCCGCGCGCAAGCATGGCCACGCCGATGCCGATGAGAAGCAAGGGCCAGAACAGGTGCACAAACGCGGGGTCGATGAGGCCATAGTGCTTGAGCACCCCAAACACGCCAAGGGCGATGAGGGCGAGCGGGAAGATGCGCATGGTTTTCTCCAATGAAAAGGAATGGCGCGCGTGCGCGCTAAACAATGAGGTCACCGTATTCGGCTTGCAGCCGCGCGCGCAGCGCGATCACGGCGTAGCGCTTGCGCGCGAGCAAGGTGTTCTGCGGCACGCGCCATTGCGCGGACAGGTCGGCGAACGGAGTGCCTTCGATCTCGTGCGCCACAAACACGTCGCGCTGCTCTGGCGGTAGCGCTTGCAGCGCGGCTTGTATGGAACCGAGCAACATCGAGCGGGCATAGGCAGCATCAGGACCCGCGGCGGAGTCGGGCAGGTTCTCTTCGAGCCAGCTGAGGCCGTCTTCATCATCACCGGCGGACAGCGGTTCTTCTTTCTTCTTGCGCGCGCGGTCGATGATGCGGTTCTTGGCTACTCGAAACAGCCACGCGCCGGCTTGCTCAATTGCATCGGTGGCGGCGTAGAACTCGAGCAAGACATCTTGCAAGATGTCTTCGGCCTCCGCCGCATCGCGCACTTTGCCGCGGATGAAGTTGCCCAGCCGCGAACGCTCACGCGCAACGATTTCGGCGAAACGCAGGGCGTTGGCGGGCATGGTGAGGTGGGCTGGCGGGGGCAGGCCGGATAGGGCGTCCATACTGGGTAGACGAATGGACTTGGGGAATATTGTGGGCGGGCTGTGCGCTTGCGGCGCGATCGGTTGAGTCCAAAGCCAGGTCGCGGCCGTTGGTCAATGTCGGCTGCTGGCCGAGACTTCGTTCAGCGGGCAGCAGCTTCCATCCCGCTCATCCTGAGCGTCAGCTCGCCGCCGTCGAGATCCGGTTCGCGATTGGTCGAGACCGACCCATCGACGACGTTCGAAACTCCGACCGCGTCGCGACGAAGCGGTCGCTTGGGAAACCCACTCAACCGAACACCGAGCGCGTGCGTTCGGTGTCGAGGCACAAAGCGACGAGGGGCGGGTCAGGGCCTTATGACGCAGGGCTGCGCTGCGGCTGGCGGGCCAGTCTCAAGACGTTTCTTGGCTCTCCAGCGCGCCCAGATCGACAACCAGGAGCAAGGCTGAACCGAGAGAGATTCGTCATGACCTGAACACGTGAACGGCTGGCCTCCGCCACGGAGTGCCATCCTGATGTTCACGTGACATCAGCGTTGCCGATGAGCCACAAGTAGAGCTCGGTTCGGGCCGCCTCCGGGTTCTCGACAGCCGCGTGGCCGAGCGCGTTCACTGACGTTCTGAGAAAAGCGTTCGGGATCGTCCTGGCCAGCCACGCCGCTTGGTTGGGCGGAGTGACTGTGTCGTTCGGGTTCGACCAGATCCACGTCGGTGCGACGACGTCCCGAACATCGAAGCCCCACGGGATTGCCCAGGCGAGCTCGTCATCGATCCAGCCGCCCGCGCCGTTCCGTGTCGATTCGAGGATGATGGCCCCGACCGGATCATCCGGGGCCGCGACCGCGCGTGCCTCCGCGTCCTCCTTCACCAGCATCGGCGTCACGGCCTCCTCGCCCGCGATCACCGCGGCAACGAAGTCGTGCATGTCGGCGCCCTGCTCCTTCGACCATTCGGCGAGGCCAAGCTGATCGAGCGGCGCAATCGCGCCGTATATGGCGACACGCGAAACGCGACCGGCGAGGCCAGCCGCTACCGCGAGCGCGTGCGGTGCACCGCCCGAATACCCGACGACGGCCAGGTCCGCCAGGCCGAGGGCGTCGACGACGGCCTCCACATCCGGCACGCAATCGGCCACCGACCGGCCGCGCCTCCGAGGTGACCGCCCGCACCCAGGCCGGTCATACGAGATGAGGCGACCGCCCAGCGCCGCCACCTGACCCGGGAACCGCATGGACAGCCGACAACCGGGACTCTGGTGCATGAACAGCACGGGGTAGCCGTCGCCCGGTCCGAAGTCGGCGAAGCAGAGTGGTCCGCCGCGAGAGCGCAGGGCTTGGGCCGTGGGATCGGACATGGGCGTAGTCTCGCACTCTGCGGGCGGAGCGGCCGAGGCGGCAGGCGCGCCCTCTTACGGCGCCACCAGCGCGCGCAGCTTGGCGTCGGGGCCATCCCAGCATCGAAGCGGATGAGGTGTAGCCTGGGTCGGGGTACCCGGGCATCCGCAACTCAGCCTCGCCACAGCGCGTTTGTGTCCACCACGACATCCACGAGACGGGATGCCGGGTAGCAGTTCATCGCCACGGTCCGCTCATGGCCGTCATGCACAGCTTTGCATGACGGCCACTATGCATAGATCTCAACTGGGCGTAGCGCCACACCGTGGCAGCGCGATTCCTCCTACGAGAAGACCTTGGAAGACGCTGCAACTTCTTCGCATAGTTTTCGGCGGCATGAACCGGCGAACTGCACGGCTCTCGGAGTTGCAGACTTCTCTGCGGCCTCGATGGTCGCAACTGGCTTCACGATGCATCATCGGCCTGGATCAGCCGGTGAGCCCTACAAATGCTGGCGCCTGCGGGACTCGCTCGCAAGACGCAGCGTCGCGGGGTCGAGGACTTTCGCCAGGAGCGGCCACAGGCCATCGGCATCACGCAATGCTTCGCGAAGTCTCATGCTCGCGAATACTATGCCAAGGTCTGGCTGGCAGTGTTTCCTCAGCGGCCGCGGAAATCCTCAGCCGCTGGACGTCCACGCTCCTGATCTACGCTTAGTTGCGACCTACGCATAGTGGCCGATCACTGACGTACGCGCCTTGCAATCGATCGTTCCCTTTGCGCACATCGCGAACATTCGTCGCGCTGAATCGATCGTCGACTTTGCGGGTAGATCCGGCCGTTCAAGAGGTGCGCGTCAGGCGCCACCGCGTTCAGGCATGCCAGTAGCGTAGCGGCGCTGTCGCCCGTGCGCCCCCGGCTCGCAACCCGCCCGCTTCACCAACGCGCCAAAGCCTCGAGCAGACCCGCCTTGACATCGGCATTGGCAAAGCTCGCATCGATCGAATGGCGCGCGAGGGCGCGCAGGTCTTCGTCCGTCCAACCGAACGCCTGACTGCACAGCGCGTACTCGCCCTCCAGGCTGGCGCCCAGCAACACCGGGTCGTCGGTGTTGATGGACACGGCGACGCCGGCGCGGCGCAGGCGGTCGATCGGGTGCGCATCGATCGCGGCATACACGCCCAGCTTGAGGTTGGACGTGGGGCACACGCCGAGCGGGATGCGCCGGTCGGCCAGCAAGGCCACGAGCTCGGGGTCTTCGATCGCCCGCACGCCATGGTCGATGCGGTCGGCGCCCAGCAGTTCGATGGCGTCGCGCACGCCCTCGGGGCCGCTGGATTCGCCGGCATGCACGGTGCGGCGCAGGCCCGCCGCACCGGCGCGCCGGAAAGCCTCGGCAAAGCGCGGCCCGGTGCGGCCGGCCGCGGCCTCGTTGCCGTCGATCGAGAGGGCCACGACGCGCGGGTGGCACAGGGCGACGAGTGCATCGACGAGCTCGGCCGCGGCGCCTGCCGATTGGGTGCGCAGGAGGCTGACGCACAAGCCCACGGGGGGTAGGCCGTCTTGCTCGGCCTCGGCCAGGCCGGCATCGATGGCGTCGATCATGGCGGGCAGGCGGCCGTGCCACGCCGTCCAGTGCGTCGGGTTGACGATCACGTCGCCGTAGCCGGCGCCGCTGTCGGCCAGGCGCCGGCTGTAGCCGTAGCCGAGCGCGGCCAGGCGCTCGCGCGTGCAGGCCAGGCCGCAGGCCCAATCCAGAAAGTGCAGAAAGTCCGCCAGGCCTTCGAACTGCAGCAACTGGTCACGCGGCCTGGGCATGGCCACGCCGGCCTGCGCTGCCCATTGCTCCAACACGGCCGGCTCGAAGCAGCCCTCCAGGTGCGCGTGCACCTCGGCCTTGGGCAGGGTGCGCAGGCGGGCGACGGGTGGGTTGGCTGGCATCAGAACTACAGTGTAGTTACACTGCTCGCATGAGCACTCTTCGCTTCGAGTGGGACGACCGCAAAGCCACGGCGAACGCCAAGAAGCACGGCGTGAGCTTCGAAGAAAGGCAACGGCCAAGGAATCCAGGTCTTATCGATAGAGGTGCCCCATGCGCAAAGAGTACGATTTTTCAGCGGCGAAGAAGAACCCCTACGCGGCGCAGCTCAAGAAGCAGATCACGATCCGGCTCGACGAAGACTCCATCACGTATTTCAAGTCGATCTCGGAAAACGTGGGCATTCCGTACCAGAGCCTCATCAACCTGTATTTGCGCGACTGCGCGGCTTCACATCGCAAGTTGAATCTGAACTGGAAGTAGGCGCTCGTCGCCCAGCCTTTCGCAGCGTCAGGCCGGGAACGCCCCCTCCAGCTCATCGACGAGCGAGCCCACATACGCCATCGCCGCACGGATCGGTTCCGGCGAACTCAGGTCGATGCCCGCCAGCTGCAACAGCGCCATCGGCTTCAGCGTACCGCCGGCCTTCAGCGCCTGCAGCCAGCGCTGCACGGCGGGCTCGCCTTCGTCGGCCACGCGACCGGCCATCGCGGTGGCGGCCACCAGGCCGACGGAATAGGTGTACGGGTACAGGCCCATGTAGTAGTGGGGCTGGCGCATCCAGGTCATGCGCGCGCCGTCGTCGATCTCGACCGCGTCGCCCCAGAAGCCGGCCAGGACCTCGCCCTTGCACTGGTTCAGCATTTGCGCCGTCACGCCATGCCCCGCCTCGGCCTGGGCGTACACGCGGTGCAGCAGCTCGGCCTCGAGCAGGTGGGTGACGAAGTTGTGGTGGTAGGTGCCCAGCACCTGCATGATCACGCTGCGGCGCATGCGCGCATCGCCGCTCTGGGCCAGGATGTGCCGCGCCAGCAGCATCTCGTGCATGATCGACGGCGCTTCGACGAAGGGCATCGCCGGGCTTCTGTTGACGAAACGCTGGTGCTTCATCGCCAAGCCGAAGTGCGCGCCGTGCCCCAGCTCGTGCGTGAGCACGAACACGTTGCGCATGGTGTCGGCCCAGGTCATCAGGATGAACGGGTGCACACCGTAGGGCGAGGCGCAGAACGCGCCGGAGGATTTGCCGATGTTGTCGGCCCTGTCGACCCAGCGTTTTTCCAGCACCGTGCGCACGAACTGCACGTACTCGGGGCCCATGCAGGCCAGGGAGTCGAGGATCAGCTTGCGCGCGTCGTCGAAGCTGACCTTCGGCTCGTAGTCGGCGTCAAGCGGCGCCTTGATGTCGCAGTACAGCAGCCTGTCCAGGCCCAGCACGCGCTGGCGCAGCCGGGCGTAGCGCCGCATGTGCGGCGCCACTTCGGCCTGGATCGTCTGCAGGATGTTGCTGTAGAACGCCTGCGGCACCTTGTGCTCGTGCAGCAGGTAAGCCTCGGTGCTGGGGTAGTGGCGCAGGCGCGCCAGCACCACGTTCTTGTTGATCTCGGTGGCGAAGGTGGCCGACCAGGTGTGGTTGTAGGCCTTCAGGCCGGCGCTGAACGATTGCCAGGCGCCGCGGCGCACGCTCGCGTCGGGGTGCGAGTCGTAGGTCCACTCGAACAGGTTGACGGAGTTGTCTCGGGCCACGCCTTGCGCGTCGGTGAAGGGGGCGAACTGCAGGTCGCCGGCCTTGGAGCGGTCGTAGATCATCGACGGCGCACCGAGCACTTCGCCCAATGAGGCCAGCACTTGCTCGGTGTCGGCGCTCAGCCGGTGCGGCTTGGTTTCGAGCAGATCGTGCAGGTGCACGCTGTGCACCGCCAGGGCGCTGTCTTGCGCCAGGAAGCGTTCCACCGTGCCGTCGGGCAGTTGCAGGATCTCGGAGTCGACGAAGGCGGTGCTCGCCTCCAGCCGGGCTTCGAGGGCGTCGACGCGCGCGAGTGCGTCCTGGTACCCGGCATTGGTGCCGTCCTGTGCGTAGCGCAGATAGGCAAAGTAGCCCACGCGCATCAGGCGCTGTTGCAGCGTCTCCACCGCGTTCAGGCAGGCCAGCAGCGTTGCGGCACTCTCGCCCAGCCGCCCCTGGTGCAGCTGCACCTCGGCACCCGCGCCGTCCAGGGCTTCGAGCTCGGCCTGCCACTGCGTGGCGGACGTGAACAGGTCGTCGAGATTCCAGGTCAGTTCAGCCGGAACGTCGGCGCGGGCTAGACGGTTCTGCATGGCAATCCAACTTGTTGGCTTGGCAGATTGTCGGGCCTGCCAGCAGCAAGAGCGTGGCCCGTCTGACGCTGCGCATCGGACACCTTCAATACGTATGCTTCGCTTATACTTCGCTCGTGAACCAGATCAACTGGCGACCCAAAGCCCTGCGTCAGCTGCGGAAGATCGAGGCCCGGGCAGGGAAGCAGATTCGCCTGGCGGTCAGTACCGAGCTGGTTGATTTGAGCTCTGCTCGCAACGTCAAGTCGCTAACGAGCCATGAGTACGGATACCGCCTTCGCGTTGGCAACTACCGCGTGTTCTTTGACTATGACGGCGAGATAAGCATCGTGAGCATTGAAGAGGTTAGGAAGCGAGATGAACGCACGTACTGAGTTTCAAGTGATCGTGGGCGCAGACGGCAAGCCTGCATTCGTCGTCGTTCCGTACGATCAGTTCCGCCGCATGAAGGGCGGATTCACGCGCGGCACGGTGCCTAATGAAGTGGTCAACCTTTCGTTCGAGCGCGGTGTCACACCCATGGCCGCATGGCGCGAGCATTTTGGTCTGACACAAGCCGACGTTGCGGCGCGCATCGGCATCACGCAAGCCGCCTATGCGCAGATGGAGCGCGTGAAGCAGCCACGCAAAGCCACGCTCGAAAAAGTGTCAGCGGCCATGGGCCTGGAGCTGGAGCAACTACGCTGGTAGGTGCACTGCGAGTGATGGGCTGCAGCGATGCCTGCGCCTGAACGCTCAGGCGCAGGCATCGCGGGCGAGCGCCACGACGGGCAGCACGCGCTCAGATGCTCACGAACGACTTGCCCTTGTTCGCTGCCGCGGCGCCGTCGAACGTCGCGTTGACCTCTTTCCAGCTCTTGAGGGCCTTCATCCGGCCCAGCCAGCGCTGCACGTTGGGATAGCCGGCGAAGGTGCAGCCGACGATTTCGCCGAGGGAGAGGAACGCGGCGCCATAGAAATCGGCGATCGTCAGCGAATCACCGCAAAGGTAGTTGTTGCCGGGGCCGAGGATGTGCTCGTCGAGCACCTTCAACCAACCTTGCGCGTGTTCCTTGCCCCACTGCAGCGTGGCGTCCTGCGCTTCGGCGCTGCGGCGCTTGTGGTGCGGGAAGATCTGCGGGTAGACCACGCCGTAGCAGAACTCGCGGCCGAGCTGGGTGTTGATCCAGTCCATGCGCTCGTTGACGCGCGCGCGCTGCTGCAGATCCTTCGGGTACAGCGGCGAGCCCACCTTGTCGGCCAGGTACTTCATGATGGCCGAGCTCTCGGTGAGGCGGAAGGCGCCGTCCTCGAGCACCGGGATCAGGTGGTTCGGGTTGATCGCGCCGTACGGCGCCTGGATGTGCTCGCCGGTGAACAGGTCGACGACCTGCATGTCGAGCGGGATGCCCTGCTCGGCCGCGAACATCATGATCGGGCGGCAGGTGGTCGAGATGGGGTGGGTGTAGAGCTTCATCGCTGCGTCTCCTGGGCACGGGGGTGCGAGCTTATTCCCGAAACGGACCCAATGCACGCCCCTGCGGCCGCGCCGCTGCGGGCGCGGCCGCAGCCTCCTGCAGGTTCAGGCGGTGGCCAGTTCGACCAGGCGCTCCTTGGGGTCCATCGCCCCCAGGTCCTGGATCACCTGGAAGCGCCCGCTGCGCGCCTGGGCCAGGTACATGTTCATGCGCACGTGGTGCTGGCCGGGCACCATCGCCGCCGGGCCGCCCGGGCCCTGGGCGATGCGGGCATGGTCCAGCGCCTGGATCACCTTGTCCTGATCGAGCGAGCCGGCCTCGCGCACGGCGGCCTCCCAGAGCTTGAGGCCGCGGTACATGCCCGTGCTCGCGCTGCCGGCGGTGAACTTGGCGCCGCCCGGGTAGAGCTGGTTGTAGCGCGCGAGCAGTTGCCGGCTGAAGGGGTCGCCGACGGTCTGGTAGTAGTCCAGGCAGCTGTAGATGCCTTCCACATGCGCGGGGGGCAGCATGCCGAGGAAGTTCTCCTCGAAGTAGGTGCAGACGACCTTGCCGCCGCGCTTCGTGAAGCCGGCCTCGTGGAGTTGCTGCAGGAAGGGCGCGAAGCCGGGCGGGACGGTGGTGTTGAAGACCACCTGGGTGCCGCTGGACATGATCTTCTCGATCGTCTGGCTGTAGTCGGCGTGAGCTAGCGGGAAGTACTCCTCGCCGGTGATCGTGCCGCCGTGCGCCGTGACCACCTCGCGTACCTTCTGGTTCATCACGTGCGGCCAGATGTAGTCGGCCGACGGCAGGTAGAACTTGCGCGCGTCGGTGTGCTGCATCAGCCAGGGGATCAGCGGCTCGACCTGCTGCGCCGGCACCGGGCCGGTGCAGAAGATCAGCGGGTCGCTCTCCTGGCCCTCGTACTGCTCGGGGTAGATGTAGAGCTTCCCGGCCTGCGAGACGACCGGCCCCTTGATGGCCTGCCGGGTCGAGCTGTAGATGCCGCCCAGGACGACGTCGACCTGGTCCTGCTGCACCAGCTTGGCGGCCTTGACGGCGGCCACGGCGTCGTCGGTGGCGCTGTCTTCGAGCACCAGCTCGATGCGGCGCCCGAGCAGGCCGCCGCCGGCGTTGATCTCGTCGATCACCATCCGGGCCACGTTCGCGTTGGCGATGCCGCAGAACGACAGGGGACCGGTCTGGTCGGTGATGACGCCGACCTTGATGGCAGAGTGAGTCATGGCAATTTCTCCTGTGAAAACACGTTGTCGATGAAAGGGCGTGGCGGGGTCGGGCAAGCCGGGTCGCTACGCCCAGAAGGCGTCCCAGGCGTAAAGGTCGAAGAAGTGCTCACGGCCGCGGACGATCTTGCCGTCGCGCACCTCGAACTCGATGCAGCAGTCCACTTCCAGGCGCCGGCCGTTGCGCACACCGCTGTTGTGGTGCAGGCCGACCACGCAGCCGTCGTCGCCGGCGAGCACCTGTTGCAGCGCGGCCGTGAACGTGCCGGCGGTCTCGCCGCCGTAGCGGCCGAACTGCGCGAACACGGCCGCGCGGCCGCGGTGTTCGCCGGCGATGGGGCTGTGGCCGGGCGTGTGCCACGACGCCTTCTCGTCGAAGAGTTCGTTCAGCGCCTGGATGTCGCCGGTGTTGAAGGCCTGGTAGCCCCGGCGCACGACGTCGGCGTGTTCGGCGGCGTGCGCGGTGTCGGGTCCGTGTTCGGTGATCGTGCTCATGTCGGGGTCTCCTCGGGTGGGTCGGTGGGGCGCCGCTTTGTCTTCGTCGGCAGCCGCACTGTGCGGCGACGGTGCCGTTGGCGTCCTCAAGCGGCGCCCAAACGATGTGAAGCGTTCCTAAGGCGAGGGCGCCGTGTCAGACTGCGTGCCGTCTCGAGAGACGGAAGAGGAGCGACTTGGACACGGTCTTGCTGGCAGGTGGATTCGAGGTGCGGCCGGCAGAACGCCGCGTGCTCGCGAATGGCGCGCCGGTGGCGCTGGGCGCGCGCGCCTTCGACCTGCTGCTGGCGCTGATCGAGCAGCGCGAGCGCGTGGTCGGCAAGGACGAGCTGATCGCGCGGGTGTGGCCCGGCGTGGTGGTGGAGGAGAACAACCTCACGGTGCAGATCTCGTCGCTGCGCAAGGTGCTCGGCAACGCGGCGATCACCACCGTGGCGGGTCACGGCTACCGCTTCACCTTGCCCTTGTCGAATGCCGAGCCTGCCCGGGTTGCGGCGCTGCCGGCGGCGGCAGCGCCGTCGCACGACCTGCCGGTGCTGGCGGTGCTGGCCTTCGACAACCAGTCGAGCGACGCCGAGATGCAGTACTTCTCCGACGGCGTGAGCGAGGAGATCATCCAGCGGCTGTCACGCGGGACGCAACTCAAGGTGATCGGCCGCACTTCGAGCTTCCAGTTCCGCGGCGAGCGCAAGGCCGAGGCGGCCGAGCGCCTGGCCTGCTCCCACGTCCTCGACGGCTCGATCCGGCGCGTGGCGGGGCGGGTGCGTATCAGTGCACACCTGATGGAAGCCTCGTCGCGCACGACAGTGTGGTCGGACCGCTACGACCGCGGCCTGGAGGACATCTTCGCCGTTCAGGACGAGATCGCCGAGAGCATCGCCCGAGCCCTCGACCAGACGTTTTCCAGCTTCTCGACGAGGGCGGTCGAGCCGGCGGTCTACGACCTGTACCTGCGCGCCAGCCCGAAGTCCTACGCCCCGGACGATCTGCGCACCTGCGTCGGCCTGCTGGAAGTCGTGACCCAGCGTGCGCCGCATTTCGTCGAGGCCTGGGGGCGGCTGGCGTACCTGCGCGGCTTCCTGCACCTGTACCTGCCGTTCGCCGAGCGGGCCGCGAACGCGCAGCGCGTGACGCGCGAGGCCTCGCACGCGCTGGCCCTGGACGCGCAGAACATCGACGCGCTGGCGTCGCGCTGCTTCGTGATGCCGCCGTTCGGCCGCTTCATCGAGGGCGACGTTTTCCTCGAGCGCCTGCAGCGGGCACCGGGCGCGGGCGACGGCCGGCGCTACATCGGCTGGCTGCTGCGCCACACCGGCCGGCTGCGCGAGAGTCTCGAGGCCACCGAACGCAGCTACGCGCTGGACAAGCTCGATCCGATGACGGCCAACCTCGTCGCGCTCGCGCGCATGGCCTCGGGGCAGGTGGCCGAGGCGGTGCCGGTGTACGAAGAGCTCGTGGTGCGGATCCCCGAGATGAGTTTTCCGATCTCGAGCCTGCTGCGCGCGCAGGCCTTCCTGCACGACTGGCCGGCCGTGGACCGCCTGTTGGCCCTCGCCGCGACGCGCCCGCTGCGCGAGTTCCAGGACACCATTCCGTTCGTGCGCGCCAAGCGCGACCCGGCGCCCGGGCACATCGGCGCCTGGCGCAGCGACTTCGAAGCGCATGTGGCCAAGACCGGCGGCGTCGACGTCGCGCGCCTGGTGTACGCCGCGCACCTGGGCCTGGTGGACGAGGCCTACCGCGCCGCCGACGGCGCCCGCCTGGGGCCGGCCGGCACCGGCGACGACATCATGGGCCCCGACGGCTACCGCACCGCGCTGCTGTTCCAGGCCAGCATGCCCGAGCTGCGCAACGACCTGCGCTTCCCGCGCCTGTGTGCACGGCTGGGGCTCGTGGAGTTCTGGACGGCCACGGGCAAGTGGCCCGATTGCGCCGCCGAAGTGCCCTACGACTTCGAGCGCGAGTGCGCCCGGGTGCAGGACGTGCCGAAAGAAGCGTTCGGGTTCTGAAGCCGGCGGCGCCTCAGGTCAGCCATCGCGGCGATAACGCGCTAGTCTTGTGCCTCATGGACACCGTCACGCGGTCGCAACTGCTGGGCGTGCTGCAACACGCGCTGCAGCACATCGACGCCGTCGACGCGGCCTGGGAGGGCGGCAGTGCTGCGTTCGGCGGCGAAGACGGGCTGTCGGATGTCGATGTCGTGGCGGTGGCCGCCGACGACGCCGTCGAGGCCACCTTCGCCCGGGTGGAGGCCGCGTTGCAGGCGTTGTCACCCGTGGCCTTGCGCTACGACGTGCCGGGCACGGTGGGCTTTGCGCAGAAGTTCTACCGCCTGCGTGATGCGGGTGAGTTCCTGGTGGTGGACCTGGTGTTGCTGCGCCGCAGCGACCCGCTGTTGTTTCGCGAGGTTGAACTGCACGGCCACGGGCGCACCTGGTTCGACCGCCGCGGCATGCTGGTCGAGGCGCATCTGGACGCCGGGCGCGACATGGCCCAGGCCCGCGCGCGCGTGCCCGTCCTGGCCGCGAGCTTCGCCATGTTCCAGCACATCGTGACCAAGGAGCGCCGGCGCGGGCGGGCCGTCGATGCGCTGGTGTTCTACCAGTCGATGACCTGGCGACCGCTGGTCGAGGCCCTGCGCCTGCTGCACGGCCCGCAGCGGCGCGTCTTCGGCCCGCGCTACCTCACGCGCGATCTGCCGGCCGAGGTGTGCCAGCGCGTCGAGGCGCTGGCGTATGTGCGCGACATCGCCGATCTGGCCGGCAAGCATGAGCAGGCCCGTCTCTGGTTCGACCAGTGCATGGCGCGGCTGCAGAGCCTGGGGCCAGGTAGCGGATTGCCCGCCGACTGACGGTGGCCTCGCGTGGCTGCTGGCGCAATCCCCCGTGAGGGCGCAGCGGACTCGTGGCGGTGGTGTCGCAGGCGCGGTCGGTCAGCTGGGGGTCACAGCGCGCAAGAAAAAGCCCCGCCGCATCGGTCGAGTACCGATCGGGACGGGGCAGGCGCAATGCCGAGGCATCGCGCAGGCTATGCGCGCTGGGCTCAGCCGCGCTTGGCCTTGGCCGTGGCCTTGGTCATCGACCCGGTCACGGCGGCGTAGTTGGCTTCTGCGGTTTCAGCAGCCTGGCGCCCGGCCTTCTGCAGGCTGTCGAAGGCGTTGTTGGCAGTCGCCATCGCCGACTTGAACAGCTCCATGCCGTTGCCCGCTCCGGCCGGAGCGTTCTTGCCGGCAGCTTCGACCAGCGCGGCGAACGAGCTTTGCGCCGCAGCGGCTTGCTGGCCGGCGACCTTCTCGACGTCGGCCTTGATGCCGGCCACGATGCCCGCCACTTGCTTGCCGTAGGCGTTGGCCTTCTCGGCACCAGGTTGCAGCAGCGTGGCCTGCAGCGCGAACAGCGCTTGCGGATCCTTGGCCGACAGCGCGGCCAGGCCGGCTTCGGTGGCTTCGTCCAGGCTGGCCTTGACGACTTGCAGGTTCAGGGCGGTGAGTTGCTCGACGCCGTCGAACGCCTTGGCGGTCAGGCCCATCAGGGCTTCGAAATTGGCCTTGTTGGTGGCGGCGAATTGTTCGGTGTTCAGCATGGTGTGCTCCAGTCGGTTGAGGTGAGTTCTTGAAGCAGTTTGCTGCACTGCAACATAAACCGATGGTAGCCTGTGGGCAGGCAATTGCAAGCGATATTTGCTGCACTGCAGCATTCTAGGGATGCGGCCCTAGCAAGCTGTTGCGCAGCGCACTCCTCAGCGCAACTGCTGGGCGAACGCCTCGAGCTGGTCGATGCAGATGTTCCAGCCTTGCTGGAAGCCCATCTCGGCATGGCGGTCGCGCGTGGCCGGGTCGGGGTGAATCGCGGTGGCGGTGTAGCGGGTGCCGCCGGCCTCGTCGGCCATCGTGATGATGGCCGTGAAAGGCAGCCACGGCGTGGCGGGCCGCCAGCCCGCCGTCAGCATCGACGTGAAGACGATGCGCGCCTGCGGTACCACCTCGAGGAAGGAGCCCGCGTTGTCGCTGATGCCGCCGTCGGGGCCGCGCATGACGGTGTGGAAGGCGCCGCCGGGGCGCAGGTCGAAGGCGCGCACCTCGGTGGTCCAGGGCTTGGGGCACCACCACTGCTTGAGCATTTCGGGGTCGGCCCAGGCCTTCCACAGCGCGGCCCGTGGCGCGCGCAACAGGCGGGAGATGACGAGGTCCTGTGCCGCATCGTTGTTCGCGCCGCCGCCGGCCAGCGCCTGACGCGCCAGTTCTTCCTCGCTCAGTTCGGGCGCGGCCTGCAGCGCGGCCAGCTCTTCCAGCATCTCCGGCGAGGGCTCGGCGTTGCCGAGCAGCACGTCCTCGAAATTCGCGTGGGCGCCCCTGCGCTCTTCATGGTCCGCAGGCGAGGGGTGCACCGCGGTCGGCACCAGTGCCGGGATCTTGGCTGCTGCGAGTTCAAGCTGCTCGTCGATCAGCTTG
>Ga0315288_10004121_pt1 | contig 18482 bp, 5 predicted proteins | sample YL17G11_20_MG_FD_203454 | JGI IMG/M metagenome (GOLD analysis project Ga0315288, IMG submission 203454) | Sediment microbial communities from Yellowstone Lake, YNP, Wyoming, USA - YL17G11_20 | ecosystem: Environmental > Aquatic > Freshwater > Lake > Sediment | place: USA: Wyoming | collected... | reverse complement strand
CATTTGTTTATCAAGAGCTTCTTGATCAAGGGCTGGTTCTGCAACGTAATCAATAACATTCTGGATATCAGCTTCAAAAGATTTCTTAAGTTGATTGAATTTAGAAAAACTATCACCTAAAAAATCTCCAAGGTCATCCACACCAATACCCGCTGCTACAGCAAGATACTTAGGCATAACCGATATATAAGCCAAACTCAAATCAACATCTGTTGTTGCATCAAGAATTACCTTATACATATCTTTAATATAAGCTTCTGTATCAAATGGTTCTACTTTACCATCAATATTTGGTTTAGATTTAGCTAATAAACTAGATGCAATTTCTTCAAAAAATTGTAAATGTTGTTCTTTGGTTAATACACATTTCATATTACTTACAGCCTAAATTGTTAAGGAAACTATTTCTTACATCATCTCTTGATTTGCCTTTGGCATTATCCCAAGAACTTTTTAATTCATCTGAAGATACAACTTCAGATCCTGTTGCTACAACACCTTTTATTTGTTCTTTAGTTTCTTCAGAAACTTCAATTGGTTTTTCTGCATCTTTCATAGTTAATTCTTCTATTTCTGACATATTAAATTTTTCTGATGCAGTGCCTAATGGACTTCTAACTAAAACAGTCCCTGCTTTTTGTGGTGTAAATGTAGTATTAATCTCTCCATTTATAACAATTTTATAGCCTTTTTTCTTAGCACTTGATAAGTTTTTAAAAGTGAATAATTCCTTATTGGTTTCAAGCTCTTTTAATTTATTTGCCAATGCAATATCAAGTAATTCACTAGCTTCTGTGGTTACCCCAGAGAATGCATTTTTAACATCTTCGTAAGCTTTATCATAGTCATCAAAGGTTTTGATATCATTAATAGATTTAAGTTGCTCCTGGGTGCTTATTGGCTCTTCTCCTGCCTCTTTATCTTGACCACTTAATGTTTTAAATCCATTTATAATAGCTTCTTCAACAGTATCACCTGTTGCAATATGAAATAGACTGTTTGTAAATCCAGTTAGTTTATACTTATCAACAGTTACATACTTTGTTTTTCCTTCAACTTTGGTTTTATAAACAAAATATTCTGTAGTAGGAACATCATCTGGTAAATTCTGATATTGAACATATGTACCTTTTTTTGATTCTGATCCAACATTATGTGTCATTGCGGCAAATTCATATTTAGGATGAAGTCCAGCTTCAACTTGAAGTTGTTCAAGTTTTTGACTAACCTCTTTTATTTCCCTATTAATCTGTTGGATACCACTTGATACAACAATTCCTTTTTTATAGGCATCAATGCTACCTGCAGAAAGTATATCAATAATGACATTTCTTATTTCTGGATCATCCATTGATAAGGTGTCACCAAAATTTTGAGCAAAATATTCAGCTGCTTTTCCTACTGTTAATCCAGTTTTACTTACAAGACTAGTTGAGATATCTGCAGCTTTTTTACCAACAGCACTAGCTTTAAGTCCTGTCTCTTCTTGTGCAGAAGTAGTATCAATCTTCTTCCAATTATTAGCAATGATTAATTCTGGAGTATCCTCTTCTACTTGGTCTGATAATTTATACTCTTCTTTCTGATTTTCAAGATCTCGTAATCTGTTCATAAGAGATGTGATTTCATCAGTTGGTGTTTCAAATTTTTCAGTTACTGTTTCTGCTTTTATATTTTCTTTTGCAAATTCAATAGCATTTGTAAAGGTCTCAATACCAGCATTGTATAGTTTAATTCTATCTATATTTGTTTTTGTAGTTCTATTTTTGATAGCTTTAATATCATCATTGAACTTTGAAACACCACTTCTTAATCTGATAATGTATTCGTCATAACCCTCATCAGATTTTTTAACCAATGTTCCCTGTATATCCTTAAGTATTTTTAAATTGGTTCCTAGTCTATTTAGTTCAAATACATCATCCAAATAATCAAGTAATTTACCAACAGCCTCCTCATCTCCTGCTTCTTCAGACTTAACTTTCATCCATTGTATTCTACGTACAGCAAGTGTAATCATTTCAGATGCACTTCCCATACTATAAGCTCCTTCGGCTTCCCTATTATCAAGGAATCCTGTAGTTCTTAAGTTTTGAATAGCCACTAATTGTCCACCTCTTACATCAACATCTGATTCTTTAATGTTATCATGAATTTGAAGTCTTGCTTTAAAATCTTCATCGTCAGCTTTCTGTGTTTCAATAAACGTACTACCATCTTCTAATTCTGCAGTAGGGAAGTTTTTATCAGCTGTAATACCGGATTTTTCAATATCTTCTAAAATCTTATCAACCTCAGCTTGTCTGTGCTTAAGTCTATCATTAATGTTTGCTACATCAACATTATGCCTTGCTTCAACTGGAGTTACTTTTGGTTTACTGTATTTATCTAATATGTGTTGAATTTGACTTTTTTCATTTGATTGTCCTATTTCAGCACGCTCTTCAGTAGTTAATTCATTGACTTGTTCTTTAGTAAAGCCAAATCTAATTGCTTTTTTGATAAGTCCTTGGCTTGGTGCGGTTCCTGTTCGGATACCCTTTTCCTCAGACTCATTACTTATAGTATTGATAAGTTTTTTAAACACCTCTTCCGCTTTTTTAAATGCGTCACTTGTTCTATCAGTTATCTCTACCCCTAAGTTAACACCGTCAATATACATTGATGGTAATTCAATAGGTAAGTTATTAGCCATTGCATTCTCAAAATGAAGACTATACTCGGGTGTTAAATATACTCCAGCCTCCTTGAAAAGAATATTATTTGCTTTAGATTGTTGATCAATGTTAGCAAATCTCTCAAGTCTTCTTGCAGTTTCTTCAACCTTGGTGTCATCAATATCAGTGAAAGTACCTACCAAAGATCTCTGTAAATTTAAAAATCCTTTAGGATTATTAAGTACGTTGATGCTTTTAACCAAAGATGCTCTCTCATCACGTAAAGTATGATTGTCCATAATAAGAGTTAATGCATGGTCCAATTCAGTATCAAATACAAGTTCACCGTGCACGCCTGATATATGGTTGATATAATTTTTAAATGTCTTTTTTAAATTCTTATTTTCAGCTGTTCTCTCTTTTGAGTTTAATTCACTTAATCTAAATTTAGGTGAAGTAAGAAGAGTAAACTTATCATGCAATGCTTCAAGAAGTTCTGCTCTCTTTTCTTTTTCTTTAATAATTTTTCTTCCTTCTGCTGTTGATGAATCTGTATTTTTTATATCACTTTTTAAAACTTTAAGTGTATCTGCCATTTGAGATCTATCCATCAAAACCACAAGGTCTTGTGTATTAACATCTTTGATTGGATTTCTCTTAGATATCAATGCATCCAAGGTTTGCTTAATACGGTTTGTATGATTATCAAACTCTGTTTTAGCAAAGATTAAAGTTTTCTTTGCTTCATCCCAGGCAATTGAACCAATGGCATGAGCAATATGCTCTTCACTACCTCTAGCAAATTTACCTGGAGTATAAGGGTTAGGATAACTTTCACTAACAGCCTCAAATGTTTTCTTAAGTCTGTCTGCTCTTTCAATAACCCCATTGATCATACCCAATGCTTTAACTCCCTCTTCTTCAGTATGACCTTCTCCAAGAAATGCATCGGCTGCATCTTGAGGTGATAGGTCTGCCATTTTCTTAAACTTATCAACAAGAGGTTGAAACTTATCTGTTTGTAAAGCAGTGTATAAATGTTCATTAACAGAGATGTTTTTAATATCTTCTGCTTTCTTTCTGTTATTAGCTACAGTAGCATTATAAAAATCCTCTTGTAAATTACCTTGTTTTACAGCATTAACCATATCAAATGCAAGATAATCTTGTGGATTAGCAAATGATTCATTTAATGAATTTGCTAATGATTCAAGCTGTGATTTTCTTTCTGCTTTATATTTATCATAAGATTCTTTTTTAATAGTATTGTTTATTATATTTTCTCCTAAAAACATAGGTGCGGACATAATAGGATGAGCCATAAGTGCCATAACAAAACCACCCGCAAATGTTTCAGCACCTTGAGCACTGAACTGTTCTTTCATACCTTTCATAAAATAACCCATATAACCTTCATAAGAAGCTCTATCAGGATTATTATATGTAGCTAGTGCATGTGCTTTTGCACCAGAGCTGATCGCTTCTTGTAAGTTTTCTTGGATACCTTCGGCTGAATTTTCTTTTAAATAATCATATCCAAATTGTCCCCAGCTTTTTGGACTCTTAGCTTTTTGTGCAAGAAGTTCAACCTCTCCTGCAAGACCTTCGGTTGGTACTGTGAAAACACCTCCTTTTTCTAGAAGTCCTTCAGCAGTATTAACAGCTTTTACACCGTATTTTTTTGCAAGCGATTCTGCAGGAGCAAATAATGTTTTATACATTATTTTATTACTCCACATAATAGCAGGTAAATTCCATAAAGCAGTTCTATGTGCTTCTGCTTTAGCAATGTTTTCTATTCTGGCAAGTTCTTCACCTTGAGGATCAACACCACTATGAGTGGCTCTATATTCATTTATCAAATTTTCAGTAACATCAACTTGAACACCACCTCCTTCAATTTGAGCTTCAGATACAGCGGCTTTAATTTGAATTAAGTCACTAGCAAAGGCACCAAAATTATTTGAATACTGTGCGAATTTCTTTATAGTACCGGTAGCTTGATTAGTATATTTTATAGCATTTTCTCCACTAGCAATTTCTTTACCTAGATTAAAAGTACTTTCTAATGGATTGATAGCATCTACCGCAGAACCAAGTCCACTCTTAACTGTTGTCCAAAGATTTTTAAGTTCCGGTATACTATCAGCTTTCTTAAAATCTTTGGCAGTTTCTGATGCTTCGGTAATAACTTTAGCAGCGGTACCAAAATCTTTTAATGCATCAAGTTTACTTACACCTGAAATAAGTCCTCCTAATAAAAGGTTTTCTCCAAGCATCTCGGCACCTATACCTATTGTATATCCTGAATTTAAAAAAGTATTAATAAGAAAAGAGGATGTTCCCTCTTTTGTAGATGAACCAATAGCCATAGCTTTAGCCATAGCTTTTGAATTCTTAGTATCAGCTTTAAGTGGATCTGTAAACATACTACCCCAAGCTTCTAAACCAGACATAAATCCTGTTTTAATTAAGGAGGGCCATTGACCCGCAGCTCTAACAAATTCATCACCAGTAGTCATGTGATTATTGTAGAGCTCCTCATTATTACGGTAAGGATTAAACCCGAGTTGTTTAAATGGTGCAGAGTTATAATATCTTTGAAAGTTAGCACCATCAGAATCACCATTGAATGTAAAGGATCTCATTCTTTGTGTTACATCAGTGGCAGCATTAACTTGTCTGTCTGACTTATCAGCAAGAGCTTTACTATAATTATTAAGATTTGTTAGAGATTCTGAAACAGTAAGAGCAGGTCTTTTAAGACCTGGATTTGAACCGGTTAATGGATTTCCAACAACTTGTTGATATATATTTATTGCTCCTGGTCTAGGGTCATAGGTATTAGGATTTATAGGAGGAATATTATTTTCCGCTCCTAAACCAATACTCTTATTAAATTCTGCCATATGCTGGCTTAAATCTTGTGATGGTCCACTTCCTGGTATTTGTGGAGGAGGAATAATATTAGTCGCCATACTACTGTGGTGTTAATTGTTTCTTTTTATTTGCAGGAGCTAAAACATTGACTTCAAAATCCATATTAGCTTGTTGTTGACTATTAAGAAGACCCATAGTTTCATTATACCATACTCTATATTGTTCAGCGGTAATTCTTGTATTCTTCTCAGGTACAGATATAGCTCTAAAAGTGGTTGGGTCATAAGTCATGCGCGATCTCTGAACAGTAAACAAACCTGTAGAAGCATCATATGAACTTTTAGCATAACCACCTTTAGGGAAAGCTGTAAATTCTATTTCTTTTAGTTTTGCTGTTGTTATTAATGGATCAGCAAGTTTAGCTTTAGTAGTTGCGGTAGATACCTCGTTATTATTGTAAGACAATGTTATTCCATTATTTAATAAGTCATTTTTAAATGCTGCTAATTTTGTTGGATTTTCTTTTGTTCCAAAAAAACTTTTAAAATATTCATCATTTAAAAAATTAATTGTTAGAGCTGATGTATTTTTATCACCACCTGCTATAGGTGCATTATTTATTGTAACAACAGGTCTATCCTTACCTTTATTTCCTGATTTTAAATCATATAAAAGTTTAGGTATAAAAGACTTTAAAGCATCTGATCCATTTTTTGAAATTTCATCTTGACTTATACCACCTGGTGTTACTTTATAATTACCATCAGTAACTAAATCAGAGATAATTGAAGTAGTGAATAGTAATCCAGTATCTTGTGGTTTATTAGAACTCAATTCTTGATAACTAATTACATCAGCATAATCACCACTTGCTCCTTTATTATTACCAGGTAAGTTACCATTTGTTAATAATAGTGCTCCTGGTTTTTTATCAAATGTTTTGAAAAATTCACTGCTTACTACATCATAAACATCATCAGCATTACCTGCTTTTTTACCTGCATATTGAGCATCATATTTTGCTTTGAATTCTTCTTTACTAACTAAGAATCCAGCATTATCTAATAATAAATTTGCATTATAGAATAGTGGATTAACACTTCTTTGTCCCTGAAGACTATCTACAACCTCTTTGTTTATAGATGCAGTATGTTCTGAAGTTATTTCATTTGCCATTTGATTGACTTGAGCAGTTTGTATATCAGCAGCCCTATCAGTCATTATAGGTGTAGCCCATGATACATTTGAATCTTTATTTTTAACTGCATCAAGTTCACTCATATTTGTATTAAAGACATCGGTAATTGATTTTTTATTTTTAGCAAAATAATTAACTAAATCATCTTTACTTTTTATTAATGGCCATGCATCACCACCAATAGATTTTAAATAAGTATTAGCGGTTGTACTAGTTTTAGATTCATCTTTAGCTGCTACAAAAAGGCTATATAAAACGTCTGCTGCGCTTTGTTTGCTAGCACCTTCAAATTGTTTTTGTGTTGATATATTTGCATCATACCCAGCAGATGGTTTATCTAAATTGCTCATATCAGTATTTCCATCAACATTTGGAAGTACAACTCCACTAGGTCCAACAGGAATTGCTCCTGATGTAACTCCGTGTTCAAGATTCCACTGATCTATATCAGCCGCATGTTTTGCAGATATATTAATAAGTCCTGTTTCACGTGCATATTGAGCAGTAGTCATTGCATTACGTAATGCTAAATCTGAACTATGAGTTGCAAGAGCATATGGATTAGCATCAATTGTATGACTCATTCCTCTCCTTGACATTGTACCCGCAAAATCCATCATATCACGTTGTTCGTTTTCAAATGCTGCCGCAGCATCACCACGGAAACGTAATGCAACTAATTCAGTATTGTCTGCATTATTATGAATAGCATTATGTGTTTCTTCAAGTTGTGATGTTGTATAATCTATTGCTTCTTTCTTTTGAAATAGAGATTGTAAAGTATCTTCTTCATCAGGAGTTATTCCATTTCCTTCAGCTTTTTTTGTTAGAGCTGTTGTTTGCTCTCCCATTGCTGTTGAAATGTTATTGAACTCGTTATACATTTTTTCAACACGTTTACCAGAACTACTAATCATATTGTTAAGGTAATTTCTTTCAGCCGCTTCCTCTGAACCAAACTGACCGATTGTTGAAGCTACTGTATTTTTACGCTGTACATAAGCTTCAGTTTTATAATTGGCACTAACTCTTGCATCTTTACCATAAGTGTTCTTATATAAAGAATAAAGCCCACCCTTAACTAAATTACCATTGGTATCTTTTACAATCCAAGGTCCGTTAACTGATTCTTGTGTTACATTGAAATCTTGTTCTTTAGCAAGTTTGATAGCTTCTTTTTTCCAATTATAATATGGTGTGTATTCTGGCATATTAAAACCAAGAGCCTCTTCATCTGTAGTCTTACTGAACTCATCCATTTTATACTGAACTTCTTGTAATCCTTCATCCCAAGCTTCTCCACCACATTTAGCAGTGTCAATACAATTTTTATATCTTTCATGCGCTGCCATTGCATTCTGTCCTTGCTTGGTTTTAACCATATCGTTAACAAGACTTTTATCATCATAGAATGGTTGAAATACTTTCATTGCAACATCAACATTTTGTTGTAAAGAAAGATCCATCCCAGAAACTTTTTTAATGTTTTGGTCTATGTTTTTAAAGAACTCATCTTTACGTTTAATATCATCTGGGCGTGACATTGGCGAGTTAAGTAGTGATGTATATACACTACTTAATTGATTATAATTTGCATCATATTTACTCTGTCTTGTTTGTAAGACATTGGAAAGAAAATTATAATCAGGTTGAAACGGCTGAATTTGTGGTATATAATCCGTAAGTCCTTGTATGTAAGTTGCCATAGTTTGATATTATTTTACTCCGTAAATATACAAAAATTATTTAATGTTTAATTTTAATGTTTAACTTTTAAAAGTTTAACCTTTTAAAAGTTATTAGCTTACTTTTCCTTGATAAGCCTCATAACCTTGAGAATCATTTGAGGCAGCTTTATTTCCTTTTCCATACATATTATCATATATATGGAGTTTCTCCGTGTCACTTAATCCTTGTATATTATGTATGGCCTTCATTCCTTCTATGGCATCTTGTTGATCTTGATACTTACTATTAAGTTTTCTATTACTTCCCGGTATATTATAAGCCATACCACCACTGCCTGGTGCTACAGCAAACTGAGGATATAGTGTATTCAAGTTATAAGTGTTTGCTCTATTGGTAATAGCATCCATGAAACCTTGACGTAGATTTTGTCTAGCTAAATTCTTAGAGTTATCAAACTGCTGATTGACAATAGTTTGTTTATCAAATAACTGAGTAGCATTGGCTGCTCTTTGTTGAGATGCTCTATTGAAGATATCAGTATTCATATCACTCAATGCATTAGAAGCATTTACATTTAAGTTATTATAACTAGCCATTGTATTAGCAGCATTCTTTGCTCCTTGTCCTTGTAGGAAAGCAGCCGTTGCAGCAAATGATTGTGGTCCACTATAAGTAGAAGCTCCTTGAACTCCAAGATTAACCTGCTCAGCATTCGCTGCTAATTCACGTGTTGGGTCAAAGAAGGTTCTTTCACCATAAGCTACACCAGGAGTTGCTTGCCATGGATTGTATTTCTTAATTCCCATTAAGTCACCAAATGCACCTGCAGTTCTGATCTTATCTTGTAACCACCATTCTGGTCCAGGTGTTTTATAGTCAGGTCCTAGTACTGCTTGTTTAATTCTTTCTCCTTGTTTAGTAACAACTGGTGTTGGTTCACCTGGTTTTGCTTCTTTCTTTTTCCATCCTGGAACTGAAAAAGTATGTTCACCCATTAAAGCATCAAACTCAGTTCCTGCTACTCCTTGATTAAAATAGCCGGGAACATTTTTTTCTGCTTCTTGTTGAAACCAATATGTATCTTGCTGTCCTTTAGTCATTGGTTGACCTGATACATCTTTACCATTACGTTTTGTACCTTTAGGCCAAGTACCAACAACAGTTTCATCAGTAGGATTAAAGTCAGGTTTTTGTTCATATACCCAACCATGTCTTTCTTTAAAATCTGCTTGTTGTTCTGGAGACCAATCTACTTCACCATAAACATTATGAACTTTCTTTTGTTGATGTTGTAATACTTCCCTTTCTTTTCCTGTTGATTTAGTTTTTGGAGCAAATATTTCATATCCTTCTGCTTCTTTCTTTCTTAAAGCTTCCATTACAGATGGAGTATAAGTACCCATCATTGGATCAGCTTTAGCTGATGGTTTAGTTGATGGTTTAGTTGTAGACTTACCCCATTCTGGATTTGCATGTTTAACCCAAGTACTGTTCTTTGAATTCATTACAGAACCATCCTCATAAGTAATGTATGGACCATTGGTTGTGTAACTACCACCACCATCAAATTTTTGTATGTCTCCACCAAGTTTTTTCTTTTTTGGAGGATTAGCTTTCATATATGCTTCATATTCCTGTTCAGGTGTCAATGCTTTAGCAGGAGCTACAGCAGTATCAGTTACCATTCCCGGAGGTACGATAGCTTGTACTTTACCTTGAACAAATTGAGCTTGAGGTGCCGCTGCTGCTTGTTGAACTTTAGGTGTTGCTACTTGATTTACTGTCTCACTTGGATTATATAGTTCGGGTGCATAATATACACTAGATAAAGATTCTGGTGTCTCTTCACGATGAAAATGCGATACAATTTGTGGAAGCGTCTGAGCAACTCTTTCTAAATTTTCTTTAGTAATTTCAAGACCTACTTTCTTTAATCCAGCAACTATTTTATCAGCAACTTTAGGACCGTATTTTTTTGCAAAATCCGCAGTTGCTATTGCAGCTGTTTTAACATAAGGAAGAGATTTTTTAACTGTACCATATGTCAAATCTTTAACTCCGCTTGCTACTCCTTCTATTACTGCTTTACTTGCTGATCTCATGATAAATGGATCAGTGGCTACATCTATAAGCAATTCTGTTCCAGAATCAAGATTAGGATTAGATCTTTTTACAGTTTGACCTGGTGTTTCATATAAATTAGTCATTAAATAATTTAATTCTTTTTGTGGCATAGATGCAATATTAGTTGCCCATTCCAAAGTTTTACCTGGAATTGACTTTTCAGTTAAATTACCTGGCCATATTTTACGAAATGCTTCATCTACTCTTGGGTCAGGTGTAAATCCTGGAGCATCTCCAAAAAATCCTCTACTCATTAAATTATTATTTTCAGTTCTATCCCAATAACCTGTGTAAGGGTCTGGTGTACTTTCTGGATGTAGTTTAAATTGAGCAATGTTATATTGATGTTCTAAAATCTTTTTATTTGCAGCTTTAGTTTCTGGAGATAATGATGCACTAATATCATCAAATCTTTTTTGTTTAATTGCTTCTTTATTCCATTCAATTTGAGCTGCTTCTTTTTCCTTACTCCAAGGGTCTCTTAGATGTTTTTTATACTCTTCTTCAGTATTATATTTTGTAACTGTTTTACCATTTTGAGCAACTGTTATTCCGTACTTAGCTACATTATCTGCAGCAGGTTGATCAGGCATTCCTTGAGGACCTTGTCCTTGAGGATTTTGCATCATGAACTGAGTTGGGTCTACTTGCATAGTCTCAAGGTAAGGCATAGCAATTGCCGGGATACCATCGGGAAATCCTTTCTTTGATTCCTGAACTAATCCTAGTTTACCTAACTTAAGATTGTAGTTGGCAATCATCATCTCCGCAGTCTCGCGTTGTAGCTTATCTGTATCAGGGTCAGCCAATGCTTTACGGAAATCATTAATCTGATATTGATTTGAAAGATCTGCCGGTGTAAATTTATCTTTAGTATCTTTGTGTTTACCAAAAGATTCAAGTATAGGTCCGCCAATTTTCATCTTCTTATCTCTAGAATAGATGAAAGAATCTTCTGGTAGATTTAAAGGAGTACCACCAGCATAGTGACGCTCTCCACCAATTTTATATAACTGAGGAATTCCATCACCTACTAAATCAGTAAATGCTGTCTCACCTTTTTCAGCTTCAAGATTTGCTCCTTCGCGTGCAACAGGTTTTAGAGTTTTATTTACCTCAGTATCTGGTTGAGCCATCTGTCCTGCCATTACTGGCCAAGGCATTGTATTAGAGTTTAATCCAAGACCAGCTTGCATTCCACGTCCTGATGTTCCCATCTTTACATCCAATCCAGACTGTGCTGTTGGAAGAGTTTTAATTCTTACTTTTCTCATAGTGTGTAAATTTAATCTAAAAATTCTATTTCTCCACCTGCTGCTAAATATTGTTGTATTTCTTCATCAGACATATATACATCATCATTCTCTTTAAATCCTCCGCCCATTTGAGCATACTCATTTGTTCCTGCATTACCCATATTGAATCCTGGAAACTGAACTGGAGTATATTGATTCTTACGGAAGTCACCACTATTTGGATCATAGTCTCCACGTGAAGACGAACCTTCAGGTTTTGCTTGAAATACATAATCACCTGACTCATATTTTTTATTTTCCTCTGCTTGTTTTGCATTTTGTGAAGATTCTAGTAGATTACTAAGCCCTTGCATTTGTGCTATGGTTCCGTTAGCTACATCAACACCATTCCACCAATAGTTTTTCTTAGGTTGTTTCATAAACCTATCATTCATTTGATTTTCTTGGTTAGTTCTTACTTGCATTTCATTCCTATTTTGTAAATCCTGATTGGTTATCATAGGAAAGGTTTGCATTTCTGGGCCCGTATTGATTCTTTGTTGTTGCTCGTAAGGAGGACCAAACTTTTGATTGTCATTATTATTGTTATTGACATCATTCATAAAACTATATTCATCATTTGTCCCACCACCGTCTTGCATTTGCATACTAAGATTTTCATTATTACCTGTTACAGTATTTGCATCAACATCATTAAATGAACCACCTTGTTGTCTGTAAGATTGACCCATCATCATTTGTTGCATTTCATTGTGCATTTCATCTGCAAATGATTTACTAACATTGCCGCGGATATAATTGTTAAAAAAGTTTCTCTTACTTTCTAAGACATTATCAATAGAAGGTGATTGCTCTTCTGCACCATTACCACCAAATTGTTTCTTAAGAAGGTCATTGATAATCATAGTGAATTCTCCGCCACCCATCATAACTGGGAATGCTCCATAGTTCATTGGACTTGGATTATCACCACCTAATGCTTTAGTTCCTACCATAGATTGTGTTTTTTGTATTTGAGCTTGTTGTTCTGGTGTAGGCCAAAATACAGGAGGATATTGTGGAACTTTTCCTTCTTGTACATCCTTATTAAATAAAAGTTGTTTTACAACATTTTGATCATAAGTACTTACAGCCAATGGATCGTGAGGTTCATACCCACTTTTAATAGTTTTCTTAAATACATCTGTGTATGTTGGATGTTCTTCAGTTCTATATGAATACTTTTTAGGATCATACATTGGAAGTTGCATCTGATTATACATACCAGTACTATCTACAGAAGTCATTGTATTTGGTTGTCCAGTATTAGGATTTATCTCAGGACGATATACATCAACAGGAGCTTTAGCGTTCTTTTTCTTTCTTCCTCCATCACCAAAATAACCAAGAGGTCCGTCAGAGGCTCCACCAAAATTATAGAAAGGAGTATTTATAAAATTGATTGGTGTACTTGCACGCAACCTATCTGCGTCCTGATGTGGTACATAGAAGTCATCGTTACCTGCTTGACCACCCATAGCCATTACATAATCTTCTTCAGTAGGATACATAGAGTAGAACTCTTCCTCTGACATACCATTTAACATTTGTTGCTTATTCATAGTACAAATTTATTTATAATTATCAAGCCAACCTTTAACTTTCTTTTTTACATCAGTAACTCCTGTATATTTATTATATGTATCAATCATTCCTTGTACTCCTCCTGGTGCTCCAAGCGCACCTGCTCCAGCAGCAAAACCCAGTCCAGTAACATATTTTTCACCTAAACTTTGAACATAAGGTAATTGAGTTGCTAACTGAAATTTTTTATCAATTAATTTTTGTTTATCAATTGGAACATATCTGTTTGAAAAAGGAAGTCTTCTATGAAAAGATAGCCCTGGATCTTCAATTGGAATGTCTGGTAATAAATTTCCAGCTTTATCTTTGATTAATACTCCATTTCTATTACTCATTCCTGAGTAACTTAAATTAGTACCTTCTACTTTCGGATTAACTTTAGCTCCAAAAACTCCTGAATATGCTTCATCAAAATTTTCAGCATTTGCCCAATTCCCTTCATTAACTATTTGATCTCTACCCATTCTAAGTTTAGAACCTCCAGATGGACCAAATAGTTGTCTCTCAATAACATCATCCATTGAATTACCAAATTTTCTAAAAGCCTCTCCTTTACCTTTCATTATTTTTCCATATCCAGGAACAATATTCATTGGACTTAAACTCATTCTACTACCTAAAGGATAACCAAGAGTAATTGCTTGTTGTGGTGAAGGCATTGGTATTAGCGCATCAGCTACAGCTAATGGATTTGGAAATCCTGATTTAACAGGATTATGTCCTAAACCTTCTAATGAATTAGGAGAACCTGGTAATTCTTTTGGTACTTCTTGATATCCTTGTAACCAATCTTTTTGATAAAATTTTACACCTTCTGTATTAGGAGTTAATGTTCTTCTTGGTATAAATACATTTTTATCAGGAGCACTAGCAGTCCATCTATTTTGAACCATTTTATTTCCATTAGATTCTACCATTATGCTGTTGTCTCCAATTAAACCTTCAACATTAGAACTTGCATATCTATTATCTAAAGGTATTCCTTTTTTAAAAGTAGGATAATCTATTGCATGATTACTACCTAATTTAGGTCTTATTATATTATTTTCAATAGCATCTTTATAACCATTTTTACCTATAACTCTATAATAAGATTCAGGATTAGGTTTAAATGACCAAGGATTTAATTTATGTGCATTAGATAATATTCCAGATTCTTTACTTGCATTAACAGCATCACTTGCCATATTACCCCACCTATTTGCTAAAAACCCTGCCTCTTTAGTAGCGGCACTTCCTAACCATTTAGCTCCTTGAGCAAGTTCTCCTATAGGTAATAATCCTAAAGCAAGATTACCCATCATCTCATTAGTTTGTTCCTTAATTTTCTTTTGATATTCCGCTATTTTAATATCATTTTGAACTTCATAATCTTCATCATATAATTCTTTTCCTGGAACTTTATTCTTTATGTCTAAAGCTTGTTGAGCTCTCACCCTAGTTCTTACTTTATCTTCATTAGCTTTTCTTTGCTTTTCTTGTTCTATATAAGCAAGTCTTTCTCTTTCATCTGCTGCTTTTTGTATTGCAGCTTTAACATACGGATCTTCCATCCTAGGTTGATTAACTGTCTCACTTGGATTAGAGACCGTACCCATTAAAGATCTATCAATTTTAGGACCACCTACTTGATACTTATCCAACCATCCCCCAGTAGAACCACCTTCTTCTTTATACGGTACAAAACTAGCACCTTTTCTTGTGTGATAAAATGGATTACGTAACATTAAATCATTAATACCTGCAGCTGGATTATTAGTAATTCTTCTTCTTTTCTTTAATCCGCCATATCTCATTTCCTCATCTTCTGACATTCTACTTTCAGTAACAATGTTTGTATCAAACTGATGTTGTCCGGAATAAGGAGGAAGAAATGCGCCATTGGCCATTAATGGTATTCCAGTATTTGACATATCAATAATACCGTTTGGAGTATGTATATCAATACTAGCTCTATTTCTAAAAGGGGAATCATCTCTATAACCCATCTTGCTGATATAATCAACATCTTTTGGTTTAGATGACTTCTTAGTAGTAGGTTCTACTTTGATTTCTTTACTGTTGAATCCCATTATCTTGGCGAATATAAGTTTTTATTATCTGTTAACATAACCATTATTTTAGCATCTCCTGAAATAAGCTTACGTAATAAAACTGAATTAGTATAATGTCTGAATTTCTTTCTTTGAACTTCGGACTTAGTGTAATTCATATTATTAGCATTCAATGTTTTAGCATATCCATTAGCAGGTGTATTCCAAATCATTTGTTGTGCATAAGCAGGAACTCCTGGTATACCAACATCTTGCCCACCACGCTCTCTAGTCACATCCCAAAACATATTAAATCTGTATCTATTCTCAACTTTGCTAAAGAGAATCTGAATGTTTGTAAAGTTAATAATTGGATACTGAATAAGCAAAGGTAAATCATTTCTTGGAGTTAAATCCAATTTTAATAGACCAGAACATTGTTCAGTATTATAGATAACTGCCTCATCAAAATTTTCTTCTAGAAGATGGTATCTGTCATAGCAGTTTGGTGCATACTTATATGCTTCCATATAGTACTCAATACTACGCAGTGTATTTACGGTCTGCGCTGTATGTACGTTCCACTCTACTTCAAACGGATAGTTAAGACCATAGTAATTACAATACAAATCACAACGGAAATTATGAATCCATATACCGTTAGTTCTGATATTGTTAGGATTTAATGGATCAATACCTAGTCTAGAAACTGACATAAATGTGTTTCTTGTTGGGAAGAGTAAATCAGGATGCCAATCGTGGTATCCAAGAAATTCTCCATCTTCAACTTTTGGGTCATAACTGATTGTCCAAGAGGCACTGTTGAAATAATTAGGATCTCCTATTTCAATAACCAATATACCATTTACAAGAAACTGTCTTGTAGTTGGATTATAAGTTACCACATCGGTAATATCCTTACGTAATTCATAATCCTTTTTACAGAAATACACTAGACCATTCTCATTGTCATAAACTGATTGACACGCTACACCTGTAATAGCATTATCTAGAATATTGAATTGTGGAAAATCATCAAGGATTTTGTACGGTAGGTAGTTTGAAAACCACCATCTTAAATCCTCTGAACTTAACTCTCTCATTCCACCATTACCATATCTAAAGATCTTACCTTGATTTTCAGATATCCAATATAAACCTGCAGGTGTATTCATAACACTCAGTCTATTTTGGCAACTAGCATATTCATATGGGTCGTCCACATTGACAATACTTTGCATTGGTTGAGCAAATAAAGCGCCATCACCAATCACAAGTTTAGTTCCCAATCCTGTTTCAAGAGTATCTGTTCCCTGAAATTGAATAGGACTAGCCGCATCAAAAAAGATAATGGCTCCGCTCTTATTGATTGGTTTAATACAAGTAACTTGAGCAATGAAATCTTTATAGTTTAATGGTAAGAATACTCTCCAGAAATCTTTATTACTTTCAAAGTTTCCTGGTAAAGAATAAATCACACGCTTAGGGCGATATTCAAAACAGCTTTCTGCTAGGAATGGATCATAACTAGTAAGCTGTAAAGCACCCCAAGATATATAATTAATATATGTTTTAGAAACACTTAATGATTGGTCATACTTGAAGTAGTTAGTAGCTTTGATAATTGAAGTATCAAATATAATCTTCTGTTCAGTATAACGGTATGGGTCATAATGTCTTTCAGAATCAGTTGTTCCCCAATCTCTCAGGTCAATATTGATTTCAGATTCTACAAAGAAATCACGGATACCTGAATTGAACAAATAGAACCATGCGTTCTTAACAGCAAACTGTAAAGGATCACATATTGTACCATCTAATACATAAAAATCAGAAGGTGTTGTCCAGTTAGATGGTATAAAGATATTTGTAGCAGGACTTAAAATATTACTAGTAAAATCCTGTGTTTCAAAGTTTTCAAAATTTGCCCAATAAGTTGGATACAATAACATTCTATGTTTTAGATAATCAAATTCAAATCCATCTGGTTGGTCAAACAACCATTCATAGAAATAGAAGAATGTATTTTTCTCAGTGTATCTTCCAATGTAAATGTCTCCATTAAACATCGTTGGGGACGTACCAAGAAATACAGGTGTTCCCGCAGATAAAGGTAATGTTACATATTCAATACAATCACTAACCGGCATCTGTAAGATACTTTGTAACTGACCATACTGGTTTCTTATTCTTTGTTTTAATCCTACATAGGCGGCACTGCTTCCTGTATTAAATGAATTTAGTGTTGGTTCCTCGAGGGTATTTCCTCCAAATAAAGTTGATGCAGAAAATGGATCTCCAATCCTAATACTTCTTGTATTATCTGCATGAACTATAGGGAAAAAAGGTGCACCATCTAATTGAGTAGCAACAAATGTACTTCTATATTCATTGTTGATTCTATATCTTGTTCCAAAGTCTTGAATATTCGGACCAATATAATTACTTTCTACAATACTTCTTCTTCTGTTAGTTGCAATAGGTCCGAAGTATGTATTATAAAAACAATGTGAATTATACTTCAAACCAAAGTCACGAAATCTTAATACATTTTTTATTAATCTCAAAGTAGCATCTGTACCTTCAGCTAGATAATATAAGAAAGTTGGTAGTCCAACAAGACTTCTAATAAGAGTTGGCAATACACTAAACTGACCATCAGCTTGTTCTATAGTTTCATTATATTTTATAAATGCATCATTACCAGTATTTTCTACTGTATTAGTATAAGTACCTTCCGCTGATAAAGCATCCGTATGAGTTTGTCCTATAATTAATCCAATAACATTTATACCCGAATTTGCTAAATTACTATTATAAAGTTGTCTTGCAGTCTCTACTGTTGTTTCACCTGCCGGAATTGCAGTAGCACCATCTGTTTGTTTAGGTTGTGCACCAGCTGATCCTGGTATTTCTGCAGAAGTCCAACTTGCTCCAGTATATATTATTGCAGTACCTGCGCCCACAGTTCTAAGACCATCTTGAGAATATCCTGGAATATGAGGCGTAGTTGTAATCTTTT
>Ga0315288_10004119_pt1 | contig 18486 bp, 29 predicted proteins | sample YL17G11_20_MG_FD_203454 | JGI IMG/M metagenome (GOLD analysis project Ga0315288, IMG submission 203454) | Sediment microbial communities from Yellowstone Lake, YNP, Wyoming, USA - YL17G11_20 | ecosystem: Environmental > Aquatic > Freshwater > Lake > Sediment | place: USA: Wyoming | collected... | reverse complement strand
ACCCGGGCCCGGATTCAAGTTGAAAGTCGATCCGGAACACAATGTGCAGAAGTGCCCGCCGTAGACGATCGTCTTGCAGTTGTGCGTTCGACAACGCGATGGCTTCGGGATCATGTGGCTCTTCTGCATGCTATTCCGATGCCTGGCGTGTCAAAAGTTAAGCTTGGCGGGTGTTGTAACAGCGGTCAGTAGTCGTCTCCAATGTCCAGCACAATCTGCGGAAGCAGGTCTCGTACTGTACTGTCCAAGCGCTTCACGGATTCGTGCGCTTCCTGGAGCCTACCCTTGGCAATCAGGTCCGCGATCTTTCTCATGTCTTTCACGTCCCGAAGCATGGTCCTTTGCCGCGAGCCGTAGACTTCATCCCGGTTGGCGAGGTACTTCGCGTAGTGTTCTTCTGCAACCCTACGTACGGCTTCCGCCCACGGCTTGTACTTGGCGTAGGTCTTGTCGTGGAGCGTTTGGATCAAGTTGGACACGGCGTTGAGTCGCTTTTCCGACAGCACTATGAACGTACCTTTAGACCACCAGCCACGGTGCTTTTCTTTGCGCAGTCCTGCCCGCTCAGCATCCGACACCAGCATATCGTACGCATTCACGATGTCACCGCTGGTCAGCGTGTCCGGGTCCGTACGCCCCATTGTCACGAGCATATCCACGATGTTCTGATTGGTCACCACGTGCTTTTTGGGCGCGGGGGTAGCGATACGGGTTTTGTCGTCAGCCATCCTAATTGCGTGCTCAAATGTGTCAGCAGGATTCATATAGTATCACTTTGATAACGAGTTGGCGATGACAGAGCGTTGACCAGATCCATCTGAGACGCTAGAACGACTTGCCAGCTTCCGCCGCTGAAATCGTTTTACCTCGTGAAGCCAGCAGCGGAGCCGGAACACGCGGTTCCGTGATCATCTCGCAGGGCACGTCCGCGTTGGCCTTCGGAAATCCCCAGAACCAGTTGACCGTTCCCACGCAATCGAGCTTGCAAAGCTTTCGGCTGATAGCGATGTGATCATCGCCTGAGTTTCCCCACGCAATCGGCTTGCCTTTGCAGGGCGGTTCGAAGCCGTTGGCAAAGACCAGCGCGACGTTGTCTCGGTAGCTGGCCCAGTTGTCAGCGAACTGGCTCCACGTGCCGTCACGGGGCTCCCAGCCTTCGGGTTGGGCCAGTCCTGTCATGGGCAGGTTCCTGGTCCAGCGCTGCTGTGTCTTGGTCTCCCGCTGCGGTTTCAGCCCCGCCATTCGGGGAGCCATAATCCCGACAACGTCTTGAACCGTCATAGGTTTTCTACGATCGCCGTTCTGCCATTCCTGAAACGCCAGCACGGTCTGGAGAATCGCTAAGTTGTCTGGCGTTGGAACTCCGCCGTTCCGCAGAGGCTTGCTGAACTCGTTGATGCTCAGGCGAGAGAACCGCTGCCTTGCGAGCTTGGTGTTCTGATCAGCAGGGATCGACAACCGTACAGGCGCGACCACCACAGGTACAGGTCCAGGTTCGGGAGTTTTCACAGTCGGAACAACAAACGTAGGCAGGACTGCGCTGTGTGACTTTTCGGCCTCTGAACGAACGCTCGCCAACACCATCAAAGTCAGAACAACCACGAATGCCGCCATGAACGATCTTTGCATAATACCTCCACCAACCAGTACTAAGCTGAGCTTGCTAAGAAGTGCAACTTTGCACGGGTGTCACACCTTCTGCATCAATGCTCCCCAGGATGCAGGCCAATGCAGAAACCTAGATGTTCTTCCTATTAAGATAAGACAAGGGAATTATTGCCATGTCAAATTTTGATTCAAATTCCCGCTTACTGGTGTAAGTAGCACCATGTCTATTACACCAGCCGCGAAACATGTAGTGATCTTCGGCTCCACCCCTACTGAAAAACAGGCCCTACTCTACTCTAAATATCCGGAATTTAGAGGGTTTTCCGATCAAAGCCTGGATACTGAAGTATTTGATGCAGCCATGCTTTTAACAATTATTTCGGGCTCCCCCCACGATCGCGTCTTGCTGTTTGCACCAAGTCGGCATGAGTCTTGGGTGCTAGATAGGTTCAACACCCTTATAGCTCTCGTATTCGAGAACTGCCGGAAACATCCGAAGCGACTAGAATACTCTAGATTTTATACGCAATTGTTCCAGAAAATCGGAATTATGGGCCGATTGCTTCAGTTGCACACGGAGCCCGAACATTGGATTTCGTTTGGGTTCTCCGTGGATGAACGATTACCCGAATGGATGCCAAAACGTCTGCTTTAGTCTTCAGGTGGGTCATCTGGCACAGCGATGATTACTGCTTGCATCTGTTGACTCATCCCTTTGAGCTTATCCAAGGCGGCATCCACCACAATATCAAGCTTACCTGGCACGGATTCAAACAAGATCACGTCTTTCCCAAAATACATGGCACAGACCCATTCGTTCGGATCCATGGTAGCGCGAAAATGAATATCGACCTCGGGTGAGATTGCCCGGGCGGTCTTCAGCAACTTTTTGAACTTCATACCAGAGGTATGGTACAAGTTCTTTTCTTGGTGCCGCTCCGACAAGGACGCGAAAGCTCTTGTACGCCAGGTGTTCTAGGAGAATCAATGGCCGCCCTCATGCTTCAAGTTCCCGCAGAGACCGCCCGTGTGCTGCACGAGCTGCCGGTCCCGGGCAATAAAGAACACGGTGATCCGCATATCACCGTCATGTATTTAGGCAAAGATCTACCGATTGAACGCATAGGCGAGATGTTGCCCGTGATCTACGAAGTGACCTCCAAAACACAGCCCTTCTCGGTGACCACGAGCCATGTCACGAACTTTCCTGGAGGCGATGACGGGGTGCCAGTGATCGCCCAAATCGACTCCCCGGCGTTGCATCGCTTCCGCGATAAGCTGACTCAGGCATTCGAGGCGGCTGACATTCACTACGATAACAAATTCCCGGAATTCAAGCCGCACACCACCCTTGCATATGATCCAGATCCCGATACAGAAGTAGATTTTGAGATCCCAAAAGTCACTTGGGGAGTTGCTGCACTAACCCTATGGGGTGCTGACCGTGGGACGGGTCGCTTGTTAGTTCAGTTCCCGTTGAGCTTATCGCAAGGGAAAGTGGCGGGCTCGGGTTTCCGCCGTGAAGCACTGTATCGAGCGGAGGTGCGTCTCTCCATCTGGAGTCAACGCAATCGGGTCGTTGGCTGATTCCTCAGTTCACTTTGATAGTTGTGACGCCGAAGCTTTAGTAAGCCTTTGGGTGCAGTAAGAGCACTTGGGGACGTGCTTATCGTGGATCGGGTGCCGCCATGCAAAGCCATCCGAACGCGGTTGAAGGCGTTCGCAAAGCGGGCCGTCACACCCAATGCCAATCCAATGAGCCACGGGTTTCCAAGAACTTCTGTACCACCACCCGCCGCCGAAATCTTCCATAGCTATGATTTTGCACAAGAAAATCCACCTAACCTACATGTGGGTCACCATTCGTCCTCAATGATATGGTCGTACACAGTTAGTGGTTTAATCCCTCGTAGGTGTGTGCCGAGCATAGGTTTCAACCTAAGTCGTGATGATTCTGAGACTTCGTAAATGGTATACCGCGAACACAGAACGCTGGTAAGATCTGAGACAATCCGCTCAATGGTTTTGGTTTCGCTAGCTGGGTTTAGATGACACCACCACTCCCCGCAAACCCCACAATTCCACATTGTGGCTGGTAACCCACGAGGAACTTCGCCCAAAACCTCTATAGCGTCGTTACCGCATTTCACGCAGTTTTGCCATACGGTTAGCCTCCCGATCATATATGTGTCACGGGCCGCTGCAATATTTAAGTTTAGGTCATCTAACAAGCGTGATTGAACACCTCGTGGGATATGTTTTGGGCAAACGAACTCATCAGGAAGTCGGGGATCTCGTTTGTAAGCAACGACCGCTGCACAAGTGCAGCCAAATCTGTCGCAGGTACTGGTGTGCTGAATGGAAACCCGTTTTAGGGTGCAGGCGAATGAAGGGGTTACCGTAAGGGCTGCTCTATTCCCGGTGAGGCTCACAAATGTCACTCTAGGATACCCTTGGGCACTTTTGGCCTCGGATACTTCGCACACAATGCCCTCAACATGTTGTAGTCCTATGACCCATAGCTCTCCAAATCTCGGGATTCGGTGTAAGAGGTCTGGCATGAGCCACCTTTCTTTTAGTAACTTTTCTTTGACAAGGGAAAGCCGCTTCCCTTAGATACACCGATGCCAGTGCAAATTCCACAGCAAGACGCTCAGCGAGCACTTCAAGCATTGGGGGTGACAAGCGTCGAGTTAAACGGTATTCGAGCGGCACCATTCCCACAAGCTCAAATTATGATGGCTGAGCTTAAAGTGAAGGCTAAGCGTGCCTACAAACGTTTCGCTCTAGAACTACACCCCGATCGAACTGGCGGTGACCAGGAAAAAACGGATTTTTTTGTTCTACTCGGGCATGTGCTGGCTGAGTTTGAAAAAGCTACGGTTCAGCCACCGCCTCCACGAATCCCGGTACCGGCACCAATGCAATGGGCTAACGTGCATTGGGTTAACACAGCAGCAGCAACGACTGCAACGACAACGAGAACCATAATTTTAGACCAGCAACAACGAGTGATCCGTATTGTGCAGATGCGCCCCAAATGATCCAGGAGAGAAGTGTGTGACTGAACTAGTTGATGAAGAGAAGGTCTGTAGAGATTGCACCAAAAAATTCCTACATTCGGTGGGGGACCAACGGTTTTTTACTGAAAGAGAGCTTGCTCAACCCAGCAGGTGTAAATCTTGTAGGGACAAAAGGCGGATGATGAATAGCCCTCAACAAACCCGCCCTCAACAAAGCCCACAACAGAGTCGCGCACCTCAACAACAGAGTCGTGAACCAATTAGAGAGTATGTATCCAGGCGTCCGGCCACGCCGCCTATGGAGCCCCCGCAACCTTCGCCCAAAGATGATGGTGAACGTCAAAGACGTAGAAACAAAAACCCCCGGGCGCACGATGATGACCACGAAGCGGATTGGTAGACTATGCAGCCATTATACTTTGGGGTGCTAGAACCGAAACAAGGCGGGCACCATCTGTATGGCAAAGATCTCCACGCTTTGCGAGATTCAATTTTGCCCGCGTCCTTGAAGTTACCCAATCTTGATGGAGGCTTCTGTGTTTGTGGGCAGAGTCAACCGCAGGGCGTAGCCCTTGTTCACCATCTGAACGACGTTACGGTCATGGCGATGTGGGACCGAACTGGGGACTCGCGACCCGGTAGCAGCAGTACGTTTGTCGTGGAAGGCACGCACGACTTCGAGGCCATGTGCAAGCACGCAAGCGAGGCGTTCCCAGGTATCTGGAAGCGCATCTGTTCCAAACCCGTGACTCTGGGAAGCATCTGCGAGAACGGTATGGTAACAGGGCTGCCTATGGCTGTTGCTGCCTGGTTAGCCGAACCGCCCGACATGGACATTCAGAGCATGGAGCTGTCGTCTTCGGTATGGGAGGCAATCAGCAGGATCAAGCCCGTTGCCTCTGATGTTACCACTAAGATTGCCTGGCTTCCTTCCGGTATCCCTGTTGATCGTAACGCCCTGTTGCCGCGCGGTTTTGTCCGGCTGCACGTGGTGCCGCTGCCTTCAGTTCAACAGGTTCGAGAGATGGCTGCGTTTTTCAACGTATTGGTGAAGCTGTGAGCGTTGAAGCAATGGTTCGACGAAGGAATGTCTCGATGACCGAGGAAGTTTCCAGACCCAAGACGTGCGTTGGCTGCCTTACCGGGTCGGACTGGGACTGCGTCTGTGCCGAGCAGGCCGTTACTTGCGAACGGAAGCAACAGCTCTGGGATTCTGGTTATGCGTTATGTTCGAGGTCCGTGAAGCGCACTGCTTTGCTGCTTGCTGCGGAGGCTGTGCAGGAGGAGCGTCACAAAGCAGAGCGTGCTGCTAGTAACCCCGCTATTTTGCCTGGCGAGATAACGCGCCTGTGGTTGGAGGCGCTCGCGAAGCAATTCCGTCTTGCAGAAGATGACCTTCGGGCACGGGCGGACCTTGAGCTTCCTGTCACTACGGAGCCGTACACACAGCGGATCGCTGCGCACACTCACGAGGCGATCTTCACTAGAACTACTCAGCGCAACGGCAGAATACAGGAGTGTGCATGCGGTGCCGGTCGCGGTGAGTATCGGGGCCAGTGGACAGAATGGATTGGTGGCCAATGACTGATCCATTGGGATGGCAAGATCGCACTGAAGAAGAAGACGAGGCCGCGCTGCAACGGTTTGTAGCGTTGATGCGATCTAAGCTTCGCGCGAATCGGCACAAAGCGCACTGGGATTCGGTGTCGGTCGTGTACTTGCGCGAGCGCGTAAACGAGGAGCTAGTCGAGTTGGATATGGCTACCAGTTGGGTAGAGGCTAGGCTCGAATGCGCTGACGCAGCAAACTTCTTGATGATGATCAGCGACAAACTGTTCCGAGCTATAGAGTAGAAAATGGCAAATGCCGAGATCAGTGTCCGTGTCATAAACGCCTCGATTGGGATGGGCGTTTTTGCTGAAGCGCCTTTCAGCCAGGGTGCTTTGGTTGAAGCCTGTCGCGCTCTACCGTTCCTCAACGCAGGGGTGCCAGACGACACGCTCTTTGCGCACCGGTTGGCTTGGTCCGACAAAGAAGATTGCGTCGCTACCGGCTTCGGCATGCTCTACAACCACTCCGAAGATCCGAACTGCGAGATGATACGACTGCCTCGTTACGAGACAGTGCCGGACCTGCTCTGCGTGGTCGCTCTGAGGGACATTGCTCCGAATGAGCACCTAACGATCAAGTACAAGTGTGCCCCTTGGTGGTGAATAAGGGCTCGCATAGCTCACTTGATGCTGACCGATGCTTTTGCTTCACAAGCCGACCCTACATCGGTGTATACCCCTCTATGCCTATCCGAAAAGCCACGCCATACCGTACCATTGTTCGGAAATTGCTAGATTCCAAGAAGCTGACCAAGGCTGAACATGCGGCTTTTTTGAAGATGGCCGATGAGTCCTCTAAAGGCCAAGAGCTAACACCAGCCCAGTGTCTTTGGATAACTAGGCTTAACACCAAGTACCTAGTCTCATGAACGAGGACTCGAAAACGAAAGCTTTCGTGAAGCTATGGGGTTCTGGAGACGTTCCAACGGCCCAAGTTTCTCACGGGTCTCTACGACCCGGCACCTATCCGGCGTTTGCCCTATTGGGGTGGCTAGAGGCTCGTAAGGGGTGGCCTATAGTGGGCTTACGTTTGGCTTTGGTGCCGGAACATCAACGAACCGAACAAACCGGCCTAACCATGGGCTTAGTGGTGTCCCCAAAAACGGAACGCCACGTTTGTTCTCTATTACAAGACTTAGGTTGGGATGGGCGGGTTTGGCCCTACAAAGATCATGGGTGGCCAGAAGGCACTCAGGATGAGACACCTATGCTTGGTCTACTCAAAACCGCGAAGTTGGGGGCCACTCTAGTCTTTAGACCCGACCCTGAGAAGGGCGTACCAACCGTGCCGATCTGGGTTGGCAGGCGCAATGGGCCATTCTTAACCGCACCCTTTGGTGAAATTACAACCGTGAAGTATCTAGAAGAGTTACGGGCTTTAGCAACTGATCAAACCCCATTCAAATCGGACTGGTGCTAAATTGATCAAGTTCTATGGCACAAAATCTGAATTTGGGTTCCTGTCAAATTTCTTCCACGCTCCGATTCAAATTGATGACGTGACCGCCCCCACGACGGAACATTTCTTCCAAGCCATGAAAACGCTTGTGGCTGAGGAACGGTTAGAAATACTTGCAGCCAGTACCCCACGGCAAGCGAAGCTCCTTGGGTCTAAATGCCAACTACGCGCCGATTGGGAGGATGTGGCTGGTACAACCGCCCTTCAAGCACTATTCCGTGACCACCACGGCGAGTTGGTCACGCTAGTAAAGGACCACTTGATGTTTGTGGCCCTTGTGGCTAAGTTCAAGCAGCATGAGGATTTGTACCATAAGTTGCTCCTAACTGGAGAAGATGAGTTGGTAGAAGCATCACCCACCGATTACTACTGGGGTGCCGGACAAGATGGATCCGGTCTCAATAAACTTGGCCGTATGCTTACCCTTATCCGTAAGGTGTCTAGGGATCGCCATGAAAAAAGCCATATCTAATGGTCAATGCCCACTCTCGGATGACGGCATGTGCGTGTCGGAAGAGGAGTGTCCCGGTTGTGACGAGGAATCTCGTGCATGGCTTGCCAAGCAAGAGGCAACTGATAGTGCTCGTATGGCCGACAAAATATACGTGCTGTATCGCTTGCTGATTTGCTCAGCTTGGGTGCGTACGTTTAAAGCGCTCAAAGTGCCCTTCATGGTAGAGGCGGCAGAAAAACGTGTGAATGAAGTTTGGGAACACGTCACTCCATGGGTGTTTGCGGAGTTCACAAAACATTGGCCAGACTTCTGGAATGACTTTGACACGAAGGACCATGACCTAACCTGCTTCACCAAGTGGGAGTCCGCTCTTTATCGAATATACAACAAAGCCGATGTCAATTAGACCTCACGAGGTTGCCAACGTTTGTTACGGCACCCGTTGAATCTTCCCGATATCTAATCAAATGCTCCTGTAGGTCAGCCATGGACGAGGGTGGTGTCTTACCATAGGTAGCACTAAACTGGCTAGCAAGCTCTGGTTCCCCAGGAAAGAACTTCAGATAAAAGCGGTAGGCCATGTCCGGAGTAGCGGGACCGAAATTGAATATGCGGTCGGCTCGTCCAGGACGAAGTAAGGCGGGATCTATTTTCTCTATGTGGTTCGTTGTCATGAATAGGATACGACCTGTAGAGGCTGACACCCCATCAATGGCGTTGATAAAACCGCTAAAGGACAGTTGGTCGGGGCCTACGACTTTATCACGTTGGACGAAGCCTCCATCTATATCCTCGATCAAAACGATTGCGTGTTCCGGTAGACTACACGTCAGCGACACAAGGTTAGCATCGGAAGTGGATGCCAAGTTGATGATATAAATGTCACGATCGAAAGCACTCGCGATAGCTACTACTAGAGAGGTTTTTCCGGACCCCGGAGGCCCCGCAAGCATATACCCTCGCTGATAGGGGATCCCGTGTTCAGAAAACCACTTGCTGGCTCCAAAGAACCACTTCAAGTCTGCTAAAAGTTCGTTCGCCGTATTGTCCGCGAGAACTATGGAATCCAAATTCCGGGGGACTTTTCGTTGAGCAAGCTGCCATTGGTTCCATTGAGACCGCAAAACAGCAACTCGATTATCATCTGGAGGGAAAGCGGAATGCCGTGCGTCAAAGATCAAATCTCGTATCACGTTCTTCGAGAACGTTTTAAAGACTATGGTTTCATGAAAAGCAAGTTCCCCCATAGTCCCTTCACCTTGGGTTCGGGTTCGGGTGAGCAAGATAAAGTGCCCATGGAAACGAAACAGATGAGTGCCGGGTGCCGGACTAAATAGAACCTCAGTCAGTTGCTTTTTCCTAGAGAACTGGTCCTCTTCCTTTTCCTGCGGGCTGTAACCGACGGGTCGGGTCCGAGTGCTGGCCGTCAATAACCGAGACCGTTTCGTATACTCGTGGGTACTTAGCCATGTCTGCACCCAGAAAAAAGCTGGGTCATGGTCCGATATGTCTACTATGGTGACGAATCTCCGTTCTATGAAGTGCCACAGATACTCAGGAAATTTACGCATGGCGGCCAAGAGGCCCGTAAAAAGTACGAGTACCAAGCCTCCTGACAAAAACTGATTCTCTAGTTGCCTACGAAGAAGATCCATCATAGGCGTAAGTTACACCGAATCCCCCAGGTGTTTCGATCATTTCTTCTGCTTGTTACGGGGTTGCTTTTTGATGTCGAACGCTCGCATTCTCTCACCGCAGCATGGGCATAACGGTTTGAACGCTGTCCGATTCTCCGCTGCGGGAGCTAGCTGCGTGACCAAATCAACCCAAACCAAAAAATTCCAGGCGTTCCCTACAAACCCGCCCTTCTTCGCAGCAACCTTATTACAGGCGGCTGTGCATTCATACGGCCAAAGCCCAAACATCCATTCCAGATAGTGCCGCTTACACCACCACCGATACGTCTTTCGAGCTTTTTTCGTATTGCTCTTCGGCATTATGAAAAGCCAACCACGAAGATCCGTAGCGACACCACACTCAGAACATGGGTGCAAATCTTTTTTGCGATCAATCATAAAAGCCCTTCGATCAAGATTTCTGACCATCGAAACCATTCAGGAACACTTTGGCCTCACCGCCCAGCACAGGGATCTTCATGTAGGCTCGGTAGCATTTGAGTTCCAAAACTTCCCCGTCTTTGACGACTCCTCGTACCACCGTCTCCAGATGAACTTCAACGCGCTCTACAACACCGGACGCCCACCGGATATAGATGTGCTCCCCTTCACGCAGGATCTCTCCGGCCAAGCTGTCAAACTGACCATTATCGCTGGTGACAATCTTCGGCACGCATCAACTAACAAATCTGGTCACGACCCGTGCTGCCATTTTATGACCCTCAAACCGTGCTTTGACTTGTGCTTCAACTTGCGACTCCAACTCACGGGAGTTTAGGGCCAGCTCGGGATCTTGTAAAAGAAGCTTTCGGGCCATAAGCATCAAAGCTCCACGATCCTGTCCTTTGATCTGATACACCTCGAACAAACGCACCTGATCGATCTCCGGCTTCTTTAACGCATCAAGAAAACGCTTCTCAAAGGCTGGATCATCAGCATGGCTCAATAGGACTTCCCTGAGCCGCACAAGTCCGTCTTGCGACAAAAATGACACGGGTGTACGCATGGCCCATCCCAGGTCCAAGAGGTCCAGTAGTAGGTGGACCTCTTGTTCGGTGAGGCTACGACTGAGTGCTGCTGCGAACCCGGGTTCCGCGTGAAGCATTTCCTTAAGCACATTGCCAAGACCAAGGTCGTGAAGAAGCTCCACGCTCTTTCGTGGAGCCGGGCCTTCCAAGATATCCTCGACAAGGATCTTGCGAACCGCGTCCCAAGGCATTTGCTTGAGCTTAGGGGCGTTCTTGAGGATGCTCGTCCGCACATCGGGGGAGATTTTGAACCCGTACTTCGCCACGAACTTGATCGCACGAAGCATCCGGGTCGGGTCATCTGAGAACGTCTTGTCAGGGTCCACCGGGGTGGTGAGCATACGGTCTTCAAGGTGTTGTCGGCCACTGCCGAGAAGGTCCAGCACTTCGGCACGATCAGGTCCGTGCTCCAGGTCGAGAAGCCGCCAGAGCAATGTGTTGAACGTGAATTCACGTCTCAACAAATCCTCTTCGATGGTCGCGGGTTCGACCATGTGCGGCTTGTAGCCCTTGCCTGAGGGATCGCCGTAGCTCTCTTTGCGAGCGTTGGCGATTTCCAGGACCTCACCCTTTAGCTCGTGCCCGTCCAGGATCCACGAGTCCGCAATGGTGATTATCGCTACCCCGTACTGGTTGGTCGTCATATTTGTACGGGCAGGAATGACTCGTTGGAGTTGCTCTGCGAACCACGCGGAGTCTTTCTTACCCCCAAGGCCCACAGAATCGACCACAACGTCCACGTCTTTCGGTGGGAGGCCCATCAGGTGGTTTCGGACAGCCCCACCCACAACGTAGACGTGCTCTCCAACGCCAAGGCGTTTGGTTGCCAGGGATAAGAAGCGCAGGAGTGAAGTTATTTTTGTCATACTAACTCTACTGAGAAAAGGAAACGCTATGCGCCCAACCAAGCCACCACCGATACCATTAAAATCCCTAGTCTGGGAATACAAGACCGTGCCCGTGGATCCTAAACATGTATCCGATTATGAGCGTGCCCTAAACAACCTGGGCGAACAAGGGTGGGAACTTGTAACCATTATGCCAACAGTAACCCAGAAAGTATGGCACTTATGGGATAGTCAAGCCTCAAACCACGTTCTTTTGGTCCTTAAACGGAAGAAACTGACCCGCTAGCGGTTTGTGCTCATCCTTGCCTAAGCGGTGTAGTAGTCTACCACATGGCTGCCGATTTCGTGATCAACAACACCATCCGAACGCTCAAAAAACTGAGTGGGGATGCATTCCTTACCAAAGTGAGAGGTGTACGAACTCCGGATGCTCGTGGGATCATTGTTGGACTAGTTTCTCAAGGATCATCCGGCCACGCTTTCCTCATTCAACACGAAGGTCAAAAATTCCCCGCTATCTATTTTGCGAAAGATCTACTGCCAGAACCATCCTATTGGAAAGTCGCCTGGGCCAGGGATGGGATCACATACTTCAAAGAGTTCAATACTCGTGTTGACGCCGAGAACTTCTCAGAAGACGACCTGTATGGTGAATCAATCCTGATCACCGGTCCCTACTACGGGGCCAAAGAGTTAGAAGAGGGGCAAAGCATGAAAAACTTGTTTGACCACCTTATGGACAATGACTGATGCCTAAGAAAATGTGCGCTTTTAATGACGGGAAACCCGTCCACCAAGTAACCACTATTGTCAAAGGCAAGAAAGTGGTCGTTTCTAGGCGGCTTTGCCTAGAACACTTGGAACACCAACGTCAAAAGATGACCGACCTCAGGAAGACTAGAAAGAAGCTAGGTATATGTTCACGGTGTAAAAGCAAGGCGAGAAAGAAAGCTGATGGGACATTCAGTTTTCTTTGCCAAGCTTGTAGAGATTATGTCCGTGAACGGGAACGTGTGCTACGGGCCCAAGCGTAGAATTTATCTATCAGCCCGGTATTCCGATGCCTCACAACAAGGGTATGGACTGGGTCCGGCTTCCGAAGCGGATGTCTATTTATTTCAGGGACTCATTTGATTGCGTGTGGTGCCGAAGCGTGTTCCCTATAGACACCCTTGGTTACGGCCTTACGCTAGACCACTTGGACCCAGAAAAAGGCAACGAAGCATCGAATCTTGTCACATGCTGCGGGCCATGTAATAGTGCTCGCAAAGAACTCTCTCAAATCGAGTGGTGTGACCGACTCAAAAAACGTGGGCACAATACTCGTTCCATCATGAAACGAATCAAACGACAGACTCGAAAGTCTCTAAACATGCACGCCGGGCAATGGCTAGCTAGCCTACGCCGCCCAAATTACACCCGGTATGGAACTGGAACCAGAGATGCAAACTGATAGCGAAATGAATTCTGACGACGTTGGTGAAGGGGTATTGGAAGAGTCGGAGTTGCTTCTAGAATTAATCCGCTCCATTGTTCGCCGCCCTGAAAAAGTATCGGTTAAATGTGATGACGGGCAAGGTCCCGCGACATTACGACCCGCTACAATTCTGACCATCCATGTCGATCCGGAAGACCGTGGGCATGTAATCGGGAAAAACCATCAGACGTGGGGAGCTATCATACATCTCTTTACAAAGGCGGCATTTATGGATGGGCGAAAGATCCTCATCCAACTTGACGGACACGATTCACGACACGATTCACGACTCAGTAGGGGCAATAATTCCGCAGGCAAGGCCGATATCCCCGCAAATATGGGTCCTGTCCGCCGACCGTACCAGGTGGATAACAGAAGCCAGGCTCCTATTCTCCGATCCAGACCGCCCCGTATTGGTCGCTAATAATCTTTAAAACTTGTCCATCCGGCGTGTAGTACCGGCATGGACAAGATCCCTTGCGTACGCTGTGACGGTACCGGAGAAATCCCAGCGTTTCGGCACGTCAAATCTGGCGTGTGCTTTCGGTGCTGGGGTACAGGCCACGATCTACGGGCGGAACGGCAGGCGTTGGAAGCTTGTCTGAAGGCGGCCCGAGTAGAATATCGTAAGTTGAGCCTGTCTTTGAAGTCGGCAAAGGGGGAGCAACGAACCATGGCGGCGGCGGCTCTTGCCGCCCTAACCCGGCACGGAAAACGCCTGGCTCAACGCCTGGTCTTGCAAAACAACGAAATGCGGGCCCTAATGGAACGTCAGCAAAATGCAGGCGTGTAGCGCCCGTAACGACTGCTTCCGAAACCACCACGTCTTGCCAACAACTAGGAAAACCATGACCACCTTCCGCCTTCCGCCCGACCATCGAACCCCCGACGCAAGCGCACTGGCAGACGCCGCTGAAGCCCTGGGCAACGTGCGCTCAGAAGACGGCGCACCGCTTGTGATGTCCTGGGCAGAAGTGCTGGAGGCTATCCGCGAACTTCGCGCTGATTACAATCACCTCGTAGAAGAATTAGCCGGGGAGTCCATGTGAACGGCCCCGTACAGCTAGACGATTGGGCGGTCGTCGGGTGATGGACATCAAAATCGCAACGCATGGCTGGATGCAAGTGGGAGGGGACATGGACCCCGGAACCTACGGCGGCACGATCGCTACAGCTGATGGAAGAGCCATCGAGATGATCAAGATCCAGCCGGTGCGCGAGTACATCGGTGACCGAGAGGCTGTGGACGTTGGACACCCGTTCTGGACCAAAGAAGCATACTTCGACATAGCCGACTTGAGCCTCGACTCCAAGGATGTCCAAAGTGCAAGGGACTACTCTGGGTTGACCGACGAGATCCTTTTGAGTCTCCAGCCAGAGGGCCGAGCGACCGCGATTGCAGAGGCTCTGCTCGATTACGGGCGCGGTGACGAAGGCGAAGCGGGCTGGGCCAAGGACATCATCGGGGACCGGAGGGTGAAGTGGTGGGGCAGCAAGCGGCCCGCAGGTTGGCGCTACCTTGCGGGCGAAGATGTTGAGTTTCGGCGGATGCTGAAAGATGGGTAACCGGATGGCAACGAAGAAGAAAACTCCCGCTCAAGAGCACCAGATGGCAATGGTTTCTGCCTACTCGACCGTCCAAACCAAAGGGCAAGCCACGGTGGCCGAGGTTTGTCGAAACCAAGGGCTGGTGGAGATTCGGGCCAAAAAGGCACTAGAGGATCTGGTGAAAGCGAAAAAGCTTCGCAAATCCGGCAGACTCTACTACATTCCATTGGCGTAGCGCGACAGGTCCCCAAGTTGCTGAGGTTTTAAAAATGGACGCGGATCCTGAACAAGTCGTCACCCGCTTTTTGACATCCTCCAAGCCCAAACCGGTGTTGTACCTGGGGCTCATCTTGGACCGGGGGAGTCTGGATAAGCTGTTGGCTTGGTGGGATAAGGCGACGGGAGAACCGTTGTTGGGTAAATATATCGCCCATCATGTCACGATCCAATTCAAGCCAAGTACGGAGCAGGTTGCTCAAGCCGAAGTAGGCAAGAGGCATTCGGTTCAGGTTGTGGGTTGGGCCTCCGACGATAAAGCCCAAGCGGTGCTTGTGTCAGGTATCCAAGTAGCCTCCGGGCAGATTGCCCATGTCACGATAGCCCTAGCCCCGGGTATTGCACCGGCCTATTCCAAGGAGTTGGTGCGGCACGCCGCCAAGCTCCATGGTCCGACCCTGACCGGCGAGGTAGAGGCCGTGACGGGGCACTAAACGGTACGCTCCATCTTCTCAAGCTTCTGATAATACTTCGGGTCCTCGGTCAAATGATCCATTGAGATCTCTTGAGCAACACCTCGATCATCGGTGTGCTCTAGCTCAACCTTGATGCCTTGAGCTAGAGCCTTTGGATCAAAGTCGCCGGGCTTCCGCTTGTCCGCTAGTCCACCGGGGATCAAATCCTCGTGAACGGATCCCTGCTTGTCCACGACCACCCTCAGATCCTTGGGCTTTAGTCGCATCCCAGAGATCACTAATTCGTACTCCGCAGCCTTGCCTCGCATGACAACGGCTTCTGGAGAAAAAACTCCGGACACCACCAGCATTTCGTTATCCTTGGAATGCCCCGCGAAATTGCGCCAAGACATAGCGACTTGTTTTCGAGACGTGAACGCAAAATTCTGAAGCCGTGGCTTCACTTGCAACCATTCATCCAACTGCTCACGAGACATGGACCGATACAGCGTGAAGGATTGCCCGAGAGACTCCGCAACCAGACTTCGTACGGTTTCAATGTACTGTGGGTACGAAGGAACGTGCTGAATGGCTTGTGCCGCCCTTTGATCGCCTAAGTCTGCAATACCACCCTTCCAGGCGTCCTCAAGGTCTAGGATGTCCGGATCATCCGGGACGTAATCCCACAGGTCCACCGCAGCCTTTTTGGTCCTAGCTACGATGCGGTAATTAGGCACCGACCGTCTAGGCCCCACAACCAGTTCGTCACCCACGGATTGAACGTCGCTACCGAATCGTAGCAGAACATCGGGTTCAATGAAGTCAGGTAGTGGGACTGGTGCCAATGCAATGTCCTTTGGACTGAACACAGCCTGCACGACTACCCAAGAGTCAAAGCGGCGATCCCCACGATACGCTTTAGCCCCAGCCAAAGACTTGGCCCACGAAGAATACGTGTGGACTGCCAGGGGTTGCGACCCTTGTGTGTCAAGAATCTCTTTGGCCTGATCCCGGTAAATACCACGGTACAGCTTGATGCTAGAACCGTACTTTTTATGAACGGCAGCCAAAACCATCGCCTGGAATTCGGGCCAAAACTCATGGCCCGTTAAGCTCAAAGATACCGAGCTGGCCTTCCAATCCCCTACCTGACGGACCAGATACTTCAAAAAGTCCTGCTCAGGAGAAGCCAAATCTTCGACCTCCTTAGACCAATCCACCCCGAACGTCGGTGAGTCGAAGATTTTTAGATGCTGCTGGGCCGCTTGATCAAGCTTGGTTTCGATCTTATCCACCGGCCCAGCCGACCCCATGAGCTGAACACCCTTGGTCTTTTTGTCCAGAATACGGCGGAAGTCCGAAGTCGCTTTGGAACGTGAGTCAGACTTGGCCTCAATCCCGAAGGATAGGTTACCCAAGCGCTCCCACGACAACACGTAGTACCAACCTGCCCGAGTGACTAGAAACAGTTCCACTACCTCTGACGAGCCTAGCCTAACGATACGGGAAAACTCCAAGACCTCCAGACCCTCTTGGGCCGTGAGATAACGAGTCAGGACTTCGGACGCGAGGATCATGTGCATCCCTCTAACCATTCTCCGGTTCACCAAGGAGCATCGCCTTGACCTCCCTTACCCAACACCCTCTTCTGAGACTTGATAGCGGACAGAAAGAGCACTCAGGTCACACTCGGGACACGAAGGAACGTGAGCCTCAATTCTAGGCCCATTGCAACGGCAACGAGTCACAGCTCCGCAACCATCACAGGTGATCGTGTAATGGTCACCCGGCTTGATCCCAACTTGGTCAAAGACCGATGCGGGGCTGTCAATTACGCAGTTGTCAAGCATAGCAGTCTTATCCAGACGATCAATTATGGTGCCGTCTTTCAGGTACTCTTCGCGCATCGCGTCTACCAGGTACTGACCCTGTAGAGTCCCCGGTTCATGCTGAATTTCCTTCGCGGTGATCTCTAGTGCCTTCTTCCACTCATCCTTGAGCTTGTCAGCACGTTCTTTTTTATCCTCAGGGAGCTTGCCTTTACGCACCTTGGCTAGCTCCTCCTTCATGAGGCGGTTTGCGTGCCACCCCCTCAAATCCTTGGCAGTCAAATCTCCAAAGGATCGTAACTCCTCGTTGACTTCTTTGGCCGTGACTTTTCCATCTGCCCAGTGGAAGATGCAGTCCTTGTCCCCTTCACATTCGTCATAGGCTTTCTTAAGTGCCTTGACCGTCGCTGGGTCCTCTACGATTTTCACGTGATCCACAGAACTCTTGCCACGGTAGGAGATCTTTGCCTTACCACCCGTGAATTTGATGTTCTTTTTTGACCACCCGGTCACACCAAGATGCGGGGTGGAATCCGTGTCTGAGTTCTCGCCCGCAGCACTCGTATCATTTCCAACACGCTCGTACGTTTCATTAATCAACATTATGGCAAGCGCAACACGTGCAGTCTTCTGATCACTAGAGGTCAAATCTTTCTTGACCTTGGCCATCATCTTGTCGATATGCCCGCTGAGCTTCTGAAGGCGCTTGCTTTTCTTGCTTTTACGTAGGGCTATCTGCCGATCCGAGTAGACCAATACCTCAGTGGTGCCTTTGCCGCTGGCTTTGGGCACTACTTTTTTGCTCTTGTACTTTGCTAGCTTGTGCCGTGTTACGACCCGTTCCGAGATCGCAATTGAGCCAGTAAGGAAGCGGTCCACAACCTTCTCGGCAAGACCAGCGGTTCGGATGCTAGGCACAATCAAACGCAACATGGCCTGTACCTCGGGAAGAACAGTCCGTGGCCCGTACGCCACCAGATACCCTACAGCTTCACAAAAGGCTTCGTCAGTATTCTTCCGGGCATAACCCGTGATCGGTTTACTGCTTACGGTGAACCTGGTGTCTTTACCAGACTCGATGTACTCACGGATGGAATGAAGGCTGAACAGGTCCAGCTCTCTGTAATAGGGATCGTTGATCAAGCCCTCTAACTGCAATGCCAGGATAGGGTTCTCTACCTTGAGCCGCTTCTCAATATTATACAACTCCTCATTTGAACGAGCCGTGATCTCTTGTGCCAAATCCTTGAGATCG
>Ga0315288_10004118_pt1 | contig 18487 bp, 13 predicted proteins | sample YL17G11_20_MG_FD_203454 | JGI IMG/M metagenome (GOLD analysis project Ga0315288, IMG submission 203454) | Sediment microbial communities from Yellowstone Lake, YNP, Wyoming, USA - YL17G11_20 | ecosystem: Environmental > Aquatic > Freshwater > Lake > Sediment | place: USA: Wyoming | collected... | reverse complement strand
ACCTCGCCAAACAGAAGGACCAGCCCTCGCCCTCCGTCAGCGCGGAAATCCAGGCGCACAACGCGGGCATATTCCACAAGGTTTTTCCGTACCAGGTCGACAACATCGAAGGGACTCTTCTTTACGAAAACAATCGCATCTGGTCTCCGCCGGGGAAAAACCTCACCGCCACGCACGGCGACGCGAAACTGGACATGAAAATCGACATCGACGACTCCGGCCCTAATACCAAGTACGACCTTGAGATTCGCGGCGAAAAGGTTCCTCTCGACAAAAATCTCTACGATGCGCTGCCGCCGGATGTCCGCAAGCAGATTGACGACTACGTGCCGTCCGGCGCGCTTGAGGCCGGGGCGGGGACGGCCGACGTCGTCTGCCGCGTCAAGGGCGAAGCGCCCAGCCCGGACATCAGCGTTGAACTTCACGTGAGCGGCGCGTCGGTGAGGTGCGCGTATTTCCCATATCTTGTGAAGGACGTCAGCGGCGTGATGAGAGTAGAGCCGGGCGGCGTGTACCTGGATCAGGCGCGGGGGACGCACGGCGGAGCGCAGTTCTCGCTGGAGGGCGGGAAGATCGAAAAGGATTTGGTGGACGTGACAATCAACTGCAAATCCGTGGCCTTTGACGAGGACGCGCGCGCGGCGCTCAACGAAGATTTCGCCAAAATCTACGATTCGCTCAAGCCGACCGGCGCCGTCGATGCCGTGGTGCGCCTGACTGCCAAGGGGGGAGAGGCAATCCGGCCTGAAGTAACGCTCATCTCGAACAAGACAATGGAGTTCACATACGACGTGTTTCCGCTGCACGCAAAGGATGTCGAGGCGGAAGTCGCCATTACGCCGGACAATGTGAAGATAAGCAAACTCGGCTGCAAACTGGGCAATCTTACTATTCCTTATGATGAGAAGAAGAACTATTGCGAGATATCTTTGGGCAAGGAGCCGAGATTCAGCCTCTACCTGAACAAGGTTGAGGGAGTCCACATCGACGACGAACTGAAGGCCGCGCTTCCGATAGGATTGAGGGATTCTCTCAACAAGATGACGGCCCGTGGCGACATGGACCTTTCGAACTTGGAGTTGAATTTTCTGACAGGCGAAAACCGCGGGCGGTATTCCTATAACTTCGATGCCGCGCTTGAGAACTGCTCTGTCGGCGAGAAACCAACGATAGAGAGATTAAACGGGGTGATGAAAATCAGGGTTGTTGAAAATCCCGGCGAGCAGGCCAGCATGAACGGCACGACCGTCGAGAATTTGGATTTTTACATTCGCGGACTGCATGTTGCCAATCTCAGCGGCAAGGTCGAGCGCCTCGACGACAAGGACGCGGGCTTCGCCAAACCGGCGGATCCGCACCGTCTGCTTTTCTCCGCTTCTGTTTACAATTCCGATAATAAGCCCAACGTCACGGATGGCTACTTTATTTTCAACCTTGGCGATTCGAAGGAATACAAGGGCGGGTTCGCGTTCTCCTCCGTTGACCTGACCGCGCTGCACACGGAACTGACGCAGAAGCCCTCGAAACTGGCCGGGAAAATGGCGGGGAGGGTTGATTTTCGCGGGGAAGGAGAGGACTTCAACGCCTTGCAGGGGACGGGCAATCTGGATATTACGGAGGGCAACCTCGTTGAACTGCCTTTGATCATGAGCCTGAACGCACTGCTTCAGGGCCAACTGCCGGAAAGGCAGATCGTGAAAGAAGGCCACCTGACGTTCAATATAAAGGACAAGGCGTTCAATTTCGACGTCGTGAAGTTCAACAGCCAAGCGGTGAATTTCGTGGGGTACGGGAAAATCGATTTTGACGAGAACCTTGACATGGTAATCTTCAGCGACACGGTGCTCAAGGGCATACCCGTCGTCGAACAGATATTCAGGCTTTTCAAGAAGCAGTTGTACGCCGCGCAGATAAAGGGCACTTTCTCCAAGCCCGAGGTTACCCCCGCGGTTTTCAACGTGATAACCGACATCCCCGGGGGAATCCTTAAATTGCTCGGCGCCGGCGAGAACTAGTCGTTCGCATTTTCTGAGCGGGGCGGAAGCATCTCGAAGAACGGCGCGCCCCTTGATTTTCCCGCAAGGTTCAGGATGCCGGCGGCCTGCCTCAGGTAATCCTTCCGCCAGTAGTTCCGCCACGGGCGCATCAGCGCGGCGCGCGCGAATTGCGCCGCGGCCTCGCGCTTTTTGCCCTGCTCAAGATATACTTCGCCAAGCCGGAAGCGGTAATATGAATTTTCCGGGAATGCCCCGATTGCCGCGGAGTATTCGGCAACCGCGGCGTCTATTTCACCTCTCAGGTACAGGGATTCAGCGGAACAAAAATGCGCGAACCGCGCTGAGTCCGGGTCAAGGCGGCCCCACGTAGCGAAGCACTGCCGCAAAGCCTCGGGCGCGGCTGAAGATGAATATGCCAGCGCCACGCGCCGACGCGCTTCCTCCAGCAGTCCGCGGTTCGATGCGCCATCGGCTCTGCCGAAAAGCAGGTCCCGCGCGGTCTCCGTGTCTCCGGCGAAGCCGGCCGCCACGCCGCACCAGATGATGGTTTCCTGCGACGGCGGGCTTGCGATCAGCGTCCTGTAAATATTCTCGGCCTGCTTGTATCTGCCCGCCATGAGGAGGGCGCGCGCAAACGTCTCGCGCCGTTCGATGTCATCAGGCGCGACCGCCGCCGCAAGGTCGAAAACCGGCAGCGCGCTGTTCGTCTCCATTTGCAGACGCCTGTCTGCTCCGTTGGGCATGCGCTCTGAAACGTCCAGCAAACTGCGCTCCCTTGCGCCATCCGCGACCAGTTTGTTAATCCTGTTGAGATACGCCTTGGCCAGATCCCGCGTCAGCGCGGCGTTCTCGGGATTCTCGCTGTCAAACTGCACGGCCATCTTCGCCATCGGCGCGGCGGTGTCGGGGAATCCTTCCTTCAGGAAAAGCCTGGCGGTGTCGCGCAGGTCGGTTGCCGAGGCCTTGTCGTCGTTTCTTTTTCGCAGCAGGCTTTCAACGGCGCGCGCATCCTTGAAAGCATTGTTGTAGTAGTTCGCGGCGACGCCGTACCTGCCGGCCTTTTCGTAGTAGCCCGCGATTTCCAACTGGAGTGCGGCCTTCTCCTCGTCCGTCGACGCCGTCGCCAGATGCTTCTTGGACATCTCCGCCTGCGCCATAAGGCGCGAGGCGTACGGGTTGATGAAAAAGTTAGCGCCGGCCCACAGCAGGCAAGCCGCGAACAGGGAGACGATCCCCGCGGCCAGCAGCCGCGCTCTCATCTGGAACTGCTCGCCGATTGCGGGATAGTACATTGAGTCGAGGAGGAACTTCACGCGCTTGTCGACGCTGGAGTGCATCCATGACCTCAGGTTCCGCACGTTGCCGCTGTACAACGCGACCTTTTCCAGCGCGTTGACGAACATCATCGTATCGCCGACAACCTTGCAACCGAACATGTCCGCCTGCCGCTCGAAGCGCCGCGATATGAAGCCGAAAACCAGCCCTATGAATATGCCGAACGTGAGCCCGAGTTGTATGATGCTGTCGGCCATGTTGTTGCCGGTGCTCGCAACCATCATGAAGAACATCGTCAAATATGATATGAGTATCAGGAATGAGGCGTATATTGCGATGTGATGGTGCTTGGCGTGGCCCAGTTCATGGCCGAATACGGCCTCGACCTCCGCGTCTGAAAGGTGCCTGAGAAGGCCGTCGGTGATGATTACGTAGCGGAACCAACCGAAAAGCCCCAGTACCGCGGCGTTGATGACGCTGGCCCGGCCCGTGTGCCACAGCAGTATGTCGCGTATCCGCACGCCGCTCCTCTTGCACAGCGCCTCAAGCCTCCCGCGCAAATGTCCCTTCGGAAAACTCTCCACCGACCAGAGCAGCCGCGCCAGTATCGGTATCAGCGTATATATCACCGCCATTACCGGCACGAATACGGCGATCAGCAGTTCCGGGTAAAGCGTTATATATTCCTGGAGAGTCTCGGAGCGCTCAAACGCTTCAAATAGGAAGTTGAATCCCAGCAGCGGAAGGAGGACGACGGCAGTCTGCCGGATCTGAAAACTCAGGTACTGTCCGAGCGTCCACTGGCGGACTGAGAACAGGTTTTCCATCCTGTAGTAAATCAGCCATGACACGAGCAGGAGGACGATAAACGGCAGCAGTTTCAGCAGGAAATGCACGAAGACGATCCGCTCCGGCGGCGCTATGATTTCACAAACTGAAAACCAGTTGAGGGGCGTGAGTATGATGAAGTAGAGCGCCATCAAGACGCCCTTGTGGACGGACGCGATCCTCCGCGCGAGTCCGTAGAGTTGCTCGGAGCGCGCGGGGTTTGCCTTAAGGCGGCTGGCGAGGAAACGGCGTATCAGCGGGCCGCTCGCCGCAAAGACAGCCAGCGTGCCGATGAATGAGAGCACAATCGGCAGGATATGCGAGGACGGCAAAAACTCAAACCGGCGTACGCCGGGCTCTGCGGCCAACTGCGCTATGACAAACGCAAAGAGTATGAGTATTATGTTGAACATTATGTGGGCCGAGCCTTGTTCCGGTTAAGCCTGGCCTCCTTGAGGACGCGACTTCTTGCTGCTTCTCAGGGAGACGTCCTTGCGGAGATTGTTCAGTTTCGTCTGGCTTTCGCGGTCCATCTTGATGAATTCCACGCCGGTCCGGTAGACGAGTTTATCGGGGATTTTCTGTGACCAGACCACTCGCGCCCGGAATGACATGTGCCCCAGGAACGCCGGCACTATGACCAGCAGCGAAATCTTCTTGCCGGGTTCCAGGTACTTGTCTGAGATGAACTGCAGCCCGCCCGCGCTGATGTTGACCAGAAGGCGCTTCTCGCCTTTGGGCGCGTGCATGAGAAGCGGCAGCAGCGGCGTGGCGTAATAGACCTCGCTGTTCGGAACCGGAACGCGGGGGGATTTCCGCCTTTCAGCCTTTGCTCCTGTTGCTTCGCCCGAGGTTTTGCCTGTTCGCAATTGGTCGCTAAGTCCCATGGTCCTGCCTCCTTCGAAGGGTCTTTTCGTAGAATCTTTCGTAAAGGGTGACTATGTTTTCCTGTTCATAATTCTCCTCCACGCGCTTGCGCGCGGCCTTGCCCATTCTCGCGCGGACTTCGCCGTCCGTCAGAATCCTCAGGGCGCGCTCCGCCATCGAGTCCACGTCTCCCGCCCTGCAAAGGAATCCCTCCACGCCGTCCGTGACGGACTCCTCGATTCCGCTGCCCGTCGTGCTTATGACCGGCACGCCGCAACTCATCGCCTCGATGTTGGACAGCCCGAAACTCTCGAACTCGCTCGGCAACAGGAAGATGTCCGCCAGAGAAAGCAGGTCTGCCACTCCCTGCTGGGCGCCGAGGAAGAATACGTCTTTCTTCAGCCCCAGTTCCCGCGCGCGCCTGTCCGCCTTATAGAAATCCGGCCCGTCGCCTATCATCATCAGCCGCGCCGGAATTTTAGCGCGGATGCGCGCGAACACCTCGATGACGTCCACGATCCGCTTCAGCGGCCGGAAATTCGACAGGTGCGCCACGATCCGCTCCTCCGGCCTCGCGAAACAGCGCCGCGCCTTCGCGTTGTCCCGCGGGACGAATTTCGAAGTGTCCACGAAATTCGGGATAACCTCGATGTCGTAATTTCCCTCGAGCAACTTTAGCGTCTCGCGCTTGAGGTACTCTGAGACCGCCGTCACGCCGTCGCTCGCCTGCAGCCCGAACCGCGTGATGCTCTTGTACGAACTGTCCGCGCCGACGAGCACTACGTCCGTACCGTGAAGCGTCGTTACTATCCTGAGCGGCGACTGACCAAGCATCTGCCGCGCCAGGAACGCGCTCAGCGCGTGCGGGATGGCGTAATGCACGTGCAGAAGATCCAGCCCGTGCTCAAGCGTTATGTCGTGCATCTTGGATGCGAGCGCCAGGCAGTACGGCGGATACTTGAAAAGCGGATACCCCGGCACCTCGACGGCGTGATAATATACGTTTTCGACGAACTGTTGCAAGCGCACGGGCACCTCGTAGGACACGAAATGCACCTCATGTCCCCGCATCGCCAGCGCCATGCCGAGTTCCGTCGCCACCACGCCGCTGCCGCCGTAAGTGGGGTAGCACGTAATGCCTATTTTCACTTGCCCTTCCCTTTCGGTTGCGCCGCGCGGCCGATGAAGTGCGCTACGGGATCGTCGATTGCGATTATCCCGCGGCAGAAGTACGCCTCGCCGTACGCCACGCCTATCTGCGCGCCGTAATATCTCGCCACGCCGGTGAGCCGGTCCACCAGGTCCTTTGACGCTATCTCAGTGGGCCGGGCCGTGCTCTTCTCGTCGTAAAGTTGCGACTTGTAGCACTTGATCGCCCGCAGGCGTTCCTCGAAAGTCTCGCTGATGTCAACGATGAACGTCGGCCGCGCGTCGAAACCGGGCCTGCCGAGATAGTGAATCAGTTTTTGCGGCCTGTGGACCGTCTTGTGCTCCGGGCAGTATTTTTCCAGCCCCGCGAGGAACGACGACTCGAATATCAGTTTCGACGCGTTCTCGTGGTCCGGGTGCAATTCCTCCCAGTAGGGCAGGATCATGAGCGAAGGCTTGTATTTTCTGATAACGGCGGCAACCTTCTTTTTCTGCTCCGGCTCCACGCTGATGTGTCCGTCCGGCAGGCCCAGGTTCTCCCGCGCGGTAAGCCCCATTATTTGCGCGGCCTCGCGCGCCTCGGCCTCGCGGATTTCCGGCGTGCCGCGCGTCGCCAGTTCACCGCGAGTCAAATCCACCACGGCCGTCCGGTAGCCCATGCGCCGCATTTTGATGAGCAGCCCCGCGCAGGTCAACTCGACGTCGTCGGGGTGCGCCCCGAATGCAAGGATGTCGACTTCGCTCATTTTTTACCTGGCCGTCCTGTCGGCGATGTTATAAGTAGAGCGGTCAATGCAATCGCTCCGATGCCGCCTATGATCCCCGCCCAAACGGGGGGCATGCCCAGCGTGTAGGCGAGCAATGCGACGCCGACCAGCAGCGCCGCGCCCACCCCGATGCTCTGCGCTGTGTTAAGCCTCAAGAGGCGGCCGGCCTTCGCGCGCTCGACCTGCTCCCGTTCGAGTTCCCGCCTTACGATTTCCTCCGCCTTGGACGGGTCCTTGGCGGCGTCATTTGTGTCGTTTGGCATCGCGATTCCTTATTTCAAATAGACCAGCGAATGATGAAATCCCTTCAGCGGCAGTTCTTCAAGCATCTCGTCAAGCAGTCCGCCGCCGTACTTGCACAGCCACGGGACGACCGTTTCCACGCGCTCCTGCAATTTCCCTGTGGGAAGGAGCGACCCGCATATCCGCGACCACTGCCGCCTGCCGATCCCCAGCCGGTTCAGTTGCGCGGCCACGGCCTTGTCCTTCAGTTTTTCCAGTTCCGCCTTTACATTCTTTTCCACCTTTTCAAACGGTTTCTGCAGCGTCGGCTCGTATTGCAGCGTCATCGCGCGCAGTTCCTCAAGGTGCTTGCTTATCTCGGCCAGAAGTTCGGCAAACCGCCTCTCGACCCTTTCATCTTTTCCGGAACTTCTGGCTTCCTCAGGCGGCTGCGCGCCGTTGAGAAATTCCTTCACGTTCATGCGGAAGTTGCCGAGGAATTTCAGAACGCTGTTCTCGACGAGCGTCGCGCTGGCGCGGGGGTACGCGATGGGCATCGACACGCCGAAGAACTCGTACACCTTTTTCAACTGCGCGAAATACGCGATCTCCGTAGGCCCCGCGACATATGCCGCGGTGGGCAGGAGCGCGTCCTGCGTTACCGGCCTGAGCGCCGCGTCCGGGGTGAACCTCTCCGGCTCGCGCTCGAGCATGTCCAGCAGTTCGGCGGTCGAATATTTTTTTTCGCGCGTTCGGAAACCGCCGTCGGCGGCCTGGAGCCTTTGTCGCCGGCCGTTTTCGTAAAGCAGCACCTTGATTCCCTCGTCTCCGCTGAACGGCGGAACGCAGCCGGCGCTCTTAAGCCTTTTGGCGGCGTCGCGTATCGCGGCGGAGGACTCGCCGCGGCTTTCGATTTCCCGCGCGATTATTCCCGCCGCCTCGCGCCGCAAAAGCCGAGGCTCGAACATAATCAGGCCGTGCTTCGACAGAAGCCTGAGCATGAACCGCGTGAAGGACTCCGCCAGTTCGCCCTTGTAAACGGATATTATGCCATTTGTGGTCTCGTTACGGAACTCCGTTTTCGGCAGCGCGGCGAGAAATTTCTCCAGCAGGCCCACGCATTCCCGCGTTACCGGCACGTCGAACGCCGAAGCCGACTCCGGCAGGTCCGCGAGCCTTTTCATCGCGGGCCCGTTGTCCTTGGGCGGCATGAGGAGCGTCGCATACTCGTCGGCGTCATGGCCGTCGGACGCGTTCCAGAAGACCGGCACGCAGGGAGCGCCGCGCCCGTCAAGAAAAGCCGCCAGGCGGATGGCCGTGAGCGCCTTGTAAATCGTGTAAAGCGGGCCGCCGAGCAGGCCCGGCTGCTGGCCGGCGACCACCGCCGCGCAGCCGTTCGAGCGCAGTTTCGTGATGTTGTCGAGCGTCGGCTGCTGCGCGCCGAGGCGGCGGTTGTATTCTTCAAGCGCCTTTGCGACGGCTTCCCGCGGGCAGGGCCGCGCAAGCGCGGTTTCCGCGCCGCGCCTGAGGTCATCCTCACGCGCCGGATTTCCCGAATAATATTCCGCGACCCGCGAAAAATCGCCGGTGTAGTCCGGCAATATCCCGGAGAACAGCCTTAGTTCCGAATATGGGATCGCTTTAATCCTCATCAGCCTTTCGTCCGAATATTATCATTCGCGGGGAAGACGCGCCGAATTCGCCGCCGTTGAAATCTCCGCAGCACCGGTCGCCGCGCAATCCGGCGCTTTGGAGCAGGGCGGTGATTTCCTCAAGGCTGTAAAGGCGCACGGACTCCGTGAATTCGTGCAAAACTTCGCCGTGGCCGGCGGCCTGGATGATTATCTGTTTCTCGACGCGGCGGTTGTCCTTTCCGAATCTGCGCCGCTGGATGAGCCGGCCGCGCTCGTGTTGGCCGACGGATTCCGCGACGAGGTTGGCCTTGACGTGCCGGATGTTGGGCAGGTCGATGACGAAGGCGCCTCCGCGTTTGAGCGCGCGCGAGATGCCCTTGAGGACGGCGGCGTTCTGGTCGTCGTCCTCGAAGTAGCCGAAACTGGTGAACATTGAGAGCACCGCGTCGAAGCCGGTCCGGAAGGGGAGATGGCGCATGTCGCCTCGGATAAAGAGGGCGGAAGAATTTTCCCGCCGGGCTTTTTTACACGCGACCTCCAGCAGTTCCTCCGAAAGGTCAAAGCCGACCACGTTGTTGTAGCCGCGGGCGGCGAGCGCGAAGGCGTGCCTGCCGGCGCCGCAGGCGAGGTCCAGTATCCACGCGTCGCGCGGCGGATTCAGAACGCCGAGTATGAAATCGACCTCGCGCGCGGCGGCGGCCTCGTCGCGGTTGTTGTAGATGCGCAGGTATTCCTTGCCGAAAGTTTTTTTGTACCAGGCCATGAGGCGCAAGCGCGGTAAACCGGGTTCTCGCGGCGGATTTAACGGCACATAAGTGCAGGAGATTATAGCAAATGCGGCGCGTGGTTCAAGCGAAGTAATTACGCGCGCCGGACGGCGCGGAGGATTTCATCGAAACTCGCAAACCGCAGGTCTTTGCGTTCCGAAAGTTCAGCGACGAGTTCATGGTACGCCTTCAGGAGCGCGGTGTTGGGGGAGCCGTCTTCGTTGAAGAATTCCCAGTGGTGTGTGAGGATGGTTACGGCGTCGTACGTTTCCAGGTTTTTCATGACGAGTTCGCGGGCGGCCCGCGGGCCATAGAGCGGCGAGAGGAGGCAGCCGCGGTGTTCGAGCACGAGCGCGCCGCCGCCGAATGAGTAATTGCGGCGCTTGAGTTTTTTGATTATAAACGCGGGCATCCAGGAGAAGGGGACTTTCTCTTTCGTCAGCCAGCCCGTCGATATTACGGTGAAACGTTTTGCGAGGATTGGATAGGCCGCGCGTGAGATTTTGTCCCACGGCGCCACGAAGAAAGCGGGGCGGACGCCGAACGTCTTCTCCATGATTTCCCCGCCGGCGTCGGCCATTTCGCCGATTTTTGCGCGGGCGGAGATATCAAATTCCGGCACTCCGTTCACATAGGCGTGGCTGCATCCGTGCTGGGCGATGTGGATGCCGGGCGTGCGCGAAATGAACTCTACGAGCGCCGTGTTGTTTCCTATCGGGTAGCAGGCGTCCCTGCCGCAGTACTCGGGCGGTATGAAGGGCTCGTATTCGCCGCGCAGTTTTTTGTGGCGCAACTTGACGTTCGCCGATACGAGCGGGATGGCCGAAAGGTTGAGCGGGAAACCTTTCTCAAAAAGCGGGGCGTGGACGCGGGCGATTTTGGCCGGATCCGTGAAGGAACAGGCGTCGTCGTCGCGTATCGCGAGGAGTTTCATCTCTTGGAATTCTCGATGAGTTCGTTGTAAACGGCTTCCACTTTGTCGCAGCGGCGCGTCCAGGTGTATTCTCGCGCGGCCTATCGCTTCCACTACCGTGACAGGCAAGGCGCTCCGCGTCCCCTCCTAGTACAAAGGGCGGAAACATGACCGGGAAGGATACCACTCGATAAGGCATTTTACCAGTATAAAACACTAGCGCGTGTCGATCCCCGTGTCGAAGAGCGGTTCATATACGAATGTTTTTGCGCGGGGGAAATTTACGTTTCCATTTTTCGGTTTTGGTGTTATACTAAATTGTTTTGTGAAAAAGAATTGCTTCACGGAGGCGCTGTTCGTTATCCGAAAATGTCTAAAGAAGTTCGGGCGCAGACTTGAAACACAGGATGCGATAACCGTGCGAAGTGCAATAATAACCAACTGGTATTTCCCCTTTTACGGGGGCGCACAGGCCGTACGCCGCCCGCGCGAGGACGAAAAAACGCGCGCCTCAATGGGTGCGCGGGGCGAAGGAAGGTCGAACAAAACCACACTTGGGACAAGGTCGCCGCATTCGCGCAGGCCGCATACGCGGAAACACTGTTAAAGAAATGACGGCGGGGCAAAACGGCATTTCGCATGGGATTTAGCCAGACAATAGTGCGGAACACGGTGGCGACATATGTGCGTTACACAGTCGTCATCCTCGTGCAGTTCGTCACCTTTCCGTACATGCTGAACACGCTCGGCGATACGGCGTACGGCATTTACGGGTTTTTCTGGGCCGTCGCGTGCTATCTGATTCTTCTTGATATGGGGATGAGCAGCGCCGTCGTCAAGTACGTCGCAAGATGCAGGATCGTCGAGGACTGGAAAAGCCTCAACAAGACCATAAGCACCATATTCGTAATCTACCTGTTCTTCGGAATTATCGCCATCCTCCTCTGCGCGGTCATCATTGTAATACTTCCTGTCTTTCACAACTTCAGGGAACTGACCCCGGATTGGCTCGCGCACGCCCGCCTCGCCTTTATGATGATAGGCCTTAATGTATTCATGCTGCTTACTCTCAGTATCTTCAGGAGCATACTCGTCGGCGCGCAGCGGCTGGATTTGGTCAATCTCGGAGAGGCCACAATTCAGGTGCTCTATGGTGTTTCGATATTCGTGCTCGTCCGCAAGTCTCAGACCCCGCCGCAGAATCTTTTGATCGCCACATCCACCTTCACCGTCGCAACTTTATTGACCTCCATTAGCTATATCGTGATGATGCTGCGCGCGTTCCCGCAGGCCAGAATATCGCTGAGGCTCTTCGACAGGAGTCAACTGCGCGAACTGTTCTCCTTTTCCGCCGCCGCCTTGATGCTCAGGGTCGCCATCATGTTCATTTATGGCTCTGACCAGGTGGTCCTCGGCATATTCGCCGTCTTTGCGACGGTGGCCATCTACCAGATCGCCGTGCGCATTTCGGATATGCTGCGCACTTTCGTAAGCACGACCTCGACCATCTTCGAGCCTATTGTCTCCGAACTCCACTCCGCCCAGAGAAACGAAGACCTCAGAAACCTCTTCCTCCTTTTCACGAAGATGTGTTTCTCCATCGGCCTGCCCATCGTCATGCTCGGCATCATATTCGGCCAGCCGTTCATCGTCGCGTGGACAGGCAAGACCAACGAGACCATCCCCTGGGCGCTCGCCGTCCTGCTGGTGGTCGCCCTTTTCGACCTCACGCAGATAAGCGCCTCCAGAGTCCTCCTCATGACGGAGAAGCACTGGTACCAGACAAAGGTCTGGGTCATCGGCTCGCTTGCCTTCCTCACAGTGAGTGTCATTATCGCGAACGTCGTGCCGGCCGGCCAAAACGACGCCAAGATGATGGGCCTCGCGCTGAACAAATTCATCTGCCTCGTCGTGCTCTTCTGCATCATCATGTCCTACACGTTCTCGCACGTCGCCACCCAATGGCGTGCCTTTTTCGTGAAGTGCGTCCTGCCGGTGGTGACCGCCGCGGTTCCGGCCGCGCTTGTCGCAATCGCCTTGCGTCTGTTCGACTATCCTCTCGTCTACTACATGCAGGACGGCGAGCGGCGTGTTCAAAGGGTTCGCAGTCTCCTTAACATGACATGGCAGGGCTGTGTTGTGGGAGCCGTCTATCTCGCGGCGTGGTGGTTCATAGCCCTCACCAGCGTAGAACGCGGCAAATTCAAGAACGTCATCTCGGCCTTCCTGCAAAAATTCCGCGGCGCCTCCGCTTAACAACGGAAGCCGCCCAGTCTTGGAAGGATGCCCCGCAAGCAAGAATCATTTGTTTTTGCCGTCCTCTCTGCTATAATTTCCCAGCCCTTTCCCTCAACACGGAGTCAACCATTGAAGGACGAATTGGATAGGATACTCGCCGAGGCGAAGACCGCGGTCGCCGCCGCATCGTCGCCCGAAGACATCGAGGCGCTGCGCGTCAAATACCTCGGAAGAAAAGGCGGCGTCTTCCGCGACATCATGGCTAAACTCCCTCAACTGCCGCCTGAAGAGCGGCCCGCCGCCGGACAACTCGCCAATGCTGTCAAGCAGCAAATCTCCGCGCTCATCGAAAAACGCGCCGCCGCGCTTTCCGCCTCGACTGTTGCCGTGAAGGAAATTTTAGACGTAACGCTCCCCGGCCGCAAGCGCCCGCTCGGCGCGTACCACCCGATAATGCAGGTTACGCGCGACATAAAGCGCATCTTTCACCAACTCGGCTTCGAGTGGGTTGACGGGCCGGAAATCGAGGACGAGTGGCACAACTTCGACGCGCTCAACATTCCGCCCAACCACCCCGCGCGCGGCGAAACGGACAACTTCTACATCACCGACGACCTAATCATCCGCTCGCAGACCTCCAGCGTGCAGGTCCGCGTGATGGAAAAGCAAAAGCCGCCCATACGCATAATCGCCCCGGGCCGCGCCTATCGCCCCGACACCGTTGACGCCACGCACATGTTCATGTTCCACCAGGTCGAACTCCTGATGGTGGACAAGGGCCTGACCTTCGTTGACCTGAAGAACATCACCACGCTCTTCCTGCGCGGACTCTTCGGGCCGGAAGTGAAGGTCCGCATGCGCCCGTCATATTTCCCGTTCACCGAGCCGAGCGCGGAGACGGACATCTCCTGCCTCGTCTGCAAAGGCGCCGGCTGCCGCGTCTGCAAGCAGTCCGGCTGGCTGGAAATGGGCGGCTCCGGCATGGTTGACCCAAACGTCTTCAAGGCCGTCGGCATCGACCCGGAAGTCTATACCGGCTTTGCCTTCGGCTTCGGAATCGACCGCCTGGCCCTTATGAGATACGGCATTGACGATATAAGACTTCTCACGGAAAACGACTTGAGATTCCTGAAACAATTCTGACGCGGGTTTGTAATGAAAATCACGCTCAACTGGCTGAAAGAATACGTGGCTCACGGGATTCCGAGAGAGGCGCTCCTCGCGAAACTCTCCAACGTCGGACTGCCCATCGAGGAATCAAGGCCTGTCGGCGACGACACATTTGTTGACGTGGAAGTAACGAGCAACCGCCCGGACTGCCTCAGCCTTATCGGCATCGCCCGCGAAGTCAGCGCCTTCAGCGGCAAGCCACTCAAAACGCCGAAGGTCGACTGCAAAACGTCGAAGGAAAAAGTCGCCGCCGCGACATCCGTCGAAACGCGCGACCTGAAACTCTGCCCGCGATACACCGCCCGCGTCGTCCGCGGCGTGAAGGTCGGCCCGTCGCCCGCGTGGCTCGCGGCGCGCCTCGATGCAATCGGCCTGCGCCCCGTCAACAACGTCGTGGACATCACCAACTTCGTCCTCATGGAATGCGGCCAGCCGCTCCACGCGTTCGACTTTGACAAACTCGTCGAAAAGCGAATCGTCGTCCGCCGCGCGAAAGCAGGGGAGACCATCACCGCAATTGACCAGAAAAAATATGAGTTGAAGGACGACATGCTCGTCATCGCCGACGCCGCGCGCGCCGTGGCAGTGGCCGGCGTCATGGGCGGCTTCGACACCGAGGTCAGCGACTCGACGAAGAACATTCTGCTCGAAAGCGCGTATTTCGATCCGCTCAGCATCCGCCGCACGTCGAAAGCGCTCAAACTTTCCAGCGACTCCTCGTTCCGTTTCGAGCGCGGCGTTGACTGGGACACCGTTGACTGGGCCAGCCGCCGCGCCGCCGCGTTGATTGCGGAAATCGCCGGCGGCGAAGTGCTCGGCGGCGTCATCGACGTGAAAGGTAAAAAGCCGCCGGTCGTCAGGACTTCCCTGCGTTTCGCAAGGCTGCCCGTCATCCTCGGCGTTGACGTGCCGAAGGACAAGGCCGTGCGAATCCTCAAGTCGCTGAATTTCAAAATCCTCAGCCGCACCGCGCAAAAAATCAGGGTCGAAGTTCCGCCGTACCGCCGCGACGTTGAGCGCGAAATCGACCTCATCGAGGAAGTCGCCCGGCACTACGGCTACGACAAGTTCGACATCGAAAAGCCGATGAGCATCGCCGTCACGCAGCCCGCGAAGGAGCATGAGGTCGAAGACCGCGTGAGCGAAATCCTCGTCGGCTGCGGATGCAGCGAAGTCGTAACCGTCCCGTTCGTTCCTGCGCCGGCGCAAAGTACCTATGCGGGCTGGGCATCCGTTTGGGGGGGCAAGATACCGTTTCCTGTTAGAAACCCGATAAACAAAGAAGAAAGTTATATGCGCACGAGCCTCCTGCCGTGTTTCTTGCAGGTAAAGCGACACAATGAGAATCACGGTGTTGCGGCAATTTCTATTTTTGAAATAAGCAAAATTTTTCTGGATAATCCAAACGGTCCACTTCCAGAAGAAAAGCAGGTTGTCGGCATCCTCACGGATGGGGATTTCTTTGAACTCAAGGGCATTTTGGAGACACTGTTTGCTGCACTGAAAACGTGGAACCGCGTCGTGTTCGAGCCTGTAGAGAGTCTGTTTTTCGACCTCGGCGCAAAGATGACAAGTGACAACATGCTTATCGGATGGATATGCCGTATTTCAGAACAAACAGCAACGCAGTTTGATCTTCGTACGAGGCCGTGCTACGCGGAAATCGATTTCGCCGCGCTGGTCAAGGCCGCGGCGGATGTGGCAAAATACAAACCTCTGCCGAAGTTCCCCTCCGTGGAGCGCGACCTCTGCATCGTGCTCAACGCGGACATCCCGTGGGACAAGGTGGAGAATTGCGTCGCCTGGTCCGGCATTCAGATTTTGGAGAACGTGGAACTCATCGACGTGTACAGCGGCAAGCAGTTGCCCGCGGGCAAAAAAAGTTTCGCATTCCGCATCACATACCGCAGCGACGACGGCACGCTCACCAGCGAGGAAGTCGCCTCCGCGCAGGACTTCATCATCAATCGCCTCAAGGAATCCTTCGCCGCGGAATTACGCTCATAAGCAAATATGCGGATTACCGCGGCCGCCTATGGCGGGCAAGCCTTCTCTGCGGAACTCCGAACCTAAACTAACCGCAAAGACGCCAAGGACGCAAAGGTAACCGCAAAGAAACCAGCCTGAGGCTGGCAAGCCACAGACTTGTGCGCCTCCGGAGCATTACACAGATTCCGCAGATTATTTTTTTGGGGATAGTCAACTACAGCGACACCGGCGCGAACAAAGGCTTCCCCATTCAAGGCTGGAACGCGGATTTATTCGGTGTGGTGAAATTCGGATTGTTGTCCGGCGGCATAATTCCATAACGAGGAATCCTTACGCGCAAAACGTTGCTCGTAAAGGTGACGACTGTCACAGGACATAAAACGCTATTCGTACCGTGACTTGTGCTAGCATTAAGATCATGACGTATGTTGCAATCTCCATAATGAATAGCAACTTTACCATGTGATATTTTCTGAAATCCCAAATGACCTTGCGGTATCGCCTGAAAAACAATCCGCCTATCCGAATACCTCCGGCTTCACGTGCGAAATTGGGATCTATGCGCATCATATACCTCACTAGCGCGATTCTGAGGAAATCTAGTACTGCACAAGCGCCCACAAAAATGGCAACTCCTCTCATAGCCCTGCAAATGAGCTCATTCCTCTCTTGATCATTTGGGTAGATCATTGAGAAGCCGGGAAATATGAAAAGCATAAATGCGAAAAGAAGAAGCAAGGCGTCAACTGCTAATGGGATATTTGTGGGCTGATAATTCAGTGCTACGGTCGAGCCATAGGGCTTAGTAGTGGGAGGTTCCGCGGAACCATTTCCCAGCTGGTGACGTATCGACTCGACAAGACGTTGGACCATCTTGTCAAAGGCATCAGCATTGGTAAAATCCGCATACAGTTTATTGGACAGGAAAAAGGGAATGTCGCATTTCTGAATTACAGTTGGTATGACGACCACTCGTCTGTTCTTGATCTCTTTCGTCATCGCCCAATCTAGTTCTTGTCTTACCCAAGATGAGTTGACGGAGTGCTCGCTGATTACGGCCAAGACTAATGAAATATGTTCAATTGCGTCGGAAATCTTCTGCACAAGGGAATCACCATAATGTAACTCGCCCTCGTCAACCCATGAGCTTATACCATGCTTGGACAGTTCCTCGGATAGTCGCCTGACAAAAGGCTTGTCGTACGAACTATGACTTATAAACACCGCCTTCTGTTTTGATTTGCTCATATTCATACTTATGTTCCGCCGATCTGCTTGGCTAACAGCACAACTGCACGTTTGAACCAAAATGTGGCAAGAGGCAGATCTTTGTTGTCGGCTCGCAAAAAACGCAGCGATACACCCTAGCCGTTACCGGTGCTACGAAATAGGTCTTCTGCCAACAAACGCTTGGATTCGGCCCAACGCAACTCATGCGTCCAATGTTGCACGCTCTTTTGCATGACAGTTGCGGCCTGTGAAACATACCCTAAGAGTATTCGCAGAATATAGTGATAGCCAAAAACCACCTTTTCCTTATCATTGCTGTGAAGCAGGAGAAGAAGGTCGGATTCGGGTTCTTTGTTGTCGCTTCGCTTGTGTATCATGCCTGCCCCGTAAGCAAATGCCTCAATATAGCGTTCGGCAGAGATTGCAGTCTGAACAAAGGGCTGTCTTCGTTCTGTGTTTAAGAAGCAGTTGAAGTTGTCCTTATAGTGCTTCACCCACATATGATAATCATTATTCGGGGGGCAATGACGGTTGTGAAGATCACATGCTAAATTGAAGAGGTCGTCTTTCTTAGAGTAAAGCTGGCGAAAAGGAAGTATCACACTCATGCAGTCCTCGTGGAGCGGAAGGGTGGCTGATGTTACTCCTGCTGTGGATGAAGTAACTCTGCACGGACTGCGTAACCATCTGCTGCGCGCCAAGAACCCGAAGATGCTGAAGAATTGAGCAAAGAGATCCGCATCCTTATCCGTCCAGAGTTCTGTTCTGATTGGCGTTACCGGACCTAGCCGCAGAATCGTTTCAGGATGGTTCAGCACAATTGCGTAAGCATTCTCTCCTTTTTCACGTTTTGCCTCGCGGTCGTGCATCTCCATAGTGGATATTGGCTGCTCGTTTTCATCCTCGCAATACTCCCCAGCAGGAAAGAATAAAGACGTGAAGCTATGGCTCTGTACTTCGTTTAAAACAATTTCCTCTTCATTAACTGGCACAAATAGGTGCCGATATCGAACTATATCGTCTTGTCTCTCTGGTACACGTGAGCTAAGAACTTCGATAATCTCGCCGTGAGTAGCGACTTCGTCACTCGTAGCAGAACTTCGGGAATGGGCAAGGCGGATCACTTCCGCTATTTCAGAGTCGGTCGCTTTGTTGTAATCAAAGCGGTACCATTTGCGTTTGAGAGGGAAGCGGTTTTCCGCGGTCCCATCATAAACAAGAATTAACCATGTGATGACTGGTCGCCTCTCGATTTGTTCATTTTCCATTCTTCGTCCTCAAATGGCAGCAATATCCGTTATTGCAGACGGACAGCATATAATATATGCGGTCGCGTCCCAGAGTTGGTGGAAATTCGAGTTGAAAAAGATACGGCGCTTTCCTATCTTGGAGCCTGATAAGGAATTTTCAATAAGGCTTTTAGAGAGGAGTAGCGCCGATG
>Ga0315288_10004116_pt1 | contig 18491 bp, 40 predicted proteins | sample YL17G11_20_MG_FD_203454 | JGI IMG/M metagenome (GOLD analysis project Ga0315288, IMG submission 203454) | Sediment microbial communities from Yellowstone Lake, YNP, Wyoming, USA - YL17G11_20 | ecosystem: Environmental > Aquatic > Freshwater > Lake > Sediment | place: USA: Wyoming | collected... | reverse complement strand
CCCTGATCTGGAGCGTCAAGGACTTCTCGGCGCGGTGCATATCCTGGCGGTTTCGGTGGAGTTCCCGGAGAAAGTCACAGACCTGGGAGATAGTCCTTCTATGGATATCTTTTGACGTTTGATCCCCCAGGTCTGCGATAGACGGACAAGGCTGCAACTGGTCGGTTTCCACAGATCCTATGGCCTTGTCCGATTCTTGATCATACGGGACCGAAGGGACACCGCTCACGCGGCAGTCAAACTGGTTTTGGTCCCTTCGGTCCGCAGATTCGTCCTCGACACCTTGATGACGGAAATCTCTTCCATAGTGGTCGAGGATCGAGGGGTCGCGGACCTGGGGGACATCACGCTGGGGGGCATCACGGTTGTGGTGGTCTCCCAGATCCGCGGGGCTGGACTGACGGGGCGTTCTTGGCGTGGTTTTCAAATCTTCGTCGGCCCCGTGGTCCAAAGTTTCGATCGAGGGCGAACCTGACAAGCATGTGATGGTCCCCGTGTTTCCGGCGGTCAGGTCGCCCGAATCGTCGGGTCTCTTCTGAACCTCGACGAACTTTTGATCCTTGGGCCGGAGGGGCATCGCCCGTTTGGTTTCCGAGACAGATCTGGCCCCTCGGCCCAGAGCATCCGGAACAACGCCCCGGACGGACTTTTTATTGGTGGGCGACCGAGGCACATGTCGGATGGTTGTCGGCTGAACTATGGCCTCGGCGCCCAAGCTTTTCTTTCGTTTGGAGATCCCTGGGGTTACATCGGTCATGGATTAGAGGAGATGGAGATCTGGGTCCCACACCTGCATTGGCCTCGCCGTCCAAACATCGGAGACAGTAGCTCTCTGATTAAAAGTCCTCTTTTGGTCTCCGATGAGAATCATGACTTCGTCGCCTCCCTCAATTTCGCAAGACTTTGATCATCGAACACGTCTTTGACCTGTTGGTTCCCGATCTTCTCGACCACGGCCATGAGCCACCGGGCATCGTTGATCATGGTCTGGCCCTGAGCCCTGTAATGGTTCGCGGATTCAATGATGTCGCCGGCATAGGCTTCACCCAGGGGTCCCCCGTTACACAACGGGAACTTCAAGAGCGCGGCATACGCCACGAACATCCTCTCGCCGTTGCCCCCGATGGGACCGTAGCGGACCGGTCGCGACAGCGTGGCCCGGAAGTCCCGACCATGATCCCGGACAGCCTGCCGGCATAACTGCGGGAGTGCCGGTCCCGTGATCGCGGCCAACAGGACCGGATCCTTCCTGGCCCATTGCTCCAGGAGCTTCGCGGCCTTGTCGTAGTCGCCGGCCTTCTTCAAGGCTTCGGCGGCCTTTTGTCTTAGAAGGTCAGGTTCTCGGTTGGTGTCCAGCATGATAATCCTTCCGTGGTCGGCCCTGGGCCGGAGCTACTTGGTATCACCTGACTATCGGTCAGGTCAAGGAAAAGTTGTCTATAGGACACCTATAAATCCACGAGATGATCCTCGGTGCTCCCGGTAGCATACCGGGCATAAATGCCGGCCATCTTGTTGGACCCGGAACCCCGAGGCCCGGAGGATCCGGCGGAACCGGATGTCGAAGGTACGGTCGAGCCAACCCCAATGCCAGCCGATCCTACAGGCGATCCTCTTGAGCCAGTCGTTCATGCCGGATCCTTGATCCAGGTGATCGTCGCGGTTCGGCCCCGGCGATTCATCCCGGCGAACCTATAGCCTGGTTCCGGGGGCTCAAACGCCACGGCAAACCTCGCGATCCAAGGGTTCCTCCATCTTGCCCCCGTTCCACTCGATCGTGGGGTTCACCTCGACGAAGCCAAGCTATCACGACCGGGATCTTGTCCACGAAGATCCGCGGGAGTTCTCCCCGGGGAATGTATGAAACGTAGACGATCATCGCGCCCTTCGTGCGATCGACCTCTGGACCGCGGCCTCCTCGACGTAGCCCTCACGGGTCAGCCGCATGGTCGAGACCACCTGGCCGTTGACCAGGAGCCCGATGGTCTTGCCCTGGTTCATCGCGGCTTCGGCGTCCTCATGGGCTTGGTTATCGCCCACAAGACATCGACCCTTCACGTCCCGGACCAACAGGTCCCCTTGGACCCACGCGATGAAGTCCCCTCGGTTTACCTGGATCATGATCCCTCCGGGAAATCCTGTCGCCACTCTGTTGGCTCCAACCGTGCGGCCCCGCAGTTGTAAACAAACTCGCAGACCTTGCCGTCGCGGTTCTCGACCCAAACGGAATTCGTGTGGACCTCGGTGACCCGCAGGAGATCCCCCAGCTCCGCGTATCCTGGGGCTCCGGCGCCCACGAGCTTCAAGATGTCGCCACGTTTGGTTTGCGTGTAATCGATCATACAAGACCTTCCTTGATCACGAACCACTCCTGAACCACAAGGTCTCCAATATCGCCTTCCTGGTAGACCTCGGAGCCATCATCGATCACGGATTTTGGGAACCAATGCTCCTCATGGCCTAGGTCTACCAACAAGGCCAGGTCCGTTTCCTTAATGGCCTCGACCTTCTCGAACGTCACCGTTCCCTTGGTCATGGTTCCAGTCTATCAGGAATTGACCAGGAGTCAAGAGAATATGATCACGGCAACCCAGTCCACATCGACTAGGCGGGACATTCGGCGGAGCCAAGTTTTGGTCATCGCAACACCATTCTCAGCAGCAGGCATGCCGGTATCAGACTCCAAAACCCAGCCAGAATAAGCCAGTCAGAAGAGGTCATGTTGCGCCTGGCTTGCGGCACGTCGGGCAATCGTGCATCGAGTTACCGCAGTCGACGCACTGGCCGGCGAGTGGCGCGGGCTTCACAGCAACGGACATCAACACCGGGTCCTCACCAGGTCTCGGTGGGGCAAACGTCAACTGCAACATCGCATCCAGGTCTGGGTCGGCCCGCATCCGATCAATGATTGCAATGGCCTCTTCCTTGGTCAGCTTCGGCGGCGCGGGCGTTGGGGTGGAGGCGAGGGCCTTTCGAGCAAGTCCTACTATGTCGTCTGGGTGATAGCTCTGACATGTCGCAATACGCCCAAGAACTGCGCTCAGCACCTTCAGCGCCTCGTTGGCCTTCTCCAACTCCGCACGCAGGCGGGCGCACTCGGCGCCGCACTTGTCGCATTGGCTGGGCATCCGTTCCGGGGCCGGCCCTGGGATCCCGGTGCTGCCCATGATCGTGGCGCTATGGCGCCAACACTTCCCACCCGTCATCTTCATGCACTCCTGGCAGACTTTGTACGGGGTCGGATAGGTCTCCAATGTAGCGAGCACACTGTGGCGCCAACACTTCCCACCCGTCAGCTTTATGCACTCCTGGCAGATGGCGGTCTCGTCGATCGGTACCATCACGACCTCAACATCTTCTTGATCTCCGGGATCCAATCGACCAGCCAGTTGATCGCGGCGTTGGGATCCCCGACCTGTAGGATCGTGTCACCCCGGACCACCGCGTACCGGAGGACTTCGAGGACCTGGTGGTACTGCTGGCCTGACACCACGGTCGGATCCTTCGGTGGTAAGCCGTCGGGCTGCGGAGCCCACTGGAGCGACGCCTTGAACGCCAGCAGGTCCTCGACCTCGTCCACCACTGCTCTGGCGCGGAAACAGTCCCCTAGGGTCAGGAGTCTCTTGCCACCACGACCGCTGTAGAGTTCCAGTTCGTCCGGTGGGGTCTGACATTCGTGTTCGTTGTCCTTCCCCCAGAACTTCCGGGCCTCGTCGTCGAGGCCGTTGGCATCGTAGGCGTCGGCGATGTTGACGAGGGGCTGAAGCGCGGCCTTGGCCCTCGCGACGATCCCCTCGACGGTCTTGAGCGTATCCTTGATCTCGTGGTCGAGCCGCTGGATCGCCTGGACCTCAGGTTCCGTAGGCTTCGTCATGAGGGATTCCTTCCTGAAATTCGGACAAGTGTGCGAACCCGGTTCATGTATAGATCGACCGTCATCGGGATGTGGCTCGGTGCAGCGTATTCCGTTGTAGTTCCAACAATCCTCACAACACAGCATCACGGAATCCTCAAGCACTTGGCATAGGTGTTCTGATACCCGTGGATCGAACAGTCCCCCGCGACCGTGCAGACATACTGGATCTCCAACCACCCACCCCTCGCCCGGCAGTTCGCTTCGATCTGCTGGAGCTTGCCTTCTGCGATCGGGATGGTCGGCCCTGGCTCTGACTTCACCGGCGCGGGAGCCAGCGCCGCCTCGGCCTCGCAGTTACCGCACGAACATTGACCTGGCCTCGGGGTCCGAAAGCAACAGTCCCCGCAGCCACCGTAGCCCCCGAGGATCGAGAGCAGCAGGATCGTGATCATCAGGGCCTCCGTGGCTTCTTCGCGACTTCTTCGTGGGGTCCGTGGGGTTTATCCACCCCGGGGCAGAACTCGCAGTGAGCCTTCGGCTTCAACGCGGCCTGCGCGACGAACTTCTCCGCGTACAAGAGAACCGGGATTCGCTTCTTGTAGATCGAGAGGAACGGCTGGATAATGGCGGTGCGTTTACACGCCAGGTCGATCCCCCGGAGCAACGCCGCGATGGCTTCGCAGAGTTGCAGCTCTGTGACCTCGGGGTCCGGTAGGTTTGGTGTGTACGGAACGATGAGTTGAATCTCGGAAGGTTCGACCCAAAGGGTCGTGGCCCCCAGCTTCGGGACAATCCCGACCTTGCCATCTTGACGCTGCGATAGACAGATGTATCGCTTGCCTCGGTATTCAGCGGTTCTCATGGTTTCACCTCTTGAAAAATCATCTTGGCTTCACTGGTCTGGATGTCTTGGGTGTAGCTGTCCACCGGATCACCCCTGACGATCTTCGCGGGCTTCCCCCGCCACTTCCCCCAAGCGTCGAAGTCCCGAGGCTGCACGTTGCATTCTTTCGGCCGGGCCTCAGAATACCGAGCGGTCCCCTTCGCCCCAGGGAATTTGAACTCCGCGATGCCGCTGAACCGCCGGTCCCCTACCTTCTCGTAGGTGGTCGAAACCTTCACGATCTTGGCCCCAGGGAAGTTCTTTCGCATGAGTCGGCGGATCGCCCGGATCGCTTGGGCTTTCTCCTTCACTTCGCGGCGCTGATCCTCGACGTATTCCTTGTGACAGTGCCGCGAGCAGAACACCATCGTCTTGGTGCAGACCGGAACGTAGCATTGGTCGCTTCGAGGTTTGATGCAATCGTCGCAGCCGTCGCTTGTGATCTGGTGGTCACAGGACCAGCATTGATAACACCAACCATGCTCCAGCAATACCTTCATGGGGACCGGCCCGGGGCGGTATTGATCAAACTCTGGGGACCGGTGGATCTCATCGACCCCATCGATGTCGGGGCAGTTACCCGCGACCGTGAGGGCCTGGGGCTCATTGTCGGCCCACACGACGGTACCGTGACCATCACCATCATGCGCGGTCCAAGCGACTTCAAGCTCAGAGATTTTCATTTCGATGCTCCCACTTGATGCAGATATGACCGGTGTTCATCCCGAGGGCGTTGTAGACGGGCTTCACAGAAAAGTGGTGTTTCTTCAAGAGATCGATGAGATCATCCCGAGTGTTAGGTGCAGGCGTATACCAGAGAGATGCTTCTCCGTTATCGGCCTTCTTACTGATCTCAGACAATATCTTCTCGAATTCTAATCGTAAGACTTCTGGGTATCGTGAGTGCGTGATTTCGGCGAAGTAGGCAGCATCTTTCGTAGCCCTTTGATTGCGGGAACATTCTCGTTCTGGATGCTCGCCAGATCCGCAATAAGCACACGGCATAGTCAATCCTTTACAGCTTCGGTCCCGAGTGCTCCGAGGCCACGCCCTTGGGCCTGAACAACCGTGACGGCTCTTTGACGCCGTTGCGGAGCCGCACAAGCGTCAGGATCTCGCGGATCGGATCGGACCCGAGGGCCGCTTGGATCGCAACCCGCTCCAGGATCGTGGCCTTCTGCTTGAGGGTCACGGCGACATGCTGATGATCGCCCCCGCTCTTTGACACCCAGGCATCGATCTTTTCGACCCCAAAGATCCGTTTCACGACATCAAGGTTGTGGTCGAACGTGGACCTCGCGGCCTTGTCGTCGAGGTCCAGGAGCAAGAGGTTGTCGTGGCCCATGACCACGTCGAAGCCCAGGCGTTCGGCCAAGAGCTTCGTGGCCTCGAACTTGTCGGGCATGAGGTTGTCGATGATCCCTTGGCTCGTGATCTCCTGGGGGATCTCTTCTTTGAATTTTTCCATACCGAACCTTCTAGGTTGGGCAGCCCTACAAGGCATCGGGCCGCCCTTCATAACTATCGTGGCCTTGTCGCGCCGAGGTATAGCTAGGATCTCCTCGGGCCAATACCGTGGCCTAGTACGGGTGGGTCTTTCCCCACGGTCACCCAGGGTACTGCCGCGCGAGGGCCTCGCCAGCCCTTTCCCCTGGGGGCGATCTTTATCGACCCATCATGCCGCGCGGCCCCATCGGACCCACCATGCCGCCCCCTGATGATAGATTTGCCACGGACTGCGTGAGATGCCCGATCACCACGGACAAGCGCTCAAAGTCCTGAGGCGTGGCCACACGCTTCTGCGGGTTCTTCTTGTTTCGTGGGCCGTCCGGAGCCTCCGGGTTCGGCATCATGACCTGCATGGCTGCCTGCACGAGGTTGAGACACAACACCGTGACCTGGCGCTTGCCGTTCGCGATGCTGCGTTCTGTCGCGGCGATTTGTTGCTGTTCTTCTTGCATCCTCTTCTGAGCTTCCTCTTGGGCCAGTTGCTCGGGGGTCTTCTCTGCTGGCTTGGTCTCTTCTACTTTCGCGGCGTCAGTCATTTGCTTTTTCCTTTGTTTGTCAATAGAAGACTGCTACATCAGGACTACAAATTACAATATAGGGGCTATTGGGCTCAGTCATTTGCTTCCCCCAAAAACGAGAGTTTCAAGACCCTAGGGCAAAGGATCATGGTGCGCCTTGAAGGAGGCAAACTACAGGATCCCCGTATCGATTCCTTGACTTCATGATGATGGTGCTGCCGGCCGGGACTTTATCGATTGCCTCTTGGATGACCTGTCTATCGATCTCGGGATCTCCAGAAGGGTAGATCTCAATGGTCTGGGGACCAGACAGTACCTTCGGCAGAGACTTCTCGACCACCAAATAGGCCGCGGCAGCTCCCAAGGCACAGAGAAAACTCCTTCGACCGAGGTCCACACCAGGTAGTTCTTCCGTAGCCATCACTCACCTGCACCGGTACCATCGCCGGGGTCCCGCGATTCCGTCTTCAGATCCGCGATGGGTTCAAGGGCCTCGATCAAGGTCCTGGCCCACCCGCGGGCCTGCTCGACGGCCTCGATGTCGCGGACGACTTTCGATACCGCGCTGTCTTCCGGCTCCGCCAGGATACCGGTGACATAGTTTTCGATCGCGGAGATCAAGGAGCCGGCGTTGCTGACCCGAGCTTGGCACAGCGACAACACGCCCTTGAGAGCCCGCATGTAGAAGACCGAAAGCTTTTCTTCTGGTGTCAACGGCATCGCTATCCTTTACAGGACGTGACCTTCAAATCAACGGAACCTTTGAGCACTTCTGGAGATCCGGATAATGGATCTTGACTACGCCATACCCGTACAGGCCTCCTATGACATCCCGGCCGCTTGGACAACTCCCAGGTATCCGTGGCCTTGACGACCCCGGTGGATTCCGCGGTCCTCATGACCGACCCCATAGCTCTGGGTTCCGTGACGGCTCCAACACCGTCACGAATAAGTCTTTCCCATACTTGGTCGGTCGTGAAAGTAGGGCGTTCCCGCGCCACAGTCCTGACCGCCGAAAGAGCCCTACAGAACCATCCGGGATCTACATGACCCCGGACCTTCGCGATGGCTTCTTCTCGAAGTTCTTGGCCTCGCTGGGGATTCAAAACATCATCATGGTCGGTCATGATCTACTCCTCAGATACCGCAGGGCTGCCTCGACCGCTTGAGCCAGAGAATCCCCGCTGATACATTTGATCTGGGCTTTGTCATCTCGGCGCTCGACATCGCATTCCCAGGATCCTCCGAAGTAGGCGCGGAGTCCACAGAACCTAGGATGCAGGACCAGCCGGGCGATATCTTGTTTGAGCTTGTCGCGTTTGGTCATACCGTCCTCGCGCTTTCTGGCCTCACGGCCGCATAGATCGTTTCGATCATGAAGCCAAAACGGTAGCTCTGTCGCTTCGCATCGTCGAACACCTGACCCACGGGCTTGAGCCGGTAGAACAAGACTCCCTCGGGACCGACGAGCTTGTCGATCTCGTCCTCGAAGTCCCGCTGAAAATGGTCGAGCAGGGGATGCAGCGCCATGTCCCTGTCAGCCGTCGAGCTGAAATACACAAACCGTTTACGGTACTGCTCACGTGGGCGATCATCACCTTGCGGCATATCCGCGAGGATCGGCCGGTGGCACAGACAGGCCGTGTACTTGATTGGCCCGAGGGCGCAGATTTCTTCCAACGGAGTCCTCTCGTTGGGATCCACCGCGACGACCCGCCCGCGTATCGCCGGGACCACGTTTCCTGGTAGCAACAAGGCGATGTTCATAGCAGCACCAACTCGTAGTGTCCGACCAGCCCAAGAGTTTCTTTCCGCGAGCACATGACGCACGGCTTGCCTTCGGCGACCCCGGCGCTGTCGGCGGCGGCCCGCAAGCTCGATTGGTCCCCGCAGACGTTGCAGCGGAGAACCTTTTTGACAGGCTCGCGGGCTTCCATCTCCTCACGGAACTTATCAGCCAGGAGCTTGGCCCGGACGAAACAATCTTTGGCCTCCAAGAGCTTTCGCAGGCCCGTGAGAAATTCTGGGTTCTCATCGAGCCCCGAAGACAAAGGCGTGAGGATCTCGACAAGCGTATGGGTCAAGTTGCAGAAAGGCTTGGATACCTCTTGGAGCTTCGGAGGAAGATGTTGATACTCGAAAAACATCAACAGGTTTTGGTAGTCGCGTTGGGACATCAGAGACTCCTTTTTTCTTTCAGAACCTTGAGACAGCTCTTGTTGATAGCCCCTGGAGAAGTCCAGCAATTCCTCCGGTCGCAGAACGCCAACTGGAAAAGGGTTCCTTCGGTTTCGGCATAGGGATCGTTGTCACGCATGACCACCGTGGCCTCGACCCACCCGCAGATCAGATGGCATACAATCTTCTGACCGTCGATCAGGGTCGTCAGAGGCTTGTCAGCGTCCAGATCCTCGACGGACCCATAGACTTCGGCCCCAGCGAATTCCTCCATAGTCCAACCCAATGGCTTGGGGGCGTCTGGTGGTCGAAACGGAACCTCGACCCGAGGCAACATGACCCCGACGAACTCGGGCGGCCCGAGGGTCACGACTTGCGCGATGGCAGCGGCATCGCCCTCGATCTTTCGCATCTCTTGCACGAAGTCGTTGACCCGCAGGATGTCACTGAGCGGCGGCTTGGTTGGGTCCGGCGCCTCCGTGGACTTCGCCGCCTCTACCAGATCGCGGCGGATTTCTTCCTCGGTCCTGACCTTCATGATTTCTCCGGCAGTTTGTAGTTTCCACTGTAGTTCGGATACAGATGGATGAGGTCAGGATCTTCTCGACGACCCAGTATTTCGTGGTCCTGTTGTTCTTGTATGCGGCACTCACGGATGTCCACATGGTAGAGAGCAGCCAGTTGACTTGCCGTAATGTTGACCTTGCGCCACCGATACGGCTTCGCCGGGTGGATGAACGCCTCGTGGACATCCTTCGGGATGATCCCCAGGACCGTCGCGATGGCCCAGGCCCCGTACCGCACGGCCTCGGGGTTGGTCGTCGTGACCTCGGTGTGGCCGTGGCGGTTCTCCAGCCGGATCGTCGCGGTGGTGACAGGCTCGGAGAATTTCTCAGGCTTCTCAAAGGACCGCAGGTACGCCGCCGCCTTCGACCAATCAACCCAGCCGCCACACCTCGCACAGCAACCGTGCCGGGCCGTGGGCGAATCCTTACACTGACAAGCGTGCAACTCGCGAGGCATCGCAACTCCTTCCATGACTATCGGGCAAGATACAGTAAAGGTTGTCTGCTAGTCAACGTCTTTTAGCACGAAATTGAACCCCGCTGTTGCGTGGAGATCTTCCCAGCGGTCTGATCCTCGGGGGATCGACCGACGGGACCGCGAGGACTCGACGGTCATGACCCCGCTGGATCGCGTGGATGCTCCGCATGGTCGCGTCGATCCGCTCGGCCAGGGGTGCGAGGACCGGGAACCTCCAGCCTCGTGGTGATCGTTCCAGATAACGCAAGACCTTGAGCTTCGGCGGAGGAGGGTTCTGATCAATGAAGGTACAGCCGGTCGAATCGCTCCGGTAGATGATCGTGATGGTCCCGTAGGTGCTGTACCCCTGGGTCCAGCCAGAAGCATTCGTGGCGTCGGTGGTGTAGTAGGGTATCATTCGTCATCGTCGGGGTTGAGGTCGTGGAGTTTATCACGGATCTTGCTGAAGAATCCAGGACGCGGTTTCTCGCCTGCGTCCTGCGACTTCTGAACGGCTTCCGCCAAGGTCTTGAGGACAAACAAAACCTCCTGGTGGGGATCGGACGGGTTCCACCCGAACACTACTTCGCAGGTCGGGTTACCGTGGGCATTCCTGAGCAGCAGGGCCGCGTCATCCGGACCTATGGGTCGGGGACCCATCAGATTGGGGCCAGGAGGCTTATCGTTGGGTCCTACAACCCGAAGATACGGCGGACGTTGAACCATCGGGTGTTACCCCTTCATCTGATTTCCCATCAGAATTTTGAAAAGTCTCATACACCAACTTGAAATACCGGGCGCTACCCAAAAGTCTACTACGAAGTTCCCGTACTTCTTGGGCCAAGCTGCTGGCCGGAATACCTTTGGCTCGAAGATCCATCCACCGGATAGCACATTCCCGCAGGGGCATGGCCCCGTAGTGCTTTCTCCACTCGGCCAAAGTCCTAGGCTCACCCACCATTGATCTCGACCAGCTTGGCCATCAGGCCCGTAAGCCTCGCGAGTTCATCCTCGATTTTGGTCATTCGTCCGCCAAGGCCTGCAAGCTTCGAGGTCTCGGGCATCGAGGTGTTCAGACGGTTCTGAAACTCCGTCGCCGCGGTATCAATCCGACGGGTCACTTGTTCCGGCGACATCCTGGCCCCCGGGGTCGGCCCCGGGACCATCGGGATCCCTGGACCCCCGGCTCCGCCCATGGCAAACCCTGGAACTGAACCCGCGGACATCCGGGACATCATGGCCGGGAGGGTTTCCAGTTGTTTCCGTAGCGCCGTGATCTCGCGGTTGGCTTCGTCGAGACGACCGGGATATGCCCGTAGCTCGCTGATCTGATTCTTCAGTTCATTGATCTCGGCGTCGCGATCATGGATATCCTGCATGGTCGGATCGCTGATCTCATTTGTCGGCAACATCGTCATCCCCTTGATCGAGCCGCATGGCCTCGTCGATGGCGTCCCGCGGCGTCGCCTTCATCATCTCGGCCTCGACCATGACCTCGCAGACGGTCCCGTCGATTGTTTCTTTCTCGGGATCGCCTCGGTCCACGACGTCCTCGGTGATGGCCCAACGGCCCGAGTCGGTCCTGACCAACACGACGCCGGGTTGCTTTGTCAACCAGTCCAGACGTTCGGTATCGGTCGGCATCAAGACATCCTCGATCGAGCCTTTAGGGACTCTAACTCGATCCTACGGAGGAGATTCCAAACATTCTGATAGCTATCTTGGACCCCGCTGCCGTAACGAAAACGATCGCCAATTGCTCTGACGACCAGATCGGCTTCTTCGATCGATAGACCGATGGGCCTGTTTTCCTTACTCATGACCGACTATCCCCCGGAGTGTCGCTTCTGCCTGCTTCTGCTCTTCGGCGTTCTCTTCAGGTAGGTCTGACAATTTCAAAAACTTGACCGCAACACCATGCCGTTGTGCCGCCGCAATGGTCCGGCTGGTCGCCTCTTTGTATTCTTGCGACAGCTCGGGGATCGTGGGGTCCAGGACATCGATCTCACAGACCGGAGGGATCTGATAGGCCGAGACGTTCATCCGGATGCTGAGGATCCTTTCGAGAAATTGTTCCCCTTCGAGGACCTTAATGTCCCGGAGGTTCTCGCCGATCATGACACAGAACTGTTTCTTCTCTTCCATGATGTCTCCTCAGGCGTCACCCTTGATGACGCGCAGCTTGGGGATCGTTCCACCGACGACCCCGTGGTCTTGTTCATCGTAACCGAGTTGAGTCTCGTGGGCCGTGACGATGAAGTTGCCAGGCAACCTCAAGGTCAGGCCGTAGAGATAGCGGTCGGTCTCGGGATCCTGCTCGCGGCCGAGGATCTGGGCCTGGTGTTCCTCTTCAAACAATGTATCGACAGTACCCTGAACATGATCGAAAGGCTTGTCTGGGATCGGAGGATTCTCGACCTCGACGTCGAAATAGATGGTCAGGCGTCCGCGCATCCTCATGCCGATCCTTTTACAGGATCCGTATCCGATCTCTCGACCTCGATCCTGTAAAGAAAGATCGAAGCAACGAACCCATTAGGAGATCCGAAGATATGGTTGACCAGGAGACATTTGACCGGCATACTGAGGGACCAATGGACCGACTAGACCAATACCACACCGTCAGTTCCTTCAAGAAAGGGACCTGCGAAGTCTATCAGTTCCATTATTCCCCTATGGGCTGGGCCTTCTTCTACCTCCACGAGTTCCCAAACGGCGGGACCTTGGCCATCGTGTCGGACTGGGGCAACTACAGCTACATGTGGGGCTCGACCGGACTCCCGAGCCTCAAGCACTTCCTAGCGAAGTGTAACGCCGAGTACATCGTGAACAAGCTGTCCTACGAAAAGGGCCGGGAGTTCCGCGAACAGTTCAACAACGACAAGACCCTCATCAACTTCAAGAAAAGGATCCTGGAGGATCGTCGGGACGACCGGATCCGCCGCGAGGAAGCCCGGGACCTTTGGAACGACCTGATCGATTGGGCTCCTGATGACGGAGCCGAGTCGTGGTATTACACGATGCCTCACTCCCTCTCGAAGCGTTATCCTGATCCTTTCGAGTGGGGCTTTGTCTACGAGACATCGCCGACGTACCGGTACCTGGAAACCAATTTGATCCCGTTCTTCCAGCGCCACCTGCAACGAGAACTTGGGTTAATTACCAACCAGGAGGAAATTTCGCCCCGCCATGAAAAAGCAAGCATGTGAAATTTGTCGCCGTCGTTTCAAGAATGAGGCATCACTGGAAGATCATCTTCGGAGCGAAGCCCACCGGCTGCAAGTCGAGGCCGCGAACAAGGCATCGCTGGAAGATCATCTCAAGCACGAGGCCCACCGGATGCAAGCCGAGGCCGCGAAGATCGCGAAGTCGAAGGAACAGATGGTGCGGTATGGCTGACACCACCATCAAAGTCCCGGACTACGAAGAACGTCAAGACTTGGCCAAGAGGCTCTTGATCGAGATGTGGCACGATCTCGGGGACTGCGAGGTCTACGACGAAAGCAAAGTCGGATGCGTGTTCTGTGACCACGCGGATCTTAACGGCGACGCCAACGACGATGATCAGGTCACGATGCTGTCGTGCCTGATCGATGAGATCATCAAGAGACTTAGGAGATGAGATGCTGAACCTTCGCCCCTACTGGCACATCGAGGGTGTCCTCTACTTCCTCTGCGGGGACTGCCACAAGCTCTTGGTCGAGTTCGACAAGCCCGGCCATCGGTGCAACCGCATGATCGATTGGCATCAAATCCAACGGCACCTGTGGGAGAAGATCCGGAGGGTCGGATGACCCAGAGGTTCGAGGACTTCAAGGTCGAGGTCACGGCGAAGCTCGGGGGCCTGACCTCGACCCAATGGATCGCCCGGCACCCCGGCGAGCACCTGTGGGCTCACTTCGGAGAGCACGAGTCCTGTGCGTTCTGCGGGCTCATGCGGGCTCGCGAAGGCAAGGTCCAAAAGCCCTGCCGAGGAATCGTGAAGATCGGGCTTCGCGGTGCTGTAAAGAGGTAGACATGGGAATCCTACGACGCCTGTCTGACATTCTGTTAGGACCCGAAAACGGTTTCGGAGAAGTCGTGGCGCCAGGGTACTCCAAGCCCACGATCAACCCTCGGTCGGCACCGGCTCTCTGTCCTGATCTCCCAAAACAGAAGCCTCGCCGCGAAATACCGGCTGACGATCCTCCCCTGACCGACGAATGGAAACACAATGTCCTGCCGCTGCATCGCCAGACCATGACGGGGGAACCGGACAAGCCAAAATACGAGAAGCCGGTCGAGCAAAAACAGCTCACGCAGAATCAGATTTGGCAAAGGTGGATCGATGAACGTCGCTGATGTCATCGGGGTCGTGGTCGGCTTTGGGGTCATGGGGTTCATGATCGCGGGGGCGGTCTGGCAATGCTTCAACGAACGTCGTGATTGGAACGACGGGATATGCCCCCGGTGCCTGACCCCGTGGCGCTCGTTCGATGTAGACTCTCAAGGTGGCCGCGGGTACAACTGCGAAACACGGTGTAGCAGCATTTGGGTTTCGTGGCTCCATGAGCACGAGCGACCTGGCCGCTACACCACAATCCAAAAGGTTGGAGGCAACAATGGGCAGCATGGCGGTGATGGATCGGTCCGGTGACTCGAAACACCTGTGGGACCCCGGGAACTACCGAGAGGTTGAGGCCATGCGGGACCTCTTCAAAGATCTCAAGAAGAAGGGCTACATCGCGTACCAGGTGGACAAGAAAGAAGGATCCGCCGGCAAGGTCATGGAGAAATTCGACCCCGAGGCCGGCGCCATCATTATGAGGCCCATGGTCGCGGGCGGGTGATGACGATCCCGATGAGAAGCTGGAAAGACGAACGCCGGCTGTACCTTCAAGCCGAACGACATCTCCGAGGCACGAAACCGTTCGACGCCCGATTCAACCTGTTCCATCGGCCTCTACGGCAGAAACAAGTTGATGGGCACAAGCTCATCATCGCGATCAAAGAGGCCGTCGCACAAAAGGATTAGCCATGCCCGAAACCGTGATCCGAGGGGCCGAATTAACCGAACCCTTGATCCTCCAGGGATCTGCCCTTATCGAGAATTGTGTATTCTCCGACACCTCCCCAGAACCCCGAGTAGAGCTTTCCCACCGGGACATCATGACGGGAGAGATCCCCGAAGGGGCGCACCACGTCAGAGTTACGGCTCCGGCGTCCCCAGAAACCCCTCCATTGACTCTGTCGCCCCAGGATGTCATGCAGGGTGACATCCCTGATGCCGCTGGTGTCACGGTTACGACTCCGACGCCCTCGACCGAAACCCCCGCGAAGCTGAATCTCGGCCGGATCTACAACCTGAATCCTCCCGCGACCATCCGGGATATTCAGTTCTGCACCGGCAACGGCATCGGGATCAATACCATCGGGATGGACGCCCGGGTCCTGATCTCAACGAACCAATGGCAGGCGTGGCACCAGCAGTACCCAGTCGTGCGCTACAGCTACGCCACCGATACCAACACGGCCTGCTGGGACTTTCAACAGAACGCCACAACCAACATCGTTTTGACCAGTGGGGCAGGGATAAACAGCATCATCGCGCCCGCGACCAACGGGTTCACGATCCGAAGTGCTCCAGGAAACGTCGTGATAGTCCGGGCGATCGATTGGGTTCCAGGATACGTCATTCCCTATGACGCCCATGGCATCGCGGCGGAGCAGTGGTCCCCTGGGATCCAGTTCCCGCCGCCGACCGCTGAGGAGCGGCTACACCGGATGCAGTTCGAGGAGAACAACCGAATTTACCGCGAGAAGGAAAACGCTGCATGGTTGCGGGCCGAACAGTTGCTTCACCAATATCTTGACCGCGAACAGCGGCGCGAGTGGAAACGGAACAAACAGTTTAATGTCCAGGTCGGAGATCGTCGCTACCGGATCAAAAGCGGGCGATCCAGCAACGTCGAACTCGTGGATCGCGCGGGTGAGGTTCTGGAGCGATACTGCTGCCATCCCGTCGAGATGGTGCCGACGGGTGATTGCGTCTTGACCCAGATGCTCATGCTCCTGTACGAAGAGGAGCGGTTCCTCCAGACCGCCAACGTCCACTACACGGCCCCGGGGTTCACGAGTCAGAAGAAGCGGTTGAAGACCCAGGAGAAACCTGTGGATACCCGAGACGATAGGATCATAAGGATCGCGGCATGAACTCCATCAGGATCTCCCCCAGCATCAAGATGCCGGCCGATGCCGTCACCCAGACCTTCGCGTTCATCGCGCGGAAGGGTGGCGGCAAGACCTACGGGGCCATGTTGTTGGCCGAACAGATGCTCGACCTTCAGGCCCAAATTGTAGTCCTGGACATCGTTGGAAACTGGTTTGGCCTTAGACTCGCGGCCGACGGCAAGGGCAAATACATCCTCGGGGGCAGCCACGGGGATGTCCCGTTGGTCCCGCACGCTGGTGCTCAGATCGCCAAGCTCTTGGTCGAGAAGGGGGTATCCTGCATCCTCGATATCTCGGAGTTCCGCAAGGGGGACCGCAAGAAGTTCGCCTGCGACTTCGCCGAGGAGTTCTTCCACCTCAAGAAGACCCAGACGAGTCCCTGCCACCTGTTCGTCGAGGAAGCGCAGAAGCTCGTGCCCCAGATCGTCCGGCCCGACGAAGCCCAGATGCTCGGGGCCTACGAAGATATTATCCGGCTGGGCCGCAACTACGGGATTGGCTGCACCCTGATCAGCCAGAGGCCCCAATCGATCAACAAGGAGGCCCTGAGCCAGACCGAGTGCCTCGTGGTCCTCCAGGTCAATGGCCGGCACGAACGCAAGGCCCTGGAGGAGTGGGTCGAGGAAGCCGGGGCCGACCGGAAGCTCGTGGGCGAACTCCCGGGCCTGGCGGTCGGCGAGGCATACATCTGGAGCCCCAGTTGGCTCCGGGTGTTCGAGCGGGTGAAGCTCGGCCACAAGGTCACGTTCGACTCGACCGCGACCCCGAAGCTCGGGCAGACCCGCAAGGCTCCCGGAAAGCTCTCGACGATGGACCTCTCGGCCCTGTCGGCCTCGATGCAGCAGATCATCGTGGAGGCCGAGGAGAATGACCCCAAGGCCCTGCGGCTCCGGATCCGCCAGTTGGAAGCGGAGTTGAAGCGTGGCCCCGCGACCAAGGTGGAGCCCCGAGAGGTCGTGAAGGAACGGCGGGTCGAAGTCCCGATCCTCAAGCCAGCGGATCTGCAACGTATCCAGAAATCACTCGACCGCGCCGAGAAGACCGCAGAGCACCTGGCTTACGTTGGCAAGAAGATCGACGGGACCATCGAAGTCCTCAGGAAGGCCCTCGCGTGGACACCTCAGGCTTCACCATCACCAGCACCATCACTGAAACCTCCACCTCTCCGCCACCCGCCCCTTGATGAGTTCATCCGAAACATGGTTCGGGACCAAGACTCCGGATCGCTCCGCCGGGGCGAACTCCGGATGCTCTCGGTCCTGGCCCAAGGCTACCCGGTCAAGAGAACCAGGGCGCAGCTTGGCACGCTCGCGGGTTTCACCCCGTCGGGCGGGACCTACGCGACGTACTTTGGCAATCTCAAGCGCTTGGGCTACATCACGGAGGACTATATCGGATCCGTCGAGATCACGGCGAAAGGCATCGAGGCCGTCGGGGGCCTTGACCACCTGGAGCCCGAGACCCCTGAGGCCGCGCTCGAACGCTGGCGTAAAGCCCTCCGGTCCGGCGAGGTCAAGATGCTGGACGCGCTCTTGACCGTCTACCCCGACACCATCAGCCGGGAGGAGCTTGGGGAACGCACGGGCTTCACGGCGTCGGGCGGGACCTTCGCGACCTACCTGGGGAACCTCCGGCGCAACGGCCTGGTCGAGACTCAGGGCGGGGCCGTCATGGTAACGGAACTCCTCGGGCAGGCAGCACACCCAGGACATCGAAGGATTACAACATGAACCTCTCGCTTGAACTCAAACGCAACAACGACCCTACGATCACCTGCCTGGTCTGCGGCCAGACCGACTGCGGCCTCTACTTCATCCTCCGGGATCGACGGGACGGCCGGACCCATGCCCTTGGGATCCACCGGGACTGTGCCGAGACCAACATGGAATCCCAAGCCAAGGATGCGGCCCGACAGATGCACCCCAACGGAGAATGTACCTGCGGGGGTGAGGGTCGATGTCTGTGGTGCGAACGCTCGAACCTCTCGAAGGACCCGCCGAACAAGTACCTCGCGGGTCTGGCTGACGCAGCGTGTCAAATCCACCAGGATATCCGACGACAACTCATCGGCACCCCTTGGTACGATGAAGCCGATAACGCCTGGAAGGAAAGCAACAGACTTCTCCGAACCGTTAGTTTTATCGGAGAAGGGACGCGGCAGTGAAACTGCATGGAATCAAATACCTGCCAGCCCCCCACGACGACCGCCGATCACGATCCCGTGATCGTCTTTATCACACCTGATCCCAAGGCCGATCCTGTAAACAGACTGAGCGCCATGGTGTTCGCCGCCATGATGTTGCCGGACAGCGCA
>Ga0315288_10004114_pt1 | contig 18501 bp, 20 predicted proteins | sample YL17G11_20_MG_FD_203454 | JGI IMG/M metagenome (GOLD analysis project Ga0315288, IMG submission 203454) | Sediment microbial communities from Yellowstone Lake, YNP, Wyoming, USA - YL17G11_20 | ecosystem: Environmental > Aquatic > Freshwater > Lake > Sediment | place: USA: Wyoming | collected... | reverse complement strand
CATGGCATGGATGGAAAAAGTGCGAAATTGGGCACAAAAACCGGTAAAAACCGCACCAAAAACGTGAAAAAACCCCTAAAAAAGTCAAAATTTCCGCTAGCCCATCTTACCAAAAGCACCCCGTCCGCAGAAAAAAACCCCCGGACGCTAGCGCCAGGGCCGGTGGGTTCCAAAAAACCGCCCCAAAATTCCCCCCAAAACCTCCTCAAAAAAGTTATCCACAATCGCCGCCGCCCGTAAGTTGAACCTCGGCGATTGGGCACATGATCCCGGCGCGCCGGGATCGCGGCTCGAACGGCGCCACGCGGCGGCTAAACTGCCGCCTCATTCCGCCCTTCGACCTCGCTCAGGGCGGCCCGAGCCGTTCGACCATGCTCACGGCCCTGAGCCCGTCGAAGGGCATGGTCGAGGGGCCGCGTTCCGCATTGCCGAAGAGATCCCGCAGATTCGTCCCGAAAGACCGGGACTCATCTGCGGGCGTTAACCCTGTTGCCCGTTGCCTATTGCCTGTTGCCCTGCTTCATGCAGCACCACCCGTTTCAGGTACACGAGGTCCTCGAGGGTCGTGGCCAGCGGGCCTTTCTGGCGATCGTGGAGGATGAAGCGGTCCACTTTGCCCTCGCGGGCGAGGTACAGCGGCTGGCCGAGAATGTGCCCCGTGATGGTGTGGCCGTTGACAAGCGTCAGCCTGTAGGCGAACTTCCGGGCCGGGTACGACCGGCCGGTATAGACCTTCTCCGGGCTGCCGGCCTCCTTGAAGCGCCACTCCTTCTCCATGCGCTCCCACTCGATGAGCGTCTCAATCTTCCGCACGGCCGGTACGGGGACATACTCGTACACCTCCTTCTGGAGGTTGAAAATCTTCACGCGCTCCGCGCGAGTCGTGAAGATTCGTCCGGGGACTTTGGCGCCGGACGAGAGTTCCACGTACCCCGGCACGGCATCCTTTCGGACCCCCGCGTCTTCTGCCGCGCCGAACGGGTTCGCGGGGTTCTCGGCCTCCCCCGCCCCCTCGCTTTCCTGGACAAACGTGATGTCCGGCGTAGCGCCGCCCGACGGCGCCGGCTCCGTCTCGGCGGCCCAGACAATGCCCACGAGGCTGAACACGCCTCCCAACAACCAACCCCACCGTTTCATGGCCTCAAGCCCCGCTCTTTCACGCGCCGGGCAAGCCCTGCGCCTAAACATGCGTTCCCCGCCCGCCTTCGCCATAGGCTTCGGCGTGGCAAGCAAGCGGGGCGGCTAACTATGCCCCCCGCTTATGGCGCGCCGCACCCCTTGCTGCGCTTGACACCCGCGTTCGCCCATCCCATACTGCCGCGCATGGCCCCTTCGCGCATCGGCATCCTGGGCGGCACGTTCGACCCGATCCACCTCGGGCACCTCGTCCCCGCCGAGTACGCCTGCGGGCATCTCGGGCTGGACCGGCTGTATCTCGTTCCCTCGGCGGCACCGGTTCATCGTCCGCGCCACACGCCGGCCTCCCCGGAGCATCGGCTGCGGATGTGCGAACTCGCGGCCAAGACCATCCCGCCATTTGCCGTCTCCGACGTCGAGGTTCGCCGGACGGAGCCGTCCTATACGATCCTCACCATCGAGCATTTTGCCCAGACCGAAGGCCCCGACGCCACCCTTTTCCTCGTCATCGGCGAGGATAACTTGCCGCTCCTTCACACCTGGCACCGCATCGCGGATATTATCGCCCTGGCGACTCTGGCGATTCTACCCCGACCCGGCCCGAAAGCGTACCACCTCGGTCCCCTCTGCGAGGCCATAGGCGAAGAAGCGGTCCGGCGAATCCTCGCCAGCCGCGTCCCCGCCCCGCTTCTGGACATCAGCGGCACCAACATCCGACAAAAGGTCCGCGATGGCCAGCCCATTGCGGGGCTAGTCCCGGCGACCGTCGCCGACTATATCGCACGCCACGGCTTGTACCGCGCTTAACGCTTTTCGACCCTTCTACCCCGCGGGCGTGTAGCCGTCAGGCCACCCTGGCACGGGTATGGCTCGCGGTCGAGCCACGGCAGGCTCACCCTGCCAAGGTGCCGTGGCCAGCGGCACGCCCCTGGCTCGCCCTTCGGCTCCGCCGGGACCGGCGTGCCCGTTCATGCACGGATTGCAAAAAGCTACCAAAACATAAATACTATCATCTTTTTATAGGCTCTAAATTAAGGGGATTTTCGGCGTTTTCATACGGCGAGAGGCGGTGGCGAACCAAGGTACAAGGCAGCACCAAGAAAGCCATACCAAGAAGGCAGTCTCAAAAAGGCGGCACAAAGAAGGCGGTACTAAGACCGACCCGCGTCGGGTCGGATCCGACGTCCGAAGGGCCTCGGGGGCTTATCTTAATGCCATTGGGTGATGTTCCAGGACCCGCTTGGATCTGGGCAGGCTTTGAATTGGTAGCCGTACTCAAGGAGGATTGCTCTGCCGCGGCGGATACCCCCCCGTTCATCGCTTACGCCAGACGTTCCACGTGGAACACCGCGGTCCTTCTTATTCGAGGATGCCGAGGATGCGGTCAAGGTCGGCGTGGTTGTAGAACTCGATGACAATTCGGCCTGAACCTAACTTGGGCCCCTCTTCGACGCTCACCTTGGTTCCGAGGGCTTCCCGGAGCCTCGCCTCTACGTCCCGGACCCCCGCCGATTTCTCTTTCCTCTTCTTCCCCCGATGAGACGTCGCCACGGCACTGACCAGCCGCTCGACCTGGCGAACCGATAGGCCTTCCCGCACGACCCTCTCCGCCACCGCCACTTGCCGCTTGCGGTCCTCGATGGCCAGCAGCGCCCGTGCATGGCCCATCGCCACCATCCCACCCCGGACCAGTGCCTGTACCTCCTCGGGCAGTTCCAGGAGGCGTATCATGTTGGCGATCGTGCTGCGGTCCAGGCCGAGCCGGCTGGCAGCGTGTTCCTGCGTCTGGTGCGTGCTCGCAAGGTATGTCCGAAAGCTTTCCGCCTTCTCGATCGGGTCCAGGTCCTCGCGCTGAAGGTTCTCGATGAGGGCGAATTCGAGCATCCGCTCGTCAGGAACCTCCCGGACCACTGCCGCGATATCCGCCAGACCTAGTTCCTTGGCGGCCCTCAACCGGCGCTCCCCCGCAACCACCTGGTACCGGGACCCCGACGGCCTGACCATGATTGGCTGGAGGATCCCATGCTCGCGAATTGACGCTTTCAAGCCTGCCAGTTGCTCGGCGTCCATGCCCTGGCGGGGCTGAAACGGGTTCCCGTCAACCAAACCCACCGGTACGGACGCTGTCGGGCCTCCGCCAAGAACCTCGTCGGTCGTCTCGGCTCGACCGCCGCGCGACAGTCCCTGAAGCAGCCCATCGAGCCCGCGTCCTAAACGCTTCGTTGCCATCGTCTGCGCCCCTATCCTGCCAGACCCCGGTCCATGATTTCCGCAGCCAGAGAGACGTAAGCCCTCGCCCCTCGACTGCGGGGGGCGTATTCGATCACCGAGAGGCAGTGGCTGGGCGCTTCGGCCACGGCCGTGTCCCTCGGGATAACCGTCTCGAGAACAGGCTCTTCAAGTTTTCCACGGACCTCCGCCTCGACCTCGCGGGTGAGGTCTACGTCCGCGTCATACATCGTCAGGAGGACCCCGCCGATGCGAAGGGAGGGGTTCCCCTGGCTGGCTTGCCGCACGGCCCCGACAAGTTGGACGAGCCCCTCGAGGGGATAGTATTCGCACTGGATCGGGATCAGAACCGCTGCGGATGCCGCCAGGGCATTCTGGGTGAGCGGCCCTAGGGACGGGGGACAATCGATAAGCACGACATCGAAACGTCCCGCTTGAAGACGTTCCAGGTTGTCCCTAAACCGCGTGTTTCCGAGGCTCCGCTGGGTGGCCCAGTGCTCAAGGTCTCTTCCCGCAGGGATGCAGGAGACACCCTGCCAAGGCGTTCGGACAATGCCCCCATCGGCAGGAATCGTGAAGGCAGCGCTGGTATCTACGGCTTCGGCGCCCATGCCGCTGGTGGCATTCGCCTGGGGGTCCACGTCGACGACGAGGACTCTGCATCCCGCCAGGCCGAAGGCGTGGGCAAGTGTGGTGGCGGTAGTCGTCTTGCCGACGCCGCCTTTCTGATTTGCCACTGCAAGGATGCTGGGCACGGCCTTTTCCCTCAGGGTTGCATTGTAAGCGGTAACGGGCTAGAGGCAACAGAAAACTCTTTGCGGGTCGCCGGCGCGGCGGTTATAATTCAGCGGGCGGGTGTTCCACGTGGAACACGTCCCGTCACGGCGGCCGTCGCATGAAGACTCGCACACACGTCTATTATGGCGGGCAGGTGCAGGGCGTGGGTTTTCGGTACACGGTGGTGCGTCTTGCGCGTGGCCAGGCGGTGACGGGGTTTGTGCGGAATCTCCGGGATGGCCGGGTGGAGTTGGTCGTCGAAGGCGAGCAAGCCGACGTGGGGCGGCTTCTGGATGGGATTGATCGGATCATGGCCGCTTACATTCATAGCCGTTCGGTAGCCGAGGAGGAACCGACGGGCGAGTTTTCCGGGTTCGACGTGGCATTCGGGGGGCTTTTGGGCGGGTCGCGATGCGGCTAACGGGTATCGTTCTGAACACGTTTCGGGAGACGGTGCGGCGGCCGTTTTACTTCGTTCTAGTGTCGACGGCGGTCGCGTCGCTGGTGATTACGCTGCGGCTGCCCCTCTTTACATTCGGAAGTGATACGGATATGTATAAAGATCTTGGCCTGTCGTTTATTCTCGTGTTCGTGCTGCTGATGGCCCTTTTGGCGTCGGCGACAAGCGTCGCGAGCGAGGTCGAGGACCGGACGGCTTTAACGGTGCTGAGCAAGGCCGTGGGGCGTTGGCAGTTCGTGTTGGGCAAATACCTCGGGGTGATGGCGGCGGTGCTGGTGGCGGTGGCGGTGCTGGGAGTGGTATTCATGGCGGCGGTGTATTATCGGGTGCGGTTGGATGCGGGGGTGCTGGAGCGTGCCTACACGCACGGGGGGACGGGAGCGCAGGTGGAGGCGTTCCGGCAGAAGCAGTTCGGGCAGACGGTGACGGTGACGCCGGGCCTAGCGCTGGTGATATTGCAGGTGGGGGTTCTGGCGGCGGTGGCGACGGCGGTCTCGACACGGCTTTCGGCGGCGGCCAGCGTGGGGGTGAGCCTGGGGGTGTTTCTGGTGGGGCACTTGACGGTGTTTCTGGAGGCCGGGGTGCGCGGGGCCGCGGGGGCCGGGCAGTTCGCGAGGCAGGGGGTGCTCGCGGTGGTTCCGTTCCTGGAGATCTTCAACCTGAACGAAAAACTGAGCCACGCGATGCTGACGCCGCTGGCGCCGGGGAGCCCCGGGGCGGCGGCGTGGCGGGCCGTGTGGGAATACGTGGGCTGGTCAGGGTTGTACGCGCTGGCGTACGTGGTGTTTGCGATCGGTTTGGGGGCGCTCTTGTTCCGTCGTCGGTCGCTGGGCTGAGGGCCTGGGGAAGCCTTTTTTTGCTTTTGGCTGGGCTGTTGCAGCCGGCCGTTGCCGCGGAAGGCCCTTTGTGAGGGCGCCGCGGGCGTTTTTGCTGAAGACCTTGAGAACGGCGGGCCGATAGGTAACGGTATCCCATCCCAGCATGAGGGCTGCTGCCGGCTGAAATGCGGCGGCAGCCCGCTTTTTTGCGCGGTTGACCGGGCGACCGGGGGGCGTATAATCGCGGCCGGTTTTCACGTGGAAGGCAAGGAGCGAGGCATGTCTGAGAAGCGCGCGTCGAGGCAGGGCGTGAAGGTGGTGGTGCTTTACAGCAGTCTGAGCGGGAACACGCGTGCGATGGCGGAGCACATGGCGGCGGGCGTGCACCTGGTGCCGGGGGTGACGGTGCGCGTGATGGACGCGGCGTCGCTGGAGATGGAGACGTTGGAGAAGGCGGACGGGATTGCCGTCGGCTCGCCGAACTATTATTCCTATCCGTCGGGGCTGGTGAAGCATTTCTTCGACCTGGCGTTCCAGAACGCGGCTTTCAAGGGGAAACCGTACGTGGCGTTCTCGACGCACGGGGGAGGCGGGGGGGTGTCGGCGATTCTGGACCGGCTGGCAAAGTCGCTGGGGATGAAGCGGGTGGGGGAGGGGCTGGACATTCTGGGGGCGCCAGGGGGGGACCAGGTGAAGGCGTGCCGGAAACTCGGCCAGGTGTTGGCGACGGCGTCGGCGTAGTGGGCCGGCGGCGGGCCGGAGGCGTCGGGAGGCAAGTGGTTGTACGAAAAAGGGTTGACGGGCCCCGAAGGGCGTGGTTAAGGTATCGCGCGATTGGCCGGACCCCAGGGGAGGGGCGGCATGGCGGGTGAGAGCGAGCGGGCAGAAGCGGCATCGGAGCCGAGCGCGGCGCGCGCGAAGCGTTTCATCGCGTCGCTCGGGGAAGAGGAGATCATGCTGCTTCGTCTGCGGGACGAGTTGTACGACGGGCGTTGGGACGCGATGCTGGCGGACCTGAACGACCGACTGCAAGGCAAGCCGTACGTCTTCCAACTCGCCCACCGGATTCAGGACGACATCGAGCGGATCGAGCGGTTGAGCCGATTCGAGCGTCAACACAAGGTGAACCTGGCGTCGTACGTATGAGGCGGTCGCGGTCTCTGGAGCGAACGATGAAGCGAGCGGACAGGGTAGGGTGCTGGCTGGCGGTGGGGGTGGCGGCGGGGCTGTGGGCGTCGGGGTGCGGTCCGCAGCGCGGGACAGAGCCGCTGCCCGTCGTGCCCTCGGTCCTCGAAGCCAACGGGATGGACGTGCTCTGGCAGACGCAATTGGTGCTGGCGAAGAAGACGCCCGTCTCGCCGCTGAGGCGGACGCACCTTGTGCGGCTGTGGTTGTGTGACAGCCTGCTCATCGGGCTGGGGGACGACAACTGGATTTATGCCGTGGATGCGAAGACGGGCGTCCGGCGCTGGTCGATGCCGGCGGCGCCGAAGCACGAGACGGTGCAGCAACCGGCCGTCCACGGGGACAAGGTGTGGGTGGTTTCGACGACGACGCTCCTCGGGCTGGAGGCGGCGGCGGGCCGGGAGGTGTCAAAGACGCGGCTGGACTTTGCGGCCTCGGGGCGGCCGGCGGCGTGCGAGACACATGTTTTCATTCCGAACATACAAGGGTACCTGGAGGCCCTGGCCGTCATGCCGGACATAGTTCCGTGGCGTCGCTGGATGGAAGGTGCGGTGACGGCGGGCCCGGTCTTGGACAACACGATGGTGTATTTCGCAAGCCAGGGCGGGCAGGTGATCGCGTCGAGCCAGTCGCGGCATCGTACCTCGTGGTTATACCGGGCGGAAGGGTCCGTGACGGCGGATCTGAGGCGGACGAAGGCGGGCCTGGTGCTGGTCGCGAGTCTGGACTACAGCGTGTACGCATTCGCGGGAGGCGGGGGGCGTCTGGTGTGGCAGTACCATGCGGGCGAACCGGTCCGGAAGGCCCCGTACGCGCAGGGAGACCTCGTGTTTGTGTTCACGGAGGCAAAGGGGCTGACGGCGGTGGACGCGGAGAGCGGTGACGCGCGGTGGATCCTGGCCGCAGGCCAGGACTATGCGTCGGCGGACGCGAAGAACGCCTACATCGTGAGCCGGGGGGAAGACATCCTGGCCGTCTCGCGTTCCGACGGCAAGGTGCAGTTCGGCCTGCCGCTCCGCCACGGGACGCTGGTGGGCGAGAACGAGACGGACAGCGGCATTCTTTACCTGGCGACGCCGGAGGGCCAGGTGATGGCAGCCGCGGCAGCGAAGAGCGAATCTCCCTAATCCTCAGCCGAGGAGTCCACGGTGCGACTCGGCCTATGCACGTCCTGTTTCCCGGATGAGAGTCTGCCCGACGTGCTCAAGTGGGCGGGCTCGGCCGGGTTCGATGCGGTTGAGATTCCCTGTCCTCCTTTTTCCCGAGGCAAGACCTGGCACCGGGGCGGCGCCCTGGACTTGGGCGCGCTGGACGGCCCGGGGCGCGATGCGCTCGGGGCGGCGCTCGAGGCGTCGGGCGTCGAGGCGGCGGCGCTCGCGTGGTACGGCAACGTGCTCGATCCGGACGCCGAGCGGGCGCGGGCGGCGCTCGAGCACCTCGGGCGCGTGGTAGAGACGGCGGCGACGCTGGGCGTCCCCGTCGTGTGCCTGGCGGTGGGGCGTCCCGGCGCGCCGGGATCGGCGGGGCTGGGCGACTCGATTGCGGAGTTTGCGCGGCGCGTCGGGCCGCTCGCCGAGCAGGCCGAAGCCTCGGGCGTCCGCCTGGCAATCGAGAACGACCCGATGTGCGGCCTCTTGTTTGAAGACATGCCGGGCAACGCAGCGTTCTGCCCGGAACTGTGGGAGAAACTGTTCACGCACCTTCGCAGCGACGCTGTGGGCCTCGCGCTCGACCCGTCGCACCTCGTGTGGCTGGGGGTGGACCCGATCGCGGCCGCGACCGACTACGCCGAGAAGATCTTCCATTTTCAGGCGAAGGATACGGAGGTATTCGACGCGCGCCGGCAGGATTGTTCGGTCCTGAGGCCCGCCGGCGGATGGTGGCGGTATCGGCTGCCGGGCCTCGGAGAGATCGACTGGCGGCGAATGCTGGACCGGCTCCAGGAAGTGGGGTACGGCGGGGCGGTGGTCGTCGAGCACGCCGACCCGGTCTGGCAGGGGAGCGCGGAGCGCGTGAAGGCGGGCCTGGTGCTGGCGCGCCGGCACCTCGCGCAGTTTTTGCCTTAGTAGTTTGATGCTTTCAGGATGGCGCGGCGGTAGAATGGGGTCACCATGAGAGGCGTGGCGCTCGACATCCCGATGGAAGCGGTGAAGGAGTTCTGCCGCCGGTGGAAGGTCAAGGAGTTGGCCCTGTTCGGGTCGGTGCTGCGCGACGATTTCGGCCCGGCCAGCGACGTGGACGTTCTGGTGGAGTTTTGCGAGGAGGCGGACTGGAGCCTGTTTGAGTGGGTGGACATGATTGAGGAGTTGAAGGCCATCTTCGGGTGCGAGGTGGACCTGGTGTCGAAAGCCGGATTGCGGAACCCATTCCGTCGGCGCGCCATTCTGAGCACGCGGAAGGTTGTGTATGGGGCGTGAGCAAGAAGACGCCGGATTCCTCTGGGACATGCTCGATGCCGCCCAAGCGGTGAGGGAATTCGTCGCCGGCTGCTCGTTCGATGATTACGCCGCGGACCGGAAACTGCGGGGAGCGGTGGAGCGGCACATCGAGATCATCGGGGAAGCGGCCGGCAAGGTGAGCCGAGCCTTCCGCGAGGCGCATCCTGAAATCCCCTGGAAGCAGATCATTGCGCAGCGCCACGTCCTGGCGCACGAGTACGGAGAGATTGAAGACCCCTTGCTGTGGCGGGTAGCCACGCGGCACATTCCCGACCTCATCGTGACGCTGGGGCCGCTGGTTCCCCCGACATTGGGGGAGACCGACGGGTGACAGTCCTTGCCTTCACGGGAAGGTTGCGGTCGGCGCCCTCCTACCGCCGCCTCGCCCAGCGGCTACTGTAGAGATAAAACGCGCAACGGCGGGAACGCCCGTCACAGGGCGAGGCTCGGGACGCGTCCTCAAGAAAGGCGCCTGCGATGAACAGTTACCATTTCAGCATCGGGAACTCTGCATCCGGGCCTATCGGCTTTTGCGCCCAAGTCGCGGCTGACACCCGCGGCGAGGCCGCTGCGAAGTTGAGGCGTGCCGTGCAGCAATCCACCGGCGCGGCGGGCGAAGCGGCGATTCGCTCGTCGGACCCGGACCTTGGATACCTTGCCGTCTATTTCAATCCCGACTGCATCCGCGCCTCGGATACTAACGAGGCGGAACCGGAGGCGGCTATCTGATGAACGCGGCGAAGAACGATGCGATCCGGTTCTTTTTGGGGCTGCGCTGTGATGGCCACCGTCCGCGATATCGTGGAAGCCGTTGACCGACTTGCCCCGTTTCGGCTGGCGCAAGGGTGGGACAACGTCGGCCTCCTGTTGGGCGACGCGGCGTGGCCGGTGCGGCGAGTGCTCGTCAGCCTCGACGTCACGGAAACGGTGTGCGACGAGGCCGAGCGGCTCGAGGCGGATTGTCTCCTCGCGCATCACCCGTTCCTGTTCAAGGACGTCAGCCGCGTGACGGCCGAGACGCGCGCGGGGCGCCTGGCGCTTCGTCTGGCGGCGGGTCAGCGGGCGGTCATCGCCGCCCATACGAACCTGGACGCGGCCCAAGGGGGCCTCTGCGACCTCCTGGCCGAACGTGCGGGCCTCACGGACATCTCGCCGCTGCGCGCGGAACCGCTCGAGCGGACCTACAAGGTCGTCGTCTTCGTTCCGGCGGCGGACCTGGAAGCGGTGCGCCTTGCGGCGTTCGACGCCGGGGCAGGGCGGATCGGGGCGTACTCCGAGTGCAGTTTCGCGGCCGAGGGGGAGGGAACCTTCTTCGCCGGCGAAGGCACGAGCCCGGCCGTCGGCGCGAAGGGCGATCGCAGCGCCGTCCCGGAGCACCGGCTGGAGATCGTCGCGGCGGAAACCCGCGTCGGGGCGGTCGTGGCGGCCATCGGGCGGGCCCATTCCTACGAGACCCCGGCCATCGACGTGTATCCCCTGAAAGGCCTGCCTGCGCAGCATCCTGCGGAGGGCGAGGCGGGCCTGGGCCGCGTGGGCCGGCTAAAGAAACCGAAGACGGCCGGCCAATTGGCCGATGATATCAAAAGAGCGCTGGGCCTCGCGGGCGTTCAAGTCGCCGGCGAGCGGTCCGCGCGCGTCGAGCGCGTAGCCGTCAACACCGGAAGCGGAAGCGGCCTGGTGGAGGCGGTCCGCGCGGCCGGGTGCCAGGCGTACCTGGCGGGCGAACTCAAATACCACGAGGCGCAATCGCTTGCGGCCGAGGGAATTGCGGTTATCCTGGGCGGGCACTACGAGACGGAGCGCGTGCCGCTCGAAGATTGGACGCCGCGGCTGGCCGAGGCGGTGGACGTGGAGGTGCGGTTGTCGGAGTCGGAGCGCGGGACGCTCCGCTCGAAATGACGAATGACGAAATCCGAATGACGAATCAAATCCGAAACCCGAATGGCGAGGCGTTCCTGCGGCCCACGGTCAAGCAGGAGGCTCGAAGAGACCCCTTTCGGAATTCGGTATTCGGCATTCATTCCTCATTCGGGCTTCGTCATTCGTCCTTGGCAGGACCAACGGCTTCAGGTGTTGCCTTGAACCCAGAGGGCGAGCGGGGAGGCGGCCTCCCGCCATGAAACCCTTCCTCTATCCCCTGGCTTCGGGCAGTTTGGGGAACGCGCTCCTGGTGGCGTCGGGGCGGACGCGCCTCTTGGTGGATTTCGGGATCGGCCGGCGGCGAGCGGTCGCGGCCATGCAGGCGGCCGGGATCGAGCCGGAGACGATCGACGCGCTCCTCGTAACGCACACGCACGGGGACCATTTCTCGCAGGCGGCGGTGGGCTGGTGCCTGGCGTACAGCATCCGCGTGTTCTCGACGGCAACGAACCTCGCCCATTTGGCGAGCGCGATGCCCGGCTTTCGGCGGCTCGGGCGGGCGGGGCTCCTGGAAACGCTCGACGGCGACGCGGTCGCGATCGGCGACGCGGCGGTCGAAGGTTTCCCCGTGCCCCACGACTCGCCGGGCGATTGTCTGGGATTCCGGATCACGCTGGGCGGCCGGCGCGGGCGGCGCGTCGTCACGGTGGCGACGGATCTCGGCCACGTGCCGGACGAATGCTTCGACCGCTTCGCCGACGCCGATGCCGTGGTCCTCGAATCGAATCACGACCCCGTGATGCTTGCCCGGAGCGGCCGGCCGATGGACCTCATCAAGCGGATCGCCGGACCGAACGGGCACCTCTCGAACCAGGATTGCGGCCGGGCGGTCGGGGAAATCGTCAAGCGGTCGCGTCGGCGGCGCGTCCGGCACGTGGTGCTCGCGCACCTGTCGCGGGACTGTAACCGGCCGGCGCTCGCGCTGGAGGCCCAGGCGCACCTGGCGCAGAAGTCGAAGCCGGTGCATCTGGCAGCGGCGAGCCAGTTCGAGCCCGGGCCGATGCTCGAACTCTGAACGCAAACGGCGCGAGCAAAAACAAGCCCAGTCCCGGCGCGCCGGGACTGGGCTTGCCGTGTACCAAGGCGCTGCGCTCCGCATCACTTCGTCGGATCGAGGATGCGGCCGAAGAAGAGGATCGCACCGGTTTTCGTATCCCGGATGAGGAAGAGGAAGGGGTGGTCGGCGCGGAAGACAGGCGGCGGCTCCGCGACGGCCGTCATTCTTGCAACGACAGCCGTGGCCGCCGCCGCCTCGGTCCCTTCCTCGTTCACGTCCACGAACGCCTTGTGGACGACGGCCGAGATGAAGAGGTCCTTCTTGCCGTTCATGCCGGAGAAGTCGGCCTTCGCCGGGTCGAAGGCGTCGGTCATGCCCATCGCGACGAGGGGATCCTTGAGGGAGAACTCGGCGGTGGTCTTGAAGCGAGGCAGGGCGACCTGGACTTCCCGCCGGCGGAGCCCCGCGCAAGTCCCTTCCAGCATGTTCGGCGTCAGTGCTGCTTCGAGCCCTTCGATGCCGTCCTTCGACTTAGGCAGCAGGACGACCATCGCGAGCCGATCGCCCTGGTACGCGAGTTCCAGGGCGTGCATCTCGCCGACGTCGAAGTAACCGAACTCCGCCGTCTGGTGCATCAGGGGCGCGGTCACTTTCTTCTCTGGCGCCAGGAAGAAGTCCTCCTCTTGCGTCGCCTTCTTGTCGAACTCGCTCGCCCACTTGCCCTTGAAATAGATGGCGTTCGTGAGGACGAGGCGGGTCATCGCGTCGAGGACGCCGGGCTTCAGGAGGTCCTTGATCTTGTCGCGCGTCTCGCGTTCGACCCACGCGTTAATGGTTTTGCGGGAGCCTTCGGTGTCGGCGGCGAAGTCCAGTGGCTCCAGGCCCGCGCCGTAACTCGTGTCAAGCAACTTGAGGAAGTCGGGGAGGAACTCGTAGCCTTTCTGTCCCCAGAGGCGGTTGGCGACCACCAGGTCGAAGGCGCCCTTGGTGCCGGCGGCATTAAGGTCGTTCTGGAGACCCGCGCATGCTGCATGCAGGCTGGCGGGGTGCGCGCGCAGATCCTTCGGAAACCGCAGGACATCAACCATCTGGTCGGCCGTCTGGCCGCGCGCACCGGCGGAGGTCATCGCCAGGGCCGTCGAGATGCTGTAGGGCGAGAAGAACAGGTTCCCCTCCTGGCGCAGCAGGTGCGCGTAAAGGTCGAAGGCGAATCGGTTGCATCCGTCGGCCACCTTGGCCGCGTCCTCCGCCTGCGCAGTCCCGGTGCGCCGGGACGGAGGGACGGTCGGCTTTTTCTCGACCGCCCACACCCCGCTCGCAAGCACCAGCACCATCGCCATTCCTATCGCGATGCGTTTCATGGCTTTTCTCCTCGCTGAGGTTGCCTCATTAGACGTCCGACCGTCCGGCCGGTTCCATTGTAGCATGGCGCGCGGCAGGGGGCATGATAGGATTTTCGGGCACGCGGTCCCTTCGCCGCAAGCGGGTCTTGCTTGCCCCAGGCCCCCTGGTATCATGGCCCCCGGACACCGAATCGGAGAGACGGCATGAGCGAAAACTTGCGAGTCCTGGTCGTCGGGTGCGGCACCCAGGGGGCGCATCACGCGCGGGCGTATCATCGCCTCGAGGGCTTCGAAATCGTCGGCCTCGTCGACCGGGACCCGGTGAATCGCGCGCGGCTGGCGGAGGAACTCGGCGGCCTGCCGCAGTTCGACGAGTACGAGTCGGCCCTGGCTGCAGTGAAACCCGACGGGGTGGCCATCGCAACCTGGCCGGACACGCACGGCCGGTTCGCCCTTCAGGCGCTCGAGGCCGGGGCGCATGTGTTCCTCGAAAAGCCCCTGGCCGAGACGGTCGAGGAGGCCCAGGCCGTGGTGCGCCTGGCCCGTCAGAAGCGGCGCAAAGTGCTGATCGGCTACATCCTTCAGCATCACCCGACGTGGATCCGGTTCATCGAGGTGGCCCGGACGCTGGGCAAGCCGCTCGTCATGCGGATGAACCTGAACCAGCAGAGCGTCGGGGCGGCGTGGGAAGTCCACAAACGCCTCATGGACACGATGTCTCCGATCGTCGATTGCGGCGTCCATTACGTGGACGTGATGTGCCAGATGACCCTCGCGCGGCCGGTGCGGGTCCAGGCCATCGGGGCGCGGCTGAGCGACGAGATTTCCCGCGACATGTACAACTACGGCCAACTGCAGGTCGTCTTTGACGACGGATCGGTCGGGTGGTACGAGGCGGGTTGGGGCCCGATGATGAGCGAGGTGGCGTTTTTCGTCAAGGACGTCATCGGGCCGAAGGGGTGCGTGAACATCGTCGCCCGCACGGCAAAAGAGCAGGGGACCTCGGCCGACATCGATTCCCACACCCAGGCGAATGCGCTGCAGGTCCACCTGGCGGAGTGCACGCCCGACGGCACTTTTGCCAAACCCGACCGGGTACTCGACACCCCGGACGAGCCGGACCACCAGGGCCTGTGCGACCGCGAGCAGGCATACTGGCTGAGCGCGATCCGGGAGGACTTGGACCTTGCCGAGCACTACGAGGCCGCCGTGAACAGCCTGCGGATCGTCCTGGCAGCCGACAAGTCGGTCCGCACCGGACGCTCGGTGAGCCTCAAGTAGCCCGCCGCCCCTTCAGGCGGGCGAAAAAACGGCATGCGCGCAGCGGCGCGCCGAAGTGCGAACACGATGCAAGAAAAGCCCAGGGATTCGAATCCCTGGGCTTCCTCATGCACGTGATCATGCGCAGCGGTGCCGAGCCGTTAGCGCGAGCGTTTCTTGCGGTCCTTCTTCTTGCGCTTCGAACGCTGCCGCTTCTTGCGATGGTGGCCGCCGAAAAGGTCGATCTGGGCCATCTGCTGGGCGGCGGCCTTTCGGCCCCCGCCGAATCCCGGCGCGCCGGGACCCTGCATCTGGCGCACGAGGTCCTTCACCTGGCCGAACGATTTCACGAGCCCCGCGACGTCCTGCGGTTCCATCCCGCAGCCGCGCGCAATCCGCCGGCGGCGCGACGCGTCGATGAGGTCGGGCTTTGTACGTTCCCTGGGCGTCATCGAGTGGATGATCGCTTCCGTCTGGTCGAGTTCCTTGTCGTCCACCGGCAGGTCCTTCAGGGCCGACCCCATCCCGGGGACCATCGCGAGGATTTCCTTCAGGGGCCCCATGCGGCGCATCTGCTTGATTTGCTTCAGGAAATCGTCGAGGCCGAACTCCGCCGTGCGGAGTTTTTCCTGCATGCGGGCGGCTTCTTCGGCATCGACGGCGGCGTGGGCCTTTTCGACGAGGCTCACGACGTCGCCCATCCCGAGGATCCGGTTCGCCATCCGGTCCGGATGAAACGCCTCCAGGCGGTCGAGTTTCTCGCCGACGCCGACGAACTTGATCGGCTTGCCCGTGACCGCCTTGACGCTCAAGGCCGCCCCGCCGCGCGCGTCGCCGTCCAGTTTCGTCAGGATCACGGCCGACAGTTCCAGCGCCGCGTTGAACTCCTTGGCGCTGGTGACGGCGTCCTGGCCGGTCATGGCGTCGCAGACCAGATAGATTTCGTGAGGCTGGACGGCCTTGGCGATCGCCTTGGCCTCCTCCATCATTGCCTGGTCCACGTGAAGCCGGCCGGCGGTGTCGACGATCACAACGTCGGCGTCCTCGCGCTTCGCCTCCGCCACGCCGTTCTTCGCGATCCGCACGGGATCGCCGATGCCCTCGCTGTAAACCGGCACGTCCACCTGCGAGCCGACAACGAGGAGTTGCTCGACGGCCGCGGGGCGATGGCAGTCGCACGCCACGAGCATCGGCCGGTGACCCTCGTCGCGGATCCGGCGCGCGAGTTTCGCGGCCGTCGTCGTTTTGCCGGAACCCTGAAGGCCCGCGAGCATCAGCACCGTCGGGCCGGGCGAGGCGTAGGGGATCTTTGAATCCACGGGCCCCATCAGGCGCACGAGTTCGTCGTAGATGACCTTGACGAAGACCTGGTCGGGGCGGAGGGTCTTGAGGACCTCCTGGCCGATGGCGACCTTGCGGACCTGCTCGACGAAGTCGCCGGCCACCTGGTAGTTGACATCCGCCTCCAGCAGGGCCGTGCGCACCGCCTCGCAGGCCTCCTGGATGTTGCCTTCCGTCAGCCGCCCGCGCCCCGTGAGGCTGCGCAGGATGCCGCCGAGTTTTTCGCTCAGGTTTTCGAACATGGCGCCGCACCTTATCTCGAACCGCCGCGCAGACGCGCCGCGAGAAAACAGTCTAGCAGATTGGCCGCGCGCTTGCAAAGGCCGCGAACGCGCATCGCGCCGGGCAAAAAAATCCCTCGGGGCCGGGCGACTGCTCACCCCGATGGGGGCCGGTCCCGAGGGAGGTCAATTCCTCACATCGAGCGACCCGCATAATAACCCGCCCCCGGGGCCGAATCAAGCCGAAAATCCGCACACGTTCCCGCCGGACACGCCGACGACGATAACCCCTTGTCCAAAAAAGTCTTACGGTCAACCACGGGCCGTTTTGGCGTCTAGCAGCCCACCGGGAGCCAGAAACCCGCTTTCCACCCCAGCGACGCCCGTAAGCCGTTGCCGGAACAAGGCTTAGGCTAAGCCCGCCGTTTCGGGCGCTGGATTCCGTTGATTCCGGCGGCGCGGAGCCGTAAAAGGGGCTCAAGCCCTGGCACTGCGAGGCCCGGAATGACGTGGACAAGCGCAACAGTGCGAGAGTTTGCCGCGGCCAACGGACTGCAGGCCCGTGTCCTGGCGATGCCCGAGAATACCCAGACGGCCGAGGATGCCGCGCGGGCCCTCGGAACGGACCTCGCGCACATCGCCAAATCGCTTCTTGCGCACCTTTCGGACGGGCGGTTCGTTCTGTGCATCCTGCGCGGCGACCAGCGGCTGGACCGAAAGAAACTCTGCCGCGCCGCCGGCACCAAGCACATGAGCCTCGCCAAGGCCGACGACGTCCTGCGCGTGACGGGCTATCCCGTCGGGGCCGTCCCGCCGTTCCCCTTGAAGAGCGAAGTGCCCGCGTACATGGACCCGCAGGTGCTCGAAGTGGACATGGTGTACTGCGGCGGAGGCGACGGCGACGCGCTCCTGGAAGTGCCGACGGAGGAACTCGCGCGCGTGACGCGGGCCGAGGCCGTGGACCTCGCGCTCACCTGACCAGGCCTCCGCGGCGAAGGACGTCCAGGACGAGCGCGTCCACGGCGAGGTCGGTCGGGGCGGCGGCATAGCCGATGCCGCGGTCCGTGCACCAGGCGCGGACTTCTTCGCCGAAGCGGCGTGCCTCGGCGATGAGTCGCTCGCGCATCTCGGGCCCGAGGTGCACGCCTATCGTCTCGCCCGTCTCAACATCCTCGACCGCCAGGTCGCCAAGGCCGTCCGGCGCGAGGTCCGCGCGGTCCGTCACGTGGAGGCACCACGGCTCGAAGCCGTTCGCCTGGAGGGCGAGGAAGGCCCGCTCGTACCCCGCCGGACTTCGCCCCTCCGCAGGATGCTGCGCAGGCGCAGCGTCCTGCCTGCGCAGCATCCTGCGGAGGGATGGCGAAGCCGGGTCGAAAAGGTCCGAGACGAGAATCGCCAGCCCCGGCTTGGCGGCATGGGGCAGGAAGGCCGCGACTGCCTTGGCCAAATCTGTCGGCCCCTCGCAGGAGAGGCGGCGAAGAAAATCCAGAACGCCCAAGAGGTGGCTCTTCCCACGACCGGCCGCCAGGCGCCCCCGGACGCCTTCGGCGCTGACGGCGAAGATTTCGACGCGCTCCAGGCTCGCGAGGCCGACGTAGCCGAGCGCGGCCGTCAGGCGCCGGGCGTGGTCGAACTTCGGCGGCCGGCCGGTCGCCATCGAACCCGAGCCGTCCAGGAGGAAGTAGATCGAGAGGTCCTCTTCCTGCTGGCAGAGCCTCAGAAGCAGCCGCTCAAGCCGGCCGAAGGCGGCCCAGTCGATGTGGCGAAAATCGTCGCCCGCAACGTAGGCCCGGTGCTCCGAGAATTCGAGGCCGGGGCCCGTGCGGCGACCGGCCCGGCTGCCGGCGGACGAGCCCGCGAAGATCCGCCGTGCCACCACGCGCAGGTACTCGAGCCGCTGGAGAAACTCGGAATCAAACAGGTCGTCGGCCATCGTGCTATCCTCACCGCAGAGGCGCAGAGGGCGCAGAGAAAAGATATTCTTTTGGAACGACTTTTACCTATTTCTTTTGCCCAAAAAGGCTGTTCTCTGCGTTCTCTGCGCCTCTGCGGTGAGACTCACGCCTCGGGTTCGGGCACGTGCGCGAGGACGTCCCGGATGACGGCGTCGGGGTTGACGCCCTCGGCCTCGCCCTCGAAGTTCAGGATCAGCCGGTGCCGCAGGGCCGCCGGGGCCATCCGGCGAACGTCCTCGAACGCGACGTTGTAGCGCCCGTCGCGAAGCGCCAGGACCTTGCCGCCCAGGATAATCGCCTGGGCTCCGCGCGGGCTCGCGCCGTAGCGGACGAACTTCCCAGCCATGGGCGAGGCGCCCTCGGCCGCCGGGTGCGTCGCCAACACGAGCGCGCTCGTATAATCGCGGACGTGCGACGCGA
>Ga0315288_10004113_pt1 | contig 18507 bp, 15 predicted proteins | sample YL17G11_20_MG_FD_203454 | JGI IMG/M metagenome (GOLD analysis project Ga0315288, IMG submission 203454) | Sediment microbial communities from Yellowstone Lake, YNP, Wyoming, USA - YL17G11_20 | ecosystem: Environmental > Aquatic > Freshwater > Lake > Sediment | place: USA: Wyoming | collected... | reverse complement strand
CAATCGAAGCCGGGGAGACCCAAGCAGTAGGGGGAAGCAGGGCTATTTAGTATGGTGTCCCCAGAATTCTGAACGACGGATCGTCGGATGCGACCGGAGCCATTCCTGGGGAGGTCGTCGACCCGCGTGTGACCATCGTGACCCTCTCACGGAACAGCGGGATCCCACGAGCGCTGAACGTGGGGTTCGCCCTCGCCCGCGGCAGGAAGCTAACCTGGACCTCATCGGACAATGAGATGCTGCCGCAGTGCCTCGCCACGTTGTCCTCGTACCTGGACGACCACCCGCAGATCGGGCTGGTCTACGCGAGCCACCACAACGTCGGGCTCAGGACGGCGCCGACGCGCAAGCCGCCGTTCAACATCGACGTCCTGCGCAGGGGGAAGAACGTCATCGGCCCGTGCTTCATGTACCGCCGGGAGATCGCGGAGCTCGTCGGTCCGTACGACCCCGAGTGCCTCGGCGCTGAGGACTACGACGTATGGCTGCGGATGTCCGAGGTGACCCAGATCGCCTCCATCCCCGATCTCCTCTACACCTACCGGCACCACGCCCACAGCATGAGCGCTCGATGTCCCGAGCTGGTCGAGCGGTCGCGGCGGAAGGCGATGGCGAAGGCGGCAGAGCGGGCATCGAGGGCGTGACCTGCCGCGCGGTGTCGTGTGGCAAGTCGTATCGTCCCGTTGCGTCCTGCATTGACGCCCCGCGGCCACCGGCCGCATGACAACGTCGGGCGCAGGCGAAGTCCGGGGTGACCACGGTCCGGCTACCGGGTCTCACGTAGAGCATCGCGGATGCTCGCGAGGGCTGAGTTGGCCGCCTTCCGCACGTCGCGGTTCCCGTCGTTCTCGGCCTCGCAAAGGGCCGGAACCGCCGAAGCGGCCCGCTTGCCCAGGCGGTGAAGGGCATGGGCGCACGCCTCTCTGACGCGGCTATCGGGATCCTCGGTCAGCGACTTCGCTAGTGCTGAGACAGCATGCTCGTCCTCCCACCGGCCACGCCCGAGGTTGAAGGCGGCTTCGGCCCTGGCCTGAGGACTCAGATCACGTTGCAGCGTCAGGATGTGTTCGCCGGCGGATGCCAGGTACGCCCTGCGCTCAGCGCTACGGATTAGCCAGTGAGACCCGAAGCAGACGACGACGAGAGCGATCAGTGCCCATCTGGCTTGCACGCTCACAGCTCCAGGCTCCCATACAAGCGGATAGCTTGCTCAAGTCAGCTCTTTGAGGGCGAGGCAGAGCAGCAGGCCGCCGAGGAACAGCAGGCCCCCGGATGCGGCCGCTACTATCCCGGGCCACCATCGCCCCTCGCCTCGTACCACCGCAAGGACGCCTAGAACGCAGGCAGCAACAAGGAACCAGACCGAGGGTGGGACATACTCCCAACTGGCAATCAGCGGCAACAGACCTGCGGCGATACCCAGGGCGGTGGAGGCCGAGCATAGGCGCTTAGGGCTCTTCTGGCACCCCGTGATGATCACGTAGATCAGCGCGGCGATGAGCAGCCCAAGCGGGACCTCGAACCACCGCCCCAGCCAGGCCCGGAACGTCACGATGGTGTAGACAACGCAGCCTACCAGGACCGCGCCAGCTACCCAGAACCGTCGACCGGGAGCCTCACTGTGCACGCCACCCTCCCCCATCCTGGACCCCGTGACCCAGATCTACCGAGGCGGTGCCAATGCCCCAATCGTGGCCACGATCATGTAGTGCTCGTCCACCACGGTGAAGCAGTATGACGCGAACGTCAGATAGGCCGTCAGCCACCTCTTGGTTCGCTGGTATGTCTTGTCATACCGGGAGGTGCCACGTCTCCGGTCAAACGTACGGATGAACTCCAAGCCGGGGCAACTGGCAACCCATGCAGCCCTCGCCTTTAGCCAATCCCCTGGATCCGCAAACGGTCCTGTGGAGAGTACATCCCACTTGGTGTCCCAGGCCGCGTCGTCGATCCACCAGTAGTTGGATGCGTCCACGTGCTCGCACGGCGTAGCCCTACCATGTGCGTCCTCGTCCTGCAGCGCGTGTAGTGCGTGTCCCAGATGAATGTACGACTCATGGCAGTCCCTAGCCTGGTCCGCACGCATCGCGAGGTCATACTCCCAGGCCCACGTGTGCTCACGGTCCTCCTTGGGCGCGTGCACATTGCACCCCCGCTGCTTGTCCGGGTAGTCCCAGTGGCTGAAGTGCCAACTGGAGCCGGGGGCCCATACGCCATCGTGGAGCTGGATCCAGGGCATGTCATCCGTCAGCGCGTCAGCCTTGCCCACCCGATGGGGCCCAAGCGGCCGTTGTAGTACCTTCCAGCATCGGCCGCCTCTGCCGAAAGGCACTCGGACGATCCAACCCAAGTACTCAGTCATATCCTGGTGGACATCGCCGCCCCACAGCCCGTCTGGGTCCACGCAGGCTAGTACCCGGTTCCAACAGTACACGTACGCGAGTGCGGTCTGCGCGCTGGGCGCGCCCGATGCAAGACTCACCCCGAGCGCGCCCAGCGGCATCGCGCCCATGCGCCGGTGCCCTGCATGAGTCAGGTCGCTCGCGATGAACGCTCCCCATTGAGGCCGGTATTGCCGGGCAAGGAAGTAGTCGAGGGAGGTGTTGGCGTCGCGCTCTTTGCCGGTGAAGAGGTAGGGAGTCGAGAAGGCGCCGGTGTGGCTACGCTGGACGCCCCAGGCGTCGAGGTCGTAGGTGGCGGCGGTCGCTTCGTCCGCGTCCGTCAGCAGGCGCGTCGTGCCCTGGGCGTCGGTATGGAAGAAATGGTCGGTCGAGTCCTCGCGCACGGAGAGGAGCGTCCCCACACCGGGCATGATCGTCGCGCCCTGGTCGTGTGTGTAACTCCCGGTGGTCGTGCCGCCGCCGTCCGCCTCCTGCACGACTGCGAGGCCCGGCTCTCCGCCGCGCGTCGCGTCCCAGTGGTAGCGCTTCACGCCCTCAGAGTCCTGCTTCGACCACCTGCGGGCGTCCCCATCGTAGTCGTAGTAGGCGTTCCCGCCGGCGGCGAGGTCCACCCTTTGGAGCATCTCCTCCGCGTTCCACTCGTAGTAGGCCGTCCCCGCATCCGTCGTCTCGCTCGCCAGGGAGCCCGCGGCGTTGTACTCCAGATAGGTCACGTTGCCGTCGGTGTCCTTGATCTCCGTCGGCGCGTTGCGGGCGTCGTAGAGGTAGTAGACCGTCGGGCCACCCTCGAAGTCCTCGCGGATGCGGTTGTAGGCGGCGTCGTAGAAGTAGACCTTCCGGTCGAGCAGCGTGTCGCCCACGTCATACCACTTCTCCGCGATGAGCCGGCTGAGCGAGTCGTACTGGAACTCACGGTAGTCGCCGTTCTGGTCGGTGATGCGCGTCGGGTTGCCCCGCGAGTCGCAGGTGGTGTCGTAGCTCGCGAGCACCGTGTTGTCCGACTTCGCGTGCAGCACCTGGCTCACCCGACCTGCTTCATCGTATCCCTGATACGTCACCGCGCCGGAGGGAAGCTGCTTCGAGACCAGCCGTCCCGCCGCGTCGTACTGGAAGTAGAAGCTCCCGCCGAACAGGTCGCGAATGACCGACAGCCGGTTATTGGCATCATAGTCGTGATACGTGTGCCCGTCGTCCGCATCCGTCTGCCGGACCTGATTGCTTACTTCGTCATACGCCCAACCGAACGTTTTTCCTCCCGGCGCCTCGCGTTCCGTCACGCGATCCAGCGCATCGAAGGCGAACGTCCACCGCCCCTGCCGGTCGTTCATCGCCGTGCGGTTGCTGTTCGCGTCATACTCATGGTAGACGCTGTAGGCCCCGGCGTAGTTCCGCCGCGTGGTTCGACCCAGCGCATCCATCTCGTAGTAGCACACCTGCAACCGCGGATCGACCTTCGCATTCCGGCGGCCGGAGGCATCGTAGAGGAAGTAGCTCGTGTGGCCCAGCGCGTCGATCTCCGCCGTCCGGCGGCCGAGGGCCGAGCGCCCACCGTAGAGTCGCCGTGCAGGCAGGCGAACGTATCAGGGCACAACTAGCTCGTACGACTCCGAGAGGTGGCGGCAGCGGATGGGCAGGCGAAGGCCAAGGGTCTACCTGGACACGTCGGTGTGAGGTGCTGGATGATGAAGAAGACCTTTGACTGCGTGGAGTTGCAGCACGAGGGGGGCCGGGAGATCGCGCGACGGACTGCGGGCATGACCATCGAGGAGAAGGTGGCATACTGGGCAGAGCGCACAGAGGCGCTTCGTCGAGAGCAACAAGCACTGCGTGCCCAAGGCCAGCCGGAGGCCCGCCGAGGGGTCCGGTGACGGCTACGCTTCGCCAGGCTGACCCCATGGCCTGTACCGTGTGCAGCCGCCGCGCCGCTTACTCGAGAGCGGGGCCGGCGATGCGCTCGCCGAGCTGCTGGCGGGCTTGGGCTTCGTAGTCGAAGGTGCCGTAGAAGAGGGCGTTGGCATCCATCCAGGTCACCAGGCGCTCAAGGTCCTCATCGGATAGCTTCACGTCGTAGTGCCCCGCGTCGAGCAGCTTCATCAGCACACTCCCGCGCGCGCCGAAGAAGTCCGGCCGGGCCAGCGGCTCACTGTTCGTCTGCCGGAAGTCGCCGCTGCTCGTCCACTGGGCGATCGAGACGCGCGGCGCCAGTGCGTTGTAGGAGGCCGTGTAATGCCCATCGGGTTCGCCCGTGAGGCGGATCCCGCCCGCCGGCTCGTTCCCGCCGTGGCAGCTCACGCAGCTCCGGTCCAGCACCGGCTGGACCAAGATGGGGTAGCTCAGCGGGTCCGAGCCATCCGGCCCGGGCTTGATGGTTGAGGGCTCGCGGCGGAGCGCCGCCAGGTCTCGATTCCTCGGCGCCGTCTCGCGGTGCTCATGGCAGCCCACACATGCCAGCGTCTGTCCGGGCTGGAGATACGTCAGACTGCGCATCACCTGGACTGCGCGCCCGTGTGAGTCCAGCGCCTGGAAGCCCAGGGGCACTCCCGCCGGCGCCGTGAAGTAGGCCGAGCCATCCTCCTCGACAGGAACCGTGCCGAGCACCTGCTTGCCCGGCGAGGCGAAGGCGAGGCCGACCATCGGGTTGTTCGCGCCCGGTGTGGATTTCGGGAGCACCTGAACCACGCGGATCGCGGTGATGGGCTCGGGCAACGGCTGACTGCTGTCGCGGACGTCCTCGATGACGAAGACGCCGGACGCCGGACCGGACGGCCTGGCATCCGCCATCGTCGTCTTCACCACCGGCGGGCGCGAGCGTGGGCGCAGGGGGGTTGGCCACAGGCTCGCGATGTTGAGGTCGCGATAGAGCAGCTCCTTGTTGCCGAACGCGTCGACGAGGTAGAGGCCAAACATGTTCGGCTCATTGGCCCGCGGCTCGCCGACGAGGCCCTCGAAGCTGTACGCGGCCAGGAAGTAGTCCTCGGAGAGAGGGTAAGGGCTCTTGTAGCAGTGGCCGGGCCATCGCTGCTGCTCGGGGGTGTCATAGGGCGCGAGATCGGGCAGCGGAGCGCGCCAGGACGGCGCGAGGAGGGACTCGCTCTCGGGGAAGGGCGCGTCCGGCGTCAGGCGTGTGATGGGCTGCGGGCCGTCCACACCCACGGCGGGATCGACGAGGATGACCGACCCGGCGGTCATGGCATGGTGCGCCGCCGCCGTGGCGATGACACGTCGCGATCCGGGTATGGCCCGCGGCTCCCAGATCCCGACCGGGTTGAAGGTGTTGTTGCCGTAGAACGCCGCGGGTGAAGCGCCACCCGGCTCCACGGACCAGAGCTGCTCGTAGAAGATGGCGTGCCGGTCCACGTAGTCCCACCGGGTGTAGATGACGCGGCCGTCGTTGAGGACCGCCGGGTCCCACTCCTGCGTCTCGTGGTAGGAGACCGAGTGCGCGTTAGAGCCATCCGCCTCGGCAATGGCGAGGGTGTAGTTCTCGCAGCCCGGGTTCCCGCACCGATGCCACCCAAGGCGGCGCGTGGAGATGAGGATCAGTCGGCCGTCCGGGAGGTAGCGCGGCGAGAAGTCATCGAATGGCCCCTCGGTGAGCTGCCGGAGGTCGCTGCCGTCCGCGGCCATGTCGTAGAGGTGGTAGTAGCGCCCGGCGTGGCCGGCGATCGTGTCGGCCGGTGGTGCGTCCGTCTCGCAGAAGGCGAACACGATCCGATCGGCATCGTAGGATAGCTCGGGCGTCATGGTGCTGCCGAGCGGCAGTGAGCCCGCGGCAAGCTGTCGGCAGCGCATCGACTCGCCCGGTTGCTCCAAGAGGAACAGCCCGCCGCCCGGCCGCGCGTACCGGCCGTAGTATTGAGTAAGCTGGTGGCTGAACGCGCCGGGCACGTACTTCACGAAGAGGATGGGCCCGGTGTTGGCGAGGGGGTTCATCAGCGATAGAGCACGCTTGGCCCAGTGCAGCCGCCGCCAGGCGCCCTCCTCGTCGCGCGGGCCGGCCCTCCAGGCATCACGTGCGGCGCCCCACGCACCCAGCGCATCGTGCAGGTTCACGCCCGAACCGCGGAGGTCCTCGATCAGACGATCGCCCCGCTCGATGGTTCGCGTGATGGCATCGGCGAACGACACGGGATTGCGCTCCGTGCCGATGCCGTCCTGCATCCGCCAGTCCCACTCGATGAGCACGCGCTCCATCCCCGGTCGCAGCAGCGGCATCTCCGGCGGGGGGAGGGGTGCGATGGTCTGCTCCGACCCCAGCGGCACCGGGAGCGTGAGCGCGCCGGCGCGGATCGACACGTCGCCGATCACGACCGTAGCGCCGGAGGACGCTCTGACCTCGAGGGTCGGCTGGATCTCACCTCGCCCGCATGACACGCGGACCTCCTGCGGATCGCTCCCCAGCCGAAGCACCTGGTCGGCTCCTTGCGCGCGCACCGAGAGCTCGGCAGACTCGCCCGCGAGAAGGTAGGCACGCGCGATGAGGTCCGCCGCCTCGGGCAAGTCGCCGGCGGAGAACGCCAGAGCCGCCGTCTCACCATCGGCCACGTCCACGGCGATCAGTCGGGATGGGGCCATGACGGCTACCTGCGGGCCGGACGAACGCGCGATCAGGCGTACACCGCACATCTCGGCGGACGAGGGCGGGTCCGCCCGCCCATCCAGCACGAACGTCATCGGGGTCACATAGGACATGCCCGCCGCCATCACCTCGACCTCGGCAAGTCCGCATGTCTGGAACTCGATGTAGGAGGTGAGGACTACCAGGCGCAGCCATGACGCCGTCACCGCGTCGAAGGGCACCTCGACCCGCGCTTCGCTCTGATCCGGCAGCGTAGCCGAGGCCACCCGGCGCCAGGTCTGTCCGTCATCGGATACCTCGACGGCGACGTCCTTCGAGTGGTACATGTTCCCGGACCAGCTCGCCTGGTAGAGAACCACCTGCCGGATCTGCGCCGGGCCCGTGAACTGGAAGGTCAGCGCACACGGGAGCTTCGTCTGGTCGGCGGAGAACCAGCAGGGCGCGCCGCTCGCGGACGAGCCGTCGGCGACCTTCGGGCCGAGATGCTGGTCGTCGTACGATGTGTCGGCCTCGATCTGGGTCCCGTACTTGGCGCCGGCTATGTTCGTGAGGTGGTCCTGTGCGCGCGCCGGCGCGAAGGCCAGGAAGCCGACAGACATAAGGACTGCGACGCGACAGAGCCAGGCGGCCGCCGCGGGAGGTAGCTCGGCGAGGTGTCCAGCGTCGCCCTTCACCCCGGCCCTCTCCCAGGCGGAGAGGGGGCGTGCCACCTCTCCCCCCGGGAGAGGTCGGTATCGACAGACGCTCGTCTGTCGATATCGGGTGAGGGACCCAGCTTCCGCCTGGCGATCCCGCTCCGGTGATTCGCCAAGTCTCGTTCTCGTGCCCATCTCCGCCTCCACCCATGGTCGTCTGGGAAGACTGCCACGCAGGTTCGGTGCCGCCAGGCCGCGCCCACTGACAGATGACTTCGCTACCGCAAGCTCACCTCGAGGCCCTCGCCGTCGAAGATCACATTGACACTCTCGCGGCAGTTGGCCCCATCGCGCACGAACTCGAGGAAAGGTGTCAGCCGTTCGGCGCAGTTCACGCTGTTGTGCGCGAGCACGAGGCTGCCCTCGGGCATGCGGTCCAGGCCAGCTTTGAGGATCGAGAGGTAGACGGCCTTGCCCTGCTTCTCATCGCCGTCCGCATCGAGGTACAGCACATCGATCCGCCCCGGGAATTCGCGGACGAAGTCGATGGCATCGGCCGCGACCACGCGGGCGACCCCCGTGGGATCGATCCGCCGCACGTTGCGCTCCGCCCGCTCAGCTTCTTCCTCGACTATCTCGATCCCAATGAGCTGCTTGGCGGCGTAGCACGCGCCCGGTCCCACGCCGGCGCCGGCGTTCGAGATGAACGTGTTCCCGCAGAACACCCCGGCGGCGAGCATGTTGGTCGGCCGCTTGATCGCGTTGATGGCATAGAGCAGCCGCTGCATCCTCGGCGTGATCGCCGTCCAGGGAATCTCGAACTTCTCGGCCACGGCGCGGCGGTGGGCCAGGAAGCGTTCGTTGTCATACTCCTTGTGTGGGAGCGCGCCGACGCCGACGAGCATCTCCAGCACGCCATCCACGATCTCGATCTCCCGCTCCGGGGGCTCCAGCTCGAGGTGCGGATTGCCGTAGTCCATCTTGTAGCGGTCCCAGTCGTCACTTCGGTACTCAAGTGCCATGCCTGTGTGCCTTCCCGCAGAATCAATCCCAGTCCACGCATCTACCATACCCTACGTTCAGCGCGAGGTGTGGAGCGCCCTGCTGGGGCAAGCCCCGAGTGCCGGGGCAGGGTACCGGCCCTGGCCAGAGAATGTCCATGGCACTGGCCTGCCTCGCAATGAGCTGCGAGCCAGACGCGTGAGAGAGACGTGATGCACGTGGCGCTGCCCCAGCAAGCGGCTCCCGGTGAGGGAGTGTCCGGTGTTTCGAAGTTCGCCCTGTGGATGGCACTGATCGCTGCGTTCTCGGGATGGATGTTCGATGGGCTGGAAATGGGCCTGTACTCGCAGGTGACCGGTCCCGCACTCCGTGAGCTCGTCCCGGAGGACTCCGCCCCCATCAGTGTGACTCCCGAGCAGGCGGAGGCAGCCAAGAAGGCCCGCGGGAGTCAGATCGCTCGCTACATGAGCTGGTCCCTGGCGCTGTTCCTGACGGGCATGGCGGTGGGCGGCATCTTCTTCGGGCGGTTGGGGGACCGCATCGGCCGCGTGAGGACCATGATCATCACGGTGCTGATGTACGCCGTGTTCACGGGACTCAACGGCCTCGCTCACAGTTGGTGGTACTTCGCGACCTGCCGGTTCCTGGGCGCCGTGGGGCTCGGCGGGGAGTGGGGCCTCGGTGTGGCCCTGGTGATGGAGACCTGGCCGGCCGTTTCGCGGCCGTTGCTGGCGGGCCTGCTCGGCGCCGCGGCGAACGTGGGCTTCCTGGCGGCCGCAGGGGTAGGCTACCTGCAGGTGAAGCTGCAGTGGGACTGGCGGCCGGTGTTGGTGGTCGGCTTCGTCCCGGCCCTACTCACGATGGTCATCCGTATCTACGTGAAGGAGCCGGAGCGGTGGGTGAAGTCGAAGGGACGTGGTGAGAAGTCGAGGTTCTTGGATCTCTTCTCGCCGGAGTTCCGACGCCGTACCTGGGTCGGCATGGGCATGGGCGCGGTGTCGGTGCTCGGGCTGTGGGGCACGGTGCAGTTCTGGGGCCAGGAGTGGGTCCGTAACCTGGTCTCGCCCGGTAACACCGGTTCACCGGAAGCGAACGCGGCCTCGGCGGCGCTGACGCTCTACATGGCGGTCGGTGCGATCCTCGGTGGGCTGTTCGGCGGCCTCGCCGGGGACTGGTTGGGCCGACGTGTCTCATTTGTCGTCCTGTGCATGAGTAGCATGGTGTGCGTGCTGGTCGTCTACGGCACCTGCACCGTTTTCGGGGCGAAGCTGCTGTGGCTCGTCGCGCTGGCCCAGTTCTTCCAGGTGGCGCTCTTCGGTTGGTTGCCGCTCTACCTGCCGGAGCTGTTCCCAACACGGCTGCGGACGACGGGCGAGGGCTTCTGCTTCAATGTGGGCCGTGCGGTGTCAGCCGTTGCCGTGGTGGTCGGCATGGGCAGGCTCGTCGGAGTGTTCGGCTCCATCCCGAAGGCGGCGATGGTGACGTCGCTGGTCTACCTCTTCGCCATCCTCCTCGCCGCCCTCGGCCCGGAGACGAAGGGTCAGGACCTGCCGGAGTAAGAGGCGGCGCAACGGAGGAACCACAGTTGCACCCTAGCCAGGTCACAGTAGATCAGCTTCACCGCTGGATGGAGGCAGACTCCGAGGACGAGCACTTGGAGTTCAAGGAGGCGAAGTGGACCATCAACTTCGGCGACCTCTGCAAGTACTGCATAGCCCTGGCGAACGAGCGCGGAGGAGTCCTCATTCTGGGTGTGACGAACAAGCGACCGCGCAAAGTCGTCGGCTCACAGGCCATCCCGAGTCTCGTGAAGACGAAGCAGCAGCTCTTCGAGCAGTTGCGCGTGCGGATAGAGATCGATGTGGTCACTCACCCCACCGGCCGCGTAGTCGTGCTCCAGATCCCATCGCGGCCCCTCGGAGTCCCTCTCGCCCACGATGGCTTCCACTGGATGCGAGTGGGCGAGTCAGTCGTCCCGATGACACACGACGTGTTCCAGCGCATCTTCGACGAGAGGGTCCCGGACTTCTCCGCGGAGGTCTGCGCCGAAGCCACATTGGAGTCACTGAGTGCCCAGGCCATGGAGCGCTTCCAAGCCGGGTGGGTGCGCAAGTCAGGACGACAAAGGCTGGCCGACCTGTCGCCGCAGCAGATCCTCGCCGATGCGGAGCTGCTGTTGGACGGAGCTGTCACCTACGCGGCCCTGGTTCTGCTCGGCACAAGGGCAGCCCTCAGCCGTCACCTGGGGGACGCCGAGGTCATCTTCGAGTACCGGTCTTCGAGCGCCAGCATCGAGTACCAGAGCCGCTCCGAGTACCGAGAGGGCTTCCTCCTGTTCCACGATGACCTCTGGCAGGCCATCGACACCCGGAATGAGCTCCAGCACTACCAGGAAGGGCTCTTCAAGTGGGGCATCCCCACGCTCAACGAGAAGCCCGCGCGTGAGGCGATCCTGAATGCTGTCACCCATCGCGATTACCGAATGCCCGGCTCCGTCTTCGTCTGCCAGTATCCTCGTCGCCTGTGCGTGACGAGCCCAGGCGGGTTCGTTGCTGGGGTGACGGAAGAGAACATCCTCACGCAGAGCGCATGGAGGAACAGACGGCTTGCGGAGTCTCTCGCCAAGTGCGGGTTCGTGGAGAGGTCAGGCCAGGGGATTGACCTGATGTTCGAGAGCTGCCTCCGCGAGGGGAAGCCGCGCCCTGACTTCACGGGGACAGACTCTCACCGAGTGAGCGTGACACTGCACGGGACGGCTGATCCGATGTTTGTTCGTTTCCTGGAGACAGTGAGCAGTGAGACCCAGGTGAGCTTCACACTTGAGGACATGCTCGTGCTAGACCTGCTCCACCGCGAGAGCCCGATCCCAGAAGACCTGCGCGGCAGCCTCCACAGACTACTCGAAGCCGGAGCCATCGAGCGGAAGGGCAAGGGCAGGGGTGTGCGCTACCACCTGTCTAGGCGCTACTACCGGGCCATTGGCAGACCAGGGGTCTACACCCGGAAGGCAGGGCTGGATCGGGAGACCCATAGGCAGCTGCTCTTGAAGCATATCCGCGAGAACGCCTCTGAAGGGAGTCGGCTCAGCGAACTGACACAGGTGCTACCCGAGCTGTCCTGCACACAGGTCCAGCGCCTTCTTCGAGAGATGAAAGCGCGAGGGAGCATCCATTGTGTCGGTCGCACGAATGCTGGTCGGTGGTATCCCGGTCCGGTCCCGGCGACGCGGGCATGATCGCTCTCCGCCATCCATCGTAGGCAGAGCGATCAGCGTCGGCCGCCCAGTGTAGCCTCTCTGTCAGGCAGCATGGCGTTGCGCGAGTCCCACATTCTGGCCCTGGCCTGGTCCCGATCTGGGTCGAATCTCGTCCCAGTCCCGTTGCAATTCCGCTCCAGTTTTGCTCTAATTTTGCTCTAATTTTGCTCTAATCTTGCTCTAATCTTGCTGAGACTCGCAACCCCGCGTCCCGCTGTGATGCGGCTCAGCGCTGAACCAGGTACTCGCCATAGGCCCGATCCGATCGCGACCCTGAGGGATCAGCGGACGACCCTATGCACCAAGGGATGTCGCGAGCTGCGCCGGGCCGCAATGGCCATGCCTACCACATGGCAGCAAGCCTCTATCAACGCCTCGGCTCGGCGACGGGTTATGTCCGCGCTCACGGGATCGATCCGCTTCGCCAGGAGGCGATGGTCCTGGAGTTCATCCGCGCCCATGGCAGCATAAGGCGCCGCGACGTCATGGAGCTCTGTGGACTGGGGGGCGCTCAGGCCAGATGCCTACTGGCACGTCTGCGAAGCAAGCACCCAGAGTTCCGGCTGGTCGGCGAGAAGCGCGGAGCCCGCCATCAGTGGGTGGACGACGCTAGCGGCTAGGCCCATAGCTATGGACAAGACCAATGACTCGGCGAGGGATTATGGGTGATGGTCATAACAATGGACGGCGCCTGACAACAGGACGGCGTCGAAGGAGGCAGGGCAGTGCTGAGAGGCCCCAGAGTCCGACCATCGCGGCTTGCGGTATGAGGCGGCGCAACCCGCGGTCTCTTCGCAAGCCGTAGGTCCCAACGCCTTCGCGGTGGGGCGTGGGAGCAGCTACAGCATCGCACCAAGGCGCGTTGCCATGGCTCCACGCTCCCCTCGGGAACATGAAACCCATGTACGCCTGGCCTACCCCCGGTACCTCCCCGCACATACGACTCTGAATGCAGCGGCAGGGGCCGTTCGTTGACGCAGGCATGGGCGGATGGTAGACTCCGACGTACCGGGCAGGGGAGCCCACGCTGCGGCGACCCGGCCCGTGCTCAGCCCCGGTTCCTGCCCTGGACCGCGCCCCTATGGTCGGCGTACCTATCGGCATCGGTTGCCGCTCAGGGGCAGAGGGAGACACACGTGTACGAGATCGTCCACCATGAGTTGCTGGCGCCGAGTGTATCGCGGTCGCGGATCCGAGCGCCGGAGATCGCGAGGAAGCGCAAGGCGGGGCAGTTCGTCCTCGTGCGCATCGCTGAGCTGGGCGAGCGCGTGCCGCTCACGATTGCCGACGCCGATGTGCACGAGGGCACCATCACGATCGTCACTCAGGCCCTCGGCCCCTCCACAAGGGCCATCACGGCGATGAAGGCCGGCGACTTCATGCTGGATGTGGTCGGTCCGCTCGGCAACCCGACGCACATCGATCGGTTCGGCACAGTCCTGTGCATCGGCGGCGGGATCGGCGTGGCCCCGCTATACCCAATCGCCCAGGCGATGAAGGGCGCGGGCAACCGCGTTATCTCCATCCTCGGCGCACGGACCAGGGAGCTTCTAATCCTCGAGTCCGAGATGCGCGGCGTGAGCGATGAGGTCCTGGTCGTCACCGATGACGGCACATACGGCGAGAAGGGCCTGGTCACGGACGCTTTCCGGCAGCTTCTGGCGCGGGGCGAGAGGATCGACCTGGTCGTCACCGTCGGCCCCGTCATCATGATGCAGAAGGTGTGTGAGATCACACGGGAGCGCTCGATCCCCGCCATGGCCAGCCTGAACCCGATTATGGTAGATGGAACGGGCATGTGCGGGGGATGCCGGGTTGAGGTGGGCGGCGAAACGAAGTTCGCGTGCGTTGACGGACCCGAGTTCGATGGCAATCTCGTGAACTTCGAGCATCTGAAGCAGCGGCTGCGAATGTACGAGGAGTCCGAACGCAAGCGGGTGGGCGAAGGCGAGTGCAATCTCAATGTCTCCAGATGATAAGAGTGCTACCGATAAGCTAACCGCTTCCGAGCGTCTCAAGATCCCTCGCCACCCCATGCCGGAGCAGGATCCCAAGGAACGCGTGCGCAACTTCCGCGAGGTGCCCTACGGCTACACCGAGGAGACCGCTCGGCTCGAGGCGCAGCGGTGCCTTTCGTGCAAGAAGCGCCCCTGCATTGCCGGCTGCCCCGTGTTGATCGATATCCCCGGGTTCGTGGAGAAGGTCGCGGAGGGGGACTTCCCCGAGGCGGCGCGAATCCTCAAGGAGGCCACCTCGCTCCCGGCGATCTGCGGGCGCGTATGTCCGCAGGAGGACCAGTGCGAGCTGGTCTGCGTGCTTGGGAAGAAGGGCGAGGCCGTCGCCATCGGGCGGCTCGAGCGCTTCGTCGCGGACTGGGAGCGTGAGCACCTCGGCATCAAGCCGCCGGCCATGGCGGAGCCGACTGGGTTCAAGGTCGCGGTCATCGGCTCCGGCCCGGCGGGCGTGACGTGCGCGGGTGAGCTGGCCCGAATGGGGCATCAGGTCACCATCTTCGAGGCCTTGCACAAGCCAGGCGGCGTGCTCATGTACGGCATCCCCGAGTTCCGTCTCCCCAAGTCCATCGTCGAGACCGAGATCAACGCGCTCAAGGACATGGGCGTCACCATCGAGCTGAACGCGGTTGTCGGCAAGCTCTACACCATTGATGAGCTGATGGATGAGAAGGGGTTTGACGCCGTATTCGTCGGGACCGGTGCGGGCCTTCCCACATTCCTCAACATCCCCGGCGAGAATCTGAACGGAGTCTACTCCGCCAACGAGTTCCTGACGCGGTCGAACCTCATGAAGGCCTACCTGCCTGAAGCGGACACACCTCTTCGGCCGATGAAGCGCGTCGGGGTGTTCGGCGCGGGGAACACGGCCATGGATGCGGCCCGCACGGCGCTCCGGCTCGGTGCGGACGAGGTGCTGATCCTCTACCGCCGCTCCCGGACCGAGATGCCGGCCCGTATCGAAGAGATCCACCACGCGGGGCAGGAGGGCGTTCAGTTCCATCTGCTCATCGCCCCCGTCCGCTTCATCGGCGACGAGCGCGGCAACCTCACGGCGGTGGAGTGCCTCAAGATGGAGTTGGGCGAGCCCGGCCCGGATGGCCGTCGTCGGCCCGTCAAGATCGAGGGCTCCGAGCACATCATCGAGATCGACACGGCCGTCATTGCCATCGGCAATGCGCCCAACCCGCTTGTCCCGCGCACAACGCCGGGCCTCGAAACCGACAAGTGGGGCAGCATCGTCGTGGATGAGGAGACGCGCATGGCATCCCGTCCCGGCGTGTTCGCCGGCGGCGATATCACCAGCGGCTCAGCCACCGTCATCAAGGCGATGGGCGATGGGAAAGCTGCCGCCAAGGCCATCGACGCATACCTGCGGAACAGCAAGTAGCGCCACAGGGCGCATGGGAGGGGCCGAACGAGCGAACGCAGTGAGCGCGGTCCGGCCCTGTCCGCCGGAGGCGGACGTGCCCGCGGATCGGAGGGCGTACACCGATGAGACGCCACACCCCGAGTGCGCTCGTCTACCGCACCATCTCTCTGCTGTGGTTGCTCGGCGTCGTCGCGCTGCCGCCGCTGGCCGCTGAGGATCGCGACGAGTGGCAGCAGCCGGACCGCGTGGTCGCCGATGTCGGCCTCACGCCCGGGATGGCGATCGCCGACATCGGGTGCGGAACGGGTTACTTTGCCTTCCGGCTCGCGAAGGTTGTAGGCGACACCGGCACCGTGTTCGCCGTGGACATTTCGCAGGAGGCCCTGGACGCTGTGTCGGACCGGGTGCGGGCTGAGAGCTGGGCCAATGTCCGGGTGGTCCGGTCCGAGCCGACCGACACGACGCTTCCCCCGGGGTCCCTCGACGCGGCTTTCGTCTGCGATGTGTTTCATGAGATGCCGGAGGACCAGCGTCTTCCCCTCGCCCGGAGCATCGTGGAGTCGCTCAAGCCCGGCGGCCTGTTCTACCTGATCGACTACCGCAAGAGCCACGACGTGACCTTCGACCCCTACGAGGAGCTCATCCCGCGGGAGGACCTGGTTGCGCTCGGTGAGAGTGCCGGGTGCGTCCTCGATGCGGAGTATCACTACCTCAAGTACCAGGTCTTCCTCCGCTTCCGTAAGCCCGTCGTACCTTAGGCGCGGGTACCCATGAAGGCGCGGCCCGGGGAGTGGCGAACATGCCGCCATCCACTGCGGCCACCCTTGGGAGGGCGAGCACGATGATGAGACTCGGGTTTGCGAGCGCCATTCTGCCGGACCTGTCACTCGACGAAGTACTGGGCTTCGCCCGTGAAGAGGGCTTCGCGTGCGTCGAGCTGATGTGCTGGCCTGTCGGCAAGGCCGAGCGGCGCTATGCGGGCGTGACTCACATCGACGTGGCGGGGCTGACACTGAGCAAGGCCGCGAAGCTGAAGGACCACGTCGCCGGCTACGGCGTCGAGATCAGCGGGCTGGGGTACTATCCGAACCCCTTGTCGCCAGACCCAGGTGAAGCGAAGGCGGCCGTCTCGCATCTGAAGAGGGTCATCCGAGCGTCCGCGGCGCTCGGGGTGGACCTCGTCAACACATTCATCGGGCGCGACTGGACGCGCTCAGTGGAGGAGAACTGGCCACTGTTCCGTAAGGTGTGGCGACCGCTCATCGCCTTCGCTGAGGGCAACGGAGTCCGCGTCGCCATCGAGAACTGCCCGATGCTGTTCACGGCGGACGAGTGGCCGGGCGGCAGGAACTTGGCTCACAGCCCGGCGGTCTGGCGGCGGATGTTCGAGGAGATCCCGAGCGCGAGCTTCGGCCTGAACTACGATCCCTCGCACCTCATCTGGCAGCAGATGGACCCCATCGCGCCCGTCCATGAGTTCGCCGGCCGCATCTTCCACGTGCACGCGAAGGATGCCCGCGTGGACCGGGAACGCCTGGACGATGTTGGGATCCTCGCGACGCCGCTGAAGTACCACACGCCGAAGCTGCCCGGCCTAGGCGATGTGCCATGGGGGCGGCTGTTCTCGGTGCTTGGCGATGTGGGCTATGCAGGACCGGTATGCATCGAGGTGGAGGACCGCGCCTACGAGGGTTCGCTCGACATGTGCAAGGAGTCGCTCCGCCAGTCGGCCAGGTACCTGAGGCAGTTCGTGCCGGGCTAGAGGAGCGCCTCGGGATCACCGGCTAGGGCCGGCGTTGGCCGGCGTACTCCTGCATCGCGCGCACCGTACCTTCGTTCGCGGGCGGAAGGCCGATGTAGTCGGACTCCCAGAGCAAGAGCTCGGCCGCGCCAAGGCGCTGGGCAAGGTCGATGTCAGCGCGAAACTGCTCCGGCGAGCCGATCCATCCGAACAGCCACAGGGCACAGCGCCCGTCGGTCTCTCTCGCCAGCCAACGGTAGGTCTGCTCAGCATCGCCGCCCGGGCGGTAGTAGCCCGCCGCGACGACTTCGTTGACGAGCCCCTCGCGCGCCCACGTCGCCACATCGACCAACAGCCCGCGAAGGCTGCCGTCATAGGGCGTGTCCGTCGGTCTGCCACGGTAGCCATAGGGACCGTGCACCATCACGGAGATGACGGCCTTCGGGCATCGGCGTCTGATGAGGCGGCTCGCCTCGCGCATGAAGACGGTCTGCGGTTCGGCCCGGACGGCGACCCAGCGCGGGTCCCCGTTTGGCACCTCCTGAGGGCTCATGCCGTACCTTGCCGTGAACTTCCGCACGTTCGGCTCCTCGTAGCCGTAGGTGGCCACCCCGTCCGCGTCCGTCTGTGGGTTGTCCCGCACATCGCCGGTGCGGATCCAGTCGAAGAAGATCCCGTCGGGATCGTAGCTGAGGATCTCCCTCACGAGCGCCAGCTTGTACGCGCGCACCTCGCCAAAGGCGAAGCTCTGCTGGGAGCGGTAGACGGTCCCATCGCGGCGGACCCAGCGGGTGTCCGGATGTTCGCGGGTGAACCGGCTCGTGAGGCCGTACCCGTGATCGTCCTCGTTGATGCTGAGCCACGCGTGGACCTCGAGCCCGATCTCGTGGCCGTAGCGCACCGCCTCAGCGAAAGCGTCGGATTCGCTCCAGTCGAACCGGCTGAGCTTCTCGAGGACCCACTCGGAGCCGTGGTCCTTGTGGTAGTTCTCGTCCGCGTCGAAGTTGTGCAGAGGATCCATGAGCCGGCTGTGATAGAGAGCGCGCCCGCCATCGAAGCAGCGCCAGTAGACGCGATCCCACCCGCATGCCTTGCAGCGGTCGAGGACCTGCCGCACACCCTCGGGCCCCCACTGCGGCGCTGGGTCGCGCAGCATCCAGTCTGAGTGGGTGATCGGCGACCCGACGCGAGGCGGTGCCAGGTCGCCGGCCGACACTCTCACCTGCGCAGCAGAGACAACGAGAAGGGCGAGGGGCACACGTAAGACCATCCCTGAACCTCCGGAGGCTGGGAGCGACTGTCGGCGTTCCCGATTCGGCAGGCGTGCGCGCTTCACCTGGCACGGGGTCGCTGGGGCGGGTGCATTCGCAGTGAGTAGGTACAATGGACGGTTTGGCATGGTTCAGGCAGCCTGGGCGAAGCAGTGGATCTCGTTGTATTGTTCGTTGAGGACGAGGCATCGGAGGGCCAAGATGGCGTCCGCGCCCGGGGACTTCCATCGCATGCCG
>Ga0315288_10004112_pt1 | contig 18508 bp, 9 predicted proteins | sample YL17G11_20_MG_FD_203454 | JGI IMG/M metagenome (GOLD analysis project Ga0315288, IMG submission 203454) | Sediment microbial communities from Yellowstone Lake, YNP, Wyoming, USA - YL17G11_20 | ecosystem: Environmental > Aquatic > Freshwater > Lake > Sediment | place: USA: Wyoming | collected... | reverse complement strand
CCAAGGACAAGGAGCTCGACGACCTGGAGGGCGAGATGTCGTCGAAAAAGGCCGAGATCGACAAGGCTCGCGCCGATGTGGACGAGCTCAAGACGGCCCTGGACGAGCAGAGCGGTTCGATCGCCGCCAAGCAGGAGAGGCTGGACTCGGCCGAGGCCAAGATCAGGGAGCGCATCAAGTTCATCAAGGACAAGGAGACGGAGCTGACATCAAAGGAGAAATCCTACTCGGAGAGCCTCACGGCCCTCGAGACCAGGACCGCCGAGCACAAGGCGGAGCGGGCCTCCATCGAGAAGCAGCGGAAGGACCTGGATGCCATGACGAAGGACGTCGAGTCCCAGACCGCGGGCCTGGTCTCCAAGGAGGAGGAGCTCACCAACCTCGAGGCCAAGGTCAAGGTCGAGGAGGACGAGCTCAAGGAGAAGGAGAGTGCCCTCCGGGAGCTGGAGAAGGGCCTCGACGAGCAGACCGCGACCCTAGGGACCCGCGAGGACGAGCTGTCCAGGAAGGAGAAGGATATCGACGAGAAGAAGGTCGAGCTCGACGCGCGCATGAAAGAGACCGAGGATGAGGCCAAGAAGAACACCGAGCGGGCCAAGAAGCTCGCCGACTTTAAGGACGCCCTCGCTAGGAAGCAGGCCGAGACGGACAGCAGGATATCGGAGCTCGAGAAGGAGCGCGTGAAGCTCGAGGCGGAGCGCGGGGGCTTGGCCGAGTTGCAGAAAGGCCTCGACGAGCAGACCGCGGCCCTGGGGACCCGCGAGGACGAGCTGAACAAGCTCGAGGCCCAGACCAAGGCCAAGGGCGTGGCGATGGAGGCCGAGAGGCAGGCCCTGAAGGAGCTCCAGGCCGACGCTGAGAAACAGATAGAGGCCGCGGCCCAGAGGGAGGCCCAGGTCAAGGAGCTCGAGGCCCAGCTCATGAGGGAGCGCAAGGAGCTGGACCGTGTGAAGCTGGAGTCCAAGGCCAGCCACATATCGACGAAGAAGGCCTTCATAGAATCCCATCACAAGGACGTTGCATCGGACCTGGCCAAGGCCCAGGCATCTTACGAGGCCCTCAAGAAGAGGCAGGAGGAGCTCCAGTCCCAGCTGGATTCCATCAAGGACGAGGAGGCCCAGGTTTCCAAGGACATAGAATCCCCGGGTGCCCCGACCGAGGAGACCCCGCCGGAGGCGCCCCAGGCACCGGCCAAGCCCGATAGCCAGGCCCCGACAGGCACGGCGGGCGGCCAGGACCGCTACCGCCGGTTCAGGAAGAGGTAGGGGCCGCCGTGGCGGGGCCCTGCGTATTGTCATGACATTCGTATGAATCCCGAGGGTTGATGCAGGTGGACGCAAGGAAGGCCCGGACCATTCTCGACGATAGGGAGAGGGTCCGGAAGGTCGACAGGCACGGAATGCTCGACCTGATCGGGGCGCTCCCCGACGAGATGGCGGCGCTTTTGCGCGGACCTGCGCCCAGGGCCCAGGGGTTCAAGGGCATCACGAACATCATCTTCTCGGGCATGGGCGGCTCGGGCATCGTCGGGGACATCGTGCGCAGCTGGCTAGGGCCCAGGGTCCGCATGCCGATATCGGTGAACAGGGGCTACGACGTCCCTCCCTTCGCTGGCCCCGGGACCCTGTTCCTGGCGGTGAGCTTCTCGGGGAACACCGCCGAGACCCTGAGCTCCTTCGAGAGGGCCGTCGAGGAGGGCTGCACCGTCGTGGCCCTGTCCTCCGGCGGGCAGCTCGAGGCCAGGGCCGAAAAGGCCGGCGTCACGTTCCTCAGGCTCCAGGCCCCCCAGCGCACGGCGCCCAGGGCGGCCCTGGGCCACATGCTGGTCCCTCTGGCCCTCTTCCTCGAGGGGGCCGGCCTCGTCCAGGCCAGGGACGAGCTCGAGGAGGCCGTCGGGGTCATCAAGGCCCTGCGAGACAGGGTCGGTCCCGAAGCCCCGTGGAAGGGGAACGAGTCCAAGCGCGTGGCCACCGCCATTCACGGCCTCGTGCCCGTCATCCAGGGCTACGGCCTGCTGGAGGTCGCGGCCCGTCGGTGGAAGACGCAGTTCAACGAGAACGCCAAGGTCCTGGCCTGGGCCGACTACCTGCCCGAGATGGACCACAACAGCCTCGTGGGCTGGAACAGCGACAAGGCCGCCAAGGACCACGCCTCGGTCATCCTGAGGGACGCCAAGAGCGAGGAGGAGGATCAGAGGATGGCCGACAGGATCGAGGCCACCAAGGAGCTCGCATGGTCGAACTCGGCCCGGGTCATGGAGGTCCTCACAGAGGGGGCCGGGCCCCTGGCCAGGATCCTCTCCATAATCTACAAGGGGGACTATGCCAGCGTCTATCTTGCTGTCTTGAAAGGGGTGGACCCGTTGCCGGTCAAGGTCATAGATGTGCTGAAGGGGCGGCTGGGGAAGGGAGGGGCCAGGAGGGGCAGGGCCCGCAGGAAATAGCAAACATGGAGCCTTTGGCTTGTTCAACCGTAACCCCTGATGGCCAGTGCTTAACAAAGGGCCAACTGGACTATTTCAAATTTGCATCAATTAATATAAATATAACCAAATGTATAGAAATCATAGCCCCTGTCGGCAATGGCAGGTTCGATAGCAGATAGAACGAGAAAGAGGTGGCGAGGATGGACGCAAGGAAGATGACGGCACTAGTGGCCGTTCTCATGCTTATGTCAACAGGATGCCTCCTACTGGGCGTTTCGGCCCAGGGGACGGAACGCACGCTCCCCAATGGGCTCGCGGCGGCCAAGGCCCTCACGGTCATGAACGCCCCATCGAGCAGGGTCTTCAATGACACCGAGTACATGGGTTACACGACATCGGCCCCGACCATCGACGGGACCCTGAGCGCCAACGAGTGGGCCGATGCTGCCATCTACAACATCGGTAACGGGAACCCGCCCGTCAATCTCTACATAATGTTCGACGACAACAAGATATACATGGCCATCGACGCCCTCGCCGACGTGACCCAGGACACGGGCGACCCGCCGGCCAACGTCGTGACCTCCCAGACATCGGATTTCTTCCTGGTCTCCTTCGACGGTGAAAACGACCAGAAGATAACCTATACCGATACATGGAACGTGGCCCTGAACCGCGAGGAGCCCGGGGAATGCCCGGTCGACTGGCCGGGCTGCTACCCAGGCCTTCTGGGCCTTGCCGTGGACCGCGGGGCCTCCACAACCGGCGGGACCTTCCGCATCGCCGGCTGGTGGTGCATTCCCTTCTCCGGCAACGGGGCCTCCCTCTGGAACGTCCCGGCCGCTATGGGTGGCGGCCCGAACCAGGGCAACTCCGAGCCCTACGACTACATCAACACGGGCTGGGCCAACCACAGGACCTACGAGTACAGCATCCCCTACACCGGCGCCGGCGACGAGCTCAACCTGAACAAGCTCGACACCGTCGGTATAACCATCGTCGTCAACGACGCCAAGGGCGGCACGCCCCTGGTCATCGGGCGCATGCCGGCCGGCGCCGACGGCACCAGCAAGCCGCTGCAGAAGTTCATGCTCAACGGCAAGCCCAAGGCCAAGGTCGCTCCGCTGGCGGACACCATATTCTTCACGGGCGACACCGTCCAGGTCTCGGGCACCGGGAGCACGGACCCCGAGAGCGAGGCCCTGACCTATTCGTGGGACTTTGACTATGACGGGCACACCTTCCACGAGATGGCCACCTCGGGCTCCGCGAGCCACGCCTACAACAACATGGGGGCCTACACCATAGCCCTCAAGGTCACGGACCCGCACGGGGCCGAGGACATAGCTACAGCCCATATCTCGGTCGTCCAGCCCGAGTACGCCCCGACCTTCTCCAACCAGACCCCGTCCAACGACCAGGTGGTAATATCCGAGGGCGCGTCACAGACCTTCTCGGCCAGCTACAACGACAAGAACCTTGGCCTCATTGGCGAGCACCTCTATGGCGAGTGGCTCGTGAAGGGCCTGGTGGTCAAGACCTTCGACACGAACAAGGCCGGGGCCACGAACTATGTTTTCAAGTCCAACTTCACCGGCGACAACTCCGCGGGCAAATACGAGATCCAGCTGAAGGTCAACGATACCTACAACGCGGGGGGCAAGTACACCGGAGGCTCAATCACGCGCGTGCAGTCTTGGAACCTCACCGTGACGAACGTCAACAGGGCGCCGGTGATCAATTCCTACCTCCCGAATACCGAGACCGTGACCACGGACGAGATATCCAAGGTCATCTTCTCGATAACCAAGTCGGACCCTGACGGCGATCCCATGACCGTCACCTGGTTCGTTGACAACAAGGCCCAGACCGGCATCGGGGACACCTTCACGTACCTCAACCAGCCGGACTACACGACCCAAGGCCAGCACGTCGTCAAGGTCAGTGTGAGGGACGCGGGCGACCCGCCCATCAACACGACCTTCCAGTGGTCGGTCTCCGTGAGCAATGTCAACCGGCCCCCGAAGATCAAGACCCTCTCTCCCACGTCCAAATCGGTCAGCCTGGACGAGGGCAAGTCCCTGGACTTCAAGGTCACGGCCGAAGACCCCGACCAGGAGACCCTGGTGTACCAGTGGTTCCTCAACGGCGAGCCCATCGAGGGCGCCGAGACCAGCAGCTACACATTCAAAACGGAATACACCTCCGCCCAGGGCGATGACTACACGCTGAAGGCCATGGTCGTGGACCCGAACCAGGCCTCGGTGTTCAATGAATGGACCATCGCGGTCAAGGACATCGACCGGCCGCCGGTGGTCGTGGTGACGAAGCCCACGGAGGGTGACAGGTTCCCGCTGTCCGAGACCGTGACCTTCGACGCGTCCAGGACCTCGGACCCGGACTTCGGCGATGCGCTCTCCTATGTGTGGAACTTCGGCGACACCAGCTCCAAGACCACGGCCACGGCCACCCACAAGTACTCGGTGCCGGGCCCCTATACCGTCCAGCTCGTGGTGACCTCGGTCCACAACAAGGTACCCGTCGAGGTCGAGTTGGTCATCAACATAACCATCGATGCTTCGGCGCTGGAGGTCAGCAGCGTCACAACCGACAAGGCCAAGGTGACCGAGGGCGACAAGCTCATAATCTCGGTCGCCGCGGACAACAAGGGCGCCCTGGACGTGAAGGGCATGACCGTGAAGCTCTTCATGGACGACACGGTCCTGGTGGGCCAGAAGGACGGCGAGACCATAACGGCCGGCGGGAACTACTCGACGGACTTCGTGTGGGTCTCCGCGGGGCCGGGCGTCCACCGGTTCAAGGCCCAGCTCATAGGCGATAAGAACTCGGTGATCTCCGACAAGGTGGTCACGTCCTTCGACGTGACGGTCTCGAAGAAGGCGGCGCCCATCATCGGAGGGCCCGGGGGTAGTTTCCCCTGGTACCTCATCGTCCTGCTCCTCGTGATAGTCGTCGTCATAGTCGTCATCTTTGCCGTGGTCTCCAGCCGGAACAAGAAGCGCGCGGCCGAGGAGACGGCCAGGGTCGAGGCCGAGAAGACCAAGGCCGCTGAGGATGAACGCAAGCAGGCCGAGGCCGCAGCATACGCGGCGGCCGTGCAGCAGCAACAGTACCAACAGTACCAGCAGGCCTACCCGCCACCGCCACCGGCCCACATGGTCGTGGCCCCGGCGCCTCCGCCACCGCCTCCTCCCCCGGCACAGGGCACATCGCCATTCGTGTCCCGGAGAGCCCGGCGCATTGCAGAGGACGAGGAGCCGCCCAAGCCAGCGCCCCCGAAGGTGGACATATCGCCCGAAATGGCCAGGGTGGCCGCCGATGCCGGGATCTGCCCGGCCTGCGGTGAGACCGTGGAAAAGACATGGACCCGGTGCCAAAAGTGCGACCAGAGGCTCATAGTCCCGGCCGCACCGACGGTTGCGGCCCCGAAGCCCGCCACCATGCCCGCCAAGCCACCGCCGCCGCCACCGCCCCCACCGCCCGCGGCCATGCCAAAGGCCCCGCCGCCGAAGCCGGCGGCCATGCCGGCCAAGCCTCCGTCGCCACCGGCCGCACCCGCGGCCACAGGGCCCATGACGAAGTGCCCCAAGTGCGGCGACGACATAGAGCCCGACTGGCTCAAGTGCCCGTCGTGCGGCTTAGGGCTGAAGGGCGCGGCGGCCGCCTCCAAGGCGGCCCCCAAGGCCCAGCCCAAGTGCCCCAAGTGCGGCGAGGACGTGGAGCCCGAGTGGACCAAGTGCCCGTTCTGCTCGTCAATGCTGTAGCGCAGCGGGCACTATTTGTTTTTTCTTTTTTCCTTTCCTTTCGATTTAAATAAGTTGACAGAAATCCTTATTTGGGAACAGTCTAGTCGAGATACGGTGCCATCATGACGACCCCCGGCCTTGACGACGCGTACAACACCCTGAACATGGGCCTCGAGCGCAGGAAGGACTTCGACAGGTACTTCGTGTTCACGGCCCAGAGCGCCGCCACGGAGCTCGCCCAGAGGATTGCCATCGACAAGGAGCCATCGAAGAACCTTCTGACCGGCATCAAGGGCTGCGGCAAGACCACCGAGCTCCTGCGCCTCCTGAGGGACATGGACAACAAGTTCTTCGGCGTCTACATCCCCATGCGGGCCGACGCCGAGGTCAGGAAGGTCACGGCCCCGGACATACTGCTGTCGGGGCTGCTGCACCTGTTCGTCACCGCCTGCGAGCGGGGCGTGACCCTCAAGGATACCACGGTGGCCGGCCTGGCCCACTGGCTCCACGAGACCCACCCCGAGGTCAAGGTGGACTTCGAGGAGAAGGGCCACGAGCAAAAGGGCCTGTGGGAGAACGTCAAGCGGGCCATGGCCATCCTGAGGGCCCAAAGGATCAGGGACCTGGTCCAGGGCCACATCGAGGAGAGGAAAGGGGACCTGGCGGAGCGCCTCGAGCGGCTCGTAGCCGAGGTCGAGGCGGCCACGGGCAAGAAGGTCCTGCTGGCCTTCGACGACCTGGACAAGCTCCCGCTCGAGAGGGCCAAGGTCATCTTCGCCGAGAACGGCGAGACGCTTTCGGCCCCGGCCTGCAGGATGGTGTTCACGGTCCCGTACTCGCTCATACACACGCACGAGTTCCGCGAGGTCTCGAGGCTCTTCAAGAGGCACGTGGCCCAGGGGCCCGTGCTGGTCCACGGCAAGGAATCCAAGGACGGCATGGCCGAGATGCGGGACATGGTCGCCAAGCGGATGGCCCCGGACCTCATGGACGACGACGCGCTGGACGCGCTCATCGTCAGGACCGGCGGCGTCGTGGCGGACCTGCTCCGATGCGCGTCGGAGTCCTGCGTGAAGGCCAAGGCCGTGGGCAAGGCGAGAATCGACACCGAAGTGGTGGACACGGTCCTGGACGACATGAGGAAGGACAGCGGCAGGACCCTGGGCGCGACGGACTGTGCGCTGCTTGGCGCGGTCCACAAGACCAAGGCCGCGGACTACAACGAGGCCTTCCTGAGGCTCCTGGATGACGGTTACATCCTCGAGTACGCTGGCGAAGAGGGGAGCTACTACGTACATCCCTTGGTAGTGCCGGTGCTCAAGGACCGCAAGGCCATCTGAGCCCACTGGATAGTTTTATTCGGACCTTCCCCAATCCCCCTAGCATGCCAGAGCAGCAGCGACGGGCCCCCTCGGACGGGCTCACGGACCAGGAACGGGGCTATGTACAGTCCAGGGACCCGGGCCAGGCCCTGTTGACGGATATCAAGAAGACCCTGGGGGAGATGCGCTACGACAAGGGCGCGGCCCAGGAACTTCTCGAGGAGCTCGTCAAGGGGCGGGCCTACTATGCCGTTACGCCCCCGGTCCACGACTACGAGCTGCCGTCGGAGATCGAGGAGGTCTTCACCTTCAGGTCCGCGAGGTTCGATGTCCAGCTCATCTCGGGGCTCCATGAGACCGCTGACGAAGGCTACATCTCCCTTGTCCTCTTGGCCGTCCCTCTCATGGGCTGGGAGGTCATGCGGCTGGATGAGGAGCTCATCGGATCCGGCGCGGGACCCGATTGGGCCAAGGGCTGGACCGATAGCGACATCGAGACCTTCCAGCTGAACAACGACGACGCGTGGTCCGAGCACAGGCCCCAGGCCAGGGAGATTGTGCCCCTCATGGCCAAGGCCGTAGAGGACCCGTTCGAGGACGAGACCGGCTACGCCCGGCGGCGCGAGGCCCTATTAGAGGCCTTGCGCATCCTATGCACGAGGTTCCCTTTCAAGGTTTATTTCAGCGAGAGCGGTAACATCCCGAAGGAGGTCCCCGACGCTTGGATTGGCCCCAAGATACTCGAGGATTACTCGAAACGGAAGGCCGTCGTCGAGGAACGGCTGGCAAAGGCCCCCAACGACCCCAACTTGCTCTACGAGAAGGCGAGCCTCCTCATGGGACGGGACGAGCTGAAGGCGGCCGAGGTCCTGCTGGACCGGGCCGTTAAGCTCGAGCCAAATCTGCCGTTCGTGTGGTTCGCCCTGTCAGACCTCTATTCGAGGAGCGACCGCGACGAGGACGCCGACACTGCCGAGGCCAAGGGTGCCGAGCTCGAGAAGGTCCTCGACGGCCGATGGCCCTCGAGGCCGGACGTGTGGGACTTCACACCGTCCCTGGGGCGGTTCCCAGACGAAACAGGCGACGAGGAGGTCGGCGGGGGCCCTTTGCGGTGCCCCTTCTGCGACGGGAACTTCCTCCTCGTGACCGACGGGTTCTGGGCCCTGTGCAACAAGTGCAACAGGGCCGGCCCGTTGGAGGGCAAGGGCCTTGGGCTGTCGCTGTCCGTCGAGAACGCGAAACCCATGGTGGGAGGGCCCATCCCGGTCAAGGTCTTCTTCGAGAACCGGACGGGCCTCGAGATGACCTACTCCACCGACGACCTCGAGTTCATCTCGGTGCCACCGTCGGACGAGGTCACCGACGATGGCGAGGAGGATTCGCCCGGGGACTACATAGCGGACTGGATCGGCAAGCTTAGGGCCCCCTTCGCGACGGGCGTCATCGCTCCCCATGGCAAGGCGGAGCTGAGCGTCGATTTGCGGAAGCTGGAGACCCTCCAGCCCATCGGCGAGGGCGACGCCGAGCAGGAGATCGAAGGCGTCTTCGACCGCCCAGGCGAGCACAGGGTCTCGGTGTACCTGAAGGTGACCGCGGGGCCAATCGAGGATGGCCGGGAGCCGTGGGCCGAGACGGAGCCAGTCAGGATTATCGTCAAGAGGAAGTGAGAATTCCCGGACGCTCGTAGGAAATCCTTTTTACAAATGAAGGGTAGGTCGACAAAATCTCTATTATTTTCTAGGATTTGTGAAAACTTAAATAAATAGGACCCGATTACCGCTTAACTGGGCCGATGATGGGGGTCTGGCCCAGTGGGAGCGGGACTGAAATGTTGATGGACCTTACAATGTTGGAGGGGCTTGCACTTCTCGCTGGGGTCATCGCACTGGCCATGGCCGGCGTCTACGCATATTTGGTCATGAGCCTCAAGACCGGGACCAAGAAGATGCGGGAAATATCGAATGCGATCCGTGAGGGCGCCATGGCCTACCTGAAACGGCAGTACATGTGGGTCGGCATCATAGCCGTTATAATCGCGGTCATGATGACATTCGCGCTGGCCAACTGGGACAACGGCACCCCTGACCTGAAGGGCGCCAAGATTGCCTTCGCCTTCGCCATCGGCGCGATGCTCTCGGCCCTGGCGGGCTTCATAGGAATGAGCATCAGCACCAGGGCCAACGTCCGGTGCGCCCACGCTGCCAAGAAGGGCCTGAACGCTGCACTGACGGTGGCGGTCCGGGGCGGCGCGGTCACTGGCCTGTGCGTCGTGGGCCTGGCCCTGATTGGCGTCACCTTCTTCTACGTGTTATACCACGATGTCAACCTCATCATAGGGTTCGCATTCGGCGCCTCGCTCATATCATTGTTCGCGAGGCTCGGCGGCGGCATATACACCAAGGCCGCCGACGTGGGCGCGGACCTGGTGGGCAAGATCGAGGCCGGAATACCCGAGGACGACCCGAGGAACCCGGCGGTCATTGCCGACAACGTGGGCGACAACGTCGGCGACTGCGCAGGCATGGGCGCGGACCTCTTCGAGACCTATGTGGTCACGGCCATCGGCGCCATGCTCCTGGGCACATTCTTCTTCAAGGACGAGAAGTTCATCGTCTTCCCTCTGGCCCTGGGCGCAATGGCGATATTCGGGTCCATCGTAGGCACATTCTTCGTCAGGGCCTCCAACACCAAGGGCATCATGAACGCCTTGTACATGGGTGTGGGGGTCTCGGCCGCCATCGCCTTGGCGCTATTTGCCGTGGTCATCTGGATTATGGACCTTAGCTGGACCCTCTACTGGCCCGCCATGATCGGCATCATAATCACGGCCCTGATGATTGTCATCACCGAATATTACACGGCCACCAGGTACAGCCCGGTCCAGGACATAGCCGAGTCCTCCAAGACGGGCACGGGCACGAACATCATCGCCGGCCTCGCGATCGGATTGCAGAGCACCTTCTTCCCGGTCATAGTCATATGCGTGGGCATCCTGTCCACCTACTGGATCGGCAGCCAGACGGCCTCTGACGGCAGCGTTCTGGTCGGGGCCACCACGGCCGTTGGCGGCGGGCTCTACTGCATCGCCATCGCGGCCATGGCCATGCTGTCCACCACAGGCATGATCGTCACATTGGACAGCTACGGGCCCATCACCGACAACGCCGGCGGCATCGCCGAGATGGCGGGCCTGCCCGAGGACGTCCGTGAGACCACGGACGCGCTGGACGCGGTGGGTAACACGACCAAGGCGGTCACCAAGGGATACGCCATAGGCTCGGCGGCATTGGGGGCCCTGGCCCTGTTCGTAGGCTACACCCAGGAGGTCCAGGGCTACCTGACCATCCACGCGCCGACGCTACTGACCGATGGGAAGCTCATGCTCAGGATAGACTCGCCCATCATACTCGTTGGTATATTCATAGGTGCCCTGCTGCCCTTCATATTCTCGGCGCTGACCATGAAGGCGGTCGGCCGGGCGGCCTTTTCCATAGTCGAGGAGGTCCGGAGGCAGTTCAAGGAGATCCCCGGCATCATGGAGGGTACGGCCAAGCCCGACTACGCCAAGTGCGTCGACATAGTGACGGCGGCGGCCCAGAAGGAGATGGTCCTGCCTGCGTTCATAGCCGTCATCGCACCCCTCATCGTAGGGTTCGGGCTTGGTTACGAGGCCCTGGCCGGCCTGCTCATAGGCGTCATAGTCTCGGGCCTGCTGCTGGCCATCATGATGACCACGGGCGGCGCAGCCTGGGACAACGCCAAGAAATTCATCGAGCGGGGCAACTTCGGCGGCAAGGGCTCCCCGGCGCACGCCGCGGCCGTCGTGGGCGACACCGTGGGCGACCCGTTCAAGGACACCAGCGGCCCGGCCCTGAACCCGCTGATCAAGGTCATCAACACGATAGCGATCCTGTTCGCAGTGCTGATAACCTCGATGTGGGTCGGGTAAAAAGGGCCCTCGGCCAGGGCGGGCGACCGCCCTGGCCATGTCCAATTATTTAAAGGCGGCCCTATTCCTCTTCGGCCCCATCCCCGACCGCGGTCTGGGCCTTCCCGCTACCCTTCCGCATCCTCTGCTCGTTGCGGATCCGCCTCAGGACCGCCCAGGTGTAGCCCTTGTATCCGAGGATGCCGACGATGGCCACCAGCAGTAGCAATGGTATGGCGTAGGTCATGAGCGGGTTCTCCTTGACGGTCACCTTCGTCGAGGCCTCGTTGTTGGTCTCGTTGCCTTCGTCGATGGCGTCCTTCGGGTCCACCATGACCCTGATCGTGTGCCTGCCGAGGGCAGCCTCCCCGGTGGTCCACTTGGCCACGACCTCCTGGTTGACCCCGGGTCCGAGCTCTGCGACGGTCCTCTCGGCGATCTTCCTCGAACCATCGTAGAATATCACGGTGACGTTCCTGGCCGTGGCATTCCCTCGGTTCGAGACGAGGCTGCTTATCTCTATCGTATCCCCCCGCCAGACCTCCTTCGCGGAGGTCTGTATGTCGAAGGCAGTTAGGTCGGCCTTGGGCTGGGGTTGTGCCTCCGCCAGGTCCTCGTGCCACGGTACGGCGAGGGCCCCCAGGACGATGAGGGCCAGCAACATGACCCGAGGGCCCAGGGCCTTCCCCCGTGAGTTCCCCATCCACATCGCCGCCATCCCCTCACCTCACCATGTCCATCCGATGAAGATATACAAGAGCACCAGCGTCGCCGTCGATATGGCCGCCAGGGTGTAGAGCGTCTCGAAAAGCCCCTGCCTCTCCATCTCGTTCGCTATCAGCCCCGGGATGATGAATCCTATGACCTGCCATTCGGCCTGGAGCCCGGCTAGGCTCCCGGTGATCATCTCAAGGACCCATGCATATGCGAAGCTCAGCAGCATGAGCGCCCCAAACCTCCTGCGGCCGAACAGAATCACATGGTCCGAGAGCTTCTTGACGGTCAGGTACGTGATCAGGGCCACGACGAGCGTGTAGATTATCATCAGGGGCCTCGTGACCACGAACAGGGCCACAAGGCCGGGGACGATGACGCCCCCGGGCGAGAGGTTCCTGCGCTCGTACCACAGCATGCTGATGACTATCCCCACCACAATGGCGATCCTCGTGGTCTGGTCGTCGAAGGTGACCACCATATCAAGCACCCCTTCCTGGGTCCGCTGGGGACACGGCCCCGGCCTCCACCAGCCTCAGTATCTCCGTCGGGATGGGCCCGACCATGTTACCGCACCCGAAGAAGACCGTCCTGAGGCCCCTGGCCATGTTGTCCTTCGCGATGGTGGCGAAGGTCTTCATGACCTCCTTGCCGGGCCGGTGTCCCAGGTCCTCGATGAGCTCGAGGTCGTAGCCGGCCTTCCCTGCCTCGATGACGAACAGGTTGGTCATCTGACCGACGAGGACTATCTTATCGAACCGCATGTCCTTGACCATGGCCCGGCCGAAGTCCGTGGTCCTTGTTATCCGGTCTCCTCTGGCATGGAAGAACCCGACCAGGGCCGCGTCATTCAGATAGCCGCGGTTCCCGAGCTCCTTGTAGACCAGTGCCGTGCTGTCCTTGTCGTTGACGCCCATGGCATTTATGAATGTGAACTCGGACCCTTCGTGACTCGTCCTCGTGATGGTCATGAGGCCCGGGTCCGGCCTGGCCTTGAGCATACCCCTGATGGCCACATCGTCGGGGATACCGAAGAGCCTCGCGACCTCCAGGGCGATGGCGACGTTATCCTTGAAGTTAAGGTAGGTGAACCTGCGGAGGACCTCATCGTCCACCCCGTCGGGGTCGGCCCTCACGACCTGTGCCCCAACCTTCGTGGCCCTGGCCTCGAAGACCGGTAGGTATCCCTTCTCCGCCGTCACGAGGGTCCCGTTGTCCGGGATGGTGTTCCCAAGGTTCCTCGCGACATCCTCGAGTGATGGCCCCATCACGTCCAGATGGTCCGCTCTCACGTTCGTGATGACCCCTATGGTCGCCTGGATGAGCTTGTGTTCGGCCACGCGCTGCAGTTCGGGCTGGATCGCCATGCACTCGATGACTAGGGCGTCCATGCCGTCCCTCACGGCCCTGTTCATGATGTCCACCTGTTCGCGTATGTTCGGCTTGCCAAAACGCTCGATCCTTTCCTCATTACCGTCGTTTCGGATTATCCGCGCCGCCTTTCCGGTCGTCTTCGTGAGGACCTTGAGCCCCCCTTCCCGCAGGGCCCCACCGATGAGCCTGGTCACGGTCGATTTGCCCCGGATCCCGTTGACATGGACCCTTATAGGGACATGCCTCAGGTTGTCGAAGTGGCCTGTCTGCTCGCGGACCCCCAAGTACCAGACGACCGTCCCCATCCCGACGAGGATGACTATAAATGTCCCGCCTTGGAAGATGGGCCAGATGCCGTGCCATCCTTCATCGAGGCCAAGGGAGTGAAGGGCCACGATGAGCAGGAGGGTCGAAAAGAGGCAGGCGAGGAAAAGGACCTGCTTGCGCTCGGTCTTAATCGGCGGCAGGTCCTCCTTCCGTCCCATGGCCCGGGCTGTCATCGGAGCACCCCCGTCTTGCCGCAGCTGTGGCACATGACCTGTATGGGCCTCGGGCCCTTCGGCACCTCGATGTGAGCCCCGCAGCCCCGGCACTTGACCCTGAAGCTCCCCTTGGTCTGGGGCTTGGCCTCGGTCCTCGGGGGCACGGGGCTCGGCCGGGTTTCGGGGTCGACCTTCAGGACCGGGATGTCCTTCTCGGCCGTCCCATCCTCCGTGGCCCCCTCGTCCTTCTCTATGTCCCCCTTCGGCTCATCCCTGCCCACCTTACCGTCCTCCTCGCCCTCGGCAGCCTTCTTCTCCTCGTCTTTAACCGGTGGCCCGACGCCGTAGCCGGCGCCCTTCAGCCGTGATCGCTTGACCTCATAGATGGTCCCAGCAATGATGAGTATAACGAAGAGGATCAGGACCGCGATACTTGTCGCCCGGCTCGACAGCTCCCCGGTCGTGGCGACCTCGCCGACGGTGATGGTCGTCCGTGAGGAACCCTTGCTCACATCCCCCTTGTCGTCCCTGACCCAGAGGTTGACCGTGTAGTTACCTGGCACATCGTAGGTGTGGGTCATCACCGACTGGCGTGTCCATCCGCTGATGGTCCCGTCGCCGAAATCGAAGAAGAACTGCACCACATGCCCGTCCTTGTCGACGGAAGCCGACGCATTGAAGGTGACCTCCTGGCCCACCGCCACGTAATGCGGCCTCGAGAAGAGGTAGGGGCTCGGTAGCTCGTTCCCGAGGACATCGACCCCCCTCGGTTTGCTCCAGTCGCTCACGGCCTCCTGGTCGTCCTCGACCTTGACCTTCGTGGTGAAGTAGCCTGGTTCGTCGTAGGAATGGGTCGCGACCGGGTCGTAGGTCCAGCCGGAACCGGTCCCGTCGCCGAAATCGAAGAAGTACCTGTAGACCGAGCCGTCCGGGTCCGAGGAGCCCGAGGCGTTGAAGGTCACGGTCTCGTTCACCTTTGCCGTCGTGGGCCTGCGCTCAAGATAGGCGGTCGGGGCCTCGTTCCCCGATCTATCCTTGACCCAGACCGTTACCATGCTACTCCAATCGCTGACGCCACCTAGATTGTCCTTCACCTTGAGCTTGGCCGAGAAGTTGCCCGGGGTGTTGTAGATATGGACGGCCATCGATGTGTTCATCCATCCCGTCGTGGTCCCATCCCCGAAGTTGAACTGATACTGGACGACCTCGCCATCCTGGTCCTCGGAGGTCGAGCCATTGAATGACACCTCCTCCCACGGATAGACATAGGTCGGCCTCGCGAAGAGCCTCGCCTTCGGGAACAGGTTGCTCGGCAGGGGCTTTATCCAGAGGGTGATCTGGTTGCTCTTGTTGTCTATGGCCCCCCGGTCGTCCATGACCATGAGGTTGACGGTGAAGTTGCCGGGCCGCGAATAGACGTGCGTTGCGACGGTCTTGTTGGTCCAGGAGCTGTTGGTCCCGTCGCCGAAGTCAAAGAGATAGCCCGTCACATTGCCGTCCTCGTCATATGAGTTGGTCGCATTGAATGTCACTGCATCCCCGACGCTCGCATATGTCGGCCTGACGAACAGGTTCGCCACGGGCTGCCTGTTGGGCGTTGTCTCGAGCCAGAGGCCCGTGATGGTCCATTGGTCCTTTATAAAGTTGTCCACGTCCATCAGGGTCAGGACGAGGTTCACATATCCCGTGTGGTCCGTCGTGTGATTGATGTACCTGAAGTCCTCCCGGCCCTTTACCGCCGTGAAGTTGTCGCGGTACAGTCCTTCCTGGTCCCCTGTGCTCCATTCGATCACCTGCACTGTGACCTTGACGTCCATGGCCGGGAGCTGGAGGTCGACATCGTACTGGACCGACCCCGTCTCCTCCATGCCGTCCCCATCGAGGTCGACGAGCCTCGCTCGGACCTCCCTGAAGAAGGCATCCTTGAGATTTTTCTCGTATTTGTAATAGACGTCGACCTGGTGGATCCTCTCCTTTTCGTTCTGCATCATGATCCTGCCTTCGGAGGTCTCTCCGAGGTAATTCCCGTCGATATAAACGATGGCCCCGGTCACGAGGTCGCCGGCCCGGTTCTCGACGAATATATCCAGGTCGTTCACCTTTCCGTCGTTCATGTAGTCTATGACCCTTACATCCGCCGAAATGTCGTCTGCCTCGCCCCCCTCGGAATAGAACCCGTTGATGGCCCAGTAGGTGTTCCAGACGAGGGCATAGACATAGTGGTAACCCTGCCTATAATTGAAGCTGTGGAGGTACCCCTTCTCGTCTGTGTATCCGAGCCATCCAAGGTCCGAATAGATCTGGGCCCAGCCGATGCCGTTCCAGTCGTTGTCGCGGACATGGACCTGGACATCGTCCGCGCTGCCATCGTTATCCCAGTCCCCGGGTACGAGGTCGAGGAACAGGTGGAAGCCCGGGCCATAGCCTGGGGTGTAGACCACGGTCGAGGCCGTGGCCTCGTCGTAAACAGCGGTGACCATATAGGTTCCCGGTAGGAAATTGTAGGCGACGAGCCAGCCGTGCCGGTCGGTCAGGCCCACGAACTTTCCATTCAGGTAGATCTTCGCATCCTTGACAGGGGTATCGATGCCGTACCAGACGGACACCCCGATGTCGTCCGACCAGCCATCCGCGTCTGCGTCCCCTGATCCGCTCACGACATTTATCTTGAGGTCGCCCACGACGAAGTCCTCGTTCGTATGGTAGTACGAGAAGAATTCGTCGAGGAACGCGAGCCAGTGGTTCTCGAGGGACATGTGGAGCCTCGAACGATAGCCCTCGACCGCGTTGTCCATGTGCACCTGGCGGTCCCTGACAAAGTACAGGCTGAGCCCGCGGGCCGTGCTCACATTGATGCCGGCATTGTCCTTGGCCGTCCGGCTACGCCCGAGGACGGTCATGTCCTTGACACTGTCCATGACCTCGCTCGCTGTCTTGTTCACGGCAGAACCCGCCGGGAACCGGTTCCTTATCTGCATGGCTATCTCGTAGGCATCGACCCTGAGATAGTTGTCTATCTCCACCGTTTTGGACCGGCCGATCCATATCTCGTTGATGTTGGACCTCATGTTCGCCATCAAGGCAAGAGACATATTGTCGATGGCGTTTGCCACGGCCTTGAGTCTCTGCATGTTCGTCGAAGATGCCGTGATGCTGTTGAAGGGATTGTAGCCGGTCCTGTTCTCGTTCAAGTATTCGTTGACTATCACTTTCGTGAAGTTCTCGGGGGTCATCCCGATGTCCTTCCGCAGAGCGTCGATCCAGTAGAAGATCCGCCAGTAGCTGCCGATGCTATAGGTCTCGGAGCCGACGTAGTAGTCCACATAGGGATGGAAGTCGTAGGCCCACTCGAAGAGCCCCGAGGTGCAACCCGCGATGGTCAGGACGTCGAGCCTCTTGCCTGCGACCCGGCTCAGGGCGGCGAGGGCGCTGCGGAACTCGTGGACGTTCGTGTTGTCGAACACGCCCTTACCGTCGTTCTCGTCCTCGCCGAAATTGTCGGGCCACCATCCCGCGCTGCGGGTCACAACGGCATAGTGCTCGGCAGGGAAGTGCTGGATGGCATATGTGCCGAAGGAGATGACGGTGTGGCGGTCACCCATGTCGACCTCGTTGACCCAGCTGGGATCTATCTCGCCTAGGCCGATCCTCTCCGAGTTTCCCTTTCCTTCCTTGACATAGTAGGCATATGTGTTCCCGTCCTTGTCCGGAGCGAATTTGGCGTGCCTGTCCTGGAGGACGAGGACGTTGATGTTCTCGTCGGACCACCCGCCCTTGGTCTCGAGGTTCGGGACCATGTCGTAGTAGGATTCCAGGACGCCCCCGTGCTGGGAGCTATCCGAGAAGAGATAGATGATGAAGGTCCACTTCTTGAGGCCTGCCCTCGACATCGCCCCGTTGTCATGGTCTCCGTGGGGGCTTGCCAGGGCCGCCAGGGAACCCGAGATGACCATTACGAGGATGACTGCCAGGGACAGGACGGCCTTGCCGGGCGCGGTCGACCAGAGCGCCCTCATGGGTGCCACCTCCCTTGCCGCAGCCTCCTATTCCCGAGCACGGCCGCCGCGGCCATGACCGCAAGAACAAGGGCCGGGGCCTCGAAACCAGGGACCGTCCCTCCGGTCTTCGTTGGCCTTGCGACCTCGAAGACCACGGTGCTGTTGACCGTGGACTTGCTGTCGGAGACCGCCAGGGTGATGATATGGATGCCGGGGCCAAGGTCCTTATCATCGAACTGGCGCCCGCTCCCTATCTGGGTACCACTTTCGTACCAACGGTACGTCAACGGGTCCCCGTCAGGGTCGACGGCCTCGGCCAGGAACTTGACGGTCTCGCCCGTCTTGTACCGCGTGGCATTGAGGGGCTCGAGGACCTTTACATTGATGGGAGGCCGGTTCTCGTTGATGACGGTCATGTTCCAGGACGCCTCGAGGACATGGGCCCCTGAACGCACCACGACCTTCAGCACATGCACCTTGCCATCGGCGGAATTGTAA
>Ga0315288_10004110_pt1 | contig 18510 bp, 15 predicted proteins | sample YL17G11_20_MG_FD_203454 | JGI IMG/M metagenome (GOLD analysis project Ga0315288, IMG submission 203454) | Sediment microbial communities from Yellowstone Lake, YNP, Wyoming, USA - YL17G11_20 | ecosystem: Environmental > Aquatic > Freshwater > Lake > Sediment | place: USA: Wyoming | collected... | reverse complement strand
GGACGCGCTACCCCTGCGAAGCAAGGGAAACTACCTGGCCGTCCATACTCTCACGCACACCCCGTAAGCGAAGGCGTGGCGGATCATCCTGTTTATCAGCCGAAGAGTCATGGCATCAAGAAGCACGAGGCACCACAGGAGCATGGCCCTCACCCGCACGGCGGGGCACCTTATGGCCCTGCGCCTAAGCCGAAGAGTCATGGCATCAAGAAGCACGGCGGCGGCATGCGCGGTATCCCTGCTCATGATGAGAATCAGCCCCACGAAGGCCACAAGATCGCACCGAACGCACCACCCTTCCCGAAGCGTAGCGGCAAGCCTCGTCTTACTGAATGGGAGCGGACAGAGGAGACGCGACGGGCTGGCTACTCACCGGCGGGCCAAAACAAGGCTGTGCCGATGAGCCCTGCATTTGCTAAGGCTCAGCAGGAGCTTAGGGCGGCAACAGATGCGCTGGAGAAGCGGCGTCCAGCCCGAGAGCCAGGAGTTGAGGAGGTCTGGCAGAGCCAGCCCACCGGCGATAAGCTACGCGGACTGCCTGCCCGCCAGTCAGGTACGACTCGCAACCCTTCCTCTGGCTCTTGGCGGCGCTACACGCCGAGGCTGCCCCAGGCGGGACGGGTAGCAAAGCACCAAACCGAAGAGAACCCTGAGCACTCCCATAACCCCCAGGGCGGGCACTTCAAGCCCGAAGTTCGCACCGAGAAATTCGAGGGGAGTCACGGACGCAAGCCTAAAGGCACGGGTGGTTGGGCGTTCCAGTATGACAATGATCCTAAGCCCCACTTCATTCAAGGCTCTGTTTCCTACGCCGAAGCCAAGCGGCAGGCGATGGCTGAGGGGCGACGGCGCGGGGCGTCACGAGTTCACGTCCTGCCGTAGGAGATAACTAAGATGCCGATGGGAAAGTATAAAGATTTTGCGGATTGCGAGCGCCGCAATCAATCGAAGCGCGATCCGGCGGCATACTGCGGAGAGATCAAGGCCCGCACCGAGAAGGCACTAACCCCGCTGGCGAAGGCGCGCGCGATTCTGACGCAGGTCGATAAGCTCTTCGGCAGGAAGCCTACCGCTCCGAAGGGGCCAGTGCAGAACCCGCAACCACAGGGCATCCCGCCCAAGGTCTATCAGGGAAAGGGTTTTTCTGGCGTTGCTCCGGCGGAGAAGCATCCAGGGGTACAGCATCCTGGTCTAGCTCGAGGGGCTGGACGGTTTCAGAAGCACGAGACCGAAGAGAACCCTGAGCACTCTCATGATCCTACAGGAGACGGCGCGGCCCCTGATCGGGAGAAGGAACGAATGGACGCGCGGATCAAGCGCTGGGACGCGCTCCAGAAACTCCCCAAGTATGAAGTCTTTGCGATTTACCACCGCAGTTCCAGGGTCACTGGCCTATCTGAGAACGAACCTAAGCGGGATATGATCGCAGCGATTGTGGACGCCGAGTTGCCTGAGAGAAAGCGGCTTGTTCCTAGAAGGCGGCGGATTGCCAAGCACGAACTGGAGCCAGTCAAGAAGAACGGCGGCGGCACAGATGAGGCCACCCCCGAACTCGCGGACGTTACTATGATCGGTCGGACGCTTCAGTCCGTTTCGGAGATTCTCTCCGAGCACGCGAACGAGCATCACGACTTGGATAAGAAGAAGAGCCGCAAGCCGAGCATTCCGCGCGGCCCAGGTAAACCAGGCAAGAAGCCCCACGGCCAGGTCAAGCCGCGACAGCAGCGCGGGATGGCGCACGGGCAGCGGCTGGCGAAGCACGAGACAGAGGAGAACCCCAGGCACTCGCATAATCCGCGCAAAGCCGAGTCGGAGGCAGACGCCAATCGCAGGCTCCACACGGCCATCTTCGACCCGAAGCCAGATGAACACGACGGGCCTGCCGAGTATGAGCATATCACCGCGTTCGGTCGGACAGCCCGTGAGCACCGCCACCACGGAGTAGCACATGACCATAAGGGCGGAACGTTCGTCCACAGCCACGAGGAGAAGGCTCAGCCCATAGCGAAGCAGCTACACGGGCATTCTTTCGCACATCCTGCCGACCCCAGTACAGGTTATGCACAGACTTATACTCATCGGGCTCATAGCCATGGGGCGGGTACTGATCCGCACCACCATTATAACTCGTCTCAGCATCAGAGTGCGCAGGCGGCGTATCACACTGCGACTCCGCACCCAAAGGCTACCGAGATGTCAGGTATGCAGAAGCAGCACCCTGACGAGTATCCCCAGGAGTGGGGGCCGAAGCACCTCTACCAGAAGATCGCGGAAGAGGTTGAGAAGATCGATAAGCGCCTATCCCTAGAGCCACTGAAGCCAAAACCCCCTTCCGCAAGTCATCGGCACGTAGGTAAACCGAGGCCCGACCCCGACGTGCCGCCCGCATACCGCTACACCCACGAGGCACCCCCTAGTGGGACACGCGCATATGAGACCTGGCGGCAGACACAGAAGGCACTTGGTGAGATCAAGAAGGCCGTCGGCGGTTGCCCCGCCGGATGGCACCGACATGAGCCGTATGATTATTGCCACCCCATGAAGCGGGCGCACCGAGGGGAGACAATGATGAAGCCTGCCGGTGCCTTGGAGGACGCCCACGGCGTTCTAGACGAGGCTGTTGTGCAGGCCCGCGCTCTGGGCGTTGGCGGGTTGGAGCGGGTTCTGGCCAACTTCAAGGAGGGGCTCAAGGATACCCGCGATCCGGCGGACGCCTACAAGCGCCTTGCCGGAGCAGCCGCTCGGATAGAGCAGCACGCCAAGGATCGTATCATGGCGGGCAAGGATGACTCTCCGCAGGAGCGAATGCAGACCAAGGTGGTCGTCGACATCCTGCGGCGTGCGGCAAGCAAGGTGAAGCCGAAGCCCGAGGCGGGCGATCAGGCCCACGCGGACGTGCAGCGGATGGACGACAAGAAGCTCTCGCGTCACTACGACGCCCTGGTCGACTACTTGAAGGGTGACCAGGCCAAGCAACTAGCCCCTGACGTGCATCAAGAGTATATCGATCGTCTGAAGGCTGTCAATGCTGAGCTTGGACGGCGGGAGACGGGTAAGGTGAAATCGAAGCAGCCTGCACCGGAGGCCGAGCGCTTGCGCACCTGGGACGCGAAGGAGCTGGTGGAAAACTACCAAAAGCTCGCCCGCCGAGTGCAGGAACATGAACGAGAGGGGCAGCGGGCTGACCCTATCTTTTACGCGCGCGGTAAGGCCATCGGCGCAGAGCTAAAGCGTCGAGGCCTGAAACTGCCGAAGGTCTAGTCTTATGCCTGACCGCCTAGTCGATAAGCCCTGTCCCCCTGGCCAGCACCGTCACGGCGGCGGCGGCGGAACGTTTGACTACTGCCACGAGGTGGGTAGGAAGCATCGCGCTCACGCGGGCGAGGCCGTCCATGAATTACGGGGGGAACACTACTCGAAGCCGCACGCGGCGCGGAACCTACTGGCGAGGTTCTCTGTGCCGGAGGTCGAGGAGACCTTGGCGTGGGCAGGCCCTCGGCAGGTTGGTAACAACATAAAGGCACTTCTCGCTGCTCGGAGCGGGCTTCCTGATCCAGTTCGCCACGCCCTGGGCAACGCAGCTACTGAGTTCTTGGGGCGTAACGAAAAGGGCGGGATGGAGTGGCTGCGCAGAGCACATGAACGGATGGGGAATCCCGAACAGGAGAGCAAGATGCAGAAGGCAAAACTAGACAAGCAGTTCTGGTGCCAGGAGTGCGGGCGCAAGATTCCACCTGGGCGACACACCTGCCCTAAGTGCGGGAGCGAGGACATCGACCTCGCCCCGATCAAGAAGGCAGCGGCACGCCCAGACGCCACGCCGGTTGTGGCCTATGAGGAGAAGCGTGTCGTTATCAACGAGGTCGGCACAAGGTTGCGCGCTGTGGCTCAGAAACTTGATCGGATGATCAAGCTTAGTGTGGCCAACGACCTAGAGTACATCGAGAAGCGCCTCGAACGCAAGCACTGCTGCTAGGGGGCCGACCTATGGCCCGTGAGCAGCGTAAGCCCTCGCTGGACGAGCTGGTCACACGTGCAGAGCGTCTGGCATCATACGGGACGGACTCTGATCGTTCTACCTACGCCCTTCGTGGCGTAGATAAGCCATTGGGTAAGCGGCGCGTCACGAAGCACGACACCCCCCGCTCCCCACACTGCAAACACGACCCCCGCGCGGACTGCGACGACGGCGACCCAGCGCGCCAGGAGCGCGTCTTCACCGGCAAGCCGGTCGCGCTGGCACATAGGCCTAGTAAGCTTGAGACTGGCGAGATTGGCGAGAAGATCGCACTTCAGCTTTTGCTCGAGCAGGGCTTTGGCGACGCACGGCGGTTGAGCGTAGAGGAAGCACAGAACTTCCCCGTAGACGTTATGGCAGACCATCGCGTTGTGGAGGTAAAGGCGGGGCTGGTCTCCAACGGCGACTCGGCGCAGCATTGGCGGGCGACGATCGGGCAGCCAGGCGTCAGAGAGACTGCGTGGTTGAAGACGGCAACGCCAGAAGAGAAGGCGGCCTGGAACCGCACAAAGGGGAAGGCCGCGATTGAACGCAAGCAGCAGGTGCTCCTGGCCGTAGGCCGCGAACGCGGTATCCGTCTGAAGGCTAAGACCTACGGGATTATCCTGAATACAGACACCCGTCAGGCCGACGTCTTCGTGATCGATGGGTTTCACGAGCGTGTGGGGTGGAAGAGTGACTTGGCCCAGCACTCGTATGTGGGAACGGTGAGCTTCTAATGCACATACCGCGCAGAGTCCTGCAGGAGTTCAAGGAGCGGCTCGATCGCTATGCTGAGGCTTATCAGCACGAGGTGGAGCTTTTTCTCGGAGCACCGCTGGAGAAGCAGCACGACCGCTCAAACGTCATTGCGCCAGGCGCAGAGCTGCCTAAGCCTCGCTTCAGTAAGCCGTCTGAACGCGAAGCCGACCTGCCGGAGTCCTGGTTCAGCCACGAAGAGGCCCTTCCAGTGATCGAGGGGCGTGGCAAGGCGGGGACGGCGCGCGTCCAGAAGGCCGATTCCCTGTTGCGTGATGCGCTGATCGTCGAGCGAATCCGCGAGGTGGCGGTGCTGGCCAGCGCAGCGGACGCCAAGAAGCTCTTCACTAAGGCTCTGAAACTCGCCGCCTATATCAAGAGCGAGATCGCGCTGCAAGAGGCCCGTGCCTATATCAAGATGCTTGGGCACAAGGCGCGCGCGACGGACGAGAAGATCGAGAAAGCTCGTGTCTACCTCAAGCCTGGCGAGAAGCCCCCAGCGAACATCGAGGTCAAGGAAGGCCCTCGCGGAGGGCGTTACTATCTGACCGAAGACCTCGACCGTGTCTGGCGAGAACGGGGCGAGGAGCATCGTCGTGCCGAAGAGCGCGGAGACCTCGTCCACGTCGAGAACCTCAGCGAGAAGGCAGCGGAGGCTGTTAAGTCGTGCTTGAGGGCTGCTAAGGCAATCGGCTGGAACATTCATGTTCACAGCGTAACTGGCTTCGATGCGCAGCGATGGGCCAGCTTCTGGGGGTTGGCGGGAACGAGGGTCGGCGGCAAGCTGATTACGAAAGCACTCCCCTACGCGGCCTATGATAACGGGATGATCATCCTCGGCCCCAGCGCAGTCGCGCACTTGGAGGCGGTGCTGGGCGGCGCAACAGACTGGAGTTCAGCGTTCGTGATTCCGGCCATTGCCCATGAGACTTGCCACTCAGTCAATCCGTGTGGTCGGGGGGGATACTGGGGCACGAACGCCCTGATCGAGGAGGCACTCACCGAATGGATGCAGCCCGATTTGGCGGAGCGCCTCTTTACGGATGTGCTTGGGTGGAGCGCATTGGACGCGAAGGCGCGGGCTGTCGTCGGGATGTATGTCGATGAGGTCGAGAACATTGAATGGGCCGCACTCACCGTTGTGGGGGGGATGCATACTCGGGATAATCTTCATGCGAAGATCAAGGAGTGGAAGGAGACTCTCGATCCTACGCGGCGCGATGGGGCCATCAGGGTCGAGGTCATCGCGGCATATCTCCGCCTAGCCTTCCCCGATATCCCAGACGATCTAATCGAAGAGGTGGCTTATACCAATCAGGCGTTCATTAACTGGAGCGATATGTGGCAGGCCAGCTCCGCGACTGCAAAGCGCGTGGCGCGGCATAACCTGCTCGCTGATGCTCTTACTATGGCGCAGCGGCAACTGCGGCATAAGGGCTTGCTGGATGTGGAGAAGACGGAGCCTACTCCAAAGGGGCCGGAGGCACGCAAGCAGGCGGCCCGTGATCGTGTCAGGCGCTGGAGGGCGCGGCTACATGAGCGGGGTGACGAGGAGATTCGGCCCGCCAAGCGGCCAGAGGGGTGGGCCTGGTCTATAAAGCACAAGGTTGGCTTGGGCGTGGAGGACTGGGCTCCGGAGGATATGGCGCGGTTGCGCGAGACCCTCCCCGAAGCCCGTGAGGTTGTGCGCGTTAACGGGCTCAAGTACATCCTCGCGGCGCGCGAGACCCCACGCGGCATGGCGTGGTACATCGCCGACCATAAGGGGCGGCGCATCAGCGAGACCGTCTACGGCGGTGACGCTCCGGAGGCCTACATCGCGATCCTCCGGCGCGAATCGGGGCGATTCGGTATCGGTAAGATGGAGAAGGACTTTGCTGGCCCGCCTGCCGACGCTATGACCGGCGCGGATGTAGGGCCGATCGCTCCTGGTTGCGCGCGGTGCCGCCGGAAGGTTGAGAAGCACGACACCGAGGAGAACCCAGAGCACTCTCATGACCCCACGCAGGCGGGCGGCGGCGGTAAGTCCGCCTACTTGACGGTCTGGACGCGTAAGAGCGAGATAGAGAACCTGCTCCGATCCGCCAAGGTTGGCGGTCGCCTGGTAGCGCACGCGCAGGGGTTTGAGTTGGAGACTGGACGGGCTGATAAGGTCAAGGCCGCCCTCGAGCCCGCCGGATTCAAGGTGGAGAAGTTCACAAGGACGCGCCCTGGCTCGACCGCGCCCGCGCACATGCGTGCCTACGGGCATGTCGTGAAAGTAATCGGCGTCCTAATCACCGACCCGTCCGACAAGCTTGAGAAGCATGAGCGGCGCTGGCACGGGGGGGCGTTTCAGAAGGGCCTCGCGGCTGCGCGGTACATTATAAATGCAGAAAGTCCACACAGCGGTGACAAACTGCACACAGATTATACCGCCAAGCAGGGCGATACTCACTCCGCGTCCGCGCAAGACACCAGCATCGTTGCCCCTGAGCTGGGCGAGGGCACGGACTACCAGGAGTACAACGCGGCCTGCAAGGGCGGCACGTGTTCACTACAAGCGGCACTTTCGCCGGACGGTGAACCGTACACCCCCGAGGTGCTGGCAAAGGCGGTTCCCCAGGGCGGGAGAGGCGCGTACGGGGCCGTGCGGACGCTCTACAAGGCCGAGGACGACGAGGAGAAGGAGTACGTCGTCGGGGGCTATGCCTCGCCACAGGTGATCGATAAGGAGCACCACCTGATCACCAAGGAGGCGATGCGGGAAGACCTGCCGCGCTTCCTGGCCGAGCCGAAATACCGAAATGCCATGTTGTTGCACTGTCTGCGCGCCGGAACGCTTGTAAAAGTCTCAAAGGGACGCGACTGGCACGGCTTTGTGCCTATCGAGGAGATTAACAAGGGCGACGAGGTCTATACCCATCGCGGGCGGCTGCAGCGAGTTCTGAAGACTTTCTGCCATCCTGGGCCAGATACAATCATGCGTCTGGAGCTAGAGAATGGAGAGGTTGTTCATATAACGGATCAGCACCGCGTCCTTACCACGATTGGGTGGGTCAAGGCGGGCGATCTGACTACGGATCACGTGTTGCATCACTTGGTGAAGCGCGGACACCGTTCCTGGAGGCTGGCCGATTCTGCATATCGTCAGCTCTTTGGGCGCGGGCTGCCCAACAAGTCGCTTTCACGAGATGCGGCGGAAAATACCCGCAAACGGATGCAGCAAGTTGGTAGCAGCGGCGCGGGGGCGCGGGTAACAGCGGCGCAACGCAAGGGTCGAACTTGGGAAGCGGTATACGGACATCCCCGCCCAAGTTATGGGGGTAATGCGGGCGAGAGGCATCCTAACTGGAAGGGCGGCAGGCCGCGTAGGGGCTATACCTGGGACTTTCCTGCGATACGCCTAACTATCATCGAGCGGGATGGGGCATGTTTGGCCTGTGGCGCTGCCCAATCAAGGACACGCGGCCTTGCGGTGCACCACATAGACGAAAACCGCGCCAATAATCATCCCGACAACTTGGCGACGCTGTGCGACTCTTGCCATAGCAGGGTAACGCGCGGCACGCTCGCGCTGGCGAACGGGATTAAAATCCTGTCTGTGACGCGAGAGCCCTATGACGGCCTGGTTTATAACCTGGAAGTCGAGGAGGACAACTCCTACGCGGGCAACGGCATCATATATCACAACTCCAACGTCCAGGTAGGTGAGGTGTTGCCACAGTGGACGCACCCAAAGACTGGCCAGGTCTTCAAGACCGAGGTAGACGACATTGGGCTGTTCTGCGTTATCAAGATACGCACCGACCCGAACCGCCCGCCGATCGTCGACCAGGTAATCAAGGACATCGAGGATGGCAAGCTGGCCTCGTTCTCCATCTCCGGCGATGCCCCGCTGGAGAGCCGTCACTACACGTGCCAGGACGGGAAGTGCTTCTGGCTGATCTCACGCATAGTATTTTACGAAATAACCATTTGCGAATTGGGCGTAAACCAAGATGCGAAACTGGTGGTGCTCTCCAAGTCCGCCGACGCCCGCCGGACGTCTTGCCTGATCTGTGGCGGGAAGGTCGACAAGGCTGAGACGACGCTGATAGACATCGCCGAGAGCAAGATTCACCAGTCCTACACCGAGGCTATGGATCGCTTGCGGGCGTTAGGGCACCTGACGCGCAAGGAGAGGATCGACCTCTCGGACGCCATCACCGACGCACTAGACGCCTTCCGTAAGAAGGTAGAGTCGCTAGGCCTGGACGACCGCAAGGTTCCGGCGGATGACGCGGCGCTGTTGGCGAAGGAGTGGGTGGGCGACGCACCGGAGCGGGTCAAGCTGGTCGCGCGCATTATGGAGGGGCTAGGAGCACTCGGAGACGCAGACTTGCGCCTGCTCGCGGATGACCACTGGCCGATCCCCTCAGACGGGGACACGGATTCCGCCGAGGAGCTTAAGGAAAAAGTAGAGGCTGTGGCGGAGGCCATTGGCGAGGAGCAGGCCATTCGGATGCTCGAAGACGTGCAACAGGCCGACTCGCTGCAGGTTAAGGCGGGCGGGATCGGAGATTCGACGCCTACGTCCGGTGCCGTTACGCAGGATGTGGGCAGGACGGTCAGTAAGGCCACCGACGAGACGGCTCCCTGGGAGATTGACGAGGTGCAGCAGCAGGTTGCAGTCTATGAACGTTACGTCAAGCGCGGTGCCCAGACTAATGAGGCCTACGACAAGATGCTAGAGGGCGCACCCGACTGGTTCGGGACGCGGGCGGACGAGTTCGGGCTATTCTTGGTGGCGCTCCACCAGGCTGGACTGCCCATCCCCCAGGTGCGCTTGCGCATCGCGGGCGAGGAGCAGGGAGAGCGTGTTCCCGATCCGCAGTGGACGGCAGAATCCTTGCTGGATGCGTGGCTAGAGGCATTGTCAGACTACAAGAGCAGACTCGAAGAGGCCCCGTGCGGCGAGGTCAGGTTGCTGGCCAAGCACGACACCGAGGAGAACCCCGAACACAGTCATGATCCTACCGGAGGGAAGACGTCTTACGCGGGCGTTCCTATGAACCAGCGTCCTTTTGATCATCTGATCCAGCTTTTTGGCGGGTGGGGCGGTGACAAAGATCTAGCCTCTCGCTACAAGAATGCTTACGCCGAGGCGAAAAATGCCGGAAACACAGCGCGGGCGTGGGAGATTAAGAAGCTGCTACTTGAGGACATCGAGCGGCATCGTATAGCGGCCAGCCGTCCTGGGGAGGAGGAGATAGAGAAACACGACACCGAGGAGAATCCGACGCATTCACACGATCCGACGAAGGGCGGCGGGGACGTTCCGGCGCATGACATATTCACAGTAGACCGCAATCCTGACATGCCCGCCGTATGGCGCGACTACAGCGCAGCGGACTCACCTGGGAAGGTGGGCGCAGTTACCAGGAAATGGCAGAAGCTAGACGATGCGGGGCAGGCCAGGATTTCAGCCGGTGCCTTGTTCTTCCTGAAGGATCAGCGGTTGGAGCAACTGCCTAGATCAACAGCTACTAGGTCTGTTGCGGAGGCGCGGGCTGACCGGATATTCACGATTCGCGATTCGACTGGCAGGGGACGCGCAAGGAAGCGTAACTGATGGTTAGACTCTAATGCCTCACTTCATCCCGCCCTACAGCTACTTCCGCAATGTGGCGCTCCAGGCTAGGGTGCCCCTACTGGGACTATCGATGCTCTCCGGTGACATCGTCGTTGCCGCGTCCGGCGCAACACGAGAGGAGAAGTGGGCGTCTACCTATGTTTGTGACGGCACGGACGATGATGTGTGGATTCAGCGGGCGCTGGATGAGGTGCCCAACAGGGGCAGCATCCTTCTCGTTGGCCCGCAGTTTAACATTGGGGCGACGCTCTACTTCAAGCAGACATGTGCTCTGCGTGGGCAGAGTCGTGGCGTATGCATCAGGACACAGGACGGGGCCAACCTGAACGCAATGGTCGCGATGTTCACTTTGATAGGGGACTGTACCCTGGGCGATCTCACGCTGGACGGCAACCGAGCTAACCAGGCGGGCGGTGTGGGGCTTATCATCGATGCGGCGAATGCTCAACCATATGTGTTAGAGAACTTGTCTCTCATTAACGCTTATGGCGACGCCATCGGGCGGTCAGCAGCTAATAGCTCTCAGTGTGTGCTATCTGATATCTATATATTCTACCCGCAAGGGGCGGGCATATCAATTATAGACAGCATCAACAACGCCTGGGGATGGTCACTAGTAAACGTTACTATCGACAACGCAGGAACCTACGGCATCTACTTCGAGGACACCGATGTCGCTCCCGCGACGGACTCGATGTGGGATGGGAGCGTGGTGGTTATCAGAGGCAGCACCATCGCCGATATGTTCTGGGCAGGGAGCAATAGTATCTTTTCAGGGTTGGTGCTTGACTCGTCTGCCCCGAGTCAGCTTATCCTTACGGGGATCAGGTGCCGAGGGAACACCTTTGTTCTGGGCATCTCGGAGCCGTTCCCTTACGCGGGGACGGCGGTTGCCGTCGACGTCTCTGGTGCGACGGACGCAGTTGAGTACAACAATATCTTGGGCACGATATTCCATTGCCTTAACGCATACTCTTTCAGCGCCCTTACGGGAACCGTTAGCCACAACGTGTTCGCTGCTGCCGTCGATGTGGGGAGTGTGGCCAACCTTGTGAGCGGTGCTATGGGGCCACTAGACTTGATCCGCAGCGGCTGGGGCTATCGAGTCGGAGTGGGCGGATTCTTCCTGGCGGGCTACTACAATTCCGATGCACAGCCCTCCGTGACTCTGGATGGAGTAGGGGGTCTGCGCCTTGGCGCGGGCGGGGCGTTGGCTCAAGACGTGAATCTGTACCGATCTGCGGCGGATACGCTGAAGACGGATGATGCCTTTGTGATCGCCCGAAACCTGCAGTTTACGGGACTGGGCGTCGGGCTGGCCGGAGGTGCTAACAACGATGTGGCTATCGTAGCGGCATCCTTTGTCAGGTTTACTGGCCCTGTGGCGGCATTTGGGGTTACGGGTTTTGCCAACCCCATTGCTGGGCGGGTGCTGATCGTGTTCCATACGATAGCTCAGCAGTTCACGATCTACAATGAGAACGTGGGGTCGGTAGCAGCCAACAGGATCACCACGCTGACGGGTGCCGACGTAGTCGTTCCGGCGGGCGCAGGCACTGCAGCTACGTTCATCTATTCGGGCGGCGCGGCACGGTGGATTCTGATAGGAGTGCGGCCAGGTGGCGGATAAGCGGCGAGAAGGCGTTCGTATCCGACAGGGCGATACCGATTTCGTAGTCGCTCCTGACCCTGAGCTGGAGGTCATTCGCGAGGTAGCGAAGGGTCGTGCTTACCTACAGCCTGGCGAGAAGCCCCCAAAGGGCGTAGCGGCGCACGAGGGGCCACGTGGCGGTCGATACTACGAAGAAGGTAGCCGCGCTCGCACTTCGCCCCAAACCCCCCAGGATTCGCCCCGTGTGGCCGCAGAATCGGCGCGTGAGGGCGTGCCGGAGCACAGGAAGCCACGACTTCGGGATATCCAGCGGACGTTTGCTGGGGTCTTGAGGGCGCGCGGGGTCACTAAGGACGAACTCGGATCGGTTGCCCGTGCCTGGTTTATGAAGTGGGACTCAGACGCAGGACTCTTGATGGTTGATATCTTGATGGGGCGCGAGGCGGCGAGAGCTTACTTGAGGACTCATCAGGAGCGGTTGCCCCCAGAACGTGCAGACCAATACTTGAATAACCTTCGCACAGAGGATACATGGTACAGCCGTGATCTTCGCCCTGGAGTTTTGAGTGCTGTGCGCGTGGCATCACAGACCGCGCTCAGAGAGGCAGGGATCGACGCACTTCCAGTATATCGGGGAGTGTCTGGTGAGATGGCTCGTGGCTTGCAGGAAGGGCAGAGCTATCGCCCACGCCCGATGGAGTCCTGGACAACGAAGCAGAGCTTCGCCGAGAAGTGGGCTGCCATGTCGCCTGGGGAAGCAGGGGCGGTCGTAAAAAAGACGATCCCTACCGATCAGGTGTTCCTGTTCTCCGACGCGGTGCCTTCGCTGAGAAGGTTTGGTCAGCACGAGGTGGTAGTGATGCGCGGAAAGGGCGAGACGCTTCGGTTGTCGAAGGGTGTTATGCTGGCGAAGAAGCACGGCCAGGAATACAGCGAACTAGACGACCTCGATCAGGACATACACCCCAAGAACGTCGGCGTGCGCGTGGGCATCCCATCCTATATCGCCCAGGCCGAGGGGGACGTAACCCCTAGCGAGGCAATCAAGCCTATCACGCCGGAAGAGGGCACCTCCGAAGAAGGTCAGGAGACTGGCTACGAGGGCTCCGAGGGCGGCGCGGAGACCCCGCACGTTGGGCGCGCGACTGGCTCCGGCTCCATTCCGGAGAGCAAGAAGATCGAGAAGCACCTTCCAGGCAAGCATGATCAGAAGAAGCACGGGCGCGTGGGGGCGGTGGACTGGCTCGACCCCTCGGAAGCACGTGACCTTTATCGGGAGATTCTGGAGAGAGTCACTCGTGGCGACATTCCAGAATTTTCCAACCTCGGCGACGGCTTGCTCGAGACCATTCGTGATCGCCTTCACACGGCGCTTGCAGCGATGATACGCAGGGCGAAGAAGGAGGGTGGCTACGAGAACTTCAATGCTGCTGTGCGTATCAGGGACGCATTATTCTCGGTGGACGGCGTGCTCAGCCAGCGGGCAAAGGATAGGAGCTTCAGTGCGAAGCTGGAAGAGCAGGTAGGTATCCTGACGGCGGGCAATAGCATCGATGTTAGGGACGATGACGCCCGCGCTGATCTGAAGCAGGAAATCATGGAGCGGACGGCGAAGGGGATGGAGCGGAAGCTCGGCGTAACGCCTGAGCAGGAGTCGGAGAATCTTGACAAGCTCTCCTATGAAGCGGCTCGCTTCTTGAATGACTACTATGAGAAAGTCGGCTCGCCTGTAAGGATTTCTCGGGAAGGGGATAACTATCGGTTTCGGGGAGGCAATCGGGACGAGCTGACGGGTGTCCGTCAGACATTGACGATGGCCCTTGCTGAGGGGTGGGCGGATGCCGAAGACAAGATGGCCAAGGCAGCCCCCTTCTGGGCGGCGGCACGGACGCTCGCTCCTCACTTCCGCGATGTCTATGATCAGGCGAAGGGGGTAGAGCTGTCCTCGTCGGAAAGGGTCGCTTATTACTTGACCAAGACGTGGGCTATATCTAGTTCTGATCACAGGGCACCGAGTGTTGCACTGCAGCGGGTTGCATCAGAGGCGTTTGGCGTGGAGGATACTACGGTCGCATACGTCGAACAGGGCTTCGAGGACATCGACCGTATCGTCTCCAAGCACGGGCAGGTGCTGCGGGCGTGGGTGGACTCTGTATATGAGGATACGCAGGCCCTTCTCAAAGAGCTGGAGATGGACGAGGTCGTGCTCGTGCGGGGTATGGGATGGGACGAGGCGGCGAAAATTCCGGATTGGGTATCTGCACTGCCGGAGGATGAGCCGACGCGCACTCGCGCGAAGCTCAATCCCCTATCGTCCTTTGCCAGTGAATACTCGGTGGCGATTCGCTTTGCTACACGCCATGAGGAAGAGCAGATGCTGGTTGCCGCCCGCGTGCCTCGTGATAAGATCTTTTCGACGTTCCGCACAGGGCCTGGCTGCGCCGAAGAGTATGAGATGCTAGTCATCGGCGGGGAAATTGATGTCGTTGCTCGGCGCGCTGGAGGGCAGGAACTACCGGCGTGGGAGGAGCGCGCCGAGCAGGATATGCGGCATCACAATATCGAACTCGCCGCACAAGAGGCCGTGTGGCTGGACGAGGACATGCATAATGCCGACTGGACAAAGCAGACGCATGATGTGTTCGCGTTGCAGCCTGCGAGTGGGGTCGAGAAGCTGTTCAAGGGCGCGCCTACCGAACCGATGGACTCCCGTGCCCATACCGGCAACGCGCCGGAAACCACAACGGGGATAGTAACCACGAACCAGGGTGTTGCTGGTTCTCAGGACGTGCAGGACAGCCGGAATGCGCCTATTACCCTGGCGGAAATAGCGCATGCCGAGATGCTGATGCGCCTGGCCGCTATGGGCATCAACAAGATGAAGACCAACGCGGCGTCTGATCTTCCTAGCCGCCTGGACAAGCGTGGCAAGCGCCGCTGGCCGTCTCCGCTCGAGCGCGTCAATCAGGAAATCGGGCGCACGAAGAAGGCGATGGAGACCGCAACGCGTGCCCTGTGGCGCGGCGAAGGCGACGTGGATACCTGGCACGCTCAGATGCGCGCGGCGGTTGATGACCTCTACGGCAAGTCGGCCTACGCCTCGACGCTGCGGCTCAAGGAAACGCCGGACGCTCGGCAGCGGGCACGGGATAATCTCATGGCCGAGTTGAGACATCAGCGGCATTATCTCAGTCGTTTTCGCGATGATATTGCACTGGGGCACGTGAAAACGGAAAAACAGGCGGTATGGCGCGCCAAGCTCTACGCGGATGGCTCCGCCGGACTATATCATCAGACAGTTTCGGAGGGCTCTCCCCAGATGAAGGCCCACTGGAAGCTGACCCTTGGCGCTGAGCACTGTGCCACGTGCCTGGAGATGGCTACGCAGAGCCCCTGGCCCGCCAACCGGATGCCCCGCCTACCCCGAGACGGCAGCACGATCTGCCGGTCTAACTGCCGCTGCTTTCTGATCTATCGGAAGGCACGGCCCACATTCCGGCCCGTCCGCCGGAAGAAAACTAAAAAATCCCCCGAATAACCCGTAACACTCCCCCTAGCCGACCGTCTCTATCAGTGAAAGGCGGTGATAGAGGATGGCGACGCGAGACGAGATCAGCGAAGCGGTGCGGAGGTCTCAGCAAGAGCTAGACATCGCCGCGCCACGTATCGCCGAGGTTCTCGGTCTGACTTCGACGGCTACGCCCGATCTACCACGAGGTACGTGCATGTGGACGCCTACCCAGATGGCGACGGCGACTAAGATCAAGGCGCTTCGCACGGCGGGGTTTTCGAACCTTGATATGATTCAGGCCTTCAAGCGCGGCGAGCTGGACGCGCTGTATGCACTGCTGGAGGAGCCCGATGCCGAACACGGAGCCGATTGACCTTGCACTATACCGCTTTTTGAAGTTCATGGGTGAGGCGAATCGCTTCATGGCGGCATACCGACAGCAGGAGCGGGAGGAGCACAAGATCATCAAGTTCCCTGTTGCGCGGGTGCGGGGTGTGACCGAAGACCCCGCCGGATCGTCATAGTAAGCAGAAAGGGAGGTTGCATGTGGCTCGGCAAGGCTTGGCAGCGGGCACATCATTAGCGGCTCGCTATAAGGGCCACACGTACAGGGCTACCGTCCTTGATGGGGGGCGCTGCCGCCTGGAGGACGGGCGGGAGTTCGGGAGCTTGTCAGCAGCGGGGAGCGCCATCACGGGCGGCGCGGCCTGCAACGGCTGGCGCTTCTGGCGCTTAGCTGAGGGCGGGTCGTGTGCGGCAGTCGCGGCGAAGGTAGCCGACACTCCACCCACACGCGTCCCTGTTGCAGGCACCACCAGGGCCGTGCGCTTTGACGCCAACGCCAAGAGCGACGAGGCCATTGCTTGGCGGATGCAGTTTCACCCGCCTATCCCGATTCATTGGTGCGACGGCACTATTTCAACTGTGCCTTTTGACAGATTGGACGACACCCTGGCGCAGCACAACGAGGACGTTCATGGGAGGAGACGGCGGGATGCAGTCTAAGGAGGATACCAATGGCGAGGCTCGGTGAGCTAGCAGAAATCCTTCACACGGCTGACCGTAGGGCACTGCGGGCGATCGGGCTCATTGTCGCTGTTGAGCGCTACGCCTTTGGGGAGCACGCGTGGGAACTCGTAACCATTCGTGTGTCGCTAGGTCGGTTCGGCGCGCTGGACGTCTACACGTTCGCCGAGCATATCCGGCCCGCCTATACATTGGCGCAGGAGATGCGCGAGCGCGCGGAGCAGCGGCGAGACCCCGAGGAGAAGAGCACTGACCGCATTCTGGGCCTATCTCGCACCGATCCCGTGATCAATACCTTGCCAGATGCGAATGCTCAGGAGCGCCTAGCAGCGGCGACGGGATGGATACGCGGTGGTTAAGCGGTCGCGACGGGTCAATATCCGTGGCGGGGACTTGGGCTGCGTCCATCATTACGTCATGGAGCGGCCCACATGGGTTGTAGGGAGTCACTATTTCTACGAGCGCGGCGTCTGTAAGAAGTGCAGCGCGGTAACGGAGTTTCTCCGCGCTGAGCACCCTGAGTTCGAGGATGCGATTGTGCTTGCGGCAGATGCGCTATCGGAGGAGGTGCCCAATGTCCGAGACGAAGACGATCCGGACTGATCTCGAGGACGCCTGGGCGCTACACGAGCTGCTCAGGAGTCAATGTGATCCCCTGCGGCTGGGCGAGGGCAATTGCTGCCTGCTGCGTAAGCTGCAGGATGTGATCATGTCCCTGACCTTCCCGAATGGCGTGAGCACGACGGAGGAGACTGCCAAGTACGGTGTGGCATCACATCCTATCGCTGCTAAGAAAGAGCTGGCCCTGACGTTGGAGGAGGCCTGGCTGATCACCTCGAACATGGGACGGACGGCCTACGGTGGGGCACAGCAGCTACTGTTGCAGGTCTTCTTCGTCTTGCAGCAATTCAGCGGCCTCGTGCCGGAACCAATCACGGAGCTGCCTCCCTGGATGCAGGAAGTTCAAGAAGGAGAGTGAGCTTATGTGCCTCGAGCAGAACCGACAGATACTGGAGGAGATGCGGGGACTCCGCAGAGCGACGGAGGCCATCGCGAAGGCTCTGCGGAAGGAGACCACGTGGACTCCGGCGAAGATCACCGCACCTCGCGTTATGCGGTTGCCTCAGTTTCAGGGCAGGCCCGTAGACCTCGACGACGTGGCACGCGAGCCCGACTGGGAGCCAGGCGTCTATGGCCCGTCGGAGCATGACATGCGCGACAGCGGCCTGCCCACGGGCGAGCCGCCGGAGGACTCATTTCTAGACGACGGCGAGCTAGGCTATCTGATCGCGCAGGACGAGTCTTGGTGATGAGCAGGCCGAAGGCCAAGCTACCAGCCTGGAAAAACGACGCGGAAAAGCTCCGCTACGATCTGATTCCCCCGATGCCCTTGGGGGCGGTGGCGTTCGTCTACACGATGGGTGCCCACAAGTACACCGATCACAACTGGCGCAAGGGCATGGCCTGGAGCCGTGTCATCGGTGCGATGATGCGGCACCTGGAGACGTTCCGAAAGGGCATCTCGATCGACCCCACGGACGGCCAGCATGTGCTTGCATCGGTTGCCTGGTGCGCGCTCACGCTTATGGAGTATGAGCGGACGCATCCTGAGCTTGATGACAGGGCACTCGATGGTCGCGACATCGAAGCGGTCGAGGCTATTCGCGCCGGAGCGTTCGCGCTGAAGGAATCAGAGGCCGAGTGATGGATGTGGGCGAGTTCCCCTGCTGGTTTTGCAGCGCGGAGTTTCCGGAGCATGAGTGCGAGACCTGCGGGTTGGCGGTCTGCTCAGAGTGCGTGCACTTGATAGACGACGGCTGCTACTGCGGAGGCTGCGCCGAGGATGTCATCGCGAACTGGACGGTCAATAGCGATCAAAAGGAGAGGAAGGGCTAGCATGAGGACTCAGGACGACGCACCTCGTCCGGCTCTCGGGCCGAAGCTTGATACGGGCACACGCTATGGTGATGCGCTTAAGTTCTCGGCGCTGC
>Ga0315288_10004109_pt1 | contig 18512 bp, 11 predicted proteins | sample YL17G11_20_MG_FD_203454 | JGI IMG/M metagenome (GOLD analysis project Ga0315288, IMG submission 203454) | Sediment microbial communities from Yellowstone Lake, YNP, Wyoming, USA - YL17G11_20 | ecosystem: Environmental > Aquatic > Freshwater > Lake > Sediment | place: USA: Wyoming | collected... | reverse complement strand
CACGACGGCTGGGCCTGGAGCAAGCGGCGAAGGCTTCGGCTGGGGGGGGCGGAGGTGCAGGCCGAGAACGCGATGCTCCGGGACACCGTCGAGTTTCTGGTGGAGCGGCTCGCCTGTGCGGAGCGGCGCCTGAAGGCCGCCCATATCAGAAAGCCCTATTCCCTGGCAGAGCGGCTCCATATCCTGTGGTGCATCGAGTACTTCGGCATCCCGCGACGGCAGATCCCCAAGTGCTTCGGGGTGGCGCGCTCGACAGTGTGGCGATGGCTACGGCGGCTGCACGATGGTATCGGGCTCTGTGGCCGCAAGTGCCAGCTATCGATGCGCCGGACTTCTGAGGAGCTGGAACGGCTGCTGTGGGAGATGGCATCAGCGAATGCTGGCTGGGGTCGGCGCCGCATCGCCCTGGTGCTGGGGACACTGGGCATCTTCCTGGCGGCCTCTACGGTGCGCAATATCCTGCTCAGGCCTCGGCCACAACCCAAGGGTGCGCCGGCCGCCGCTGCCGGAGGGCCCGAAGAAAGGAAGCCGCGCCAGATCGTTGCTCACTACCCCAATCACGTGTGGAGCGTGGATCGCACCCGGGTGTGGCGGTGGCGGATCTGGCCCAGCTGGGTGCTGGTGGCAATTGATCACTTCTCCCGAAAGGTCGTCGCCTCTTGCCATTTGGAGGGGCCCAACGCCGGCTGGGTGGTGGAAGCGCTGGAGGAGGCGTTCCTGTGCCACGGAGCGCCCAAGCACATCATCACCGACCAAGAGGGTGTCTTCATCAGCGACGTGTTCGCGGAACTACTGAGGCGATGGAATGTCAAGCAGCGTTTCGGTGCGGTGGGCCAGCACGGCTCCATCGCGGTGACCGAACGGGTCATCCGGACATTGAAGTACGAGTGGCTACGGCGCGTACCGGTGATCAGGGGGCTGGATCACCTGGAGATCCTGCTGGCCGACTTCGTCTGCTACTACAACTCCTGGCGGCCCCACACCACCCTCAAAGGCGCGGTCCCGGAGCTGATCCATGCTGGGCAGGAATGGTCAGCCCCGGCCCGCACGGCGAAGACCGTTCCCGCTCACGTCGAGCGCCGCTTCTTCCCCGAGACTCGCGTTACCGGCTTCCGTCTCGCGGCATAGCTGCGCCGACCGGCTGCCCTCTGTTCTCCCTCGCGCTCGGTAGCGCACTGTATGCGCACGCCACCGGAGGCCATTCCCCCATCGTTGTGCCGACATCGCGGTCTCGTGGCGGTAAGATCCAGTATCATCCCCATCGCCAACTGCTCCCATCAGAACGGCTCAGGGTGGTTTCAGCGCCAGTTGACCACCACACCTGGGTGCTGGTGGCCATCGATCACTTCTCCCGAAAGGTCGTCGCCAACTGTGCCCTGGAGGGCCCAAATGCCGGCTGGGTGGAGGACGCGCTGGAGGAGGCGTTCCTGCGCTACGGACCGCCAAGACACATCATCACCGATCAGGAAGGCGTATTCGCCGGTGAGGTCTTCGGGGTGTCCCCCCGAGAAACGCTATCCGTGGGATGGATGGTCGGAAAGTGAGGGGCTATCTCAGGATCAGAGGGTGCAGGGTCGCGTCCTGTCCCAGCCCGCGCCGGCCGCCGGGCCGGTTCAGGCCTGAGGAGAGCTGCTTGCGTCTGTCTGCTTCTCCCTCAGCACTTGCAGCAGATCATCGGGTGTCAGGCCGCATCCGCTTCCGACCCGTCGCAGCTTCTCCTGATCCCATGCGTGATCAGGAGCGAAGCGGATCAGGCGATCCAGTAACTCGGCTTGAAGCTCTCCAGGCAGCTCCCCCCGCTTCCACCTCCGGCGGGCGTCAGCTCTCTCTGCCTTATCCTGGGGTAGAAGACGCCATCCCAATCGCAGCAGCCGCATTGACACGTGGTGTTCTCGACGCATCTCGCGCCACGGCTTCCAGGCCGTGAGTAGCCCTTTCCTCTCGAGACTCGCCTCGACCAAGGCCTCGTCCAGTTGCTGGAGGGCTACGAGCAACCCAAGACGGCGGTTTTCTATCCGCAACCGCAGGTTTTCTAGCGCGAGCGCGGCCGCCTCCGCGAGTGTTTGTTTCATCTCACTCTCACTTCAGGCCGCCAAGCGGAGGTACCGGTGATGAAGACCTCCGAGCACGGGCACCGAGACAACCTCGCCTTTGCCCGGTGGAGGTTGGGGCAGCGGCGTTTCACCGGATAGCCCCTGGTGGGGTCGGGCGGGGTGGTAGTAGTCCTCAATGAACTCCTTGAGCAACCGCTCCAGATGATGCTCGTTCAGCACGATCACATGATCCAGCAGTTCCCGGCGTAGCGTACCGATGAAGCGCTCTATGTAAGGTTTCTGCCAGGGGCTCTGGTAGGCGGTGCGCACTTCCAGGATACCACAGGAGATCAGGAAGGCATGTACGCCGTGGCCGTAGATGCCGTCGTTGTCCCGGAAGAGGAAACGCGGCTGCTGGCCGAAGGGCGTCGCCTCTCGCAGTTGCTGAATGACCCATTCCATGGTCGGGTTCGGGGTGATGGCGAAGTGCAAGACCTCCCTCCGGGCATGATCGAAGATGAGGAAGACATACAGCACCTGGAAGCGCAGCGTGGTGACGGTGAAGAAGTCAATCGCCCAGGAGCAGTCGAGATGGTTTCTCAGGAACGGGAGCCAGTTGGTCGTCTCTGGCCGGGGTCGGCGGGGCTTCACCATGTACTTGCGGACCGTATCCTCTCCGGGGGCCTCGTAGCCCATCAGCAGAAGCACGTCCCGGATTCGCGCCGCCCCCCACAGCGGATTCTCCTTGTTCAGGCGCCGGATCAGCTGCTGGATGTCCTGGGCCACCGGCTTTCGCCCCGCCTTCGACCTATGCCGCCACCACGCCCGGAAGGCCCGGGTGTGCCAGTGTTTCACCGTTTCGGGCTTCATGATGTGAGCCAGCTCTTCCCATCCGTTCAGGAACTTCGAGAGCACTACCCAGAGTATCCGGAAGGCTGGGCTGAACGCGTGACGCCGCCTCCGTGCACCCGAAGGACGACTCAGTTCCGCCGCCAACTGGCTCTGCATCGCCAGCAGCTGCGCCGCCGTCACCGCCCGCGGCAGCACCAGCGCCCAGCAGAAACTGAGAAGATACCGAAGCAGATGGAGCAGGACGCCCAGGAAACTGAACAGGTGCCAGAGGAAGCTCAGGATCGCCTTCATGCCACCAGGATACCAGGACGCCGAGGCGAAATGAAGCCCTGCAGGAACCTCGGATAGCATTCTTCGGGGGGACAGAGTTCGCGACCCCTCGCCAAATCCCTCCCGCTACGTCTTACCAGTTACCCCTGTCACGGCCCCTTGACAAGAAGCCTGAAATCGTTATCATGATACGAGTGTAGGTCCGCGAACCTTGACTTGTGGGGAAGGAGGTGACGAGAGCAACACGCTTTGCCTCACCTGTGGTTTCGTGATCCGACGCGTTCAAGTCCAGCACCGGAGGTTCTCAATGAGAACAAGAGGCGAGAGAGGCTTCACGCTGATCGAGCTGTTGGTGGTGATCGCCATCATAGGCATCCTTGCCGCGATGGTGTTTCCAGTGTTCGCGCGTGCACGTGAGTCGGCGCGCAAGGCGGTCTGCCTATCGAACGTCAAGAACATCGCTCTTGCGATCCAGATGTACCTGGCGGACAACAACGACACGCTGCCGCCGGCTGAACACCGCCAGGAGGTCATCGACTATTTCCTGACCGCTCCTGGGAATTCAGCGGACGCAGCGGTGGAGGATGGCGAGTGTGCGGAACTGGGCCAGATCTCTGACGCTAATCCGTACCTACGCTGGCCTGTCATCCTTGACGAGTACACCAAGAACCGCGATGTCTGGCGCTGCCCGAGCCAGCGGATGATTACTGCCGCTCGGTTCATAGTGCCCTACGCGAACTGGCTCGCGTACCTGAAGGCCACTGAGGGGGCGTGGGGAGGCGATACAGAGGCCAGCGGACCGTGTATGATGTCCTGGCCGTCCGGATGGGGCGGCACGGTGACCGACTCGGTCGCTCAGCAACGGGGGGCCAGCGGCTGGCTCGAATCGACCCCCGCGGCGCAGAAGGTGTTCGTCTGGGGCTACTCCGTCAGCGCGGATAAGGCCCACGACCTGAAGCTGGCGGCCGTCAACGACACGGTCAGCTACGTCATTGTGGCCGACGGCGGGTTCGTTGCTGACTGGCTTCCACCCGCCTACCTCGCGGCACCGGAGTTGTGCGCGCTGGGATGCGGGAATTCGATGTGCGGCTGGGCCGACTGGCAGGCGTGCGCCTCCAGTGGAGCCAGCTGCGGCCTGTACAACCTTGCCCCCAACAATGGTTCCTTCCTGCGGGAACCGGCTCTGCGCAATAAGTACGCTCGCCACTTGGGTGGGAACAACCTCGGCTTCCTCGATGGGCATGCGCAATGGATGCAGGCCGACACTGCTCTGGCGAAGATACGAGACGGGGAACTGCAGGGAATGTGGCCGTACGGCTTCGGCCCGACATCGAACTGCCCGCACTGGAGCGGCGGCGGTACGTTCTCCCAGGTCTACCCAGACGTCCCAACGCTGTACTGAGTCTAGCCGAATCCGGCCGAAGGCAGGATTCGCAGGTCTGCCCGTGGGCGGGGCGCCATCCGGCGCTCCGCCCATCTTCATCTACCCCCCGGAGTTGATCACGGCCAGCCCGTACGGGTCGATGGACGGGATGGTGAATTCCAGCCTGTCCCTGTCCATATGACAGGGCAGCACCTCTTCACGCTGCAAAGTCAGCCACCGGACTTCTGCGGGCTTCTCGCCTGCCGACCAGGGAATGCCGACCTTCACGTTGCGCTTCGGGGTGATCGTGTCATCGGCCTCCCGATAGTCGTAGTTGAGTACGTGACAGATGACGGCCTCGCCCCTGCTGTAGATCACCACATTCACGTCCGCATCCGACGTCGTTACAGGTAGCCCTCCGAACTGTCCCAAGGGGGCTATGACGGCAGCCCGCTGCTCGTCCCGGTATTCACGCCAGAAGTCGAGCAGCCGGTCATCACTGATCGTCGACATGCCCGGGATCGCTCCCATCTCGTGGGCGGAATACACGATCACTTGGCCGCCGTTCCGAGCGTATGCCCGGAGAGCATCGCGCTGGCTCTCGGTCAGCTGCCCGGCCTCGGCGAGGAGCACTGCCTGGTAGCGGGCGAGCTGGTCGGCGGCGATCTCGCTAGGCGTGAAGACGTCATCGCCGGCGTAGATCACGTCATACTGATAGCCTGCCTCCGCGAGGGCTTGTGCCAGAGCGAGGTACTTGTGATGACCTTTCGGGTTCGCCAGCACCGCCGAGTCGGCATAGAGGATCGCGATCTTGTTGTCAGTCGAACATTCTTCGTAATACGTTCTATGCTTGAGGATGAACCTCGTGTAGTCCTTCACCAGTTCCGGCACGGTCGCTTCGAGGCGCGTCCTCTCATCCACACCAGGCCACCAGTAGTAGCCCCACCTTCCGTTGTTCGCGTATGCCTCGAGGAACATGAGCAGGTAGTAGCTAACGCTCTTCCTCCCCGCGAGTTGCTTAGGCACGTAGATCTGGGGGGTGATCCACGCTGGTGCCTTTCCGCCGAGGGCTGAGGCCAGCCGGTACCAGGCAGTGAACTTGCCCCTGGGAAGCAGATGGTGTCCGGGACCGGTATGGAACGCGCCCGGATCAACCACATAAATGTTCTCCATCATCACGAAGTCGATCAGCTCTCCCCAGGCAGCGCCCCAAAGCCGGCCGTTCGCCTCCAGGAATGTCCCGATGCCGGTGAGATTGGCAGTGACCGCCATCTCGCTCTTCGCTCGCGCGATGCAAGCGCGGACCTCGCGCAGGAACTCGGCCGCGGTCTCAAAGGCGGCGGCCTGGTGGAAGGCCACGTATTGCCTGTAGAGAGCATCGTTCTCGCGGAGACACTGCAGAAGCACCCTATAGCCGTCTGCTCTCAGTTCTCCAACGTCTCGCACGGATGCGGCATTCCGCGCCGACGGATCCCCCTCGATGTGTGCGCAGAACTTCTCAAGGCATTTGGGGCAGAACCCCGGGTCCTTATGCTCGCGGGACATTAGCCCAATGCTCGTCTGAATCTCGTCAACGTTGACGACGTCTGCTCCGCCCTCGATCGCCTTCTGGATCTTGGCCAGCAGGTGATCGCGGAAGACGCGGCTGTAAAGACACATCGCGTAGACGGGCTTGGAGTCCCAGTAGTACCACTTGACCTCGGCGGGGTTGCCAGAGATGTCCCGGCACATCTCATTGAGCAGATGCCGCTCCTCCTCGCGCTCGTAATAGCGACTGGTGAGCGCGATCAGCGGCACCGAGACAAGGACGCGGCGTCCCTCCTGGTGTGCCTGGTCGACCGCCGAACGATCCCAGCGGGCCGGGTCATCCCACATCCCATTCACGGTCGTGCCATACTCTCTCGCCCGTTCCACTGGCATTGGAACAGCCGACACAAACTGCACCGCCCGATACCACTCCATCGAAGGACCTCCAAGTAGGCGTGATGCTCGACTCACCGGCTGCCGAGCTACCACGGGCTCTGACAACGATTTCAGAACACCATTTGGGCGGGGAGCCGCAGACTCCTTCATTTGTGCCAGGCATGACAGCAGGAGTTAAGAGAAGGCGACCGGAATGAATGATAACGATTTCTTGACTTGCGGGGCGCACTGGTCGCTGACAGGGCACAGGGGAGGCTGGGACTTGACTGCAAAGCCCATTCGCAGCCGGCCGGCCGTGAGCTTCCGGGCTGTGCTGATCGGGTTCCTGGGGATCCCGCTCAACACCTATTGGATGATCCTCACCTACTGGAGGTTCGGGAACGACGCCGGCACGCCGTACCCCATATACTACAACTGCGTCTTCTACCTCTTCGCGCTCGCCGGCCTCAACACTCTCCTGCGGCGCAGACGGCCGGAGAGCGCCTTTTCGCTGGGGGAGTTGCTCACCATCTATGTGATCCTATCCGTGGCGACGGCATGGTGCGGCGTGGACCTGCTCATACCTCTGCCCGAGGCCATCTCGGGGCCCTTCTGGTTCGCGAATCCCGGCAATCACTGGGCGGATATCCTCTGGCCGAATCTGCCGACCTGGCTAACCGTCTCCAAGCTTGATGTACTTCAGGGCTTCTACGAGGGGGATTCCAGCCCGTATGCTGTGAGCGTGCTGCTGGCGTGGGCGGGCCCAGCCGTATGGTGGACCGCGATCGCCACTGCCTTGATGCTCTGTTTCGTCTCTCTCAGTTCGCTCTTTCGGCGGCGATGGGTGGACGATGAGAAACTGCTCTTTCCCATCACGACGGTCCCGCTTCAGATCGCGGAGGAACGGCACGCTCTTTCCCGCAACAAGGTGATGTGGGCCGGCTTCTCCGTCGTCGCCGTGTTTGAGGTCCTCGCCACCCTCCATGGCTTCTTCCCTGCGGTTCCGGTGATCCCATTCTACTTCGATCTCGGTCCCTGGGTCGATCAGTACCCGCCCTGGAACGCGTTTCGCTGGAAGGGCGTCGGGGTGTGGCCGATACTGATCGGGCTGAGCTATCTCATGCCGCTGGACCTGTCGTTCTCGCTCTGGTTCTTCAACTTGTTCTGGAAGGCCGAGCTGATTGTCTCGGCGCAGCTTGCCTGGACAACCAACACCGCCTCAGGGTTCCCGTACATCGATATGCAGTCGCTCGGGGGGCTTGCAGCCTTATTGGGATCGGCGATATGGCTCGATCGCCGGTATGTGGTGCAGGTTCTTCGAAAGGTCATCGGGCTGAGGTCATCGATCGACGACTCGCGCGAGCCGATGAGCTACCGGGGGGCGGCGCTGGGACTGGCCATCGGGGTGGCCTTCCTGTGCTACACCTTCGGCCGCGGCGGTATGGCCACGTGGACAAGCCTCGCCTGGGTGGCGAACCTGCTCTTTATCGGACTCGTGCTCACGCGCGTGCGAGCGCAGCTCGGCCCACCTGGTTTCGAGCAGGTGAGTATGGGGCCGAACCAGTTCCTGCCGGCGCTGTTCGGGAGCACCGCGATCAGCACCACAGGTCAAGGAATGCTCTGGCTCTCCTATCCTTTCACAATGCATTTCGCTCAGAACCCGCAACCCTGGACCCTGGAAACCTACAAGCTGGGGGACTCCGAGCGGATGGAGTTGAGGCGGCTTCCTTGGGTATTGGTGGGAGCTACTGCGATCGTGGTGCCGTGCTTGTTCTGGGCCACGCTCCATGTCCTCTATCATATAGGCGCGCGGGCCGGGGCCGACCCGTTCGCGAGCGGGCACGCTCGACAGGTTCCGCTGCAGATGGCGAGCATGCTCGAGAACCCGACGAGCGGCACCAACACCCCACTGCTCGGCGCGGTAGGTGTCGGGCTGGCGAGCACGGCGGGTCTCATGGCGCTGAAGCTGCGGTTCTTTGCCTGGCCCCTGCACCCGGTCGCGTTTCCCATAGCGTCGGCCTGGGTGATGGACTGCTACCTACCCGGCATCTTCATCGCCTGGCTCGCCAAATGGGTCATCATGCGCTACGGGGGCCTGCGGCTCTACCGTAGGGCGCTGCCATTCTTCCTTGGCATGATACTCAGCTCGTCGGTGATCGGCTTCGTGCGGATGACCATCGGTGCGATCCTGAATATCGACATGCCGTTCCTGTAACGGCCTCCCTCCGGGGTTCGCGGCCCCGGGTCCTCGTTGACAAGGGGCAGGCGGCTATGCTAGGCTACTGTAATCGTTTTCTGAAATGGCTCTCGTCACTACATGGAGTGGCGATATCACGCTCTGAGGCTGCTTCGAACCGGCCCAGAGGCGTCGCGTGGAGGCGACAGGCATGAACGCTGCTCGTAGCAAGCTCGCGCTGTGGGGAACAGAGGGTGAGGCTGTGATCGTCGAGACCGGCCATCCGTGGCGGCTGATCCTCTGGGAGAAGGCGCAGTACGTGCCGTGTTTCGATCTGGGCGGGGACGTGTGGTTCACGCCCGAATGGTTCGAGACGAGCTCCCCGGAGGATCCGCACTGCTACGAAGTCATCATGGACAAGGACTGCCGCTTCAGCGAGGCGCAGATTGAGGAGTCCGGCCCTGCTCGCGTGACGGTGCACTGGAAGAATGCGCTCTGCAATAGCCTCTATCGGATATTCCACGGCAATACCCGCTCCGAGGAGTTCTACCGGGTGTTCCCCGACGGCATCGCGGTACGCCAGCTGGTAGGCTGGCCGGGCGACCAGTCCCCGGATGGCATCAACCCAGGCATTTGGGAGGTGGAGGAGTTCATCCTGATCAACGGCCCCGGCGTTCTGCCTGAGGACTGCGTCGAGCCAATCGGCTTCACGCTGACCAACCTCGCAGGCGACACGCTCGACATCAAGTGGCCTCATCCCTTCGACCAGGGCAAGGCGCTCTGCCAGCTCAAGCCGGAGATCGCGGAATGGTCGGAGTATATTGGCGTGGTGCATCTGCGCGATCACCCGAACCCCTTCGTTGCCTTCCCGCGCAACCGCCTGCTTTTCCCCCACGCGAACTGCCAGGCCTGCGGCAAGCCGCATCCCCAGATGAACGCGTTCCCGGGCGCGTCGAACTACTCGCACTGGCCGGCAAACGACTCGCGCGAGTTCGTGGGCTGGCTGCGGGCAACCGACGAGGAAGTGCGGACCCGCGCAACGCACACCTCCTTCGTCAACTGTGGATACAGCTATGGCGGCGTCACGCCACCGCGGCCTAGCTCGTGGCTTTTCCTGACCGGAGCAGTAACGGGGGGAGTCGACGAGGCGAGATCGCTCGCCGGGTCGTGGCTTGGCCGGGCGAAGGTCGAGAGTTCGCATCTCTTCGAAGGGTACTCATATAGCCAGCGGGCTTACTGCTTCCGGGCGTCGACGCCCGGCCCGATTCGGATCAAGCTCTCTCCCACCCAGCCCATCATCAACCCGGTGCTGAGGCTGTACTTTGGCAGGCCGCCGGTGAAAGTGGTCTGGGAGGGAAAAGAGCTACCCGCGTCGGAGTTCGAAGCGCAGGCGGTGGGCGACGACGTGGTGGTGTGGATCAACCGGAAGCTGGACCGGGAGACAACGTTGGAGATCGAGACGAAGTGAGCGGGCAGGGCGCGCTGGCGGAGCAGACGAACACGGGTTCAGACAGCTCGCTGCGGGGCCGAGGAGGCACGATGCTTGGGGTAGTTCTTGCCGGGGATAGCAGAGCAGAGGTCAAGGAGTTCGCGGACCCGGAGCCAAAGGCGGGCGAAGTAGTCGTCAGGCTGACCGCGTCGGCGATCTGTGGCAGCGAGATGCATTCCTACCGTGGCACCAAGGGGTCCCGCGGGACAATCTCCGGCCACGAGATGGTGGGCGAGGTGGTCGAGGCGAACCAAGTTCGGCACCTGAAGGTGGGGGACCGGGTGGCCCTTCAGATCATGATCGGGTGTGGCCGGTGCTACTACTGCCTTCGCGGCGACTACGAGCACTGCGCGAAGATGGCTTACCTGATGGGTGGGCACGCGGAGATGATCGCGGCCCCAGAGATCTGCTGTATGCCACTGCCGGATGACGTGGACTGGGAGCGCGGTGTGCTGCTCGGCGGGGATACTATCGGCACGACCTATCGAACGCTGAAGCGCCTCGGCGCGAACGCTTTCGATACAGTGGCTGTGCTAGGTTGTGGACCCATCGGCCTGGGGATGCTCGCGGTGCTGCGCTTCCTCGGGGCTCGCGCCATCGCCGCCGATGTCTCCCCGTATCGTCGGGATCTCGCAACGAAGCTCGGCGCCGACTCGGTCATCGATCCAAACGCGGGCAACGCCGCTCAGATGATCCTCGATCTGACGGACGGCGCTGGCGCTGACATCGCGTTGGATTGCAGCCCCACCCAGGCGACGCTTACGGCCGCGCTCGACTGCGTACGGAAGTTCGGGAAGGTCGGGTTCGTGGGAGAGAAGGGCGATTCCGTCATCCACCCGAGCAACCATTTCATCCGGAAGGAGATCACGGCGGTCGGCTCGTGGTACTATAGCCCGAGTGACTACTACGAGATCCTCGGACTCCACCGGCGGGGGCTGAAGGTGGACGACCTCGTCACTCACCGGTTCCCGCTGGCGCAGGCGAACGAGGCATTCGCCACCTTCGCCTCGGGCGAGTCGGGCAAGGTGCTGCTTGTGCGGTGACGGCATCGCCGGCGACCGCGGCCCAATCTGGTCCCGAAGCTGGAAGCAACGCATGAGAGCAGGCCAGCATTCGAAAGTGCGGATGCAGGATGTCGCCCGGCGCGCACGGGTCTCCGTGGCGACGGTGTCGCGCGTGATCAACGGCACGACCGCGGTGAGCGAGCCCGCCGCCGCGCGGGTGCGAACGGCGATACAGAGCCTCGGGTACGAGATCAACCACATCGCGAAGAGCCTGAGGCAAGGCATCACGCACACTGTGGCGGTGCTGGTCGGCGACCTAGGTAACCCGTTCTACGCCGACTTCATCAAGGGAGTGGAGCTGGCGGCTCAGCGCGCCCGGCTGAGCGTAATGGTCTGCACTGCCCCGACGGAGGAGGAAGCAGCCATCCGCCAGGTGCAGATGCTCCTGAGCAAGCGGGTGGATGGCATCATCATGTGGGGCTGGTGCCTGGACTCCCGGCATGTCGAACGCCTGCTCGCGGCCGGGGTCCGGGTGCTGGGGCTCGAGCTGCAGCCCCAGCCCGTGGGAGGGGCGCGAACTCTCTCCATCGACTTCCGCACAGGGATGCGCGACGTCGTCGCTCATCTGGCCTCCCTGGGACATCGCCACATCGGCTACCTTTGGGATCCGACGGACAGACCGGCCAGCCCGGAGAGCCGGTTCTATTGCTTCCGCGAGGCGCTCTCCGAGCACGGCTTGCAGCTCCCGGATGAATGGATCGCGGCCGCGGTCGGGGGCCAGCGGCCGGAGACCGGACAGGCGGCCGTGCTCGATCTGCTGCGGCGGTCGACCGAGGTGACGGCGATCGTCTGTCATAACGATCTGCTCGCCCTGGGAGCGCTCCAGGCGGCGAGGCAGTCAGGGCTCCGGGTGCCCGAGCGGCTGTCGATCGTCGGCGTGGATGACATCTTCACCGCGGGCTTCACCGATCCGCCACTCACCACTCTCGCGCTGCCGCGCGTCGAAGCCGGCACGCTCGCCCTCGAGTGGCTGATGCGAGACGATGTTGAGCGGCTCTCTAGCCCTCAGGTGACGCCTCGGCTTGTGGTCAGGCAGTCGACGGCCCCTGCGCCGCTGGCGCAGCCGGTCGCCGTGAGCTAGATGGTGTGCACCCTAGTGTCCCCGTCAAGGGCCCGTGACACCACCCCTAGGTCAGGCGGCCAGTCGAAAGGCGGTCACCCGCGTATCGGGGAAGAGTCGGCGTTCGATGGTTCCCGAGACGGTCTTGGCCGATCGGTCAGGACGCTGCCAAGCTTCCCCGCGATGGATCACCGACGGCACGGCCCCGCCAATGGTCGAGTGTCCGCGCCAGTGGTTGTAGTACTCGGAGAAGTCGTTGAGGAGTTGGGTCAGGTGGTCTATACCTCGGATGACCGCAACCCGTCTCAGCCATTCGTGCTTCAGCGTCAGAATCGCGCGTTCTGTGACCGCGATGGAGCCATGTGCAGTGGTTACTTCGCCGTAGAACCGCCCCAGCCTTGCTCTGACGGCATCCCCTGCTGTATCGTGGCACTCCATTTCACCGGAGGATGGACCCACGTGCGGGTGTCGAGCGGCGATGACACCGCCTGCCTGTGTCGAGGCCTTATGATACCGGCTGTGGGTGTCGAGCGCCCGTGAAGCCGGCCTGGCAGGCCTGTAGCACGGCGGAGGTCAGCTGACCAACTGGCCACACACGGGCGGCACCCAGACGGTAACTAGGCATATGTGGGATCCCGGGCTCACCACCTCCCTGCCCGTCCGCTCCCCACCGGAGTTCCCAGAGCCGCAGGGCCTCGCTCAGGCGGTTCCATCGCCGCTCGACACCCACACGAGGGCCGACCACCAGGACGACAACGGGTCCGGCCTGGCCGCTCGGATAGAGGGGGGGAATACCGAGTGGCGCGAGGCCGGACCCGCAGATGTCATACGACGCACTTGGCCCGCAGCCCTGCGCTTCGGCCAACTCATACGTGCGCAAAAGCATGCCCGCGGAATGCAGGCGAGGCAGCCGATCCGGCCGCCTAGGTCGCCCCTCGGGCGCAGGCGCGGCCACGCATCACAGCCCCTTCGAAGGCCGGTCGCGTGTCTGAGCCATCACTGAGATAGCCCGAACGCCCTCGCGACATATACCGCCATCTGGTCGCGCGTGACCGGATACTCGGGGTGGTAGTAGCCGTCCGAGTACCCCGTTACGATCCCTTGACCGGCCAGGTACTCGACATGCTTCTGGCACCAGGCCCACGTGCCGTCTTCGCCGGGCACATCGGGGAAGGTGTTGGGGGGCTCAGGATCAGGGATGCCCGCATCTCCGCTGGGCGCGACCAACGCTCGCGCGATGTAGACCGCCATCTGCCCGCGATCGACGACAAGCTGCGGCTGATAGGTCCCGTCCGCGTATCCCACCACCACGTGTTGGGACACCGCGTACTCGATCTGCTTGTAAGCCCAGTGGGTAGCCGGGACATCGGGGAAGGTCGGGGGCGAGTCCGGATCGGGAATGCCGGCGTCGCCGCTTGGCGTGACCAGCGCGCGGGCGACGTAGACCGCCATCTGGTCGCGGGTAACCTGGTATTCGGGGTGGTACGTGCCGTCGCCGTAGCCCGTCACGATGTGGGCTCTAGCGGCCGCCATGACCGCCGCCCATGCCCAGCAGTCCAGAGAGACATCCGCGAAACCCATCGCGCGGGCCGTGAACGGATCGTACTGGCAGAGGGCCATCGCAAACCAACTCGTCGCCCCAGTGTGGAGTCTCGCGAAGTACTCCCAGTCGAAGCCGGTTGAGATCACATCGGGAGTGGCTGCAACCAGTCCCCGTCCATCGCCGCCAGGCGCGGCGGCCTGCGCGTGGACGAGATTGTCGGCCTGGGTGAGAGCATCGTGCCAGCGTCCCGCCGCCTGGAGCGCGGTAGACATCTGGGCAGTTCCTTCCCACCAGATGCCATCTCGATCGTCGTTGAAGTCGAAGCCGCAGAAGGTCCCGCCATCGGTCCAGCACAGCGCGATGTGGTCCAGCGCATACTGCAAAGACACAGGGTGGTACTCGCCAGAGAACGCCAGCACGGGCCATGCCTGGGCATCAAGCGGCACGGTGGCGGTGTTCACCGTGATCCCGTCCTCCAGGGTCCCGGTCCAGAAGTGGTTGCTCTGCGCCTCCCACATGGCTTCCACGAAGGCTGCAGCGCGGGCGGCCTCGTCGAGCCAGGCGGCATCGCCTGTCAGCTCATGGAGCATGGTGAACAGCGCATAGCAGTCGATGTTATGTTCAGTCGACTTCCACAGCAGTTTCGCTGGCTCGGGCTCCCACCCGGCATAGCCGCCCGTGAACCCACCAGCCCCCCGCGTATCTCGGCAGTTCGCCACGATCCAGTTGCCCATCCTCACCGCGGCATCGAGGTAGCGGGTCGCTTCATCCTCCCCGATGCGAAGGCGAACACGCTCATAGTAGGCGCACAGCGCCAGCGCAGCCCAGGCCACGTTCCCGGTGTGGGTGCTCACTTGCATCTCATCTTCGTACCAGTGCTCGCGCTCCGCGTCCCACCACCCAGGCATCCGCACGGTACCAACCCGGCCATTCGGTGTCCACCCAGGGGGCAGCACAAGCTCCCCTGCCTGATAGGCGTTCCGAAGGCGACCGTCGGAGTAGTATCGGTCGTGGTCCAGTGCGTAGATCAAGGCGCCTGCAATGAGCCCGGCCCGCCTGTCGCCTTCTGCTGAGTTGCTCGCGAGCTCTGCCTCGAGGAGGATGGAACTGTCGTAGGTGAACGCGACGTTGCGCATGACCACGTCAAATGGATCGGTCGATGGAACCGTCCGATAGCTCACCGCAAAGCGCGGGTCTTCCAGACGCGGCTTATCGAAGCTGATGTCGTCCAGGTAGAAGACGGCGCCCTGCGGACTCCATGCATCGGTCGCCACCCAGCCGAAAGCCCCAAGCACGTAGCTGATATCGTGTCCCGTCAGAGATATGGAGTACTCCTGCCACGAGGCGGACAGCGTGAAGGTGTGCCCCAGCTCCGGAACGCGCGGTGATGAATCGTGATAGGGAGCGACGGGACTGCCGGGCGGGGGATCGGGGTTCCAGCCGACCCCTCCAAAGAAGAAGTCGACCTTCTCGCCTCCGTGCTCACCCCTGGCCCAGAACCGGAGTTCGGTGGCCCCGGTCAGATCAACGCCGGCATCGGGGTACTCGCCCCAGTTGGCGCGCGGCACCACGTCGTCACCGAGAAGGACTCCGTTCATGAAGTAGAAGCCAGCCCAGACCGGAGCCTCGTCGGCGCGGTACTCGCACCGGATGCAGGTCGCACCTGTGTGGGGGCGATCTGTCCACGACTCGTCCATCGAGACCGCTACCTCACCACCCGGGGACGGGACGATCGCTGCTCGCGTGTGGAAGTGGTTTCCAGCGGACCAGGCGTCGTCATAGACCGCGTATGCCTGGTGGTGGAGATCGAGCGACTCGTCCAGGAAAGCGAAGGCGGCGGATGCCGCCGGCTGATACTGCTGGCCCCGGGCAACTGCGCCCGGCACGGCCAGTGCCCCCACAGCCACCAGAGCCAAGACGGGCAGCCTCGTTGCGAGCATCGCATCCCCTTTCGACCGAGCCCCTCCTGCGGAGCGCAAGAGCCGGCGATAGCGATCGGCCAGGTTGTGTTGTTTGCTTCGCCGTAGAACCGCCCTAGCCTTGCTCTGACGACATCGCATGCGGGTGAGAGCAGAGACCAGCAAAAGCAGGCAGACGCGGTTCGTCGATTTGCCCCGCACCATTTCAGAGGGAAGGGATGCAGTCAAGCCAGAGGTGACCGCGCTGATGGCCTGGTGGCTGAGGGTCGCTGAGATCGCTCAGCAGTGGCAGACAGATGTTTGTGGCGTGAGAAGGCGACTTCTGTCTTCATACCTTGCCGCAGTCGCAGGTCGGGATGGGGACTACGCCACCAGCCTGCTGCTTTGGAGATAGGCACGGCTACAGCTTCGGCCTTATCGCAGCCACCACATCGGCGACAGTCGGATCCTGCTTCCGCAGATCTCCTGGGTAGTAGGTCTGCCATGGGTCTGCCCAGCGGCTGTCCACATCGGCGGGAACAGGCGCTTTCCCAAACTCCACCCGGATCGCGTCACATACCCGTGCTGCCGCCTCCGGCTTGCCTTGTTTGCCCAACGCGTACGCCAGGCCGAACAGCGCCCTGAATCGCTCCTCGCTGTGCCCCAGCTCGTCGGCCACCTTGCGGAAGGCCTGGGCCGCACCCAGCCAGTCGCCATTTGCCAGCTTCAGATCACCAACCGCCACCCATGCCTGGCCCCAGATGCCGTCGGGCTGCTCGCCTGCGGCCTGAGTCAGCTCCAGAGTTGCGGTGCGCTCATCGCCGACGCGCACGGCGGCGATGCCTGGGCGCAGGTGGGCCATGCGCACCAGCCACGAGTCCGCGTCAGCGGAGGATGCCACCTCTCGCCAGCGCCTCACCGCGCCGTCTGCATCGCCGATCCTGTCAGCCAACAGACATGCCGCCCAGTAGCGCGCGTCAGCCGCCGACGGGACTCCTTCCTCCACCTTGTCCAGCTCCTGCACCGCCGTGCCGTAGTCGCCCAGCGCCACCAGATTGCGGGCTGCGGCCCAGTGCTTGGCCGCCGCGGGATAGCGCTGTGGCAGCTCGTCCTCGGCGAACCAGTCTAGGATGCCGGCGAGGAGCGCATCCTGCCAAGGCTCCCGCACTTCGTCGAGGTCGTCGTCCGCGCCCGGGAACCAGTTGAGCAGCGAGACCACCGCGACCTTTCCGAGCCCAAGGCGCGCGGCGGCCACCACTACGCCGGCCCCGGGATCACCGGCGCCACGTCCGATGCCGATGACCCTTGCGGGCGGCGTGGTCTGGAGAGGGAACCAGGCCCCGTGGTATGAGGGGGACTCCCCTAGCGCGATGGCTGGCTTCAGCGCCAAGGTCTCGAGTGAGTCCGATGTGGCCGGGATCGCCCGATCGGACATGCGCATGCCGAAGGCCGGCAGCAGCCAGTTGAGGCTGAGATCCAGGGTCTGAGAGCCTGTCGCAAGCGTAGGCCCGATGATGGCGATGCTGGGCTGGGTGCTGAGACAGATCAGCAGGTTTCCTCCGCCTGCCACATACGCGCGCAGATCCGCCGGTGACGGATAGTCGGAGGGACGCCCCTCCCAGACCAGCACCTGGATGCCGTGCGCCGACAGCGAAAGGGACCTCTCGCCCCCGGCGGCCAGGCGCGCGTCGCGCAGGTCATAACCCCGAGCACGCAGCCAGTGCGCGAGGCGCTGGCGCTGCTCGGCTTCTACAGAGCGACCCGCGCCCCCCACACGACGAAGCCAGGGAGCTGGCGGCAACGGCTCACCCCCCAATGCCCGCAGGCTCCTCAGCGCATCCTGCGCCTGAGCGCGGCCGGAGTCGAGCATCACCAGAACCTGCTGGTATGCCTCTATCGCCTCCCGCGGTCGGCCCTGCTGCTGGTAGGCGCGCCCCAGCACATAGTGGATGAGCCCGGATGACGAGCCGACGCGAATGCCCGGCCCCCCCGGGTCGAAGTTCTCCAGGGGGTAGTCGCGAAGGCAGTGCTGGAGGGCCGCGATCGCGGCCTCGTAGTGACCGAGCTTGTACTCGATGATGCCGGTCACGAACCAGCCACGGGCCGGGATATCGACCCCATGGCTGAAGCCGGTGGCCATGCGCCGAGCGAGGGCCAGACACTCGTTGAGGTAGGCGCCCCTCCCATCGAGAACGAGGTTCTCCGCGGCTTGGCCGGTGCTGCACACGAGGAGCAGGTCCACTAGGGTCACGCCCATCCCACTCTCGTCGCCATCCTTGAGCAGGTCCAGGGCGCGGCTGACGCCGTCCAGCACCTGCCTCACATCCGCGTCTTCAGGGTGGTCGCCGCCCACCATCTCGGTGAACCAGCCCAGGAAAGACCCCCAGGCACACACGAGATCATCGTAGGGGACATCTCTCCGGCCGACCAGTGACTCACAGAACTGTCTCGCCTCCGTGAGTTTGCGCTGGGCGGCCATCGCGCGCATGATCTTCCAGTAGACATGCATATCCTCGTGATAGTGCATTGCGAGCCTGGCCGCGGCTTTGGATTCGGCGGCGTGTCCTTGCCAGGTCTCCGCATCCGATAGCTCCTGAGCCATGTGCGCCAGCACCTCGGGACTGGCCGTGTCCTCGGCGGCGGCGAAGTAGCGGCGCATCGCCTCTGCGAAGTGTGACCAGTCGTCCAGTGCCTGATACTGCATCCCCAACTGGTCCCACCACGCAGCGGCGGGTCTGACCTGCCCCCATAAGAGATACCAGTCACAATGTTAGTCCCGTATGCGCGGCCAGCACCTGGGTGCTGGGCGGCCACGGGGCAAAGGCCTCGGGCGCCGGCGGCCGGTAGTCCAGCGAGCTGTGC
>Ga0315288_10004108_pt1 | contig 18516 bp, 12 predicted proteins | sample YL17G11_20_MG_FD_203454 | JGI IMG/M metagenome (GOLD analysis project Ga0315288, IMG submission 203454) | Sediment microbial communities from Yellowstone Lake, YNP, Wyoming, USA - YL17G11_20 | ecosystem: Environmental > Aquatic > Freshwater > Lake > Sediment | place: USA: Wyoming | collected... | reverse complement strand
CAGCAAAATTAGTAAAGGAAGCCACCCAAAAAGCTGATGCTGTGATAAATTATGCTTTATATGATAATAATGGCGACGGTTATGTCGACTGCTTTACTTGCATACATTCCGGTTATGGTGCTGAAGAAACTCAAAATGGTTCTGATATATGGTCTCATTCTTGGAGTTTTTCGTCAGCTGGTATTGGTACATATACAACTAATGATCCTGACCCAAACAGTCCTGGTCAATATATCAAAGTTGATAATTATGTGATCGACCCTGAACGAAGCAGTTATTCGAATAATGGAACAATGGTTTGTATTGGTGTTTTCGTTCATGAATGGGGTCACGCTTTAGGATTACCTGATTTATATGATACGGATGGTGGTGGTTCAGGTCTCGGGAATTGGTGTTTGATGGCTGGTGGTTCTTGGGGAGGGGATGGAGATTCACCATGGAAACCAGTTCACCTAAGCTCATGGGCAAAGCTCGACATGGGTTGGATAGGACCGATTGCAGTACGACATAAAGATTTATACTCTATCCCACAAATTGAAACAAATCCTACTGTTTATTGGTTAATTTCAAGACAACGAACAACAGAAGAATATTTTTTAGTTGAAAATCGTCGAAAAACGCAGTTTGATGAATTATTATACGAATCTGGTCTTTTAATTTACCATATTGATAATTACGTAATTAGGAGTAGGCGTAGCAATAACAGAATTAATGCTGGAGGTACGGGTTGGAAATATGGAGTAGCATTGGAGCAAGCCGATGGATTAGATCATCTTTATTCCGGAACAAATGGAGGAGATGCTGGTGACCCATATCCTGGTAGTGCAAATAATGTAGCTTTTGATAGTATGACTACTCCTAATTCCTTAACCAACTACCCGCTGACACAACCACTAAGAACTGGGTGTCTTGCAAAAACTATTCCTCCATCAGCCCCGACTGTTTCTTGTACATTATCTTCTGGTCTAAGTGGGGTTGAAGTTGCTCTCGTCATAGATTGCTCAGGAAGTATGTACAGTTCTAGCTATATTGAGCCAGCGAAAAGTGCTGCAAGTACATTCGTTGGTTTTATGCAACAAGGTGATGGAATTGCTGTTGTTAGTTTCGATGACATATCTTATCTTAATTTTCCATTGACTACTATAGCTTCTGATGCTACAAAAACTGCAGCTCAAACAGCTATTAGTTTAATATCTGGTGGTGGGGCAACATCAATTGGGGCTGGAATATTGACAGCGCAGAATCAACTTAATCAAGGAGATCCCCAAATAAATCAAGCGATGGTTCTACTTAGTGATGGATACGAAAATACACCTCCTTATGTTGCTGATGTTTTGCCAACCATTCCTGAGCATACCGATATTTACACAATTGCTTTGGGTCCTAATTCAGACCAAGGATTACTGAACTATATTGCAACTCAAACTGATGGATTATATTTTTATGCACCTGGACCTTTAGATCTACTATCTCTTTACAATTATATCCAAGGAAATGTAATCAATCAACAGACTATTGCTTCTTATAATGGCGATATAAACCAAGGACAGATACAATCTCATTTTGTCCCGATAGATGCGATGACCAACCAAGTTACATTCTCATTAACATTCCAAGGTAGTGATGTTGATTTGGAATTGGTCACACCAAGTGGAGTTACAATTGACTCTGTCGTAGCAGATACTTCACCTTATATTACTTATGATGAAGGCACAGCTTATGATTACTACACTATCATTTCTCCAGAAGCAGGGCAATGGGAGATTCGAGTTATCGGGACAAACGTCCCCACGCCAGAACCATATACTGTAAGTGTGCAAGGGATATCTACACTAACAATGCATACATTTCTTGATAAAGATGAATATGATGTTGGTCAGCCCATTTTAATGAGTGCTAAAGTTTTGGAAAACGAAAATGCAATAACAGGCGCTAGTGTAACTGCAGAAATACAGATTCCGACAATAAGTATGTCACAAATTTATTCGTCAAGTAGTAAGATACAGCATACAGAAAACGAAATAATTGCTCAAGGTTTAGAATCTAAGCTTACATTCTCTGCAGATACAATAGTTCTATATGACGATGGAATGCATGGTGATAGTTTAGCTAACGATGGTATCTATGCCAACTATTTCACCAATACTGCTATCGATGGTAGCTATACATTTTCCATTAGGGCATTAGGCAATGCCCCGCTTGGTGGTCAATTTACAAGACTGAGCACATTTTCCACTTTTGTTAATCCTACTTCACGACCGGCGGCTCCGCTGCTTGTCTATCCATCGAATGGGTCAATGAACATTTCGGTGTCACCACCTCCAACATTTATGTGGCATTCTTCCTCTGGAGCAAATACATATCGTTTGCAAGTGTCGACCAATTTTGATTTCTTAACAACTATTCTTGATTCTTGTAATATAGCTGACACATCTGTGATTATAAAGGGGCTTTTACCCAATACCGCATGTTATTGGAGAGTTAATGCAACAAACTATTATGGCACAAGCGATTGGTCACCAGTATGGTATTTTACTACTGTAGGGTTAGCTATACCTATTCTTGTTTATCCTTCTAACGGTTCAAGCAACATACCTGTAGTACCCCCACCAATTTTCAGCTGGTACACTACACAATGGGCAACTTCATATCACTTACAAGTTTCGACCAGTCTTGATTTTGCAACAGTAATTTTTGATTCAAGTAATATAGCTGATACAACATTTTTTGTTGGTGGACTTTCTCCCAACTTAACTTACTATTGGCGAGTAAAAGCAGCGAATTCTTCTTTGACAAGTGATTGGTCTACTTCGTGGTATTTTTCAACTGGACCACTGTCAATTTTAGCAGCGATTAGCCCTAATCCATTTGTTCAGAATAGAGGTCATACTCATATTGCTTTCTTCGGAAATAAAATACCATTTTCGACCATAAGAATTTACAACAAAGCCGGCGAATTAGTTAGGACTCTCGAAGAAAGAAGAGGAAATTATCAGCTTGACTGGAACGTAAAAAATGAAAATGGGAAAGATATAACTCACGGTGTATACATCTATGTGATAAAAGAAAAGAATGGCGGATACTCAAAAGGCAAGTTTGCAATAATAAGATGATAAAAGGAGGTATCTGTGAAAATTAAAGAAAAAATAACAATTTTGATTATAATAGGAACACTTATACTGGCAAAGGTTTACAGTTATAGTGTAGGAGAAACAGGGCTTCCGTTCTTAAAGATAGGTGTTGGCGCAAAAGCTTGTGCAATGGGCGAAGCATTTGCCGGAATAGCAGATGACGCAACTGCAATATATTGGAATCCCGCTGGCCTCGCTCAACTTGATAGAGTTCAGATATTGGGTATGCAAAATTTCTGGTTACTCGACATGAGTTATCAATACCTAGCAGTAGCAGTTCCGTCAAGCCTTGGTATTTTTGGAGGAGCATTAGCGTATTCTTCTTCGGGAAATATACCTAAATATGAAAATTTTCAGGAATTAGGTGAATATTCTGCGTATGATGCGTCCGGTACATTTTCTTATGCCAATAAAATCAGTAGATTATCATTCGGATTTAATATCAAAATTTTACAACAAAAGATCGAAGAAGAAAATACAATCGGGTTAGCAGGTGATCTTGGATTGTTTTATCCAACAAAACCTAACCGGGGTTATATCATAGGTAGGGGACATTATTCTCCAGAAGAACATTATCGACTTTATAACAAAAACCTTACACGTGGTTTACGAATTGGCATTGTACTGCAAAATATCGGACCGAAAATAAAATTTACTGAAAAAGAAAACCCTTTACCATTCAATATTAAAGGAGGAATATCTTATCAAATCGGACCGTTATTATTAACAAGTGATATAAATAAACCTAACGATAATAAATTACGAGGTAATTTTGGTGGTGAAATTATGATAGCAGATGTCCTATTTTTACGAACCGGATATAACACTGCAAATAGTTTATGCGGAGGTATTGGTATAATGGTCGGGAACCTATCAATGGATTATGCATTTACTCCTTATAAAGAGATTGATAATAGCCACCGGATTTCAATAAAGTTAAATTTCTAATTACATGTTAAAAACGAACTACGTGGATACCAACCTTACTGAAATCTTATGGATAAAGAATTTCAGTACTGGAATAACCAATTTGAGCATTATTAAATGGACCTTATCATGGGTTGGTAGCGAACTATTAATTATCAAAGACCGAATTTTATTTGTAAAACGGTCAGAAATCTTATTGTTTTATAATGGAGGTGCATCATATAGAACGACAAAGCTCTTTGGAACGATTGATTATTCAAAATTATCACCCGCTTTTGATATAGCACTTGGTATAAGATTATAGATGATTAAACTATGAAAGTTCATACTACTGTAGTCATTTAACTATATATAATATGTTAAGTTATAGTAAATTTACTTGACAAAGCACATAAAACCAATATAGTAATATGTTTTGTTCTTTGAAAATTTGTTTTATTCATACATACAGAAAAGTGCCTGTTCTTATCAGAAAGGATGGTGGGAAAACTGAAAATTTTAAGAACATTAATAATAATGAAACTTAATCACGGGGCACGGATAATTATTATAATAATATGAACCTAAAATAATAAATAAGGAGGAAAAATGAGAGTAAAAAAATCTCTCATATTGCACATTTTTTTTATAGGTGCATTAATATCGTTGGTATTTCTACAGTTAGGATGTCCGCCACCGCCCAGGTATTATGTTGTTGTTCCTGGTGATCGAGTACAAATTAATCCAAATAATGTGAAAAACGTTACTGCGTTAACAACGTCGTTGCCAGGTGAAAAAATATATTCAAGTGTATCACCGGATGGAAAACATGTAGCGTTCGTTTATAGACCTTATAGCAGCAGAAATATCCCGTTTTTACCTGATATAAGGGTAATGGACGCAGAAACAGGATTAAATTTAGAGCAGATAACACAAACCCAAAAAGACCAAGAAGTCTATTGGCCATCTTGGTGGAAGGGTGCCGACCGATTGCTCTATACGCGATATGACGGATATCCGGATTATTACAGAAATCTCTATTTTCACTACTATCCAGGGCAAATGGCAGAAGGTTATCAAGTTCTTCCAAGGGAAGCAAACTATATTAAAGGTGGAGGATGGATTGAAAAAGGAACCCCATCGCCAGACGGGAAAAAAATTGCAATTAGCATGGAAACTGGCGAAAATCGAAAAGCTATTAGAAACCCATTTCGACGTTTAATAACTGTTGAAAATCCTATTATCTGGATTTATGATGTAGAAACAAAACTATCAAGCTATTTCACAAACGGACAAGAACCAGCGTGGTCGCCTGATGGAAAGAAAATAGCTTTTTCTCGAAGAGAAGAAGATCACTGTTATATTTATGTGAAAGATGTAGATGGAAAGAGCGACCGTCGACTAACATATGGACCAGCCTCATGGGATATAATGCCTTGTTGGTCACCATCAGGCACAGAAATCGCTTTTTCTTCATTTAATTCAGGTGATTATGACATTTGGAAAATTAAGGAAGACGGAACAAATTCAGTTCAATTAACTACAGCAAAGGGAACCGAATGGTGGCCAAGTTGGGGACCGGGCGGACAGGTTTTCTATTCTTTCTATCATAATGTCCAAGGTTGGGAAATATACCGATTGCAACTTCAACCTAAATAATATAACAAATAAAAGAGGTGAAAAATGGCTAAACTTATAGTTTTATTAAAACAAAAACAGATACAAGAATTAGAATTAACTACCGATAAGGTTACAATCGGTCGTGAAGAAAGTAACACGATAAAACTCGACGATGCGCTTATTTCTCGAAACCATGCCGAAATTAAAGAAGAAGGCGGTAAATACTTTTTAACTGATGTCGGTAGTGCCAATGGTACTTTTGTAGGAGCAAGAAGGATAACTACTAATTATGAACTAAAAAGTGGAGATGTAATAAAAATCAGTCCCTATACAATATACTTTCAATTATCTGCTGCCGAAACACCAACACGAATTGAACGACCTGAAAGACCAGAAGACAAGACAAAAATTATCGGTGCTGGTGTACCTGGGGCAGAAGCAGTCGGACGCGACATGACTCAGATGTATACATATTCCGGTGCACCAAGATTGCTTATTCGTAGCGGAGTTGAAGTCGGACAAACTTTTGATTTATCAAAAAACCCAATAATTGGAAGAGATGCTGAATGCGATATAGTTTTAAACGAACCAACTGTGTCCAGAAAACATGCCCGTATTCAATTTATTGACAACAAACTTACTATTGTGGATGTAGGAAGCAGAAGTGGAACTAGAGTTAACGGAAAAGTTATTGATAAACCAACTCCTTTAAAAGATGGCGATAAAATCCAAGTTGGAGAAGTTACGCTTGAAGTAGATTGGAAAGGCGCACCAAAACTTGCTGAAGAAAAAGCGACTGTACCGTATTTTCGACCTGAACCAGTTGCACCAGCTAAAGCAGAATGGTGGAAATGGGCGGTTGGAATCGCAGCAGGAATCATAATTGTAGCAGCAGTGATTTGGTTTACTCGAATTGATAGAGTCCCATATGAAACAAGGTTTAGTAATGCTCAGACATATTACGAAAAAGGAAAACAAACAAGCGATACAGAGATGCTTGAAAAAGCATTATCTGAAGTTAACCAAGCAATAAAAAAACGTCCCGATGAAGTGAAAGCAACAGACCTTAAAGCTGATATCGAAAAAACTATTATCAATATAAATGAATCTAAAGAATATACCGAAAAAGCGAAACAGGAAATACAAGCAGGAAATTTAGAGCAGGCAATTATATATTTGAAAAATGCATTGGAAAAAGATCCGAATAACAAACAAGCTGAATTATCAAAAATTGAAACACACAAAACGCTTGCTACTCAATACGAAATAAGTGGAGATAAAAGACGCCCTGCTGATATACGTGGTTCAAATGAACTATATGATAAAGCAATTAATCATTGGAACGAAGTGCTAAAAATAAAACCACTTGATAATGAAGCAACAACTATGAAAGAGAAAGTCATAAAGAAAAAAGTTGTTACATCCACACAACCAACCGAACCAACACCTTATGATAGAGCATTACGAGCATATCGAAATGGCGATTTGGCACAAGCACGTGAAATACTTAAAAATGTTCCAACGAGCGATAGGAAAGAAGAGTTATTAGGTTGGACAGATCTGTGGGAACAAGCGAATTATAATCGCGAAAGATTAAATGATATACCTGCGGCTATCGCAAAATTTGATGAATTATATAAAAGAGACCCAAATAATACCGTTGTTCGAGATATACTCATAAAACTACGTGGGGGGGGTGCATCGGGATGGAATTATAATCAAGCTCTTATCTGGTATAACGAAGCAAAAGACGATTGGCAAAATTGGAATGATTATGGGAATCAAGCTGCTCTTAAAAAAGCACAGGAAAAATATCAGCTAATTGTGAATTTGGGGCAACCACCTTCTAATGCTTCGGTTGAAGAATGGGATATATATAATAAAGCTAAGGAACGATTAGCAATAAAACCTTAAATTAACAAGGGGTGCTGTAGCAGTAATTGTGCAAGTTTATTTAGGTCAAGCAACTGATATAGGAATTGTAAGAAGAAATAAAAATAATCAAGACTCAATCGGTTTTGACCTAAATCAAGGATTATTTATTGTTGCTGATGGAATGGGTGGCTTAGAAGATGGCGAATATGCCAGCAAAACCACTGTATTGAGAATAAAACAACTTGTTGCATCAGCAAAAATAAATTATCAGGACCGAAAAAATGCTTTAATTAAAGCAATAAAAACTGCTAATAGTGAAATATATCAACGTTCAATACAGGAAAGAAAACTAATTGGCACAACTGTTACAGCACTCCTTGTCGGTCCTGGTAAATATTTTGTTGCTCAGGTTGGCGATAGCCGGGCATACCTTATAAGAAATAACAGTATAACTCAATTAACCAAAGACCATACCAAAGTCCAAAGAATGGTCGATAACGGCATTATTACTGCTGAAGAAGCGAGAAATCATCCTGAACGAAGTTTTCTGGAGAGGGGCATAGGAAATCAATATGATATAGATATAGATGTATTTGAAGGTGAATTTCGTGAAACTGATACTATGCTATTATGCTCAGATGGATTATGGGAACCGGTAAGCGATAAAGAAATTTTAGAAATTATTAATAACTATGATAATCCGCAAGACGCCTGTAAAAAATTAATTAATTTAGCTAATCATTATGGTGGACCAGATAATGTTTCAGTAGTTATTGCTCAGGCTCAAGGAACATCAAGAGTATTTAAAGTAAAGAGAAAGAAAATAAATATAAAAAAATTTGTTGTTCCTGCACTTACTGCTTTAATAATTTTAGCGGTATTCATCACATTGCTATTTATTGTAATACCTATAATTCGGGATATTTTAAAACCAAAATTAAAACAGTTAGTTATAAATATTTATGAAGATACAATTCCATTAAAAGGAGTTACTGTTAAAGGAATAAATATACCAGAATCAAATCAAGAATTAAAAAGCATAATATTAACAACTAATCAGAACAATAAAATAGATACAGTTTATATTGGCGAAACAATATTATTTTCTAAAACTGGTTACGAGTCAGTTAAATTTGATATTCCAAATATTACTGCTAAGATTGATACAATCGAGAGAAAAATGGAAAAAAAGACAGAAATACCTATAGTCGCGCCACCTATCCCAGATTCAGAAGTCAAAGCAAAGGTTGAACCGAAGAAACTGTACTCAAAGGTTGATTTGGTATTAAGCGGGTTTACAAATAAGGGGAAGAAAACTGATATTTGTGGAGCAGAAATATGGATCGATGGGAGATATACAAATAAACAGGTATCTAGTACAAAAAAGGGGACAATATTTCAGAATTATAAAATTGGCGAATATAAAATTGAGTTTAAAAAAGACGGGAAAATTATCGCATATAAAGAAATAAATATAGCTGGTACCAACCCAAATCCAGTATACGACGCAAATGCATACTGGGCAGCTCCAGGAAAACCTTATGTTCGAGACTGATTCTATAGTTGGAAAATATAAGATTCTTGAGGAAATTCATAGCGGAACTATGAGTTATCTTTTTAAAGCACAAGATACACAGCAAAATAGATTAGTCGCCCTAAAAGTTCTTAAACAAGAGTACACAAATGAACCAGAATTAATCGAAAGATTTCAAAGAGAAGCAAAAGTTGCCCAAAGTCTTGTCCATCCTAATATAATAAAAGTTTTTGATATTGGTTGTGAAAATAATTCTAATTATTTCACAATGCAGTTTATTAATGGACCGAACTTAAGAAAAGTTATAGAAGTAGAAAATCCTTTGTTAGTTAACAAAGCATGCACGACGGTACGTGATATTTGTTTAGGGCTTAATTATGCACATAATGCAAAAGTTTTCCACCGTGACATAAAACCTTCTAACATAATGCTTGATGAAAAAAATAATGTTATCATTTGCGATTTTGGTATTGCTAAAGTTGCCTATTTAGCAAAAATCACTCGGGTAGGGGTTGTTTTAGGAACATGGGAATATACTTCACCTGAGCAAATCAGAGGACATGTTGTTGATGGCAGAGCTGATTTATATTCTACGGGTATAATTCTTTATGAAATGCTTACCGGCATAACTCCATTCAAGGGAAAGGATTATTGGGAAATTGCTGATAGAATAATTAAAGAAAATCCACCCAAACCAAGTGAGATAAATAAAAATGTTCCAAGAGAAATTGATGAGATAATATTAAAGTCTATCGAAAAAGACAGAACACGACGGTTTTCATCTGGTCTCGAAATGGCGAATGTATTAAATCACTTTTTAGGATTACCACTGGAAAAACAAAAAGTCGATGTAGTATCTGTGATAAAGAAAGAAGAAGCCAAACCAATATCAAAAACTTCTGAAAAAACACCCCCATCTAAGATTAAAATAAGCAATTCAAAAGCAAGCAAGGGTTTTTGGATACCACCAGTAATAGCAGGATTTGTATTATTATTTATAATAGTATATTTGAAAGCACCACAATTTTTACCAGTTTTATTGCTATTTATTGGGTTTTTTGGAATTTTATTTGCCTTAAATGTTTTTAAAACCCCGCAAAAAATAGCAAAATATTCAAATGCACAACTTATACATACAAGCGGTAATGATATCATTCAGGTTTTTCCATTAAATAATTATGAAGTGGTTATTGGTCGTGACCAACCAGACGGCATAGAAATTTTTAAAGATACTATCTCACGTTCTAATTCAAAAATCAGAAACGAAAACGGTTATTATGTAATATATGATTTAAATAGCAAAAACGGTACTTATGTGAATAATAATAAAATAGATAGATACGTTTTAAAAAATAAAGACTGCATTAATATTGGCGGTGAAATACTAATATTCCAAGGCGTAAAATAGAATGGAGATAAAATGATGTTTAAACAATATAAGAAGATTAAATATATAATGACAATTTTTGTATTATTTATAGGGTTAGCTATAAACATCTTAATTGCTGAAGAAGCAGGCTGGAAACTTATTAATCAAGCTATTAAGGATTATGAGGATTCAAAGTTTTATTCTGCTATTGACTTATTACAAAGAGCGTTTAATGACCCGACACTTACACCGCAGGATTCGACATTGGCGTATCCTTATCTTGCAGCTTCTTATTTGCAAATAGGTAATTCGCATTCAGGATGTCTTTATATTAAAAAAATGATTTTAAGAAAACCGAACGACCCTTTACATGATGTACTTCGTGAGTTTCAAAAGGTTTGTGATAGTGTTATACGTGAACTTTATTGTAACATAAAAATAAAGAGCAACCCACAAAATGCATTAATAAATATAAACGGGAATTATCAGGGTGTGACAGATACGGTAATTAAATTATTTAAAGAATCGATGTATACAATAACAATTTCGATGTACGAATATAATCCTGTAACAATTAATCAGACATTCTCCCGAGATACAGCTTTAATTATTACACTTGAGAAAACTCGATATATTCCACCAAAACCGATGCCAATTCCTGGACCGCCATTTACAATTCGTCCTGCATTACCATACATATTTGGAATAACTTCAAGTATAGTATTACCCCTTATTTCATTTGAAACATCTATATATTTTGATAATAAAATGAAAGAGAACATTAAACAACATTCAATAGCGCTAAATGAAACTGCTCAGAAAAAAGCGGAAAACTCAATTAAGCAAGATCGTTCTTGGGGAAAGCGCTTTTATTATGGTTCTTATGCATTAATCGCATCTGGAGTTATAGTAGGATATTTTACACAGAAAGTTATTGAAAGATACGAATGGTATAGTAGCAATAACACAAAAATTTATTGTGCATTTGACGAGAATCTTAAACCATCAATAAATATAAGGAGAAATATATGGTAAAAAATATCACGTATTTATTAATCTGTACAATTTTTATAGGTGCAGTGTTTTTTATTAGTTGTAAAGAAAAAATCAACATACCACCTGTATTTAAACTAACTGGAGAATGGTTACCTGATACAATATATAAAAATGGATACAGGATATATAATTTAGATTCGCTTGTCGAAGATTTAGACGACCACGATTCTACTATAGTCTGGTCAATTTCATCTGGTCCCTTATTAACAACAAGATTGATTGATAGTATAGACGGGAATTTTGTGAAAATAGAACCGATTCGTAATCAGACTGGAAATGATTGGATTGATTTTACTGCTACCGATCCTATGGGAGCACGTGCAAGTAAAACTTGTCAGGTTTATGTTATTGAACCGATCTGCAGTCTTACAATAAATAACATTCGAATTCCTCGCGGTGATTCTGTAAAATACAAAAAAGATAGTATTATTGTATATCAAAATGAAGGTAGGCTTGAATGGACAGTTTCAACAGACACCATTTATTTAACGAATAATTCATCATCTCCATGGATAAGATTTTATGCAAAATCGACTCCTGCGTCGACTGCGGTATATTTTAACCTCTATGACCCGGATAATCATGTCCATTTTAATAGGAGTATACCGGTTGAAATTTATTAAGGATTACAATATTAATTAAATGTCAGTAAATTCTTTAGTCGGACAGAAATTGTATAACGGAAGATACGAAGTCAAATCTTATATTGGCTCTGGTGGTATGTCTCATGTTTATGAAGGTTTTGATACCGAAGTTAACAGAAGAGTTGCTATAAAAGTATTAAGACCGGAACTTTCCGAAAATTCTTATTGGGTTAAAATATTTAATGAAGAAGCTATAACTGCCGAGCAATGTCACCACCCGCGGATTGTTACAATTTATGGTAGAAAAACAGAAGGTAATTTGCATTATATCGTGATGCCATTTTTACCAATCGGGCTTAAAACAATGTTAAAAAGTGAAAAAACATTACCACCATTAAAAGCTGTAACAATATTACGTGATATTGCTGAAGCATTAGTGTATGTCCATAAAAAAAATATAGTTCACAAGGATATAAAAACAGGTAATATAATGTTCGATGAACATGATTATGCAATACTTACTGATTTTGGAATAGCAAAACGTGACGATACAACTCGTATCGCAGGTTCAACCGGAGCGGGTACTCCAGCATATATGGCGCCTGAGCAGTGTAAAGGTGAAGTTGGTGATTTTCGGTCTGATATTTATTCATTAGGAATTGTATTATATGAGTTACTTACAGGTAAATGTCCATATGAAGCTGAAGGTGATGTAGCAGTTTATTATAAACATATTGATGAGCCTTTGCCAGAACAACCACTCAAAGATCACCAAGTTCCTCAGAGAATTAAAAATATCTTATACAAATGTTTAGCAAAATCTCCTAACGACCGTTATCAATCTACACAGGAATTAGTCGAAGCGTTTGATGATATAATAAAAAATCCTCCAACTCCTAAACCAATAAGAATTAAACGTAGACTCAAACCAGCAATTGCAATACCAATTGTTTTCGTGGTTGCGGTACTGGTTTATTTTTTAATTAAAGCTATTATCGGAAATGGAAATGGTGGAAATAGAGTAGAAAAATCTGAACAACATATATCGCCAATAGCAAAAATTTCGCTTACTTTACTTGATGCTGAAGAAAAACAACCTATTCCATATCCAGGAACATCTGGTAAAATTACAATTAAATCACCGAATATGGAAACAACAGTTGTCGTCTCGAAATCAAATTTTATTGTTGAGTTTGATACTAATAAAATTAATACATTGTCCAATTCTGATATATCTAACAACAACATAGTATTAAAAATGTATTTACCTAAACAGGATGTTGGTTCAATGATTACGACGAAAAATAAAATAGATTACTACGAACCTTCTTCATTAAGAATAAAAATTAATCCAAATCATACTAAAAATGAGACATTATTTTCATCTCCAATTGCAAAATGGTGTCCCAATTGTAGAACACCGTTTAAATACGGTGATATAAAATGTAGTAATATTAACTGTAATAAAGAAAGACGTAAATAATACATATGAAAAAACGATATTCGTTAATCCTGATGATTTTTGTTGTTTTGATTATAGCGGTAAATCTTGCATATGCTGCAATAATTTGCCCAAATTGTGATGCGAAAAATGAAGAAGGTGATAAATTTTGTATAAAGTGCGGAGCTGAATTACCAAATATTCGTGTTCCATCGGTTGTTGGGTTAAGTGTTGAAAGTGCTATACAAAAAATTAAGAACGTTGGGTTAAAAGTCAAGGTGGACTCTGTTCGAGGACAAGAACAAGGTAAGGTAATAAACCAAAGTCCCTCCCCAGGAGTATATAAAAAGGAAGGCTCTACAGTTAAAATTGTCGTAGCTATTGCTACACCCGGTGCAAAATGGGTGGAAAAATTGAAACAATGGGAGGGTTGGCCCGCGCCAGGAAAAGGAGCTGCAGGTATATCAATTAACGATTCTTTGGTTTTTGTGTATCAAACTATAGGAAACCCAACAAACTATGATAGTGCTCAACAAAATGTTAACTGGGATGATAAAAAGGGGAATAACTTAATAATTACAGTTAAAAATAATAAAGTTAGCAGTATTGATATTTGGATGAATGATGAATTAAGGAAGCAGATGAAACGTGTATTTTGGGAAAATGTAATAAAAAATATCAAAATAATAAAATTTGGAATAAAAGAGTATCCTGATATAGGTATTAACTTTTATGTAGATTCCGATTCTAACATCGTTAATTTTAAAATTTTCGCCCCTAAGAAAACACCTAAATTCATTAAATTTCTAAAAGATATGAAAACAGATTTTCTCAGACGAAACGGGTGTCTTACCATATCTTCTGATAGTATTAGAATTCTTTTTGGAGAGCCACAAAGCGAAAGTTCTAATTCCCTGACTTATACATATCTTGATAATGAAATTATTTTTACACTTATTGAAAGTGAAATTGATACAATAAAAATAAATCTTTCTCAGGAATTGTTGGATTCTCTATCTATACCAACAACACCTAATGAATATATGTCGATATTTGGTCAACCTACTACTAATGATAATAAAAAAATGGTCTTTTCTGATTCTGGTTTGACTTTAACTTTTTATAATAATACATTAAGTGCAATTAAAATATACCATTCTGAATACGAAAACATGGTTCTTATACCATCTGGTTTTTTTTTATTAGGCACATCAGATGAAGATTTAAAAGAGATGAATAAAGCGATGAGGGAGATGAAAATGGATATAATCAAAAAAAGTGAAATTAAAGATGAAATGCCACAACAAATGATTCGATTAGACAGCTTTTATATTGACAAATATGAAGTAACTAACAAGCAATATCAAAAATTTATTGATGCAACAAATTATAAAGCCAAAGGTAATTGGAAAAATTTACATAAAATTGGACAAGAAGATTATCCAGTAAGAGGTGTAACTTGGCAAGATGCTAATGCTTATGCTAAATGGGCAGGTAAGGAATTACCAACCGAATTTCAATGGGAATCAGCCGCAAAAGGCGGAGGTACATATTGGTTCCCGTGGGGTAATACATTTGATGCAATAGGTCGAGCTAATTACCAAAATGATGATAACCAAAAACAACCTGGAGTTTTTCCTGTGAATAGTTTTACTACTGGGAAAAGCTCCTACGGTGTCTACAATTTGGCTGGAAATGCACGTGAGTGGTGTCGTAATGATTATATCGATATAGATAATTATTATAAAAAGATACCAAAAGAAAATCCGCAAGGAACTGGAATAGAAATAAAGACGCAAGAAGATTTTTTACCTGCAAGTGTAAGAGGAGGTTCCTACAAGACACCACTTGAATTATTGCGTTGCTCGTGTAGAGGTTATCTTTCAAAAATAGAATCCCAAGATGACCTCGGATTTAGATGTGTAAAAGATATAAAATGATAAATTATATAATTCTATTAGTTGGAGGATAAAATGATAAAATATTTTGTAATAATTATAGCTTTTTTGGCAATAATAGCCAATGGGCAAGAATTTGAAGAAACTAATGACATCAAAGCAAAATCATCGAGTTCTTATAAAACAGAATTTCAATCCATAACAATACCGAAATTAATTAGTTATCAGGGAAAACTTGTCGATTCAGAAGGGAAACCAGTAAATGATGGTAGTTATGTGATGATTTTCACACTTTATAATGCCTCAACTGGTATTTCAATATGGCGAGAAACTCAAACCGTTGAGACTAGAGGCGGTCTGTTCAATGTATTTCTAAGACAAATCGATTCATTGCCATCAAGTGGTGCATGCAGTCTTGGAATTCGTGTTTTACCCTCGCAAACCGATATGACTCCACGACAATATATCGCTAGCGTTCCTTTTGCATATTTGTCAGACAATTCGGATAAATTACAGGGGAAGACAATAGACAGTCTTAATAAGAAGTTTGTGAATGAAGGGCAGAGGAACTCAATTGTTGATACAATGATTCAGAATAATAGCATTGACAGTTTAAAAATTAAGAACGGAACTATCACAAGGGCAGATGTTGTAACTAACTTTAAAGCTCCCTATACGGATACAGCAGATTATCTTCGTAATGCAAATATGTTATATGTTGATAGTACTCGAGTTTCGGTTAATGCATATAATGCTTACAAACTTCAAGGTAAAGATACAACAAATTTAGACGACAGATATGTAAACGAACTGCAACAGAATGCCATAATTAATATAATGATAAAAGATAGTGCAGTTTCAAGAACCAAAATTGGTACAAATGCAGTGGACTCTACCAAAATTGCAAACAATACTGTAACTTCGATAAAAATTTTAGATGGTACAATTGATTCACTCGACATCAATGATGCAATTATTACAACCAGAAAAATCAAAGATAATGCGATTACTAAATTCAAACTAGCAGTAAATTCAGTTGATAGCACTAAAGTCGCAGACAGTTCATTAACTTCATTGGATATTAAAAATGGAACTATAAAAACAGAGGATGTTACTTCTAACTTTAAAGCACCATTTTCCGATACATCCGATTTTGCTATAGCTGCACCTACAACAAGACCGATTACACCACCTATAGTAAGTAATGAAATAGCAGATAATTCAATTGATTCTGCAAAGATTTCAGATAATTCAATAACAAGACAAGATGTAGAAAGTAATTTTAAAGCACCTTATTCTGATACTTCAGACTATGCAAGAGCCGTGACTCTAGGTTATGTTGATAGTAGTCGCGTTGCTACAAATACTTACAAATTGCAAGGAAAAGACACGCTGGCATTAAGTAATAAGTTTGTTGATGAAAATCAAACTAATGCGATATCATCTGTGATGATTATTGACAATACAGTTAACTCTGCAGACATTCGAGATACTACAATTAATGCAATGAAGATAAAAGATGGTGCAGTTAACTCATACAAGATTTTAGACGGTACAATAGATTCACTCGATATCAAGGATACAATAATTACAACCAGAAAAATCAAAGATAATGCGATTACTAAATTCAAACTAGCAGTAAATTCAGTTGATAGCACTAAAGTCGCAGATAATTCAATAATCTCAGCGGACATTAAGGATAGTACAATAAGGCGCATTGATGTTGCAAATAATTTCAAAGCACCTTACGCTGAGACATCTGATTATGTACGTAATGTAAATATCCAATATGTTGATAGCACGAGAATATCAGCTAACGCTCATAAATTACAAGGAAAAGATACAACCACATTAACAACTGCATTAAGTACAAAGTTTGTTGACGAAGGACAAATAGATGCTATTACAGACACAATGATTAAAAACGGTGCTATTAAGAATATAAAAATAGATGATGACGCTGTAACATCCGATAAAATAAAAGACGGAACAATAAAAACTGAAGATGTAGTTATGGACTTCAAATCACCACTTGCTGATACTTCAGACTTCACTAAAACAATTTTATATAATTCGCAGTTAATGGGAATCGATACAATTTTCAATGGATGTAGCGAAGATACAGTAATAAAAAGTGGTATTAATTTTGACAGATGTTTAATTCTTTTAACGATAGGACCAGTAGACAATAGTGTTCAATCTATAAAAATCAATAGAACAGCAGACGATTCACTGTTTGTCGGAACTACTGATAATAATACATCTGGTGTCGATATACCATATCAATATTTTATAATTACTAAACCATAAGAGGTTATGATGTGTAATTTATTGCTCGCTATTTTAATAATTTCCACAATTGAAAGCAACACTCATAATCAAACAAAGCTTGATAATTTGATGATTGATATAATGAAAATTAACTGGCATACTATTAATGCTACAGGTGTCGTAATCTCGACTGATGATAATTATTCGCTTTCTGGTTGTATATCACAATCGCCCATGAGTATACTCTATGATAATCCATCATCTCCTTTTGGTGGTATAATTAGCGGATTTTGGAGTTCGGAATGTGTTATAAATCTAAAACACACACATGAAGTCAAAGACTTCTTTGCCTTACCAAGTAGTCAATTGGTTTTTAAGCTTTATCCTAACTACCCAAATCCTTTTAAACGGACAACCAAGATTAGATACGATATTCCTTATACAAGTATAGTTAAACTTTTAATCTACGATATCTGCGGAAGACAAATTAAACAATTTGTAAATGAAAAACAAGATATAGGACAATACAGCATTACTTGGAATGGTAAAGATGAAAACGGGAAAGAATGTTCTGCTGGCATCTATTTTGTCGCTATGAAGACGGATAGTTACAAAAGCATCAAAAAGATACTATTAACAAAATAAGAAAAAACTAAAACTAATTTTATTAGAAGAGATAAGAAAACCCATAGATAGTTTTTTATTTTGCACATTCAACCTTGAAGTGCAACATAAGTGGTTGCAACTTCTAAAGGAGTTTTGAAACCCAGACATTTTCTGGGTCGGTTGTTGAGTCGTGATTCTATCCATACAATTTGCTCCTCGCTAATC